>ERZ1106977.421-NODE-421-length-14921-cov-93.315014_pt1 | contig 14921 bp, 15 predicted proteins | sample MGYA00403688_ERZ1106977 | MGnify/ENA primary metagenome ERZ1106977 (study PRJEB35170, sample SAMEA104062426) | human gut metagenome | biome: human gut; feature: human-associated habitat; material: faeces | place: Denmark | collected 2012-06-23 ...
GATTTAATGATGCGGATGTACTTCAGGATAAAGGAAAAGTAACAGCAGCTATTGCGAAAGAATTTGCAGAAAGCGAATTTGAAAAATACAGAGTTATACAGGATTCGCTGTATGAAAGTGACTTTGATAAATTGATGAATGATATGGAGAAGGATGGTACTACCCATTAGTACCTCAAAATTTCTAGTTGCAGAAACATCGTCCGGAGATTATAATTTCCATAGGTGGACTTGCAAACTATCAGCTGATTATTCACTGAATAGTAACCAAACCTGCAAGCCACCTGAACTACACACAATAATGAAAAAATGCAATGGTACTGGATTGGTACTAAAAATATGTGAAACGAAAAATAATGTGTGGAAAAGGTATGAGTTATCAATACAAAATGGTATAGATAATCATATTATAATAACCTGAATCAAACCAGACTCTGCGAGTTTGAATAACGGATTAAAATGCCGAAAGCCTGTATTTATGCGGGTTTCCGGCATTTGTTTTATCAAATGGCTCTGGTTTGGCTCTATTTGTGGGGAGTAGTAATGAGTTGGAGGTATAGTAATGGATAATTTAGAAGTGAAATTTTATGATACAGTTAATGATGAACTATTAAAATTTGCAGTAATTATCTCACAGAGTAACGGCAAGTGGGTATTTTGCAAGCATAAAGAAAGAGATACATATGAAGTGCCAGGAGGGCATAGAGAAGCTGGGGAGAACATTTTTGAAACAGCTAAAAGAGAGTTGCAGGAAGAAACAGGTGCAGTTAGATTTGAGATAAAGCCAATCTGTGTTTACTCAGTAACAGGTAAGAACAGAGTAAATGATACAGGTGAGGAAACATTTGGACTGCTTTGTTTTGCAGAGATAACAGAGTTTGCTAAAGAATTACATAGCGAAATGGAGAAGGTTGTGCTTATGGACGAGTTGCCTGAGAACTGGACATATCCGTTGATACAGCCGAAATTGATAGAAAAGTATTTACGGGTAATAAATTTTGATAATAAGAGAGGTAATTAGAATATGGTGAATATTGGAGAACTGATGTATAAATCATTTATGAATGGTATGTATCAGTCATTTATTATAGTTGGTCCGTATATTATAGGATCTTTGATAGTGGCTTTTATTGGGGTGGTAATCAAGAAAATTTCTGAAGAATTTACATATTATTTTTCAATAATATCTGGAGATTCTAGCAGAATAGCAAGAAAAAAAGCAAAAAAGATGAGTAAGATGGTAGATATGATTTCTTCTTTCAAAGATATAATTGATAATACAAAGAATAAATGAATGTAGGGAAAATTGATAATAAAGGAGAGGCACATTGATAAAAGTGACTCTCCTTTTACATATCAAAAACTCTCCCAATTCCACCCTCCCTGTTTTGCTCATAAGAGCAGAACAATAAAATTCTGTAGTAAACAGTATATAACAGTTGACAACACACATCAACTGTTATATACTGTTTATCACAAAGGAGAAAAGAAAAATATGCATATTATATTAAATCATTCTTCCATGGTTCCGATTTACGAACAGCTTATGGAGCAGATAAAGTCAGAGATTATCCAGTCTGTATTAAAAGAGGGAGAGGCACTTCCGTCTGTGAGGACGCTTGCAGGGGAACTTCGCATCAGCGCGCTGACTGTAAAGAAAGCTTATGACAAGTTAGAAGAGGAAGGCTTTGTTACGACTGTTCACGGAAAGGGAACATATGTGACTGCTTCGGATAAACAGCTTGCGTCGGAGGCGAGAAGAATTGCTGTGGAAGAGGACTTTGACAAAGCCATTGACCGGGCAGTGGCAATTGGGATGGAGAAAGAAGAAATCTTAGAGGTTGTAAAGCTCATACTTGATGAGAAATAGAAAGGCGAATTATGATAACAATGCAGAATGTCCGAAAAAAATATAAGGACTTTGAACTGGAACTATCCTTGGAAATACCAGAGGGGAGAATTACAGGGTTTGTAGGAAAAAACGGCGCAGGAAAAAGTACGGCAATTAAACTGATACTTGGACTGGTAAAGCCGGATGCTGGAAAGATTTGTGTGTTTGGTAACGAAGGTGGAGAGCTTCCGGCTGCGGTAAAGCAGAAAATCGGAGTATCTTTGACGGAGGCAGGCTTTAGTTCACAATTTACGGTGGAAGATGTCTGGCATATCCTTGCTAAAATGTATCCTGATTTCCAGAAGGATTTTTTTGACCAAAAATGTGAGGCTTTAAAGCTTCCACGGAAGAAGAAATTAAAAGAATTTTCCACAGGTATGAAAGCAAAACTGAGGGTGCTGACAGCAATCAGCCATAAAGCTGATTTGTTGATTTTAGATGAGCCGACCGCAGGGCTTGATGTGGAGGCAAGGAATGAAATCCTTGATTTGCTACGGGAATATATAGCGCAGGACGAGAAGCGCACAATATTGATTACATCGCACATTTCCACAGATTTGGAGTCACTTTGTGACGACATTTATCTCATTCATGACGGAAAAATCATTTTGCATGAGGACACAGATGTTATTTTAGAGCAGTATGGTATTTTGAAGGTGAATGAGGAACAATACAGGACATTAGACAAGACAGCAGTCATAAAAGTACAGAAAGAAACTTATGGTTATGCCTGCTTTACTAATGACAGAAGATTTTATCAGGAAAATTATCCGCAGATTGCGGTGGAGCAGGGCGGAATTGATGAATTAATTCTTATGATGACGGGAGGGTACAGATAATGGCAGGATTAGTAGAAAAAGATTTCCGGTTAATTTGGTGTAATAAACAGGCATTAATTTTCCTTCTTATCATTGGAGTGGTGATAGGATTACAGAATGAAGCGGTTATCCTGGGGTGGTTACCGTTTGCAATCAGTATTCTTCTGATAAATACAGTTACCTATGACGAGCTTGATAAAGGATATGGATTTTTGATGACTTTGCCGATTGATGCAGAAACGTATGTGAGGGAAAAATATTTTTTCTGTCTTACAGGAGGAACGGTTTCATGGCTTGTGGCAGCGGGACTTTACATGATCCTAGAAATGAAACAGCAGATGCCGGTAGACATGGCTTCCCAGATTCCTGTGGTATTGGTGTTTCTGCCGGTTACGGCATTGTTGATTGCATTGCTGATTCCGCTGCAGCTAGTATCCGGAGTAGAAAAGAGCAGAGTAGTCATTTCGGGGGCATGTGGTGTAATGGGAGCGTCTGTCATTGCATTTGCGGAGCTGGTAAAGACAAATGTATTAAGTGCCTTTTCATTTTTAAACCAAATGAATGGCTGGATACTTGCAGGAATTGCAGTGGTAGTGACAGTACTTCTCATACTGCTCTCTTATGCAATTAGTGTCCGGATTATGGAAAAGAAAGAATTTTAGAAAAAAATATTTAAGCGGGACATTCATAAAAAAATGAGTGTCCCGCTTATTAATGCATATTAGAAATTATCTCCATTCCATCCCCAGTTAGAAACAGCCTGATATTTTACATATACATGATCTGGTGCAATTCCAAGAACATCTTTAAAAATGTCACATATCTGGCCAGTCAGTTTAGAAAAGGCAGATGGGTTCTCACTTCCGTAAACGCTGACCTCGACCATAGCTATAGGCTCGGCATTGCTTCCTCTGAAGTAGAGCTTGTAGTCAGGTTCAAAGCCGACCATGAGCCAGCTTTCTGACTTGCCGGGAATTGTCTGGATAGCCTGACCTAAACGGGTTTTGATTTCAGTTTCCTGTGCTTCTGTAAGAGAAGTGCTTATCTTTGAATTAATAAATGGCATATGTTACCTCATTTCTGCGCCGCAGGCGCGTGTATTCATGTGATGATTATAGCACTTTACATATGTCAAAGAAATATATTAATTGTCAGTACCTTCTTTGATGCCGTGGCGCTCTACATATCCAGTCAGGATAAGTGTGAGCGCACCGTCGCCTGTTACATTGCAGGCTGTTCCGAAGCTGTCCTGAAGTGCAAATATTGTAAGCATAAGGGCAGTTCCAGTGTCGTTAAATCCAAGCACGCCGGTAATAAGTCCGAGCGAAGCCATAACTGTTCCGCCAGGTACGCCAGGTGCGCCGATTGCAAATATTCCGAGAAGCACACAGAACAGAATCATAGTTCCGGCTGATGGAATAGTGCCATACAAAATCTTTGATACAGTCATGCAGAAAAATACCTCTGTCAGCACTGAGCCACATAAATGTATATTTGCAAACAAAGGAATTCCAAAAGAGACCATGTCCTTTCTCAAAACCTTTGATTTGCCGGCACACTGGAGTGCAACTGCGAGTGTGGCAGCAGATGACATTGTTCCAATTGATGTCAGGTATGCAGGACCGTAATGTCTGATTACTTCAATCGGGTTCTTCTTAGAATACAATCCTGCGATTGTGTAAAGCAGAGTCATCCAAATGTAATGTCCGATTAATACAATAATTATGATTTTCAGGAACACAGGAACCTGCTTTGTTATTGAACCTTCGTATGAGAGTCCGCAGAAAGTAAGTCCGATGAAAAATGGAAGAATCGGTATCATGATTTTTGAAACTATCGCAAGCACGATTTTCTGGAATTCTTCAAGAATATTTGAAATCAATTCTGCTTTTGTCCAAGCGGCAGCAAGTCCAATCATAATTGAGAACACAAGTGCACTCATAACAGGCATTATCTGCGGGATTGATAATTCGAAAACCGCAGCCGGAAGCTCTTTCAATCCATCAGCAGTAGAGGATATTGACAAATGTGGTATCAAAAGATATCCGGATGCTGTAGAGAAAAGTGCAGCACCAACTGATGATGTATATGCGATTGTAACTGCAATCAGAAGAAGCTTTGATGCATTTTTACCCATCTGAGTAATCGAAGGCGCAATAAATGCAATGATTATCAGCGGTATGCAGAAATTAATTATCTGATTGAGAATATATTTCAGAGTTACAACAATATTCAAAATGGCACGTGAAAATGAATTGCCATCAGTTGAACTTAACAGCAGTCCCACCAGGACGCCAGCAATAACGCCCACCAGCAATTTAAACGGCAGGCTGCGAAAAATACTATTTTTCTTCATTTAATAAATCTCCTTCATTGGTGTAGTTAATAAAAATTATAATATAGGCCGAGAAAAATAACAATGGAAAGGTTTGGAGACATGGCTTCCCAGATTTCTGTGGTATTGGTGTTTCTGCCGGTTACGGCATCGTTGATTGCATTTGCGAAGCTGGTAAAGACAAATGTATTAAGTGCTTTTTTGCTCTCTTATGCAATTAGTGTGCGGATTATGGAAAGAAAAGAATTTTAGGAAATATATAAGCGGGACATTCATAAAAGAGTGTCCCGCTTATTAATGCATATTAGAAATTATCTCCATTCCAGCCCCAGTTAGAAACGGCCTGATACTTTACATAGACATGATCTGGTGCAATTCCAAGAACATCTTTAAAAATGTCACATATCTGGCCAGTGAGTTTAGAAAAGGCAGATGGATTCTCACTGCCGTAAACGCTAACCTCGACCATAGCCATAGGCTCGGCATTGCTTCCTCTGAAGTAGAGCTTGTAGTCAGGCTCAAAACCGACCATGAGCCAATTTTCTGACTTGCCAGGAATTGTCTGGATAGCCTGACCTAAACGTGTTTTGATTTCAGTTTCCTGTGCTTCTGTAAGAGAAGTGCTTATCTTAGAATTAATAAATGGCATGTGTTACCTCATTTCTGCGCCGCAGGCGCGTGTATTCATGTGCTGATTATAGCACTTTATATATGTCAAAGAAACATATTAATTGTCAGAGCCGTCAATAACGCCCACCAGCAATTTAAACGGCAGGCTGCGAAAAAACTATTTTTCTTCATTTAATAAAACACCTTCATTGGTGTAGTTAATAAAAATATAATATAGGCTGGGGAAAATAATAATGGAAAGGGTTTTTGGGGTTAACTTTAATATGTAATTTAATTAAATTACATATTGACAAAATAATCTAACGTGTTATTATAAAAATGTAATTTAACTAAATTACAGAAAGGAGCTACGATGAAATTAGAACAATTAAGTGACTTAGTTAGCTTTACAATAGGTAAAAATCCTACGAGAATTAAAGAGCAGGAATTAATTTTGTATTCGTTAGAAGATTTCGAAAATGATTTGTATGGAATAACAGAGCAAAGTAATAAATCAGAATGTATCATTAATCTTATAAAATCAAAAGTAGCTCCAGTTTCAGTTGATAATAAAGATAAATGTATTACATCAAATTTTCTAAAATGTGAATTTAATGAGCAAATACTTGATAAGTGGTATTTTTGTTATCAATTTAATGAAGGAAAAGATTTTGAACAGCAAATAGCAATGGTTCATCAGGGAACAACATTAAGCGTAAAGAAGCTTAATATGAAAATAGTAGGAGAACTGAAAATAAGATTGCCTGATATAGAAACACAACATAAGATTGGGGAAATATATAGACAGTCTTTAGTGCAAAATCGCCTAATGATAAAGCAGGCAGAGAATATAAAAAAATTAACGCTTACAATTATAAGGAAACTCGAGGAGGATTAAAAATGGCAGAAAGTAAAGATTTATTGCAAGTATTATGGAGTGGAGCAGATGTGCTCCGAGGAAAGATGGATGCGAATGAGTACAAAACATATTTATTAGGATTAGTATTTTATAAATATTTGTCTGATTCATATTTAGCAAAAGTGTATGATTTGCTGAATGATGAGACACCAGATGATTTACAGGAAGCACAGAAACAATATGAAGAAGTAATGAAAACAGTGGATGCAAAGGATTTATTACAGGAATTAAGAGAGTCAATGCATTATACACTTGATCCAGATATGACATATGTAAGTATATTAAATGATGCTAAGGAAAATGCATTTAATAGAGAAAAATTGCAGGCTGCATTTAATCGTATTCAGGAATCAGATGAATTATTTAATGGATTGTTTGCTGATGTGGATTTATATTCTAACAGATTAGGAACAGGAGATCAGAAACAGAGTGCTACAATTGCAGAAGTAATAAAAGTGCTTGATGGAGCAGACTTAATTCATGCAAAAGGAGATGTTCTTGGAAATGCATATGAGTATTTAATAGGACAGTTTGCATCGGAAACTGGTAAGAAAGCAGGCGAATTTTATACTCCACATGGACCAGCACAGATTCTTTGTAGAATCGCAATGACAGGGCAGGAAAATAAAAAGGGGCTTCAGGTTTATGATCCATGTATGGGTTCAGGTTCTTTAATGCTCAGTTGTAGAAATTATTCAACAGAACCAGATTATATTAAGTATTATGGTCAGGAGCTTATGCCATCAACTTACAATTTAGCTAGAATGAATATGTTTCTTCATAGAGTACATCCAGAAAATCAACATTTAAGAAATGGAGATACACTTGACGCAGATTGGCCTACTGATGAAGAAACAGAATTTGATGTTGTAACAATGAACCCACCTTATTCAGCTAAATGGTCAGCAGCAGAAGGCTTTAAACAGGATGAGAGATTTATGGACTATGGTGGAAAGCTAGCACCTAAGTCAAAAGCAGATTATGCATTTTTGCTCCATGGTTTTTATCATTTGAAGCAGACAGGAACAATGGCAATCGTACTTCCTCATGGAGTGTTATTTAGAGGGGCTGCTGAAGGAGCAATCAGAGAAACCTTACTGAAAAATGGTTCTATATATGCAGTAATTGGTTTACCAGCTAACATGTTTTATAATACATCAATTCCAACATGTATAGTAGTTCTTAAAAAACATAGAGAGGGTAGAGATGTCCTTTTTATAGATGCATCTAATCTCTATGAAAAAGAAAAAAAGCAAAATGTAATGAATGAAGAACATATTGATAAAGTATTAGAACTCTATAATAATAGAAAATTTGTAGATAAACTTGCATATCTAGCCTCATATGAAGATATAAAAGCAAATGATTATAATCTTAATATCCCTAGATATGTAGATACAAGTGAAGAAGAGGATGAAATAGATATAAAAGCACTTACAGATAGCATAAAAGAGACCAATAAGGCTATTAAGGAAAGTAATACAGTCTTAGTGGATATGCTTAATAATCTTACATTTAGCTCATCTGAGACAGAAACAGCAATTAATGAATTTATAGAGATTCTTAAGGAGGTGTAAGAATGGGAAATACACCTAATATTAGATTCAAAGGGTTTACTGATTATTGGGAACAGCGTAAGTTGATAGATTATCTTGAGGTATCATCTGAAAAGAATAGAGATAATCGTTTCACAAAAGATGATGTTCTATCGGTTTCAGGTGAATATGGAATTGTAAATCAGATTGAATTTCAAGGTCGTTCATTTGCAGGTGCATCGGTTTCGAATTACGGTGTTGTGGAAAACGGAGATGTTGTATATACAAAGTCACCATTAAAATCTAATCCATACGGAATAATCAAGACAAATAAGGGAATTCCAGGGATTGTATCAACGTTATATGCAGTTTATAAGCCAAAAGAAATAACGGATTCAAAGTTTGTACAGATTTATTTTGAACTTGATTCCAGAATGAATTCTTATATGCATCCGTTGGTAAACAAAGGTGCAAAAAATGACATGAAAGTTTCAGCAGAGAACGCTTTAAAGGGGATGGTTTCTTTTCCTAAAAAAGATGAACAGGAAATGATTTCATTATATTTTTCCTCCCTCGACAACCTTATCGCTCTTCATCAGCGTAAGTGTGATGAAACAAAAAAGTTAAAAAAATTTATGCTTCAAAAAATGTTTCCGAAAAAAGATGCAAAAAAACCAGAAATCAGATTTGCTGGATTTACTGACGATTGGGAACAGCGTAAGTTGATAGATTATCTTGAGGTATCATCTGAAAAGAATAGAGATAATCGTTTCACAAAAGATGATGTTCTATCGGTTTCAGGTGAATATGGAATTGTAAATCAGATTGAATTTCAAGGTCGTTCATTTGCAGGTGCATCGGTTTCGAATTACGGTGTTGTGGAAAACGGAGATGTTGTATATACAAAGTCACCATTAAAATCTAATCCATACGGAATAATCAAGACAAATAAGGGAATTCCAGGGATTGTATCAACGTTATATGCAGTTTATAAGCCAAAAGAAATAACGGATTCAAAGTTTGTACAGATTTATTTTGAACTTGATTCCAGAATGAATTCTTATATGCATCCGTTGGTAAACAAAGGTGCAAAAAATGACATGAAAGTTTCAGCAGAGAACGCTTTAAAGGGGATGGTTTCTTTTCCTAAAAAAGATGAACAGGAAATGATTTCATTATATTTTTCCTCCCTCGACAACCTTATCGCTCTTCATCAACGTAAGTGTGATGAACTAAAAAAATTTAAAAAATATATGTTACAGAATATGTTTCCGCAGAAAGGATAAGTGATTATGGCAGAATTAGAATCAGTGATTGAAAATAGGCTTATACATCAGCTTTGTAGTGGCGAATCTCAATGGACATATAGACCAGATATTAGGACAGAAGAAGATTTGTGGAATAATTTTAAATATATTTTGGAACAGAATAACAAAGCTAAATTAGACGATATTCCACTTAGTGAATCTGAGTTTGCAAAAGTTAAAAATGATTTGTCACATGCATCATTTTATGATGCAGGAAAGTGGCTTGTTGGAGAAAATGGTAAAGTTTATGTTCATGTTCAAAGAGGAAATGAGACGCTTCATTTAGTTGTTATGAATAATGAACATGTGGCAGGTGGTTCAAGTGTTTATGAAGTAATTAATCAGTATCAGGCATTTAAAGATGATAATGATGTTAATGCAAGAGACAGGCGGTTTGATGTTACTCTTTTAATTAACGGAATCCCATTAATTCACATTGAATTAAAGAATAAAGAACATTCTTATATGGATGGATACCGTCAGATAAAGAAATACATAGCTGAAGGAAAATTTCATGGCATTTTTTCAAATGTACAGATGTTTGTGGTTAGTAATGCTGTTGATACAAAGTATTTTTCAGCAGCAAGAGATACTGAATTAAACAAAAAGTTTTTAACAGGCTGGATAGATAGAGAAAATATGCCGGTATGTGATTATATTGATTTTGCTGAAGCTGTACTCAGAATACCACAGGCTCATGAGATGGTAACAAAATATACAGTTTTAGATAATGACAAGAAAAAATTGCTTATTTTAAGACCTTACCAGATTCATGCTATTGAAGCAATGAGAGAAGCATCTAAAGCTGGTAAATCAGGATACATCTGGCATACAACTGGTTCTGGAAAAACAATGACATCATATAAGGCTACAAGAAATCTTTTGATGGATATACCATCAATTCAAAAAACTGTTTTTTTAATTGATAGAAAAGATTTAGATTTACAGACAAAAGGTGCTTTTCAGTCATATGCAGATAACGATACTATTGATGTAGACGATACTGAACATGTTGGCAGCTTGATAAAAAAATTAGCAGATGATAACAGACAGATGATTGTAACCACGCGTCAGAAGATGCAGGTTATGATTAACAGACGACTTAAAGAAGGAACAAAAGAATATAATAAAATAAAGGCTCTTAAGGTAGCATTTGTAGTAGATGAATGTCACAGAGCAGTAACTCCGCAGACTAAGAGAGACATAGAAAAATTCTTCAATAATTCAATTTGGTTTGGGTTTACTGGAACACCTATATTTGAGGAGAATAAATACGAACAAAAAGGAGATTTACCGCAGACAACAGAAGAGTTATATGGACCATGCCTTCATAGTTATACGATAAAAGAAGCAATTCATGATGGAGCAGTACTAGGGTTTAATGTTGAAAATCTTGGACCTAGAGATATTCCAAAGGATGATGAAGATAAATATTATCACAGTGTAAATCACATGAGAAATGTTTTGAACATAATTATTAATCAGTCATTAGCTAAATTTGGAATGCAGAATGGAAGGGGAAAGACCTATGAAGCTATGCTTACAGTTGAATCTATAGCTATTGCTCAAAAATATTATGATATGATTTTGAAAATTAAAGCAGGGGAAGATGAACTTAAAATAAGTGATGATGTAAAAAGAATCTTACCAGATTTTCCTAAAGTTGCTATTACATTTTCTGTATCAGAAAATGAAGAACAATCACAAGTTAATCAGGATTCCATGAAGAGATATTTAACATATTATAATAAACTTTTTGGTACAAAATATGCTATTGAAGGGCTTGGAGCATATAATGGCAATTTAAATGATAGACTGGCAAGAAAAGAAAAAAGATATGCAGATAGGGAACAGCAGGTTGATATTGTAATAGTGGTAGATAGGTTGCTTACAGGTTTTGATGCTCCATGTTTATCAACATTATTTATTGACAGGCCTCCAATGAGCCCACAGGGATTGATACAGGCATTTTCAAGAACAAATCGTCTATATGATCAAAACAAGGAATATGGTCAGATTGTTACATTTAGAAGTCCTAAAGAATATAAGAAAAAAATAAATGATGCACTGGTGTTATATTCTAAGGGTGGTATAGGACAAGCAATTGCTGAAGATTGGGAGACTGTACTTAATAATTTTGTTTTATCATTAAAGACAATAAGAACATTTGCTCCTACACCAGCAGATGTAAATGGACTATCTAAGAAACAAAAGAAAACATTTATTAAATTGTTTAGAGACTTAGATCATGATTATGCACACTTAAAATCATTTTCAACTTTTGAACCTGAAAATTTGGATGAATATGGATTTAGCCAGCAGATATATGAAGATTATGCTGCAGTTTATAATAATGTTATTGAAGAATTAAAAAAGGATCCACCAGATGATACAGGAGATGAACCAATTAGAGATGATTATGATTTAGTGGCATATAGTAAATTTAAAATTGATTTTGAGTACATTGTAGAATTGTTACAAGGTTTTGTAGATTTCTTGGATCAAAAAGACATAGAATTTAATGAGGCAGAATTTGAACATAAATTACTGGAATTAAAAGAGATTGTAAAAGATTTCGCAGAGGATAATCCTAAACTAAGTGACTTATTATTACAGGTACTAGATGAAATTGAACAGGATAAAGCCAAGTTTATGGGACAAGATATGTCTGTTATTATTAATCAGATGCGTTATTCTGCCATAGATAAGGAAATAGAAAAATTCTCGAAAAAGTGGTATGTTCCGTTTGAGGCTGTTAAATATGAGGCTTATAATTATAAAGACGGAGAGCTTGCAAATGAAAATAAATTGAAGGAACTTGCTGATTATGCGACATATAAAATGGAAACATCTGAAGCGCTTCCTAAATTTAAATTTAATGGAACTCTTATTAGAGAATTTAAAGAAATACTTATGCCAGAAATTGGTTCACTAATTGAATAAAAGTGAAGAAAGCTTGTAGTTTTTGCTACAAGCTTTCTTCATTTATCTATAAATTAGCGTGCGTATTGCTATTATTAATTTAAATTAGATAGTGATCTCATAATTAAATCTATGTCTTTACTTTCTAGTTCTTGAATGATATGTAAGTATGTTTTTTGTGTTGTTGTTATGTTTGAGTGTCCTAATCTACGGGCAACGCTTGCTATTGATACCCCGGCAAATAACAACAGCGATGCATGAGTGTGTCTCAATCCATGAATTGAAATTATAGGTATATCAACTTCTTTGCAATGTCTTGCTAGAACACTGTTGATGGTAGAATTATAAATTCTTCCATTTACAAAAATAGGCTCATCTTCAGGTAATCTTTTTACAAGTTCAGCAAATTGCATAACAGTTTGCCAATCTAACGGTATCTTTCTTACAGAAGATTTATTTTTGGTAGGAAGAAAACCAGTATGGTTTTTATAATCCCATGTTTTAGAAACTGAAAGCATCTGACGAGACAAGTCAAAATCTTTAGGCGTAAGTGCCAACGCCTCAGAAAAACGCATTCCTGTTTTAGCAATTAACAGGATAAGCCAGTCTAAATTAACCTCTGATTTTAAATCGAGATTATCCAATAATTTATGAAGCTCATATTGATTAAGATACTTAGGTTTCTTCTTACGAGGCGTCTTTCCTTTAATAATTGCTTTTCTGGTAGGATCTCTTAGAATAAGCCCTTCATCAACGGCATCAAGGATTGCACATTTGAGGTGATGATGAAAATCCATTGTAGTTTGCCGTTCGTGGGATATTGCATAATCATTAAGAAGCTTCTGGTAAGAAAAACGATCAAGTTCACCAATAGTTAGGTTAGGAATAAGCTTCTCAAGCCATTGATGAGCCATATTATATTTGCTCATGGTAACAGGTCGAATAGCCCCCTCCTTATAGACTGTAATCCATTGTTTGTAGTAATCACAGAATAGCATAGTGTTGTTGGTTGTCGTTGTGTACATTTGTAAGTCCTCCTTTTTTATTGTAATACGCACGCCGATGAAGAGTGATGAGGTTATCAATGCTTATAATTGTCTTTCCAACTTTCTTCTGTTCTTCAAATGATTTGGGCAATGATATTTCTAAATTTGATAAATCATTGGAATTTATTGCTGGGTAGCTTGTACCTGTACAATTATCCAAAACTATCTTAACAAAACTATCAGTCTGCAAAAAACTCATAAGAAAAGCAGTATCAATATTTGGTCTCATCTGGGCATAACCAGTAGAGAAAACATAGTTATTATCAAGCTTTGAAAAGAGATAATTATTTTTTTGATAAGGTCTTACAGTTTGAAAAAACACATCCCCTGGCTGTGCTAATCTTTGAGCTCTAGATGGAGCTGAATCTTTAGTTTCAGTTCTATGCGATATCATTTCAGTTCCCACGACAGATTCTAAATCAACATATTCAAATTCATCAGGAAGTTCTGATTTTGGATTAAACCATGCAACTTCATTCAACTTACGCTGTTCCCAATCATTTCTTTTTGCAAAATTTAAAAATAACTTACGCTGATGAAGAGTGATGAGGTTGTCAAGCGACTGAAAATAATCGCCAATCTTTCCCTGTTCTTCCATAGATTTAGGATAAACAATGTCTGTATCCTGCATAGCAGATTTTGAAATTGATGTAACCTTGATTCCCTGCATCAAAGGTATCAACTGATTATGATAAGCACTGGAATTTAGATAATATCCCAAATACCCAGAAGCAAATTTTTCTATCGGTCTGTATGGAATAGTATGTAGTCCAGACAACACAATTTCATCATTCAATCCGGCTATTTCACTGCATTTTCCAACAGTTGAGTCCTCGGCTGTATCGGCAACAATTACATCTCCATTTTGCAAAAATGATGATTTATATTTTGATAAAATGCTCTCATCAGAAATCATTGGAAGCTTCTCTTTGCTTACATCCAAGACCTCTCCAAACTTGATCAGTACATCACCATAGTGAACGTTCTTTGCAACTCCTGTCTCATTCGATAAGTCAGCTCTGGAAAGTGTATTATTCTGCAGGCCAATTAGTATTTCCCCCAACTTACGCTGTTCCCAAGTGTCTGTATTTATCAATACTAATACAATAATATACTAACAGAAAGTTACATATAAATAATAATCTTGCATTTTTAAGGTTGATATTGTATATTATAGATACTAATTGGGGTATGTATTTGCGGATGCATACTTGAGAGGGGCAGAGAAATCTGTCCCTCTTTTTAATTTTGAAATGATTTTTTAAATTTTACGCAACCAACGCCACCACAATTCCCACTTTTCTGACAACTACAATTGGTGGAATCCACATTTTACATGGACTATAATACATACATAACAACAGAAAGGACTGACATTATGCTACAGGAGAATCTTATTATGCTGAGGTCGCTTGCGGGTAAGACGCAGGAGGATATCGCAGAGGTTATTGGAATATCGAGGCAGGCGTATGCCAAATGGGAGCGTGGAGTTTCCCATAGTTAAAGATACCACACCAAATATGATGAACCCACGCTTATA
>ERZ1106977.429-NODE-429-length-14534-cov-6.761655_pt1 | contig 14534 bp, 15 predicted proteins | sample MGYA00403688_ERZ1106977 | MGnify/ENA primary metagenome ERZ1106977 (study PRJEB35170, sample SAMEA104062426) | human gut metagenome | biome: human gut; feature: human-associated habitat; material: faeces | place: Denmark | collected 2012-06-23 ...
ATCAGGCTTTTTATCACCTAGCACTTTCGCAAGGTTATCTAACCATTCTTCTTTATAATTTTTATCAACAGTATCTAATACACAAATTTTATCATCCAAATGAACATAATAAGCTGTTTTTCCAGTACAATGATAGACAATACTTTTAGCAATTTTATTCAAAATCCCCATAGTATATTATCCTAATTTATTATATTTTTTAATGACTTGATTGTTTATTACCAATCTCCATATTTATCATAAAAATGATTTTACTTCACTTTAGCATGTGTATTATCAATTCATCAATAATATATTCTTTTAACAATTCTAATTAAATATTTAATTTGATGAAAGAATCTTTTTCATCATCATAATATAATGCATCAGGATATAATTTTATGAAAGCAGCTTCAAACAAATTTAAAATTTTATAATTATTATATTCAACATCTAAAACATGAGCATTGGCAAATGGTAAAGTAACATCAGCCGATTCAAATTCTCTTAAGGCTTCTTTTTCAGTTTCAGATTCTCCAAATTCATTTACATCATTTATATCAATAACCAATAATGCTTTATTTTTCTTATTAGGTACCCAGTAATTTTCAAATGGTTTAATGCCACCTAAATTATATTTTAAATTAGCTAATTTTAAAATTTTCTCTAAAGAATCCTTTGTTATAAATTCTTTTGTAATATAACTAATATTATTCATTATTCTTACTTCCCTTCTTTTGTTTTTTAGGATCAAATATTATTTTTTTCATATTAGGATTTTTATTTTTTTCTTTTAGATATTTAACTAAATTTTTTTCTCTTCAAAAAACATTAAAGCCTTCTTTATTTAGTTGTTTTCTTTCAGTATTGTTAAGGTTTGGAGCCATACCAATAGGTTCTTTCACTGAATACCGTTGATATTTTCTTAATTGCTTTCCAATTCCAGACTTTTTTTCACAAGTCTTCACTTCAATATTAGCATATTTAGTTTCAATGTCAATATCAGTTATTCTTCTATTTCCATCATAAATATCCTTATCCATGGCAATGATTTTTATTCCATTTAAACGCAGTTTTCTAGCAACTTTTCTTTCATATTTTTTTCCTTCAATATTCCCATGTTTTTTTCTTTTATAATGATTTTAAAAAAACATTTTCACACCACCTTATATAATCTTTGTAGTTTGCCCCCTACATCTATAATTATAAAGAAATATAGTATTTATGACAAACCCCCATATTACAAAATATTTGGTGTGGTATTTTTATGTAATATTATAGTAATAAAGCCATTTTATTGGTATAATTTAAATATTTAGAGTGTGATTATTACACACCAAGGAGGTATATATGGCAAAAACAAAATACAAAATTAGACTTTCATTCACAACTTATTATACTTCATTAAATGATATGTATACATTTAATTTTATTAAAGAAAATGGCGACCCAAATCAAAATAATTTTTACAACACATTAATCTCAAGCTATTATAACAATTTAAAATCTAGATACAACGAAATTAATGATTATATTTTTAATGAGCTCTATTCTCACATTAAAGATAAAAACAAAATCAGTAAAATTGCCAATTCATTAAATACAAAAATAAATGAAATATATCATTCAGATTTTAATTATAAATATCATAATTTTGATATTTATATTTATCCTACTAAAGATACAGCCTCAATGTATGATGAAATCGAAAATAATGAATTAAAAATTGAATCAATGAGTGAGTTTATAAGAAATCTATTTAATGAATATGCAAAGGCTCCTTCTTATGAAAGAGAAGCATGTCTATATTTGAATCATATAATTAAAATTAAAAAGGCAATTTCGAATCAAAATGTGATAATTATCAGAAATACTCGAGACGCTGAAATACATTTAAAACCATTTTCTATCATCCCATCGAGAGAAGAAACTTATAATTATATTGTTGGAATAACTGTAAATAATAAATCAAATGTGAATTTTTCAATTAAATTATCTAGAATTAAATCCGTAACAATTTTAAAACAATACTTTTCATTTAACCAGGAAGAACTTGAAAACTTTAAATTTCAATTACAAGATGGACCTGAATTTTTGTGTAATGAAACAAATCACGCAATAATTAAATTTAGTAAAGAAGGTGTAAAAAAATTTAAAGCTTGTTATAAGGATAGACCAGTACCTACAAACATCAATGATGAAACAGATGAATATATTTTTGATACAGACCTCAACAAACTATATTTATACTTATTACAATTTGGTAGGCATGCTAAAGTAATTGAGCCAATCGAATTAAAAAATAAGCTTAATAATTTTCATATGCAAGCTATTGATAATGACTAACAATTATATAAAAAAATCATTTTTATCAATTTTAATGATAACAATGAATTGTCGGTTCCATAAAATACAAAACTTTGCATATCCAAAAAGTAAAAAAGCAAAGTAGTATATAGTGAAGCCATTTTTTTAGTAGTAACAATGAGTTGTAGGCTCCCCAATACATGTACTTCCGATTGCAATAGTTTTATTTTTGCCTTGTTGTCTAAGTTCTTTTAAAATATTTTCCACTACTTTATTATCTTTTTTTGAAATAATTTGAAGATTCCATTCAACATTTGACTTTAATACACTTTGGGTAATATTGGCCGAACCAATTAAGATTTTATAGTAATAATCATATTCAAAAATATAACCTTTCTATGAAAACCTGCAGTCTTTTGATTAACCTGGTACAGCTTATAACAAAAAATTCCTAGAGCTTAGCCTAGGAATTAATTAATTTTTATTTAAGTTTTAAAGTCAAATCATTAAGCTTATTTTTAACGTCTTCCGATACCATACCTTTAATAGTTATAGTATCAATAATATTAATATCTTTTAAATTATCTAACAATAACCTCATATTTTTATTAGCCATTGGTGCCAACATTCCATTTTCAATTAATGCAACATCACGCTTTTGATAATTATGGTCAATCAAATGATGAATAAACTCCTTCATATAAGGAAATATATCTCCATTATATGTTGGTGATGCAAGTACAAGCTTAGAATACTTAAATGCTCCTTCTAAGACATAAGATCCTTCAGTTCTTGCAAGATCAAATATTTCTACATTTGTATTTTCTTCCTTTAACTTATCATATAAATATTTACAAGCTTTCTCTGTATTTTGATATACACTACAATAGCAAATACAAACACCATTAGTCTCAGGCTCATAGCTACTCCAAGTTTTATATAAATTTAAATAATATCCTAAATTTTCTTTCAAAATTGGTCCATGAAGAGGACAAATAATTTTAATATCAAGTGAAGAGGCTTTATTTAAAACATTAGTAACATTTTGACCAAACTTACCAACAATTCCAAAATAATAACGTCTAGCTTCATTTAACCAATCATTTTCATCCATGCTAGAGCCAAATTTACCAAAGCCATCAGCTGAAAATAATATCTTATCATAAGAATCATATGAAAAAATTACCTCAGGCCAGTGTACAAGTGGAGCTGCGATAAATGTAAGTGTATGTCTTCCAAGAGATAATGTATCTCCTTCTTTTACAACAATTCTTCTTAGATTATAATCCTTACCAAATAAATTTTTCATCATATTAAATGCCCCAATTGATGAAACGATTATAGCATCAGGATATTTTTCCATAAAAGAATCAATATTAGCTGAATGGTCAGGCTCCATATGATGCACCAAAAGATAATCAGGCTTTTTATCACCTAGCACTTTCGCAAGGTTATCTAACCATTCTTCTTTAAAATTTTTATCAACAGTATCTAATACACAAATTTTATCATCCATAATAACATATGAATTATAAGTCATACCATCAGGAACCTTATATTGTCCTTCAAATAGGTCAATCTTTAAATCCTTAACTCCAACATATTTAACATCGTTTGTAATCATAACATAATCACCTCTAATAGTATTTTACACTTTTATAAAAAAAGATTAAAGGAATTTGCTTAAAAAATAGTCTCACTTCAAAAAAATACTCAGGATTTAACCTAAGTATTTTATACATTTAATTATTTTTTCTTTGTTTTCTCAATTTTTTCACAATTTTCACTAATTAACGTTCTAAGTCTATTACGATTTTTACATTTTAATTTTGAAAGGAAAACATTAGATTCAGCAATATACTCTTGACAAATTTCCTCATCATCTGTTCTGTCAATTTTTTCAATAACCTCAATTTTAGTATTATTAATTTTCGCAAAATATTCTATAAGCTCATAGCCAACACTTAAAAGTCTACTTTTATGTTCAATGACAATAATGTCTACCTCTTTTCGATTTATCATCGAAATCAATTTTTTAAGATTATCTCTTTCATAATCAAATGAAGAAGCCACATCAGTAATAATTTCATATTTATCATATTTACCTGCTATTGCAGTCTTAATCTTTTCGACTTGAGCATCAAGTTCAGCTTCTTTTCCTTCACAAACTCTAGCATATATAACAACATTTAAATCTTTTTTATATTTTCTTTCTTGTGTAAATGCTAAAATGCTATCTTCAGTATAATAACGATATCCATTATTTTTTACATAAGCAGGCTTTAAAACCCCTGTTCTATCCCAATTTCTTACAGTTTGGGCGGTAACACCAAGCATTTTAGTAACGGTTTTAGCTGAAACGTATTTCATAATTAAAAACTCCTTTTCTTACTTAGGTACATTATATCACACTTTTATAGTTTTAAAAAGCATTAGTTTTTTTCGAAAAAAACTATTATTCTGATACAGATAGACTTCTTTTTCCTGTAATTTTCTCAAATTTCATCTCAACTATTAACGAATTATTAATTCCTCTACATCTTTCTAAATGATAATCTGATTATAATGCTCTAAAATCCTTTTTAACTCTAATTGCACTGGCATTTATTAAAATTTCATTTATTTCATCTTCCTTTAATACTTTTCTATCATATGCAAGATAATTTGTAGCATCAATAAAAACCTCGTCAATCGAATAAACATGGATATCCTCTTTAGCAATATATCTTAAATATATTCCATAAATTTTTGAGCTTATCGCTATATAATGAGCCATTCTAGGTCTTGCAATAACATATGCTAATTTAAGATTAGGATTTTGCTTGAGCTCATCCATATGAAAAGATCTATTAGTAAAGCGATGATTAAACGCTTTTTCTCTTCTTTCTTTATTAATTTCCTTTACCTTTTGTTTAACCTCAAAAAGTCTTGGCCTTGAAGGAATTCCCGCCGCCTTCAAGCTTGGTGTCACCGCAAGACAAATAGTTTTGTCCGTTCTTTGGGCATCAGCTACAACTAAATTATCCAACATAGGATCTAAATTTCTATCAACACATTCAACTGAGGCATAAATTGACTTTAAATCTATACAAATATAAGTTCTTTTCATTTAATATACCTCCTCTTTATTTATATTATGTGAAAAAACTTATTCAATAATCATAAAGCTAAAGAATAAGTTTAATAATTAATATTAATTTTTCCTAAAAATATTTATTCTTTTTAAGCCTTCCTTAAAACGTGAAGTTTCTTGCTCAAGCTTCTCACGTTGATGAAGAATTCGCTCTTTTCTTTTTTCTTCTCTTGATAATCTTTCGTCTTCTAAATATTTATTTGCAATATCTTCTACATTTTTTCTTTGCTTAAGCTCTTCTTTTGATAAAGAAGGCTTTATAACCTCATTATCTTCAGGATCACTTAGGCCTGCTTTTTCATTAATAAAGCCTAATATTGAGCCTTTAATACCATCATTTGCAATTCTTTCACCTTTATTTACATATTCACTGATTTTACTTTTCTCATAATCCATTTTGATTGATGTTATAAATAAATCAATATATTTTGAGACGAAATGAGAAATAATACTTACAGCAATTTGAATACCTAATGATACTAAAGAAACAATATTAATAATTCTTTCAAAATCAGAAATAGGATCCTTATACATTTCAACAAAAGCCACAACAATTGTAAATATACGAATCATATATTTTATTATTGTAACAATTCTTTTAACAAGTGGTTTCACTCTTTTTTTATAATATTTATTATCTGATACAAGTCCAATAACATAGAATATAAAATATATTATACTTACTGTACTAAGGCAAGAATAAATAATTAAATATAAAAAGCTATTTACATTATTATAAATTAAATAAGCGTAATAAAACAAGAAAAAGATTTGAAGAATAGTTTCAACAATTCTTTCCGTTAAAACAACATCATGCTTAAGTTTTTTTAATACTCCATACGTATTATCATAATAAACAAAATCTTTCTTTTCCACCATAACACCCCATCTTTATTATACAATTAAGAACTTTAGCTTTAAAGAAAAAATTATATATTATATAATGAATTAATATCAATACATTCATAGTCACAATCATCATAACCAGATGTACTAATAAATGCATATTTAATGTTTAGATTTGTCTTTATATTATTTATTTGTTCGATTTCTTTTTTCATTTCACTCAATGTTAATTTATTTTTATAATATTTTACCTCTATAATTTTTAAGTAATCATTAAATTCTAATGCAACATCAAACACGCCATTTTTCTTATTTTTGGCATCATCATAATAATATGTTCCAATATTCTTTATCCCTTTTAGCTTACCATTTATACTTAAAATAGAGTAATAACTTCTTACAATTTCTTCAAATCTATGTGATATAAAAGTAATTAATGATTCCTTTACATAAGCTTCATAAAAATTATTAATACCTAGAGTCACAATTAATGAATTTTTTCCATAAACATATGTATAAAAAAATCTTAAAGCATTATCATTAAGTTCATAATAAGCTTTTTTATCATCATTCAATTTATTAACTGGATAAGTTTTTTTAAGTAATTTTATTTCTACTAAAGATTTTAAGGATTTGGCAATCTTGCCTGTCTTTTCTACATCGACATGACTTTCAATTTCTGAATATCTTTTTTTGCCATTAGCAATAAAAGCTAGAATTTTTTTTGCTTGCAAACTATTAATGGCGTCCGAAATCAATAATGAATCTGCATAATTATATACAAGACTATGTTCATCTAATAATAACTTTTTTATATTATTTTCAAAAGAATCTTTATTATCAATATATGAATTTATATATGGACTCCCACCAAATATAGAATAAAAAGCTATTTTATCCATTATTGATTTATTTTCATAAAATGAACTAGTTTCTATATAATTCAATTCTTCTATGCATATTTTTTTAGTAAATCTTCCAAACAAAGGATTTCCTTCTGTTAAAAGCTCATTCATCATACTAATTTCAGAACCACATATAATAAAATTCAAATTACTAGAATAATTATCAAAAACATCTTGGAAAACACTATCAACCATGTTTTTATTATTGGTTTTCTTTAAATATGGATATTCATCAAAAATAAAAGTATATTTTATATTCAAACTATTAATATATTCAAATACCTGTTGGAATGTATCAAAAGAGACATATGATGGTATAGCTACTACTTTATTTAATACTATTCGTAATAATTTTAAATTTTCTTTTAACGTATCTTGAATACACTCAAAGTATATAAAATTTTTTCCCCCTTCCATTAGCTTCTTAATTAAAGTGGTTTTGCCAACTCTTCTTTTGCCAAATATTAGAATTTTTTTTGATATGCCTTCTAACTCATTATTGATTTCTTTTAATTCTTTTTCTCTATGAAAAAACATAATATTCCTCCATTATACTGAATTATTTTTCAGTGACTTTTTTTTCAGTATTATTTTACCATTTAAAAAGAATAATTTCAAGACTATTATAAAAATACCATTAAGTATTCTAAATATCAATTGAAAATTCATCACGATTTAAATCTTTAAAATGAATATTTTTTTTATAAGAGGTAAAAAGCGACTGTAAAATCTACTTTTCACAGTTACTTCCATTTAGTTTGTATTACATTTTCATTTAGCTTCTAATATTATTTCATCAAAGTCAATAGTAATGGAACTTTTAATAATTTTTATTATAATGTTATTATCATCATATTTAATATTCCCTGTCATAATAATATTATCTCTAGATCTTTCAGAACTAAAATATTTAAAACAATCTTCTTCACTCTCTAAATCAAATCCTATTTCTCCTTTATTATAAAATTCAATTTTTTCCACTGAAGATCTCCATAAAACCAAAACTTCTAATTCACCACTATCTATAGTAATATAGCCACTACTATAACATGAAGCGTATAATTTGTTTAATTCTATTCCATATTCATCATTATATATAGACAATCACTATTGTCTAACATCTTTTCTATTTTTCTAGAATCAATTCCTGTGCATGAAATCAAAAACCATATAAAAATTATTATTAAAAATAATTTTTTTCTCATAATGAAGACCTCCCAAAATCATTAAAGGTTTTCTATTTCTACTATTTAACCACTTTTTTAAATCGTTTATATATTTTCTATAATTAGTATCACCTGATATGATTTTACTATTAATTACACCTTTTATAGCAATTTTATTAATATTTAATTACACCTTTTGTGACATTTTTTGCTTTATTTTAATATTAAAAAAGAAAATGTTTCAAATTAATATAAAAATACCATTAAGCATTCAAAAATTTTAATAAATCAAAGCTTAATGGTACTAATTAATTTTATTTTCAATATAAAATACTATTTATTTAACTAACTTATCCTTAACATTTCTTACTTGCTTACTTAATAAATATACTTCATATCCAGCACCTAAAATAATGAAAAATATTGTCATTATAAAATCACGAATAACACCTTCTCTAAAGCCCTCGACATTATCAAGTGCATAGCTAAATGCTTTAAAAGATGTATAATCATATCCCGCATTAATGGCATAAGCCTTTGATGCAAGTAAATATATAATTAATAAAATTCCAACTAAACATACAATCATTGTTCCTGTAACAATAAAAACCATATTTCTATTAACTTTTCCACCAAATTTTTTATAGAAATAAGCGCCAAGTGTCATTCCAACTAAAGCAGGTATGGCTGAAATAAAGCCCATCAAATACAATATAAATGATAATATAGCTGCTATTGCACCTCCAAGTAAAGCACCTCCAAAGCCTTGTAAATAATTATTAGGTTGATTATCATAAGCTTCATTTCGTTTTAAAATTTCTTCATTAATTCTATCCTTGCAATCTTGATCAAGACCAATAATAAAACCACTATCATTTACTTGAAGCTTATTTAAATCATTTAATTTAGAGCCACAAACTGGACAGTAATTAGCATTTAAGCCATCATAACCTTTGATATAGTTAATAATAATATCGAGCTTTGACTTCAAATTTTTGGCCATCGCACCAGCAGTCACATCTGTTACACAAACTAATAATCCGTAACATGTCCGAGTAAAATTACAATATTTAATTTTAGCATTTTTTAAAGTAGTAAAAAAACTATCCCACTTTTCTTCGGCAATAAATGTTGAAATTTGAATTGTTAATGGTAATCTACTCATCAAATTATAACTAATATTAACCTCAAATCCTTCATAAATGCCATAAGCATTATTTCCTGTCACATTAAAGCCTAACTGGCTTATTGTATTTTCTATTTTCTTATTCATTTTACTCTCCTTAATATTCCTAGCTACATTATATCTTTTTTTAAAATTAAAAGCAATAACTAATCCAAAATCAACTTAACTCAAAAAAAAAGATACCAACTATAAATTGATATCTTATTTAAAATTATTTTTATTACTAATTTACTTTATATATTCATACGCAAGACGGGGTGTATTATCACTTGTAATAATATTTCCACAATATTTAAAGCCAGCTTTTAAAATAGAATGCTGCATCACCTTATTATTTTCATGGGTATCAATTCTTAAATGATTGTAGATTTCTTTTGAAAAGTCAATGCCTTCCTTAAATACTCCCATTTTTCTACCATTTGATGCAATTCTATGAATTGTTGCGTATAAAGTATCATCTAACCATTTTCCATCATATATTTTTTGATATGTTGGATCTTTACCATATATTAGTGCAAATACACCATAAAGTCCCTCATCATCATATAAAACATAAGAGATTCCTTTTTTAATATCTTCTTCAATTAAAGATTGAGCTGGATGTATATTTCCCCACTGAGTACTATTTCCATTCTTTTTCATATATTCTCTTGCATAATTATAAATATTTAAAATATCTTCTAAATCCTCTAGTTTAGCCTTTCTAATCATTTTATTCACCTTTTTTTATTACTTTGGCTTTTAATTTTTGAAGCTTAGAAATAGCCTTATCAAGCTGGCGCTGTGCTTCATCATACTCTTTAATATAACTATCTAAAATACTACCAACATTCTTTTTAGCAACATCAAGCTCATTTTTCAGCTTATTTAAAAGCTCATGCTCAATATTTAAAGATACTTCTCCTTCATATTCTTTATCATGACCTAAAAGTTCCTCTTCTAAGCCATTAATTTTATTATTTAAAAGTTCATATGAAGAAATAAAAGTATCAATCATATTATGAAGTCCTTCAACCTTATGACCTAATGTATCTGTAAGGCTTGCCATTCCTTCTTTATATTGACTAATAAAAAGACGATATTTTTTGATTAAATCATTATATTCAAAAATTTCTTGATTTAATTTTTCATTTTTCTCATCAATATAATTATCTAAATGCTCTAAGCTTAAAGCTTCTTTAACATCAATCATTATTTAATCACCTCAATTTTCATACCTTTAATTTTATCTTCTAAAGTTTTAGTTTTACGGTCAAAATAACCGGTTGATGTAATAGCTATAATATCATCATTATCTAATAAATTAACATTATTCCTAATAATATTACTAATTTCTAAATCCGTATAATAAATATCCTTACCCTCTCTTATATCCATCATATGGAGCATATTTGTATTATCAAGAACAATATAAATAATTCTTGCTAAATCAATTCTATTTTTAGCTTTATATAAATTAGCATAATCAATCAAGTCTTGAGTATTATTTTTATCATTATTATATTGATTAATTTTTCTAACTACGTCACTTAAAGAATAATAATCTTCACCTGAATAAAAGGTAAGATTGTCAGTAGTACCATCAAAATCTAAGTTCTTAAATGATTCTAACGCTCTAAAATAATAATTTACCTTATCACTTATCATTTCATCCAAAAATAAATCAACATCAGTATTTAATAAAGGAGCGATTAATTTCTTTAAAGCATTAATCGTATTAGGCCCAAGCTTGGTATCGTCTTCAATTTGTAAAAAGTTAGTTCTACATCTTGTAATACCAACATAAAGCTGGTTATAAAAAATTCTTCCAGCTCTTGAATATGAAAAATCATCACTAAAAATACGTTCATATTCATTTGCCTTACTTGTACAAAGCTTATAAACCACTACAAAATCATTTTCGCGACCCTTAGCCTCAGAAACAGTAAAAACCTTATCTTCTTTACACTTATATTCATCTATCAATTCTTTTTTAGAGGTCTCATCTGCTACAATATACATAATATTTTCAATATTTTTAGCTGCTGATATTTGCTTAAGCATTTTACGACCAATACTCAAATTTAAAACTAAGTTACCATTGGTTTCAAAGGCTGAATCCTTATTACTCTTAATGGGAAGATAACTACCTTGGTCTTCCGTACCAAATAATTCCTTTCCTTTATTTCTTAAAGCTTCAAGCTCCTTACAAATTGCAGCTGAATAGCGATAGGTTGATGATAATACTTGCTTCTTATAGTCTGAAACACCATTTATCATATAAAGCGTCTCTATGCTTTCAAGCTGAATGAAGGTTGGATTTATTGTTTGTTCAAAGTCACCAAAAAGGTGAATAACACCATGCTCCTCATCATTATAATTCAATCTTAAAAGTGTATGAATTTGTCTTTCTGTCATATCCTGAAATTCATCTACAATTATCTTTTTATAAATACCTTTTTTCAAAATAGTATCTAAATTTTGAATCACAAAATAAGCTAGATCATTATCATCATATAATTTGTTTTCATCCATATAGGCCTCGAAGGCCTTTGACATCTCATAAAGAATAATTGCTTCATCATCAAAGTCATTTCTTACCTTTCCCCGATATCCTTCAATTAATCTCGCTTCTCTTAAAAATAAGGGGTAATAATCTAGACATTTTTTATCTTCTCTAACAGGGCTTGCAAAATCATAATAGCGATTAAAGGCCTCATAAAGTTTTTCCTCTTCCTTTAATTCCTCAATCTGATTAAAAAGCTTTGTATATCTTTTTTGTGCTACTAAATACCAATCGTGAAAGGAAGCTAGTGAGGGCTCATCTGTACTTTCAACATAATCATCAAGTAAATCATTTAAGAATCCTGCTTGAGTAGGGCTTAGCTTATATGTATCGGCTAAAAAGCTTTGTGTTTCTTTATCATTTACTTTATTAATAATTTTTCCTTTATATATCCCTCTAAAAAACAAATAAGGATAGTCAATACCATATTTAGCTATAATATTTTCAAGCTTAGGAAGATAATTCTTACTTAAACCTATATAACCATTATTTTTCCAATTAATAAAGGTATTTAAATTAACAATATTATTTTCAAGTAAATCATCTAAGCTTTGTTTCTTTTGAGCTTGCTTAGTATATTTACCATTATAAATGGTATATCCTGGAATTAAAATTTCTGCATCACTTAAAACATTTAATAAAAAATCCTTAGTTGTCAAAACATTTTTACCAACTCTTGCTTTTGAATCATTAAAAAGAATATCAATTTCATAAGAAACATAATCACAAAGCTTTTCCGAATAGGTAATAAATACCTCTTCTTTTTGACTAAAACTTGATGATGCTTCAAGTGGCAAATTATTCAAATAGCTATGAATTGCAACATCAGTTTTTCCTGTACCAGCTGCACCCAATACAATATTATAGCCCTCTTCACTTGCAATTCTTTTTTGGGTATCATTAGGTATATATTCTCTTTTCCATTCATGAATAGTATCTAAGTTTTGGCGAATATTTTTAAAGTCAATATTAGATTCATAAGGTACTAAATAAAGCATTTTATATTCATCACTACCAAAGTGATGCTTATTTTGAACAAAATAAAAATCATAAATATCACTATATGAATATGACTTTAAGCCACTATAAATATTATCATAATTTTTAATTTCTTTACTTTTAGCTAGATAACTATCAAGTTCATCATCAGGTGATGTTTTAAGAAATTCCATAAAACGGTTAATACTTTTAAGTACATTACGATTAAATTCTTTTGTAAAGGCGCCAACTAATAAGGGATCATTTTCAAGACCATCCTCAACATGCTCAGTTCTTAAACGTATATTATCATATAAATCCTTAAAAAGGTAAATTTTTCTACTTTTCATATAGCCTCCTAAGTCAATTAAAAAGGTTTAACATTTAACAAATGTTTATTGAATTATAGCATTTTTACTTTATAATGTCCATTTTTTAGGCTTATATTAGCTTATAAAATAAAGCTCCCAAAAGGAGCTTTAGAAAAAGAAATATAGCATTAATGAATTTTATACACCTGAATATGATGAGAAGCCACCATCGATTGGAAGCACAACTCCTGTTACAAAGCCAGCCGCCTCACTTGAGCAAAGGAATAAGGTTGCACCTACAAGGTCATCAACATTACCAAATTTACCCATTGGTGTAGAGGCTAAAATCTTGCCTGTTCTTGGTGTTGGTGTTCCATCCTCATTATATAATAGCTTTTCATTTTGCTTAGTTACAAAGAAGCCTGGAGCAATCGCATTACAACGAATTCCTACATGAGAGAAATGTACCGCAAGCCACTTAGTAAAGTTAGAAATAGCAGCCTTTGCACCACTGTAGGCAGGAATCTTTGTAAGTGGAGTGAAGGCGTTCATTGAAGAAATGTTCATAATTGAGCAATCCTGACGTCCTACCATATCACAAGCAAATACCTGAGTTGGAAGTAGGGTACCAATAAAGTTTAGATTAAATACAAACTCAACGCCTGCCTCATCTAGGTCAAAGAAGGTTTTAATTCCCTTAACATCATCATCAAGCTTTGCATATTCATTATCAGTTGTTGCACGAGGATTATTTCCCCCGGCACCATTAATTAAAATATCACACTTACCTAAATCCTTAAGAATTTCGCGGTGACAAGCCTCAAGAGAGTCCTTTTTTAAAACATTAGCCTCATAAGCATAGGCAATACCGCCTTCTTCTCTAATTTCTTTAGCAAATACCTCAGCTGAATCCTTATTTAAATCAAGTAAGGCAACCTTTGCACCACATTGAGCAAGCGCACGAGCAAGGTGAGAACAAATTACTCCTCCTGCTCCTGTTACAACACAAATCTTATTTTCTAAATTAATTTTAAAAGGTAATTTCATTTTATTTATCCTCCATTCTATCTAAGGCTTCCCAGATTCCTGTAATATACATAGAGCCTAATGCTCTATCATATAAGCCATAGCCAGGCTTAGCCTTCTCATCCCAAATCATTCTTCCATGATCTGGTCTT
>ERZ1106977.432-NODE-432-length-14465-cov-8.684594_pt1 | contig 14465 bp, 11 predicted proteins | sample MGYA00403688_ERZ1106977 | MGnify/ENA primary metagenome ERZ1106977 (study PRJEB35170, sample SAMEA104062426) | human gut metagenome | biome: human gut; feature: human-associated habitat; material: faeces | place: Denmark | collected 2012-06-23 ...
CGCCCTATTGGACAAAGGCGAGTACCTGGCCTCTGAGGCAACGGTGTATCGTGTCCTGCGTCAACATAAAGCCAATACGCGCCGCGATGGAGTTCGTCCCACCGTCAAGCGACACAAGCCGACAAGCTACGAGGCCACCGGTCCTAACAAAGTCTGGTCATGGGATATCACGTACCTGCGGGATGCAGAGCATGCCACACGCTTTTACTACGCGTTCGCGGTGGTTGACATCTACAGCCGTTACTTGGTGCACTACGACGTATTCGATGCCGAAACGTCCCAGAACGCTGTCCGCTTTCTGAGCGAGGCAATGAACAAGCACTTCATCCAGCCTCGCTGCCTAGTTTTGCACTCAGACAATGGTGCTGCAATGAAAGCCGCTGAAACCTTGGGGTTACTGGCTGTACGCGGTGTTGAGTTTTCTCACAGTCGCCCACGGGTAAGCAACGACAACCCCTACAGCGAGTCACTGTTCAAGACTATGAAATACACGGGGCATATGGGCAAACGCAACTACCACAGCCTTGAAGAATGCCAGGGAGTTTTGGCGGATTTTGCACGGAAGTACAACGAACAATGGGTGCACAGCGGCATCAACAACGTAACGCCTTTGGCGCGCTTCAGTGGCGCGGATGCGGCTATCTGCAAAACACGCCGTCAAGTGATGGCAAAGGCTCGGCAACAACACCCGGAACGATGGATTTGTGGCCGGATGAGGAACTATGAGCCCGCAGGCAGTCAGTGGTTGAATCCTGATAGGCAGGTGTTGGCAACGGATTCAGCCACTTAGAGAAATGGCCCCGCGCAAGCGCACAGAGCCGGCCCCATTCACGTTTGCGGTCATCGGGATCCCTCCCTGTACCGCACGGGCATAGTACACGAAACATAGGACAAGGAACCTCCTATTCATGTTAAAAAAATATCCTGGGGTAGCGAAGCGTAGGGGCAAAGCCCCTGCTGAGGTTCTTCAGGGATAAAAAGACTCCTAACCAATTTTTTTGAAGTATCTTGACAAATACCGGTCTACGACTCAGATAAAACTTGGAATCCTGACTCTCCCAAAGCCGGAGAAACCTCGGTGCAGTTTACTGCCGCCAAAGATCTCACGCTAACCGCCAAACGCTGGGGAATTTATCAAACACGCAATTTCAAGGATACGTCTTCTGATTCCTCCTCAAGCATTAAAGCGGGCGGCGCCGTTACCATCAGCGGTGACGCCGGTGCCATTCGGGTAAAGGCCCAAACCGACCTCGTCACTAATCATCTGACGATCGATGCCCCGGTCGTGACGCTCACGAGCAAAGGCGACGGCGTTACCGCCTCAGACAACAGCACGATTTATTCCGGTACGGTCGATCTCGGCAAACACACGCAGATTGATTTCACCTCATCAACCGGTCGTTCGCAGGTAACGATTTTGGCTGAAAAAGGCAATGCCGTCACCGGGAAGGACGTAACGTCACTGCTTAACTTCACCAACAGCGATGTTTCCATCGCCAAGGGTGACGTAGAGTCTGCCGGCAGCATCAATCTCACGGAAAGCAACGTAACACTGAGCGAGACCTCAAAGTTTTACGCGTCCAAAGTTGAGGCCGCCAATGCGAGCATCGTCTTTAACCAGGTGGCTGCCGACGTCGTAAAGGTTGATACCGTTACAGACAACAGTTCCATCAAAGTCGTTGCCGGCAGCAACATCACCGCGCAATACGGCAGCGCCGAAGCGGTTCTGCAGGCTCTTGAAGAAGCCGGTGCCGTATCCGGTAAGGCCAAAGACACTTTAACCGCCAACTTAGCCGGCCAGGAATCCGACCTCACATCCGCCTGGGAACGCGACACCAACGGCAAGGTAACCTACGCCAACGGCTCGGCTGAATCCCCGGTTCTCACCGCCGCCAAGCACGCCAATGCCGCAAACCTCGCGCAGTGGCGCTACGAAGTCAACCACCTCTCTGACCGTCTCGGTGACGTCCGTAACCTGCGCGGCACCGCGGGCACTTGGGCGCGCGTCTACGGCGCTGAAGCCAAAGTCTCCGACTCCGTTTCCACACGCGTTCGCGCCGACACCCTGCAGGTGGGCAGTGACGTCGCTTTAGGCGAAAACTGGATCGTGGGTGCCGCCTTCGGCTACACGGATTCGGATTCCGACTTCACCGTGGGGAGCCTTGCCACCGACGCCTACACGTTTGCGATTTACGGCACGGGGTACTTCCCCTGCGGAGGCTACGTAGACATCATCGGCCGCATGGGCCGGATGTCTTCTGACGTCACGATGGACCGCAACTTCACGGCCTCCTACGACAACACGGCGTTCGGGCTTTCAGCTGAAGTGGGCTACGAATGGAACATCGCGCAGGGCTTTTACGTCACACCGCAGGCAGAACTTGCCTACAGCTACGTCAAGGGCGATGACTACACCGCCGGCAACGGCGTGACGGCAAAGCAGGACAATTTCGAGAGCCTTGTGGGACGTCTCGGCGTTCAGGCGGGCGTTAAGTTCAACGATGACCGCGGCAACCTCTACGCCACGTTAAGCGTGAACCACGACTTTAACGGCGAGACGGAAGCGACTGCCACACAGGGCGCAAACGCCGCGCAGCATCTCTCTGAAGACCTGGGCGGCACGTGGGTTTCCTACGGTATCGGCGCGCAGTTTAATGTCCTGGACAACCTCGCCTTCTACGGGAGCCTCACCCGCGCCAACGGCTCGGACTACCAGGAAAACTTCCGCTACAGCGTCGGTGTCCGTTATGTCTGGTAAGTGTTTGACGGACTCAGGGAAAGGCTTCACCCTTTTCTGAGTCACTGATCAGCATCCGCAGCCGATCCCCGCCTTTTCTGCAACTGAAAGGCGGGGATCTTTTTTCCGCCGCAGCCGGAGCCGACACCTCATTGCGCTATCCTCTGACGCTGCGTCATACGCGCGGCACGCAACGTAGCCGCTCACAGAAAGTCCGCGCTTTTCTGCCATCGCTTTAATCAGATCGCAGGATGACTGCGGCAGCAAAATCTCGATTCGTTTTTTTGGTTTGCGTTGCTTTCATTTTGACAACCCGGTGTTTTGTCCGAATGTTAACGGGGCTGCTTTCTTTGCCCGGTACCGGACGGTCTCAGGCGGTTACCCACCGCGGATGCGAATAACAGAAAAGCACGGGAAGGCCGCAGTCTTTCAGCGCTGCATGCTCCCGAAGCGTCTTTCTAACGCAGGTGCGGCCCGGGACGGCGACGAGCTGTGCCGGTTCCCCGGTTTTCACGGCATTAACAAGCCGCCTCATCTCCGCAAGGTCTTTTGTTCTTTCTGTCATTTTTGCATCACTCATTCAACAACATTGCCGTACAACCGTTGGATGATCTCCGCAGCAACCTGATCAATAAGGCGTAAAGGCGCACGACTGACGGCGAAGAACCGTTCGTCATGACAGCGGTTCGGTTCCCGTGCATGGTTCATTTGCAGCCGCCGCATTTGCAATCGGCCGCCCATTTCTGTCAGAATGCCGTCTGTTTCAAGCGGTCCGTCAGCCGTTTTTCCTTAAAAAAGAAAAGAAATGACACCCAAACCGATCCCTCGCGGGCGTTGGCCCGCGGAAGAATGAGCACTTAGTGCTCGTGGTCGCGCATGACTGCTTTGTCATGACTGAAAAACTCGTTTCCTGGAGTTTTCCGGTAGGAAAACGCCGGAAACAAGCGAAGGATTTTCACCACTTCCTTCCTTTGAGTTTTCTTCCATCATGACAATGCTTTTCACCGACCGCATCCCGGCCCGAACGTTCGGAATTGATTCCGTCAGCACGGTCCTCGGATTTCGCAAAACAACGCGCAAAACAGCGCTTTCCCGACTTTCCCGCACCATTCCCGTTGACGCCGCCCACACCTTTGATCCCGCGTTTTTCGCGCAGATCAGACTCTGGTGGGAGTGGCACAACACCCGTGAGCCCTTAGCCGTAACCGGGCCCGCGGGCTGCGGAAAGACCACCGGTGTTCTTCAGTTTCTCGCTCGCGTCAATGCGCCCGTCGTCACACTCACGTGCCGGCGCCGCATGGATAAGTACGAACTGATCGGCCGCTGGGGTCCGGGTGAGGACGGCAGTCTCACCTGGTACGACGGCCCCGCGGCGCTTGCGTGGCGCCACGGGTTCGTCCTCGTTGTAAACGAACTCACCGCGGCTCCGGCCGATGTGTGGGTCTCGATGAATGACCTTCTTGAAGGTGACGACCTTGTGAACGACCGCACCGGAGAAGTCATCCCGCGCCACGCCAACACCCGCGTGATCCTCACGGATAACTGCAGGCTTGGCTCAACTACGGGTGACACGGGTTATGTCGCCCGCAACGATCAGGACCGAAGTGTCTTTGAGCGCTGCTGGCACATTGCGTTGAGTTTCCCTGACGCTGAGACGGAACTTGCAATGCTCGCAAAGAAAACCGCGTCAAGCCTCACGGGGCTTGACGCGAAACGCACCGACGCGCTTTTGCGCGCCTCGGTTGTCTTTGCCCGCAAAACCCGCGAAGCGCAGCTTGAAGCCAAAGGCCGCATTAAGCCCGCGGCCGTGAGTCCGCGAACGCTTCTGCGTTTTACCGAACTCATGGGCGCGCTGATGCTCGCCGGAAACACGGCGCAGGCAGCGCTCACTACAGCCCTTGACTTAAGTCTTGCGGCAGGGTGCTCTCCGCAAAACCGGGGACACCTGCAGCACTGGGCCGCCTGGGCGTTCAGCGATCTTGTTTAGCGTATCGGCTGCTCCGGCGTCTTTTTCTCCAACCGGCAGAAACGGAACATCTTCCCCCGAGGATTCCTTTTTAACCCGAAGAAAAAGGCGACAGGAGAGCCAACCTGCGAAAGGTTTGACGGTCACGGTGTCTGAGGTTTTCCCTCAGACACCCGCAGCCGTTTTCCTTCCCTCTTCTTCCCCTTCTCTTTTCTTTTTTCCCGATCCATGCCGCAGGGCCGCTGGCTTACTTCGCTCACAATTGACGGCCTTACCGTAGGGCGGCGTCTGGCGCTCGCCGCAACGATTTCCGAAGCCGTGCATGAAAGGCTCGGGACTCTGACGGTTGCCGCGCACGCTTGCCGCAGCACGCTTTTGAAAATCATCACGCTTTTTACCCGGCACGGGGACGCGGCAGAGATGACCGCGGTCCTTCTTCTGACGCTTGCCGGCATCACACCCCTCAGGGTATCGGCACGGGTTTTTACGGGCAATGAGCGCCGCACGTTTTTTACGCTGTTACGCATGATCACGGGGTCTGCCCGGACGATGACGGCCGAAGACGTCCGTCAACTTCTTTCCCACCGCGCTGCCCTCACAGACGCCTTCTCGGGCACCCCGGCGGCCGATACCGTGCGTCTTCTCTTTTCGCTTGCCGCGGGATTGACCGAAGGTTCTTCCCTTTTGCTCTCGAGCCTTTCCTCGGCCGGTGACGTCATTTACATCACCCCCACGGGGCTCACGGCCATTGCGGCGCTGACGGTAGTGACGCGCATCACGCCAGCGCGCGCACAAAGGCTTCTCACCGCAGGCCGCGCCGTCACCGCCGCAGGCGGCACGGTCTCAGTTCTCACCGGCCCTGCCGCAACCATCGCGCGCGCCTTTCGTGACGCAATGTCTGATACCCCCGCCGCACCCCGGGCGCTTTTTACTTCAGACACGGACGGCAAACCCCTCACGGGTTTTCGCCTCGGGCAGGAAACCGTGACGCTTCCGGGGACAGCGGCCCCGGCGCTTCTTGCGGCCTTCGGGCGGGCTTTGACGCGCGTGCGGGAGATGCTCCTCTCGGCCCCTGAAACCGCGCCCTTTTTTCTCCTCGGCACAACGGACGTCCGCTTTACGGAACGGACGCGCTTTACGGCGGTCTTTGTGCCGCTTGCCTTTATTGCGCTTCCTTACGGTCTGTGGCTCTCCGAGCTTACGGCCTCAGGGCTCATCCGTCCCGTGCCGCCCGAAATCCGCAGAAAAAACCTTCCCCGCGGCGTTGCCCTGCGGCGCGACGCGTCAGCCGACCGCCTCACGGCCGGCGTGCTTCTCAACACCGCGCGCTTCATGAGCTTACCGGTGACGAAACAGCACACTGCGCTTTTAACCGACGAAAAAACACTCGTAAACGACGCCATGAAGCCCCTCACGCCCGCGGCCCTCAAAGCCAAAGAAGAACCGCAGATCCCTCCCCGGCTCCTACAGCCCGCCGTGACAGAGCGGGATGAAGCGGTTTTGGCCGACGCGTTTCCGGAGAAACTTCCCGCAAAACTCAAGACCATGACGCTCGTTGACCTTATCGAACACTTTGTGCGCACTGAGCGCTCAAAGTAAGACTGATGACTCACCTGGAAAGAAACCATGTCACGACTGAGGACACTTAATACCGGGGCCGACGAAAGCACCGCGGCCGACACCTGGCGCGATGCGCTCGAAATGAAAGCGGCTCTTGCCTGGAGCGCCGCGGGGACCCTGACGGCTGCAGCCGGCATGATGACTGATCCCGCCGCCCTGATTCCGGCCGCCGGGGCCTTTTGGATGGCGGCCGTGCGCGGGCACCAGGCTTACAGCGTTCTCAAAGCCCGGGCTTCTCTGGCGGGCCGCGGGATGCTCCTTGAAAACCGCAAGGCGTTTGCCGGACGCATGCGGCCGGTGCTGGAACAAGGCCGGATCTGGTTCGGGCGCGGCTTTCTCTGGCAGCCCGAGCACAGCCAGAAGCTCTATGAACTATCAAAGATTGACGCCGCGCGCCTGATTCCGCCCCTCTGGATCACCAGGCGCCTTTTGGGCCGCTCGATCAAAGACCCCGACACGATCGGACAAGGATTTATTCACGGGGTGAGCCTCACGGAATCCGACCTCACCGTGGCCGAAAAGACGCTTGAAGGCGGAACGCTCATCGTGGGGACGACGCAGGCCGGAAAAGGCGTGCTGCTCACGTCACTCATTACCGAATCGGTCCTGCGGGGCGACACGGTGATTGTGCTTGATCCCAAAAACAGCGGCAGGCTTAAAGACGCGCTTTTTAAGGCCGCCGCGCTTGCGGGGCGCGAAGCGCCGCTTGTTCTTGATCCGGCCCTCAAACACGAAGGCGTTCTTTTAAATCCCCTCACAAGCTATGCGCGGCCCTCGGAACTCGCGGGGCGTCTCACCGCCGTCATGACCGAAGAAGGTCCCTTTAAGGCCTTTGCCTGGTCGGCGGTGCACACGGTCGCCTCGCTTTTTGATTTTCTCGGGGAAAAACCCACGATAGCGTCGCTGAAAGCCGCGCTCACCGACGGCCCGGGCGCGCTTTTACTGCGCGCTCTCACGCGCGTTTTGGGCACGGAATCCGTCGCGCGGGTTACGGAAGCCGCCACGCTTTCCATGAAGTCAAGGGAAACCGTGATCACGGAACTTCTGGCGCTTTATGAAAAAGAAGGCAGGCGCCATCCCGTGATTGACGCGGCTGCGGCCGTCATGCGCCACGATCCGGACCACTACGCCAAGATTACCGCAAGCCTCATGCCGGTTCTTGAAATGCTCACCTCCGGGCCCCTGCGGCGCATTTTGTCGCCGCAGGACACGCCCGAAGAAGACACGCAGTCCCTGCGCGTCGATACCCGGCCCGTGGTGTCGCTTGCCGCCATTGCGCGCACCAAAGGCATCCTCTACGCAGCGCTCGATTCGCTCCCCGACCCGACGCTCGCGTCAGCCCTGGGCTCCATTCTCACGGCGGACCTCGCGTCTTTGGCCGGTGAACGCTACCGCACGGGTAAAACCGGCGAGCGCATCGCGCTTTTTGTGGATGAGTGCTCCAACGTCATCGCACGGCCTCTCATTGAACTCTTAAACAAAGGCGCGGAAGCCGGGGTGAGAACCACCTGCGCCATGCAGACCGTAAGCGACCTCGCGGCGCGCCTGGGAAGCGAGGCCGCCGCACGCATGGCGCTCGGGAACTTCAATAATCTGATCGCCCTTCGCACCAAAGACCGCTTCACCCAGGAATTTGCCGCGGAAACGTTCGGGCGGACTTATATCGCCAACGCCGAAAGCAGCGTGAGTTCCACCGCGGACGGCAACGCCCTCACCTTTACCGCGGCCGTCACGCGCCGCCGCACCTCCTCGCGCGAGGAACTTGTGCCCGCGGACGTTCTGGGGAAACTTCCCAACTGCGAGTTCTTCGCGGCGCTTGCGGGCGGAAAGCTCGTCAAAGGCCGCATTCCGATTCTTATTGACTAAGCCATGCGCACGTTTTGTCTTTTGTTTTCAGCCGTTACGGCCGCCTGGGCGGCGCTTATTCTCAGTGTGTCCCCGGAGACTGCCGGGCTGCTTGCCCGTGATCTCGGCGCGGAAAATGCTCTGCCGGTTTTCACAGAAGTGAAGCTCCGGGTGATTGCCTTCACGGAAAATGCCTCAGAAACCGGCTTTTCCCTTGAGCCCGTACGCGGGTTTCTTCTGGAAAGGCTTACCGCGGCCGAAAGGCTTCTCGCCGCGGGACTGATGCGGCTTAAAGCCTCGCTTGCGCTTTTAGCCTGTGCCGCCGTCATCATGCTTGCGTCCGTCTACGACGGGCTGGTCATACGGCGCATCCGTTCGATCACGCAGCGCGCGCCGCGCCCGATGTTAAGTCTCAAGGCCGCGCATGCGGCGCTTATCCTTGGCTTTACCGCCCTCAACGTCTTTTTCCTGCCGCTGGTGGGGGCTGAGTTTTGGGCATTTGCAGTGCTTTTGGCCGCAGCGGTTTTGATGAATGTGTGGGTGCGGGAGTTTCACCGCTTTAAATAACGGGCTGCGGGAGATGTTGCGAAGCAGGAGCGGATCGTCGGGCAAAAAGAAAGCGCCGTCATCCGCCTCATTTTCTCCTGGAAGTCAGAGGTTTCAAAACGGCGCTCTGCGGCCCGGAGGGATCAACCGCCCTACGATGAGCCCAGGCATTAGGCCGGGTCGGAGATCAATCCGAGCTTTCGTTTTCTGCAACTCATTTTTTCGGTCAGAGCCGTAAATTCAAAATTTCAGTCCGCCCCTTTTTTCTGAGGCAACGCCTGCGACGCAAAGGTCTGATGCCCGCCGCTCAGCGGATTTTCCTTACCCGATCCTCCGGAGAACCGGCCTCCGGCGCTTCGTGTTTTTCCCGAATCAGAAGGCTGCCGTCAGCAAGCGCTTCGATCCAGACTTCTTCGGTACTGACCCAAAACCCTTTCGGGAGGATGACGTACTGCTCGTCGCCCACATTCACCACCTTGGCAACGGCGCTTTTGGCTGCTGTGTTTTTGCTCCGCCTGAGTTCTTCCGGCTGAGGCTGCAATGTCTTCCGGTCAGTAAGCGGCACAAACTCCAGCCGGCCGCCCTTGTAGCAGAAGACGCAATAATGAATCAGAGCGAAGACGGTCGAAAAGAAAAACCGCCGAAAGCCGTCGTTTCAGGCTTTAAGCGGTTTTCGCCCATCTGCAGAAGGCAGGTGGTCGCCGAGACGGGAATCGAACCCGTACGCCAAAGGCTGCGGATTTTAAGTCCGCTACGTCTACCAATTTCGTCACTCGGCGACTCTGTCCATAATTACGGCAGAGGTCGGCATTTTAGCGAAAAACTCTCTGCCGCGGGCAAGCCCTGCCGCTTGGGCAGCATAATCGGGGATCGTACTGCCTGCTTCTGAGTCCGTATTGCCGGAAGAGCCCTTGAGAATTCTTTCCGGGAGAGGCAGTTTTACAAACAGGCAGCCGGTTTGACCTCCTTACTTCCGGATTTCAAAGCGATCGACGATAGTTACGCGTCTTTGCTCGCCTTTGATCAGATCGCCCGATACTTGGTAAACCTCTCCGGTCGGACGATCCCCCGTAATTCTGTACACGACAAATTTTTGTTTACTGGAATCGCGCCAATTTTCGTGCTTTGTTTTAAAGCGTTCGGAGCGGTGCGGCTGCCAGCCTTTCTCAAAGAGATAGTCGTCGTGCTCAAGCTGAGCCTGCGTGAGCCAGGACAGTTTCGGCCGAACGGCTTTGATATGCTCGAGCGAGTAGCCGTAGATTGCATCGTAGGCCTTTGTCCCTCCGGTGTTGGGGATCACAAATGTCGTCCCTTTGGGAGACTTCAGAACCTTGACGGAATCTTCGTTGTAATCAAAATCGGGATGCCCATTTATCTTCTCCGTGCCCTCCTGATTAGCGATTAGGAAGTATTTTGACAGAGAGGGCGGCCAGCAAACAGGCTGCTGCAGGTTCCTCATGTCTGAAGCCGTCCGCAGGCAGGCTATGATCACCTTATCCAGCCGAAGGACACCACCATGACCGAAGACGAAAAACGTGTTGAAGCCAAACTCAAAGAACTCGGGATAGCTTACGAGCGGCAGGAGCACGACGCCATCATGACCGTGGAAGAAGGCAAGCGCATCGCGGCCGCGGTGGGGTCTGCGTGCATGAAAAACCTCTTTCTCTGCGGCAAAAAGAAGTTCTGCTGTCTCTACCTTCTGCCCGCCGACAAAACATTCTCTTCCAAAGACCTCTCGCAGAGGCTCGGCATCGGGCACTTAAGTTTCGGTAAGCCCGAGAAAATGCAGGAGTACCTGCACACCTATCCCGGCGCCGTTACCTGCATGGGCCTCATGTTCGACACCGATCATCAGGTCAAGGTCCTTGTCGACAAAGAACTGCAGCAGTTTCCTTACGTGGACGTGCACCCTTGCGTCAACACCGCAAGCCTCAAAATCGCGTTTAAAGACATTATCGAAAAGTGGCTTCCCGCCACTGGGCACGCGGACTTTATCTGGGTTTAGGCCGGGCAGGAAAAAGCCCGGCGCAAAACCGGGCTTTCAGTGCTTTGCTTCGACAAGGCAAAAAAGAAAGCGCCATTACTCACCCTTTCCCTGAGCGGTCCGGTATCTCGTAATGGCGCGCTACGGCTTGTAAAGAGATTTTTCGACCCTAATACGGCTTCAGCGCTCGGCCGGGGCGTTCCTCGCAAGATTTCGTTTTCTTAACAGAATTGTACCTGATCTACCATAAAAATTATGTTGAATTTATGCTTTTCTTCGAGCTTCTCAGGCCGGTCTTTCTCCGCCGGCCTGAGTTTACCGCGTCACCACCGATCAGAAGCGGTGCGCGGTACCTTCCTGACTTCCTGCGGGCTTGGCACTTGCGCAGGGCTTAATCACAAGGCTGGGCTTCGTTTTGTCGCCTGAGGGAAGCGGCGCCACAGCGTCCACGCGCCCGTGCTTCTTTCGGAGTTCCTCAATGTCTCCGAACTCAAGCGCTCGTTCCGGGCAGCTTTCCACACAGACGGGCATGAGCCCCCTGGAGGTTCTCGCGACACACCCGTCGCACTTACGCATCTTGCGGGCGGACTTATCAAGCTGCGGTACGCCGTAGGGGCACGCCGCCGCGCACATGCCGCAACCGATGCATTTGGCGGTGTCGATCACAACAAGGCCGTCTTCCTTGCGTTTGAAGTGCGCCTTTGTGGGACAGACCTTCACGCACGCAGGATCAGCGCACTGATTGCACCCGATCGAGGTATAGTAGGCAAAGACGTTCTGACGCCACGTACCGTCGGCGTTACGCGTCCACTTGCCGCCCTCAAACTCAATCACGCGGCGCAAAACTTCGCCCACGGGACTTGAATGCAGATCCGCGCACGCCACCGAACACGTACGGCACCCGGTGCAGCGGCTCTGATCAAAGAAAAAACCTTTCTGACTCATTTTCATTTCTCCGCTTTTTCCGGTTAAGCCTTACGCACTTCAACGAGGATGTTGTGCTGTGCGTTACCTTTGGCGTAGGGGCTCGGGCGGTGTGCCGTAAGCGTATTAATGCAGCCGCCGACGTCCACGCGCTTACCGTCAATCACCTTCGGATCAAACCATGCACCCTGCGGGATTGTGATCACGCCCGGCATGATGCGCGGCGTAACACGCGCCGGGAGCATCAGCCTGCCGCGGTCATTAAAGACCATGACCTTGTCACCGTCCTTGACGCCGCGCGCATCGGCGTCCACAGGGTTCATGACCACCATGTCCGGATGCATATAACGGAGTTTGGGCAGATTGTGGAACGTCGAGTGAATGCGGCCGTGCCCGTGGAAACCGAAGCACTGCAGCGGATATTTCTTCGCAAGCGTGTCGCCCGGCATGTCCCATGAACGCCAGAAGACTGGAATCGGCGAAATCACGTCGCCGTCAGCAAGCTTCCAGTCAGCCGTTTCCTTCGCAAGGCGCTCGGAGTAGATCTCGATCTTTCCGGAGGGGGTCTTCAGTTTGTTCTTTTCAGGATCCTTACGGAAGGCTTCAAGCGCAATCGGGTCCTTACGGTAGTTCCAGACCTTGGCAACACCGGCTTTCCAGAACGCCTCAAACGCGGGCAGTTCCGGCACCTTCTTGCGGGTCTCTTCGTAGCACCAGCGCACCCACTCCATCTGAGTTTTGCCTTCGGTGAACTTCTCTTCAAGCCCGAGTTTTGCCGCAATTAAGCGGCAGATTTCCCAGGAAGTCTTCTGCTCAAACTGCGGTTCAACGGCCTTCTGAATGGCAAGCATCGCCGCGACGTCACCGTGGGAGCCCCCCTGGCAGGCCATGTCGTCGGTTTCAGGTCCCAGGGTATCCGGAAGCAGAATGTCCGCGTACCGGCACGAAGGCGTCATCATGTTGTCGCAGACCACGATAAATTCGCACTTTTTGGTGTCCTGCAGGACTTTATCGGTCCAGTTGCAGTCGCCGTGCTGGTTGATCATCGTGTTGCCGCCGGAGTTCACAATCATCTTGATGTCGGCCGTGAGCTTTTCCACTCCCTTTAAGGCGTCCGTCTGACGCGTCATTTCCTTGCCGCGCAGGATGGCGTCGGTCCAGAGGTATACGGGAATCGTTGCCTTCACGGGGTTTTTGCCCACCGGAAGGTAAACCGCCGGGAAGCTCGTGTTGCCTTCGTGAGCACCGGTGCTCGTGCCGGACAAGCCCACCTGGCCCAAAAGAATCGGCACCATCGCAATCGCACGGCACGTTTCTTCGCCGTTGGCCTGACGCTGCGGACCCCAGCCCTGCGAGACAAAGAGGGGCTTGGTGGTCGCCATCTGGCGGGCGAGATCCGTGATCACGTCAGCCGGAATCCCCGTGATTTTGGAAGCCCACTGCGGGGTCTTTGCGGTCTTATCAGGCCCTTTACCCAGGATATAGGACTTGTAGTCGCTGCCTTTGGGAGCGGACGCGGGGAGCGTCTTTTCGTCGTAGCCCACACAGTACGTGTCAAGGAAGGCCTGATCAACCCAGTTCTTGGTGATGAATTCATACGCGAGGGCCCCCACAAGCGCAGCGTCCGTGCCCGGACGGATCGGGACCCACTGGTCCGCACGGCTCGTGCAGGTATCCGTGAAGCACGGATCGATCACGATCATGCGGGGTTTGTGTTTGGCAAAAGCCGCATCAATCTGAAAGCCCTTGCCGCCGCCCGAGGGACGCGTCACCGACGGGTTGTTGCCGAAAAGCACATACAGCTCGGCATTGGCGATTTCCGAAGGAAGCGAACTCGGCCGGCCGCCGTAGGTAAGCGGAAACGATGCCGCTCCCTGGGCGTTGGAGTACGACCCGTAGTACTTCAGGAACCCGCCCATCAGATTCATGAGGCGCTGCCAGGCGCGGCGGGAACTCACCAAGGACTGCTGCCCGGAGCAGTACTGCCAATAGATGGCGTCGTTACCGTAGGTATCGCGGATGCGGGTCCATTCCTTGGCAATCGTGTCAACGGCTTCTTCCCAGGAGATGCGCACGAACTTTCCTTCGCCGCGCTTACCGACGCGCTTCATCGGGAATTTCAGACGGTCCGGGCAATAGAGGCGCTCACGCATGGAGCGGCCTCTCTGGCAGGCGCGCAGCTGACGCGGCCCCAACGTATCGGGCTGGGTGTTATCCGTTTCGATACGGATCACCTGGCCGTTTTTGGTAAAACAGCGCAGTGCGCAACGCTGACCGCAGTTAATGACGCAGGCGCACCACTTGTAGTTTTCGTAGTCCGCAAGCGCCGCGCTCACAGCCTTTGAAACCGGCGCCGCCGCAAGGCCGCTTAACGCAAGGCCCTGCAGGAGCGACCGGCGCGAAACCGAGTGAAACAACATAGTTCTCTCCTGAAAAACCGGGACTTCTGCCTTGTCGCCCGCCTCTTTCGGGCGGGTCGCACGGGCACAAAATCCCCGGGGTTCTGTATAAGGAGAAAGTCTAAGAAACGCCGGACAATAACATTAAATCGAATACGGACATTCGATTATTGAAAACGGACAAACTAGTCCCGCGGAAGGTTTGTTGCGGGTGTGAGCCAGGGGCCGTTTCCCTGCTCCGTGTCGCGCCACTTGCCGGGCGTCACGCCGAAGACACGGGTAAAAGCGTTAATGAAGGCAGCGGTCGTCTGAAAGCCCGCAATACCTGCCGCTTCTTCAACCGACACGCCGTCAAAAAGAGCCCGCATGGCAGGCAGCAGTCTGAAGTGCCATTAGATGTCATACTACCTTTCGCCACCCCTTCAACCTTTCATGGAGTGGCAA
>ERZ1106977.437-NODE-437-length-14074-cov-8.485270_pt1 | contig 14074 bp, 16 predicted proteins | sample MGYA00403688_ERZ1106977 | MGnify/ENA primary metagenome ERZ1106977 (study PRJEB35170, sample SAMEA104062426) | human gut metagenome | biome: human gut; feature: human-associated habitat; material: faeces | place: Denmark | collected 2012-06-23 ...
TACAACCTACTTTTTAAGAACAAAATCGGCGAAAGCTCACTTGACATTCACCGGTGCATCGCCCAGCGGGCAAAGCTCATACCGGTTTCCTTCAGGGTAATGCGCGCAAGCGTCTTTTCGCCCACGGCAAAGACGGCGGCCCACTCAGCCAATGTTTTGGCGCAGCCCGGGTTATAGACGAGCTGAAAAGCGATATCGCGCAAAATCGCGTTTTGCGGCAGCGGCGCAAAATCGTCCGTCACCAGCGGCGACTCCTTGAGTTCCTGCACGATGAAGCTTGCCAGGCGTCTTGCGGTTAATGAGCGCTCCGTTGTCTGCCAGACGCGGGCAAAGTGCCGGATCATTTCGCGCGTGAGGCTGTTAACCACCCATCGTACCGGATGGTCCGGCAAAAACGCTTTTGCCACTTCAGGCGCCACGTGAAGGCAGATCGAGGTGCACGAATGGCACTGTGTCGTGCAGTGCGGCACATCGGGCGGCACCCATACCGCGGTGTTAACGGGTACGGCCATGTGCTCGCTTGCAAGTTCCACGCCGAAGTACCCGCCTGAGACCTGCATGCCGATAAGTCCTGTTTTGTGCGAATGCAGCACGAGGTGCCCCGCTCCTTCCCTTACCTTGTCATAGGTCAGAGCAAAGGCGTACGGGCGCGTGTCGTTAAAGTCAACTTCGGGATAGAGGACCTGACGGATCGGCTGGGCCATGGCGTTTCTGAACAGTTCAAAAAAGATGGATCGCAGCAAAGCTTACTGCTTACCATACTTTACCCTGCCCTATATGGATCAGACGAACAGCAGAAGCTCTGAAACTGTTTTCCAGTGAAGTAAAAATAAGAATTACAAAAAACTGTGGAGCCTTACCAATTTAGACAACAACCGGGCGAGCCTCGACGAATTGATTGTCAACCTTCCGCAGGTTCATGACGGCATCGCCGTTCTCATGGTCGACATCGACTTCTTCAAGAATCTCAACGACCGCTGCGGCCATCAGTTCGGCGACCGAATTCTGCACGCTGCGGCTCAGACGCCGCGACGATATGTTTCAAAGCAGGACACCGTCTATCGTTACGGCGGCGAAGAGTTCTGCATCGTGCTCACGAACGTCACACAGGCAGCCGCCATGCTTGTCGCCAATCGACTCTGCGCCCGCGTCCGCGAGATTTCGCGCTAAACCGGCATTGCGGTTCCCGGCATTGAATCCGGCACGCCGCTCACCATTTCGGTCGGCGTGAGTTCAGTTACACGCTTCCTGGGCGAAAAGACCTTGCCCGAACTGATTGCCGAGGCCGACACAGCGCTCTACCGAGCCAAGGATGCAGGACGAAACTGCTTCAGAAACTGCTGACGCTTGAGCTCACCCGCCAATGCTTGACTCGTAACCAGCATATGCGCCTAGCTTCCGTGAATGTAGAGATTCACTGGGGCCTTCCGGGTCAGCTTCGTTCCGTCGGCAAGCTCCAAATGCCAGGTTAAGTCGTTCTTGCTCTTAATGCGCCAGCCCATTCCGTCCTGTGTAATGACCACATCTTTCTCTGAAAGGTCTTTTTTATTCGTGTAAAAGACGCCCAAAGTAACAAACGACGAGGAACTGGAACCAAAATTCTTAACAGCAACTTTGCCGATGCTGTTGAGCGCGTCGGCAGCCCTTTTCGTCGCAGGATCGCTCAACGAAGTATTATTCTGAAAAGCTTCCGTGAATATCATCCCATAAGCATCGAATCCGGAAGAAAGCAGCAAATCCGCTTCGACGGCATACTCGGCATCCCGGCTTTCGATGAAGACCTGAGAATCCAGCATCGTCTTGAGAAAAACGGCCATACCGGAAAAGAAAAACAGCACGGTAAGCGCGAAGATCAGAATGCTTCCTCTTTCACGCCCGGGGCAACGATGTCTGACAGCATCCGTCATAACGGCGTTTTTCATTTGTCAGCCTCCCAAAGCGGATGGAATTCATAAACAATCTCGCCGCTGTTGGAACCCTGCAAGGCTACTGCAAGCTTGACAACCTTGCGTGAATCACTCCCTACAGATACGGAGACAGGGGTAATCGTCCACGTGGTAACGTCCTCCAGAAAAACGACCTTTTTCCCGGAGATGTTCCAGTAAACCGTGCCGTTCTCAAAGGGAAATTTATCTTCCACTACGCTGAGGTTTTCCAGCTTCGTCTTCTCCACCTCCCGCTTCACCACAGCTGCGGCAACGTGGACCTGGCTCGTGCCAACGCTTTGAATGCGAAGCCCCTGATAAATTCTGACGCCGTAAGCCATGGTTGCCGTAATGACTGCACCGATGAAGCCGGCAATCACAAGCGTTACCACGCACTCAAGAAGCGTAAAGCCTCTCTTAGGGTAAGCGGTATTTGAATATGCCTTCATCACTCGCCCTCCTGCGTTTCCTTAGAAGACGAGAGGACCGGAAGGCCAGAAGTTGCGTTGAGCGTAGGATATGAAAAGAGGCGGCGATAAGTATGGCCGTCGGCCTTGACGGTAACAAGCCTAAGAGAACTGTCGTTGCTGGTATCGAATTTGGCGGCGTAATTCTTTCGTTCGTCAGAATACTTTCCGTCGTCATACATTGACATAAACGTGACGTTTACAGTGACGCCAGACTTGCAGACGGAGGCCGCACCACTATCAAGTTCGGCAACCGGACGTCCTTGAAAAGCCGCTTCGATTCTCGCCATGCAGTTTTCAGCCGCAAGGCTGCGGTTGTCTAGAGCCGTGCGCATCTGAACGACCTTGACCGCAGTGCCAAAAACCATGGCAGCCGTACCCATGGCAAGACCCACAATGATGATCGTCATAACGACTTCAAGGAGCGCAAAGCCTGCCTTCGTACGAAGTCCGTTTCTTTGATCAGTTCTCATGGCCTTCCTCTTCCGGCAGCGTCCTTCCGATATAGCCCGATTCATAGATCGTGAGCGAAAGCGTGTTCGAACTTTCCTTCTTGGATGCCAGATCAATCATTACGCGCTGGCATGTCGAGTCAGAGCATGGACGGCCATATCCGTCAAACTTGATTTCGCCCGAAGGTTGGAGAGACTTCACGTCAGCATCGGACCACGTGAAGGTGCGAGTTGTTGATTTGTGCTTGCAGGTCGCACCATTCTTGGAAATCGTAAGCGTGGTCTTGCCATCCTGATACATGAGCTGCTGATTGCGAGCGAAGACAACCGCTTCGCGAAGCCTGCTTTCAGACTCCATGAATTCGCTCTCAAAGGTGAAGTTCAGCTTCGGAAAGTGAGCGGCAAAAATCGCTGAGAGCGTGCCCAAGAGCACCAGCACCAGCACGAGCTCAAGAAGCGTGAAGCCGGCATTCCTTCTCATCCCGCACCTCAAATCGAAAGGATGAATTGAATCCACAGACGCCAGAGATCATGCCCCCAGAGGAGCGTCACCCAAGCAGCGAGGCAGAGATAGGGACCGAACGGCATCTCCATGGAGCCGAGCCCTTCGGCAGACTTTCTCAAAAGCGCCGCAACGGCAAAGCCCAGCACGGCGGCAAGACCCGCCATGATGACGATGAGCGGCAGGAGCTCCGCTGTCACAAGAAAGCCGATCATCAGCATGAGCTTCACGTCGCCAAAGCCCAGGCCTTCAACGCCTCGACGACGAAGATAAAGCACGCCCACGAGCCAGAAGACGACGGCGCCCAGCACGCCGCCCAGCAATACATTCAGCCAGTCGTTGCCGAGCACGAAAATGGAAACGGGAAGCGCAATGACGGCGCCTCCCAGCGTAAAACGGTCCGGAAGAATGGTTGACTGCGCATCAATGAGCGACATCACGATGAAGATCGCCGTCACCACCCAGACCCAGAAGCATGCGGCCGTCGGGCCATAAACCCAGCCGACGGCGGCCATGGCCGCGCAGGTCACGAGTTCGGCGAGCGGACAGCAAATGCCGATCTTGGCTCCGCAGGAGAAGCACTTTCCCCGCAGGCAGACCCAGCTGACAACAGGAATAAGCTCCCAGATGCGAAGCCTGTGCCCGCATTCGGTGCAGTGCGACGGCGGCCAAACAATCGACTCATTGCTCAGATATCGATCCGAAACAACGTTGAGAAAGCTGCCGATAAAGAGACCAAGAACCGCACTGAAGATCGTCCAGTCGCTTCGCGGCACATAGTCGAGAATGGAGAGGAAGTCGCTCATCATGAATCAATGGTCAGTTGCGCCTGACATCCTTGAGAAAGTCGGAATCGCGGGCATAGTGCGCAGCCGTCTCGCGGGAAATGATGCCTCGATCAAGCAGATCCTTGAGCGCATCGTCCATCGTGCACATGCCCTGGCCTCGACTCGTCTGGATGACGCTGTTGATCTGCGGGGTCTTGCCTTCGCGGATGAGATTGCGAATGGCGCCGTTCACCAGCATGATCTCCATGGCCTGAACGCGACCCTTGATGTCGCAGCGCTTCATAAGCGAAACGGAGAGGACGGCCTTGAGCGTATCGGCGAGCACCATGCGCATCTGCGCCTGCTCGGCTTCAGGAAAGATCGAAATGATGCGGTCAACGGACTGAGCCGCAGTACGGGTATGCAGCGTGGCAAAAACCAGATGACCGGTTTCGGCTGCTTGCAAGGCAAGACGTACCGTTTCGCGGTCGCGCATTTCGCCCACCACCACAATGTCCGCGTCCTCGCGAAGCGCAACGCGAAGAGCGGCCTGGAAACTGGTCGTATGAAGGCCTACTTCGCGCTGGCTCACCATGCAGCCGAGGCTTTCATAACGGAATTCAATGGGATCCTCAATCGTGAGGATGTGTTCGCGGCGATGCTCGTTCGCATAGTTGACGAGTGCGGCCGTAGCGGTGGACTTGCCGCTGCCGGTCGGGCCCACGAGGAGCACAAGACCGCTGTTGAGCATGGAAAGCTCAGTGAGCGAATTGGGAAGTCCGAGCTCTTCGAGCGTCGGAATGGTATTTGGAATTTCTCGGAAAGCGGCAGCCGCTCCGGCGAGCGTCTGAAAGACGTTCACACGATAGCCCGCAAGTCCGGGAACTTCATAACGTAGATCGGCCTCACCCTTCTCTTCTAAGATCTTCTTGTGACGTTCGTTGAGGATCTTGTCAAAGACAGCCTCCATATCTGCAACCGTAAGCTCCGCATTACCAACCGGTTCAAGCTCGCCGATGACGCGAGCCATGGGAGGTTCGCCTACGCTGAGATGGAGGTCAGAACCATTGCTTTGATGAACAATGCGAAGAGCGGAATCTAGGTCGAACATGACAATATTTCGAATAATACCATTAATAGAATCTGATTGAACAGCGCTACCTCATCAAGTTAATAGCGACAAATAACAAACAACCCAAGCAATATTAATAACTTATTAGCGGGATACAAAATTTTGCACCCCGCCAAACAAGTTAAGTCAAGTATATATTAAGCATACCGATTGCTTTACTTAACACAAACAGGAAGAACAATTTCAGCCGTATAAGGAGTTCCACTCTTCGTCAACGAGAGAGTAACCGTTGCTTTGGTTACCTTACCAGAAGCATCAACAGTTGGCTTGCTCGTCGTTTCAAGACCAGAAGAGGTAAAGCCATGGATATCCGTATCCGCCTTATCCGTAAACAGACCGTTTGCCGTTTCAATACCCTTTGTCAAAGCATCGGAACAGCTACCATTCTGAAGCAACTCGCTCGCGAAGCCAGCGTTCAAACGCGCCTGATATTCAGCAGCAACAGCCTTGGCAGTCTGAGCTTCGGCTTGAGTCTTCAGATCGTAGTACTTAGGAAGCGCCACTGCCGCCAAAATACCAAGCAAAACAAGGACCATGACAATTTCAATCAATGTGAAACCACGCTTGTTGTTTTTCATAACAATAACTCCTATAGAAACAACACAGGGAAGAAATTAAATTTTTAAGGGACTGTCGTAACGGGCTTGCCACATACCACAAAATGTGCCGGAATCTCAAAAACTTCACCCGTCTCCTGATCCCAAACTGGAATCTTAGTGGAATTTTGATCCATCTGTTGTGTATATACTGCCATGCCATTAATAAGATAATTCGTATATTCAACAAGGACGGATTGTTTATTTTTCTGAGAAAACTCTGAGCTTTTAGCATCATCACACTTTTCACCAGCAATAATCCGTTTAGCAATCTTATTGTTTACATCAGCCACAAATTGATTAGCGACAGCAACCGCAATAGACTTTTTCGATTCCGCCTTAAGACTATAATATTTCGGCAAGGCAACAGCTGCCAAAATACCCAACAAAACTAGAACAAGGACAATCTCAATTAGAGTAAAGCCCTTTTGATGACTTGATGAAAACATTTATAAACTCCATTAAACAAAGATAGCAAGCAACTGGAAAATTATTGAACCAACTTTACCAAATCCCACATCGGCAAGAAGATCGCCAATGCAAAGAAAAGCACTACAACACCAAGAGCCATGATCAGTATGGGGCCAATCCACTCGGTAAGCTCCTCTACCGCCAACTCAACTTCATTGTCGTAGTGCCTTGCAAGGTCGTTGAGCATCTCATCCAACTTGCCGGAATGCTCACCCACCAAAATAAGATTCACCGCCAGCGGTGTAAACCCTTTCACAGATTCAACAGCAGCCGCAATGCCGCTGCCCGCCTGAATCTTTGACTTGATTCCCTCGAACTTCGTCTGAAAGAACGCATTGTCAACCGTATCCCGGATGATGTCCAGACTGTTCAAAACCGAAAGACCGCTTCGCTGCAGAATGCTGAAAATTGCAGCAAAGCGCGCAATGGCCGCCTTCTGAACAACCTTGCCGATCAGGGGAATCTTGAGCGCCATACTGTCACGCCAAAAAACGCCCTTTTCAGTCTTCATATATGCCTTCCACGCATAAATGAATCCGAAAAACAAAGCTAGGATAATAAACAAATAATCTTGGAAGAACTGATTGAGCCACAAAGCAAACTGTGTAGGCAACGGCAATTCGACCTTGGCTGACCGAAATATCGAGGCAAACTGCGGCACCACGAAATTGAGAAGTACAAGAAACGCAATCACCATCGCAAATACCACCATCTTCGGATAGCGTAGAGCGGACGTTATTTGCTGCTTCGTCTTCGCGTCATGTTCGAGCAGATACACCAGACGTTCAAGCACTTCTGGAAGCGCACCCGAGCTTTCGCCCGCCGCGATCATGGCACAGTAAAGCGATGAGAACACCTTGCGATTGGCCGAAAACGCCTGATGCAGGCTCTCGCCTTCGAGTACTCGACGCTGCATGTCGCCCACGACCCACTTGAACTGCTTGTTCTCCGCCTGATCATGAAGGATGCGCAAAGCCTCCGGCAGCGAAATGCCGGCCATGTAGAGCGTGCGGAACTGCTGCGTAAAAAGAATCAGCTCCGTCGTGCTCAACGGCTTATTGAAAAGGCGGCGCCAATCCCAGCTCGTCTTCGCCTTGGCTTCACCCTGAAGCTTCGAGACAACGAGCCCCTGCTCAAACAGCTTGCGGCGAGCATCCTTTTCGGAATCCGCCGTCAACGTTCCGTTGAGGCGGCGTCCCGCGGCATCGACGGCTTCGTAACGGTAGTCAAGAGGCATATCTCAGTCCCCGTTACGCCATCGTGACGCGCAGCGCCTCTTCGCAGGTCGTAAGCCCCGCGCGAATCTTATCCGCAGCGTCCCGACGCATCGTGTGAAGGCCGTTTTCAAGCGCATGACGGTAAACCGTCTGCATCGACTCGCCCTTGAGCACCATTTGATTGATTTCCTCCGACATGGGCATCACTTCGAAGATGGCCATGCGTCCCGCGTAACCGGTGCCGCCGCACTGCGGACAGCCGGCGCCGTGATAGAACGGCCCATCCTCGGGCTTGAGGCCAAGATCGCGAAGCATGCCTTCGGCGGGCACATATTCCTGGCGGCAATTCGGGCAGATCGTGCGAACAAGACGCTGGGCAAACGTGCACAACAGCACCGACGTCACCAAGTAGGAAGGCACGCCCATGTCGACGAGACGATAGACGGCGGAAAGCGCATCGTTCGTATGAAGGGTCGACAGCACAAGGTGGCCCGTCATGGCGGCCTGAACGGCAATTTCGGCGGTTTCCTTGTCGCGGATTTCACCCACCATGATGATGTCCGGGTCCTGACGCAGAATGCTGCGAAGGCCCGACGAGAAGGTCATGCCGGCTCTGACGTTCAACTGAACCTGGCGTACGCCGGGAAGACGGTATTCGACCGGGTCTTCAAGCGTGATGATGTTGACGTCCTCGCGATTGAGCATCTTCAAAATGGCGTAGAGGCTCGAGCTTTTGCCGGAACCCGTCGGACCGGTCGAAAGGATCATGCCGTAGGGCTTGCGGATGCAGCGGGTGATCGTCGCATAATCGGCCTGGTTCATGCCGAGCTTCGGAAGGTCGTAGATGATCCCCGAGCGGCTGTCCAAAAGACGAAGCACGATGTTTTCGCCGTACGTCGTCGGAAGGGTCGACACGCGAATGTTTACCTCGCGGCCTTCGGCCTTGACGGTAAAGCGACCATCCTGCGGAAGACGCGTTTCCGAAATGTCCATGTTGGACATGATCTTGATGCGGGACGCCACGGCGGAACCCATGGAGACCGGAATCGTGGAGGCACGGCGAAGAAGCCCCTCGACACGATAGCGGACCTTGATCTCCGTCTTTTCCGGATTGATGTGAATGTCGCTCGCACCGGCCTTGAGGGCTTCGGCGATGATCATGTTGACGAGCTTAATGACGAAGGCTTCGCTCACGTCACCTTCGAGCTCCTGATCCTTTACGGCGCTCTGCACCGCAGTCTGCACGGGCGAAGTCTCAGCGGCGCCGGCGGCATTGTCAAGCATTTCGCCCACGGCGGAGTATTCGCCGTAGACAGCCGTAAAGAGACGCACGAAGTCCTTCTTGAGACAGAGCACGGGCTCCATCTGGCAATGCGTAATTTCCTCGATTTTGTCCAAAGTCTGGAAGTCGTGCGCATCGAGAAAACCCACGCAGAGCACGCCGCTTCGCATGCACAGAGGCACCACGCGGTGACGGCGCGCGAAGTCGGCCGGAATCACCGAGCGCAGCTTCTCGTCGATCGGAAACGCCTCGCGATTGTAGACGGGCACCTGAAGCTGGCTGGCAAGAGCCTGCAGCACCTGAGCTTCCGTCACAATGCCGGCGGAAACGAGATACTCGCCCAAACGCTGATCCTCTTCACGGGCGCGCTTAAGCGCATCTTGAAGCGCATCGGCAGTCAGAAGGCCTGCAGCCACCAGCTGCTCGCCCAGACGCATCTTCACTCGTCCGCTTTTATTGAATTCAGCCATGATCAGACTCCTTCACGACTCTCGGCTCAACGGCTGCCGGGCGTAAGCACGGCCGGAGACTGAGGCAGCGGAGCGGAACGGCGGCCGGATTCGGCGCGCGTCGGCAGAATGGTCGGGGTGATGAAGATCAGAACCTCTTCCATCGAGACATTGCGGTTCGTGCTGCCGAAGGCATACTTGCCGCCCGGCAGATCGCGCATGCCGGGAACGCCGGCTTCCTGATTCGTGCCCTTTTCCTTCGTAAGACCGGAGATGACGATCGTCTCGCCGCTTCTCACGAGCACAGTGGTTTCCGTCTGCTTCTTGACGATGTACGGATTGCCCTGCACGCTGCGGCTGGCATCCACTTCGTCCTTCTTGATCAGAACCTTGAGCTTGAGGTTCGCCGGGTCGATGACGTTCGGCGTCATTTCAAGTCGCAGAACCGCGTCCTCGAACTTGACGCTCGTATCGCCGTCGTCGTCCTTGCTTACATACGGCACCTTCTCACCGTTTTCAGTGTAGGCCATCTTGTTGTCAAGCGTCGTAATGGACGGAGACGACAGAATGTTGAGCACGCCTTCGCTTTCCATCAAGTTGAGTTGAGCTTCGAGAACGGAAGTTTTGCCAAAGGCCAGGCCAAGGGTGCCTGCACCGGAGGAATTGACAATGCTGCCGTAGCCAAGCCCAAGCGGGAAGCCGCTGATGGTATTGGTACTTCCATCCCCGCCCTTCTTAAGAGGCGTACTGCCGGAACCGCCGATGAGCTTCTGATGCTCGAAGCGTCCGCCCCACTGCATGCCGAGCTCGCGAGCCTTTTCCTTCGTTGTTTCGACAATGTAGGCCTTCAACTGAACCTGCGGACGCGGACGGTCAAGGCTGTCGATCAAAGCAAGGATGCGGGCCTGTTCGGTCGGCGTTCCCTGAATGACGAGCGCATTGTTGTGCTGGTCGATTTCAATGACGGCATCCTTGTTGCGCGAAACAAAGCGCGTCAGGCTGTTCTTGAGCGAAGCTGCATCGGAATAGCGGACGTTCACGACCTGCACCATCATGTCGCCCGAATGAGCGGCCGTCTGGTACTGCTCGGAAAGCTGGTTGTTGAGCGTGAGAAGGCTCACTTCCTTCTGCTTGTCGGCGGCCGTCATCACCTGCAGGATCTTACCCTGCCAGCGATAGTCGAGACCGTTGGAGCGAAGGATGGACTGGAAGACGTCGCTCCAGCGGGCGTTCTTCACGTTGAGGCTGATCTTGTCCGAAACGCCGCTGCTCATCATGAGGCTCACGTTGGCTGCGGAGGCCATGGCGCGCAGAACCGACTCGACGGCTGCATTCTGGAGCTTGAGCGTGATGGGCTGATCAGGCAGCGCGCGGCGTGCCGTGCAGATTTACAGACTGTTGCTTCATCAGAACGCGGGGTTCGGGCGCCAGATCCTCGAGCGCGGGCGAGAAGCCCTGTCGGTCGACGGACTGGTTCTGCCAGTGCTGCATGAACGCATCGTCCTTGCCGATGCCGTCCTTGTCGCGGGTTGCGCATCCGGAAAGCACGAGCACCGCAACGAACGCGGCTGCAAGAGGACGCATGAGGCAGGTGTTGAGGTTGATGTGGAGTGCTTTCATTCGATTACCGGACCGGCTTGGCGGTCACTTGTGTTATGAGGTTGGAGTCGCCGGCTTTCGGCTCCTCGTAATTGGTTTCAAGATCCTGCTCGACGAAGTTGAGCGTGCGGCGCATGCCGGTGTCCGGAAGCTCAAGCACCACGGAATCGGCGCCGATCGACTTCACCACTTCGCCCGTCTCGGGGATCATGTCGCCCCTGGCGAATTCAACGCCGCCGAGAATGACGAGGTGGGTGCGGCCCATGTGAATTAAGCCGTCGACCGAGATGAAGGGAAGTTTCTGGCCGTTGCGCGCAAACTGCCGGCTTGCCGGCACTGCCTGAAGCGGATCGCGCTTGAGCGGCTCGTTGGCGGCGGCGAGACGCCTGCGCGCTTCGGCGTTGAGCGGCATCGACGCCATGCGCGCGCTCATCTGAGCCACGGCGGCGCTTGCAGCCTCGGCCTTCGAATCCGACGAAACGACGGCATCGAACTTGTCAAGCGACGAATAAAAGAAGTTGCCAGCCGCCAAGATCAGGGCGACAATCACGAGCCCGAGCAGCTTTTTCTCACGCGAATTCATCACTTGCCTCCCTGCTCTTTAAGAAGGCCGAAACGAGCCCGGATCGTCACTTCATACGTGTTGCTGTCGGCATCGTCGCCGGCAGAAGCCTTGACGCGGCCAATGGACGAGATCCAGTCCTGGGAGCTCAGGCCCACAAGGAAGCGGCGGAAGCAGTCGGTCGAACCTTGAGCCTTGCCCTTGAGGCGAATGTCGCTCTTACCTACGACGGAGATGGCCTCCGGCAGGAACTGCGTGTTGTGAAGGCCCGCATCCTGCGCCACGACGCGAAGCGTCTTCAAAAGACCGCGCACATCCTTGGGCATGTCGTAAACAGCAGCAGGCGTAAGAAGCTTTTCCGTCTCGACGCGGCGCGCCTTGAGGCTTGCCACAACCGGCGCAATCGTGCGGTGAGCGGAGATCTCATCGTTGAGTTCGTTAAGCTCCATGCCGCGGGAAATCTTGGCAAAGTAGAGGCCGCCCGCGAGCACGACGGACACGGCAAAGACGACGGCCATCAGAAGCAGGCCGCCCAGACCCGCACCGCGCATATTCTTGAACACGTCCTTCATCAGAAGCCTCCGCTCATGCGAATGGCGTAGGCCACGCCGTTGTCCACGGAATCTTCCGTCACAACGGTCATCGTACCGCCGCGGTTGAGTCCTTCAAGACGATTGATGAATTCCGCAAAGGAAGCCTCGCGCTCCTGCGCGCTGCCGTAGAGGCTCACGTGCACGACGACCAGCGTCTGCCGTGCCTTTTCGTTCCGCTCATTGCGGGAAGACTTCTTCTTGTCTTCAGAAACAGCTTCACCGGCCGGCACGAGCTCGATGGATCGAATGTAGACATCATCGCCGCGCACGGCCGCAAGCTCGCCGAGAAGACCGGCGAAGCGGCGGCGCTCGAGAACGGCCACGCCTCGGCTTTCAAGCGCTTCAAGGCGCTGCATTTCGCTGTCGACGGCACGGGCGGTGAGCGGCGTGCCGATGGCCACGAGCTGGCGGCGGCTTTGATCAAGCGCTTGGCCGTCCTCAACCCAGGCAAGACCGCACCAGGCGGCAATGCCGAGCATGCAGACCGTGGCGGCGCCGAGCGCAACCATGCCGGCGCGCACGAGGCGGCGCATCCTGGCGCGCATGCGGCGCTCGGCTGGCAGATCCAGCAGGTTGGGCGTCGTCTCGTTGCTGCAGGCGAGGCCCAGCGCTTCAATAGCCGCCACGCACTTGAAATTTTCCGGAATGCCGTGAACGCGATCTTCGGCGCCTTCAACGCGGTAGGCGCCGGGCAGGCGAACCTTGCACGGGATGCCGAGCTTGCTTTCCAGACTGCGGGCGAGCACCTGGGCAAAGCCGTGGTCGGCCGTGAGGCAAAGACCCATCGGAGCGGCGCCGTGCTCGACGCGCTCGTAGTAGCTGAAGGTGCGTTCAAGGTACTTGATGCAGCGGTCGACGCCTGCGTCAAGGCTCGATGCGAGCATGTCGCCGTGCGTCTTCAGAAGCTCTTGGTCGGCGAAGATCTGCTTGACGCGAAGCATCAGGCGCGCGCGGCGATCGTCGGGCGATTCGTTCGGATCGTATTCTTCCGTGACGGACAGGCGCTCGACGGCGTCGGCAAGCAACTGGTCCATGCCGAAGTTGAAGTTGCGCTGAAGCGCGACGCGGCCGTTTTCGATGAGGGTGAGCACGCTCTCGCCCGCGTCGACCGTCATGTAGGCGTAGGTCGTCCAGCTTTCGTCGACGGGCGTGCGGCAGGCGAGAAGCGCCGGCACGAGCTCCTGAGAGCTCAAGCCCGCAAGCTTGATGCCGGCCTTTTCAAAGGCGGAACGCCAGAGTTCGCAGCCTTCCTGAGATGCGCTCACGGCGATCGCGCGCAGCGAGGGCACGTCCGTGCCAGCCGTGCGGCCGAGAAGGCGGTAGTCGAAATTGGTTTCGTCGGGATTGATCGGAGAGACGCGGCTCGCGTTCAAAAGCGCAACGGCGTCAAGATCGGCATCCTTGACGACGGGAAGCGTCAGGACGTAAACGACGGATTCGGCGAGGTTTGCCCAGACATCGCAGTCGTTGGGCTTGTCGACAACGCTGCGGATCACCCTGGCGGCGAATCCGGCCCTGTCTTCGGGGGCATTGCCGCAATCGGCGGGATAGGCCACATAGGCCGCCCTTTCAATTGCGTCGATTCCCTCGCGGCTCTGAACAACAGTCACGCCGTCACAGTCAAGCACAACGCCAGCCCTTACCCGGCCTCTTCTCGGAGCGACTCGGATGGCAGCGGATGCGGCAGCCTTGTCAGTACTGTTAGTCATTTAGAGAGCTTTTGTTCTTTTTTTGTCGCCTGCGTGCTACACGGCTGGCTCGATTGAAATTGATGCTTCCGCAACAGCGTTCAGGAATTCATCCGGACAATTCTGTAACAAATTCTAACCTGAATTTTGCATGAGCGCTGAAAAAAAACAGCGCGCTTTTCATGGCTTAAATTCTGATTTTAATAAAGAAAAAATGTCTTTTTTGTTAATATTTTCTATCACAAAAAAAACAAAAGACCATTCCATGAGTTTTACTCGAACAGCAACAACTGATGGGTTCGGCCGCAGCGTGCAGACAGGGCTGACGATTACTCATCCTTATCGTTTGACGTGCCGGTATAGTTTTGCAAA
>ERZ1106977.439-NODE-439-length-13969-cov-12.702745_pt1 | contig 13969 bp, 10 predicted proteins | sample MGYA00403688_ERZ1106977 | MGnify/ENA primary metagenome ERZ1106977 (study PRJEB35170, sample SAMEA104062426) | human gut metagenome | biome: human gut; feature: human-associated habitat; material: faeces | place: Denmark | collected 2012-06-23 ...
GTTTACCGACAGCACCTGATTATTCCCCAGATGATCCCAGAGCGCCTCCAGGCGTACGGCAGCTTCTGACAGATCGGGAGAGGCCGCGATAATGGCACCATTGAATGCGCCAATGCTGGCCCCTGAAACCATGCTGATCTGTGTACCACACTCTGCCAGTGCCTTAACCACTCCCGCCTGATAAGCGCCCACCGCCCCGCCACCGGACAGCACCAGCCCCGTTTTCATTTCTGTACTCATGCAGCCCCCTTCTGAAATATTTCATCGACCATACTTTCAGAGAGGCGTTCTGCAGAGCAGAGGCGAGGCATGCGAACCGGTAAGTGTTCTGCAGCCTGCGTGGTTGACCAGATCACCGGATGCTGCTCTTCACTGCACCAGTCTCCCAGCCAGTTAATCGCGTCATGCCACTCGTTATCTGCCTGCTCCCGGCCCTGACCACCAAGCCAGTCCAGAGTGTTCAGACGCACGGTTGCACTACCGCCACTCTCCTGTGCCATCTGCGTTAATGCTTTATGTCTGAGAATATCCAGTAGCTGGTTAACCTGGCCTGTTTCGCCCTGACGTATCACATCACCAAACGCGCCCCAGCGAAGCTCTTCAAGCGCCACATAACAACGTCCGGCAGGGGAAAATGACGCATATCGCCCGGCGCTCCACCATGAGAATATCTGCTCAAGATGTAACTGCGCCCGCTGAACCTGGTCAACACGGTGGAGTTTTTCTTCAAGATGATTCAGTTTATGGTGAACCTGATCGGCCAGGATGAGTAACTGCTCCCGTGTATCTGCGGAATAATGCGCCAGCCTGGCAGTATCACTGACCAGTGAACTGACCCTGTCGTTTACCCGGGTAATCGCGTAGTTTGTGGTGGCAAGTGACGTTGTCAGCTCCGTCAGCCAGCGCAGGGACGCCTCAACGCCCTGTGCAAGCGAAGCATTGATGGCATTCTGCCGTGCAGCGCCTTCGCCGGTCAGTCCCTCTTTTAAACGCCGGAAGAACGTGCGCTCTCCGGCCGTGCGGATATGCTCCTGTGCAACATCGATTCCGTTTGCGAAATCAACCACAAATTTTTCAGGAAGACAGGTGAGTACCTGACATACCCGGTTATCAGCAATTTGTTGAATAAATGGTGAAGTCACAGCATTGTCTCCAGCTCTTCCCTCAGCGCCTTACTGTCAGTAATGAGCTCAGGAACCCTTTCATTTAATGCCTGAAGTCTCCCGGTAAGCCGTTCCTGTGCCTGCTGATCGCGTTTATGATCTTCAGAGCTCTGAATCAGCGTGTTACGCAGTTGTTCAACTTTCTCCCTGAATGCGCAGAAAAAGGCATCGATTTCCTGGCGGACGGGCTGGTTAATATCCTGCTCAATGGATGCCTGCAGCTCCCCGAAATATGCCCGGGTCAGTGACATAACTTCCTCTCTGACCTTGTTGATATTGATCACGCTGCGACTCACATCCTCGTCATAGTTTTCCCAGCCCAGGTCACTGGTGCCAAACCATCGACAAACGGTTCCCCATACGCCACTCTGCCGACGGCGACGGGTGACGGTCTCCGTTCTTTCCTCCATAAGCGCACTCAGATTTGTTTTTACCGCGAGCCGGGTCTGTAACTGACTGACTGCCGGAAAACTGATTTTTACGGTAAAGCCCTCATCCTCCAGGCGGGCATTGATGCGACCGGCAATGTTTTCTGTGGCGTACAGGGCCGTGCCACGAAAACCTGTTTCAATCCCGCTGACGATTTTCTCCAGCTCAGGCCGGAACTGTGCTTCAGCCTCACGGTGCAGGCTGGTCACAGTTGACTCAATTTCCTCTATATATTCAATTGCTTCCCTGCGATTATTTAGTGTTATCTCGGGGTTTTCCGGGTCAAAGTCTCGTTTCCTGTAATCTTCCCAGCCCGGGTTGTTGATACCGGACCATTGAGAAATCTTTCCCCATAATCCGGACCGGGACCTTCGTTGTTCTGCGTCTTCTTCCTCCAACATTTGCTGTTCTTTGCGTTTACCAGTTCTGAAATAGTCATTCAGCTCCTCTTCCAGTGAGGTGCAGACCCCCGTCAGTAATTCCCGGGTTCTGGCATCGATCTCCTCCATGGCCATTCTGACATCAGCGGTCACCTGCTCCTGACAGTCCGCGATTTTCCGGATATCCGCAAGCAGGCTGGTGATATTCGCCTGCAGTGACTGAATGCTTTGCTGCAGCCCCTGATGGCGTAATGACAGATATTCGCTGACATTTTCTGCATTCTGCATCAGTTTTGCGGCAGCAGAATCAACCGCCAGTGCCGCCGCTCTGGAGTGTGAACTCAGTATGACTTCCGTTATCAGTTGATCGATAAGTGAGCCTTCCCACAGGTCTGTCGCCCCTTCAGTTGCCAGTTCGCTGTCTTTACAGACGTAATCTTTTTTCATGCGACCGAAGGCTTCCCTGACAAAATCATCGACCCAGGCTTCATCAACAGGAAGGGTTCCGTTTTTCCGTAACTCATGAAGCGCACGGTTAGCCAGGTATGCCTGGCGTGAGGATCCGGGATAAACGCGGGAGGCGGGCAGCACATCGCTGTTCAGCATTGCCGGAACTTTCTGGCGTACGGCATCTGCCCCATCGCCATTGCGGTCTTTCTCATCAAATTTATTGACCAGTACAAACAGGCGGCCGGCTGATACGTCAGCAATGGCATTAAGCTCTTTACGGACGTCTTCATCCGCTTTTGAGTTCATCTGGGTGTAATCCATCACAGCCAGAACCGCAGAGGCTTTCTGCAGTTGATCCCGCATCATCACTTCCATCTGCGGTTGTCCGGCCTCATTAGGGCCGGGGGTATCCAGCAGTGTGAGTGTTCCCTGGCATGCATCCATCCCCACCAGATGGCTGAATTCCACGTCGATCACCGGCAGTTTCTGCACTTCTGCGTATTCATCAAAAGGAAATTCAGTCTCCATTGCCGCAGCAAGACGAACCAGATCGTTTAACGATGCCAGTCCGGTAAAGATTTCCTCCTCCCCGTGGTATTCATTTTTGAGCCAGCCATCATCCGTCAGAATATCCAGCAGTTCGCGGGTATCCCCGGTTTGCTGCAGGGTCTGTGCGACCTGCTGTCCTGCCGGGGTGGCGAGTTTTTCCTGCAGTGTGATTAATAAATTGCGGACAGGCTGAATATGTTCCAGATGGAGAACCGGCTCAGTTTTTCCGGGAACGTGGCGGATGAGCGTCGGTACAGAGGTCATGGGGCGGTTACGGTTAGGCAGAATTTCCTGCCCCACAATGGCGTTGATGGTGGTTGATTTGCCTGCTTTCATCGTGCCGACAACAGCCAGCACCATCTCCCTGCGGGCGGTTTTGATTTGTTCGCCCTCCAGCTCCTCAATTCTTTTCAGTGCTTTCTGTTTATCAAAAAGCAGTCTGTTTTCGTTCTTACTGTCAGATAACACATCTGGCTCCTCAACCATTTGCCGGAGCAGATTAATGTTCAGTTGCAAAAGTCGGTCGGCTTCATCACAAAGCAGGGCGATGTTCTTTTCGTGCATTATTTAACCTTCCTGAGACGCATTTTCATGACAACCACGGAGGAGGTCATTTACTACAAACGATCGTTTATAACGATCGATATGATAGTAACGATCGATGTATTCTATTAACTTGAGGAACACAACGCAAGGGGACACCCCGGGTATGGCTGCGTTTGCATAGTGTTTTCATGGAGTTAAAAATCTGTAACAACAGCCTGGTACATCACCACCGGGTTCAGAAGAAAATCCAGTTCCATACCGCGCGGGCAACAGAGACCACCGTGTCACGAACTGCGCGCAGGGCCGTACGGACAACAGAGGCAACACAGACACTCTCCGCCGTGTCAAATATCCGGTCCACCGCACCGGTAAACTGTTCACGGGTCTGAGTGCGGACAGACTCCGTGCGCAGTTCGTCCTGCAGGCGTGTCATCAGATGGATGGCGGCATGTCCGGGAAGCACTGTCATGAGTGCACTGACCGGGGTGACCTCCCCCTGAAACAGTGCATTACAGAGTGAGGATTTACCGGCCCCGCTTTTACCCATAATGCCAGGCACGGGTTCGTGGCTGGTGAGTTTGCGCAGATGTTCCAGGATGTGACGGGAAAGTGAGTAAGGCAGGGAGGAGAGCGGTTTTTCAATTGCCTCAATGGCATCAGACGGATTCATACATGTATTCCCAGTGAAAAAAGACAAAACCCCGTGCACCGGAAAGGTGGCGGGGGATTCACGGAGATAATATCTTTCTGAAATTATTTTGAATGCAGGTATATGTGGCTGATTTGTATCAGCTAATGAGTACAGGTCTGAATCTAATCTGACAGTCCGCTCTGTGCCAAAAGCAGACATTGATAACATTGAGATATGTTAATTTATAGGGAGCAGCTCAAGGCCACTGGAGCTTCCAGTTTTTGACCCTGAAACCGTTCCCGATGAGTACTTTCACCTGAAGACTGCGCAGTCTTAGTTTTCGTTGCCTTTAGTTTATCCCTTTATGATACCGATAAAAACTTTTTTGTAATTTCTGCTGCCGTTTTCTCCATGCTGGGATATACAGTGCTTTCGGATATATTAAGCTGTGCCAGCTCTTCCAGAATTTTATTTTTGTTCGCTATCTCCACTCTGTTAAGAGGAAACTCAGCATCTGTTTCCGGTAAAATGGGATCAAGTCCGAACAGAAGAAAAGCTCCTGCCTGAGATTGTATGCGTTCATTATTTATTTTAGCCTTAAGGAAAACAACTTTCTTTAAGTCATCAGGGCTTATTCTGTTTCTGAAATATGATTTTTCATTCTGTATAAGGTCTGCAAGTTTATCAGTGAGTTCTAATAACTCCATATTACCTTTTCTGGCATCAATGGAAGACAATTTTTCCAACTCTTCGTAAGATAAAAGTGATAAGTTTGCTATACAGCTCACTGTATCTGAGTCGAAATATTTAATTTTCTTTCTGTTTGTTGAAAACGAAATCACCTGTCCGTTTTCATCGGGGTTCGAACAGCAAGCAAAATATAATGCTATCAGTGGGTTAGATGTAATATCTAAGAGTCTTGTAGGCAAGCCATAATGCTGCATGCGGACAAGTTTATCAATCGTAAATTTATCCTCCTTAAATTCATTTGGTCTTGCGCTGAGTATTTCACGTACTAAATCAGATTCTGAAGCAAGATGCCTGTACGTCCCGTTTTGATTTTTTCTGTAAAGAGAGGGGACAAGCTCATATGAGCTTTTAGAGTGTCCACGATAAAAGGTAATGAGACCATCACGAAAGTTTTTCCTAATGAAATCAAGATAATCTATAATATTCTCGACTACTGGGTATGTTTGTTTTTTTAATTTGATTGTACCTTTCAGATGGCTATTTTTTTGGTTTAAACCAAGTAATTCCAGAACAATATTCAAATCCTTATTTTTTACTGCCCAATGTGTACGACTTAACCCGAAAGATCCTAGTCCTAGGGTTTCTTTATATAATGTCGTTTGGGGATTTGTTATTTCTCCAAAATCATGATTAATCTTGAAAGAAAATAAAATATCGCCACCATCTTTACGTAAATTTCTTATTTCCCCAAGCCTGATCCTGATGTACTTGTTTGTATCATATTCATCATCTTTTGTATAAATTTCGGTCATGAACAACACCGGTAACTTGGCGAGTTCTCTTAAGGTATCGGGTCTTATTGGTGTTAATTTACTGTAAATATCGCTTGGGGTGCCTTCCAGCATGCGGGACATCGAGAAGCTTTCCTTGCCTTCTTTAAGCTCAGGGTCCATACACGGCCAGCGGTCAAAAACGTCCGGTTCTCCGGCCATGATTAAGCTAAACATCGCAATCTCCTAAATTTACTTACTAAAGTCAGTGTATTTTTATCATGTTGCTTAATTGTGTATGAAAGTAACATTGGTTGTCCATGCTCGTATGTCTCTCATAATTCACAAATTTGCGAATATTTTTTATAAAAATTCAAAACTGATAGGTTGACACAATCAAAATTCACAAAGTGAACCTGCTTCTAATGTGGTTACGGTACGATCATGTGGGCAATTTCCATTACTGAAAACTCCGGGATCAACCATGATGTATGAGCTGTAGTATGAAGTCTCTTGCTATCCAGTTAAGTAAATGTCTGCTTCTCGCTCTCAGCGGACCTTCAGCTCAGTGATATCGTCCGCTCTGTGCCAAAGGCGGACGCTCAAGTAGATACTGTCCTGACAGTATGCGGTAATCAGAGTTGTTATATATTACTTGCGTCCAAACCAGCTTTCTGACAACCCGGCCGCTCCTGCTTTCAACAACGCGCCGCCATACTTTTATGCTGCAAAGAGCGGAGACAGAAGGTTAGCGTAATTTGTAAATAACTTACATTCACGTGTGATCTGGATCATAATTTTGCCTATGCACCGATCGTAATATAAACATTTACATAACGATCAGTGATTCATGAAAACTCAAATAACTTTCGCTGCGCTTTTGCCAGCATTAGCGTCTTTCATACCGCTTCATGCTCATGCCTCGTCTACTTCTGAAGATGAAATGATTGTCACGGGCAACACCGCCGCCGACACCACCGATTCTGCCGCCGGTGCCGGTTTCAAAACGAACGATATAGATGTCGGCCCGCTGGGAACGAAATCCTGGATCGAAACACCATATTCCAGCACCACTGTAACTAAAGAGATGATTGAAAATCAGCAGGCGCAAAGCGTCAGCGAGATGCTGAAATACTCTCCCAGTACGCAAATGCAGGCGCGCGGTGGAATGGATGTCGGGCGTCCGCAAAGTCGGGGGATGCAGGGCAGCGTGGTGGCCAACAGCCGTCTGGACGGGCTGAATATCGTTTCAACAACCGCGTTTCCGGTGGAAATGCTTGAGCGCATGGATGTGCTTAACAGTTTGACCGGCGCGCTGTACGGCCCGGCGAGCCCAGCAGGGCAGTTTAATTTCGTGGCGAAGCGCCCAACCGAAGAGACGCTGCGTAAAGTGACGCTGGGCTATCAAAGCCGCAGTGCGTTTACCGGCCATGCCGATCTGGGTGGCCATTTTGATGAAAACAAACGGTTTGGCTATCGCGTGAACCTGCTTGATCAGGAAGGGGAAGGCAATGTGGATGACAGCACGCTGCGTCGCAAACTCGTTTCCGTTGCGCTCGACTGGAATATTCAGCCGGGCACTCAGCTACAGCTCGACGCCAGCCATTACGAATTTATCCAGAAAGGCTATGTCGGTAGCTTTAACTATGGGCCGAACGTCAAACTGCCGTCTGCGCCGAATCCGAAGGACAAAAATCTGGCGCTCAGCACTGCGGGCAACGACCTCACTACCGATACCATCAGCACTCGCCTGATCCACTACTTTAACGACGACTGGTCCATGAACGCTGGCGTGGGCTGGCAGCAGGCTGACCGCGCGATGCGTAGTGTTTCCAGTAAAATACTCAACAATCAGGGCGATATCTCTCGTTCGATGAAGGATTCCACCGCTGCCGGACGTTTTCGCGTCCTGAGCAACACCGCTGGGCTGAATGGTCATATTGATACCGGCTCTATCGGCCACGATCTGTCACTTTCTACCACGGGATATGTCTGGTCGCTTTATAGTGCCAAAGGAACAGGTTCCAGCTATAGCTGGGGTACAACAAATATGTATCACCCGGATGCGATAGATGAGCAGGGCGATGGCAAAATCCGCACCGGCGGGCCGCGATACCGCTCCAGCGTAAATACTCAGCAGAGCGTTACGCTCGGCGATACGGTGACATTTACGCCGCAGTGGTCGGCAATGTTCTATCTCAGCCAGAGCTGGCTGCAGACTAAAAACTACGATAAGCACGGTAATCAAACGAACCAGGTTGATGAAAATGGTTTAAGTCCGAACGCCGCGCTGATGTATAAAATTACCCCTAACACAATGGCCTACGTTAGCTATGCCGATTCGCTGGAGCAGGGCGGTACCGCACCGACGGATGAGAGCGTAAAAAATGCCGGTCAAACGCTAAACCCGTATCGCAGCAAGCAGTATGAAGTGGGGCTAAAATCGGACATCGGCGAGATGAATCTAGGCGCCGCGCTGTTCCGACTGGAACGTCCGTTTGCCTATCTTGATACGGATAACGTGTATAAAGAGCAGGGTAACCAGGTTAACAACGGCCTTGAGTTAACCGCTGCCGGGAATGTGTGGCAGGGGCTGAATATTTACAGCGGCGTGACCTTCCTCGACCCGAAACTGAAAGATACGGCGAATGCCTCAACCAGCAATAAACAGGTTGTCGGCGTGCCGAAAGTGCAGGCCAATCTGTTGGCGGAATACAGTTTGCCGTCCATACCGGAATGGGTTTACAGCGCTAACGTCCATTATACGGGCAAACGCGCGGCGAACGATACCAACACCTCTTACGCCAGCAGCTATACCACATGGGATTTGGGAACGCGTTACACCACGAAAGTGAGCAACGTCCCAACCACTTTCCGCGTGGTGGTAAACAACGTGTTTGATAAACATTACTGGGCTTCTATCTTCCCATCGGGTACCGATGGCGATAACGGTTCCCCAAGTGCGTTTATCGGCGGCGGCCGCGAAGTGCGTGCATCCGTCACCTTCGATTTCTGATGGATAAATGATGAAACTCTCCCGTTTATTTCCGCTGCTGGCGCTGCTGCTGGCGGCCAGCCTGCACGCAGAAAATACGCACAAGGAGGTGCGTATCGCGTCACCGTGGCCGGCGCAAAATACCATTATTGCCATGCTGGGGTACGGCGATAACATTGTCGGAACCTCGATGATTGCAAAAAGGATCCCCCTGTTTCGCCAGAGCCTGCCGCGCATAGAGAAAGTCGCAGCAGTTAGCGTAAACAGCGGGCATGAAATCAATCCCGAACAGATTATCGCGCTGGGGGTCGATATGCTTTTTGTACCGCAGAATATGGTAGTGCCTCAACAGGCGTTGCTGAAACAGGCTGGGGTGCAGGTGCTGGCGTTTGAGGCGAATTCACTGCGGGCGTTAACGCAGCGCGTACAGCAAACGGCAGCGGTGCTGGGGCCCGATGCGCAGCAAAAAGCGCTCGCCTATCAACGCTACTTCGATCGCAACGTGGCCCTGGTCACCGGGCGCCTGAAAGATCTTCCTGCGTCACAGCGCGTGTCGCTCTATCACAGTATGGGCAATCCGCTGACCACCACCGGTAGACCCTCGCTAAACCAGGACTGGATTGACCTGGCCGGCGGCAAAAATATCGCTGAAAATTGGTTTGGCGAGCATCAACAAAACCGTTCGGGTGAAGTCGCGCTGGAGAAAATTGTCACTGCCAATCCGGCGGTTATCATCGCGATGAACAAGCGCGACGCGGATGCCATTCTGAGTTCTCCGCAGTGGGCAAGCGTGGACGCGGTCATTCATCATCGCGTTTACGTTAATCCGAAAGGAATGTTCTGGTGGTGCCGTGAAACCAGCGAAGAGGCGCTGCAATTTTTGTGGCTGGCGAAAACGCTTTATCCTGCGCGATTTGCTGATGTGGATATACGCAAAGAGACGCGTGAGTTTTATCGGCAGTTCTTTGGCCTGACGTTAAGCGATGCGCAGATGAGCGATGTGCTCAATCCGCCGCGCTAACGGAGGCTGTGAAAAACCATGACTGTATTGGAAAGTACGCTGTCGGTCGAGAACCGCTATCGCCAGCTTTTTCGCCAGCGTCTGGTAATACTGGCGGTTATTTTTATCGCTATCATTGCTTCGCTGCTGCTCGATTTCACCCTCGGCCCCTCAGGGCTCCCTTTACATTCGCTGATAAAGACTTTGATGCATCCGTCCGGGGCGACTAACGGCATGCGGGTTATCGTTTGGGACATCCGTTTGCCCTATGCGCTGATGGCGCTCCTGGTAGGAATGGCGCTGGGTTTGGCCGGGGCAGAGATGCAAACTATTCTGAATAACTCCCTCGCCAGCCCGTTTACGCTTGGCGTTTCGTCGGCGGCGGCCTTTGGCGCAGCGCTGGCGATTGTTCTGGGCATCGGTATTCCCGGCGTTCCCGAAAGCGGGTTTATACCGGCAAACGCTTTTCTTTTTGCGCTCCTGTCCGCCCTGCTGCTCGATAGTCTGACCCGCTGGACGCGCGTGCCGACGTCGGGCGTTGTGCTGTTTGGGATTGCGCTGGTGTTTACCTTCAATGCGCTGGTGTCCATTATGCAGTTTGTCGCCGATGAAGATACTTTGCAGGGCCTGGTGTTCTGGACGATGGGCAGCCTGGCTCGCGCATCATGGGAGAAACTGGCGGTGCTGGCGGCGGCGATGGCGATTGTTTTACCCTGGTCGCTGCGTCGTGCCTGGCAGCTTACCGCGCTACGCCTCGGCGAAGAGCGGGCGATGAGTTTTGGCATTGATGTTCGCCGTTTGCGCCTGGGTTCCCTGCTGCGCATCAGCCTGCTGGCGGCCCTTTCGGTTGCGTTTGTGGGGCCAATTGGCTTTATTGGCCTGGTTGCACCGCATATTTCTCGCCTGTTGCTGGGAGAAGATCATCGCTTTTATTTGCCCGGAAGCATCCTTATCGGTGGGCTGGTGCTATCGCTGGCCTCGGTAGCGTCGAAGAACATCATTCCCGGTGTCATTTTACCGGTAGGAATTGTTACCTCGCTGGTAGGCGTTCCGTTCTTTCTGAGCATTGTAATGCGTCATCGAGGGAGTATGTCATGAGCGGGCTTACGATTAATGCGCTGTGCGCCGGTTACGGCAAACGGCGGATTATTGAGCATCTGTCGATTTCTACGCTGCCGCGCGGCGAAGTCACTGTACTGCTGGGGCCTAATGGCTGCGGTAAATCAACGCTACTGCGCGCCCTGGCCGGGCTAAATCGCGCCAGTGGCGAAGCCTGGCTGAATGAAGAGAATCTCTTATCGCTGCCGTTTGCTCGTCGGGCTGAAAAAGTTGTGTTCCTGCCGCAGTCCCTGCCGCAGGGCGTGCATTTACAGGTGCTGGAGTCGGTGGTTGTCGCCCAGCGCGCCTCCGGCGCCGGGCAAAATCAGGCGCAGGCTATAGCGCTGCTCGAAGAGCTAGGCATCGCACATCTGGCAATGAACTACCTCGATAGCCTGTCCGGCGGTCAGAAGCAGCTGGTGGGGCTTGCACAGTCGCTTATTCGCCGCCCCGCATTATTATTGCTGGATGAACCACTGAGCGCGCTGGATCTCAATTATCAGTTCCATGTGATGGATGTTGTATCGCGCGAAACGCGAAGACGCAATATGGTTACGCTGGTCGTCTTACACGATATCAATATCGCACTGCGGCATGCCGCCCAGGTCATCATGCTGAAAGAGGGGAAACTTATCGACAGCGGCGACCCGCAAACGGTGATCCATGCAGAGAGCCTTGCGCAGGTATACGGCGTACGCGGGAGAGTTGAACGTTGTGCTCAGGGAAGATCGATGGTGATAGTGGATGGTGCAATCGAAAAATAGTCGGATTAACGTGGTTGCTTCAGCCTCAGGTAAAGATCAATAGGAAGTCTGTAATGCAACATATAGACCGCCTTAATGTCATTAAAGCACTTGTGCTTCTAGAAGATGAGCAGATTGTTCGTTTTAACATCGCTGCGAACGATAACGCCTCGCAGATCCACATGCTCGTTGACGGTCTGGGCGTCGGGCTGACACATGAGCCTGTCGCTGCCGGAATGATTTCGCACCGGACAGCTTGTCACCGTTCTAGGCAACATGACAGACCTGCGCATTCCTATTTCTATTATCTATCCGCCTACCAAGTTGCTTAATGTCAGGCTAAGGCCCTTTAATGACTGGATTTCAGACCGATTTTCTGGACAACCGAGCGGGTAAATCGCAGTACACTGACAGCTAGACAATAAAGCTCCGGTTCATGTTTGAACCATGTGTAGTGAATGTCCGCTGTTCGCTCACAACGGACCTTCAGTTCAGCCGCTCCGGCCGCTTCATGCCATGAATGTACGCAGCCAGTCAGAATATTAAGGTGCGGATTTCAGTTCACTTGCCAGCCCAGTGATACAGGACAGTAATGACCAACAATTTGGTATTGATACAACAAGCTGCGGCCCCGGTTCGTGGGGGAGATGAAACGAAGGTAGCTGAAGTTACTGAAATGAAGAATTCAGAGAGACTGAATGATATGCCTCACCTTTAGTGAATAGTGTAAAACGGGAGACTCTCACCCGGGATTATCCACTCATGCTCAATGTATAATTTTCGTGCCCCTCACAGGTAAGAGCCGGATACATTCGTTGTGTATGCTGCAGAATTGGTAACCGGGGCCCTGCAGTCTTTAACTCCGAGTCTTGTGCTGCTCATTTGCCACAAAATCCTGGTACGCCAGCTCAATCATTTCATTCAACAGTTTTTTTGGGGGGCACCACGACTTCGGGCAATACTTTCAGGCTGTTTGTGGATTTTTCCGGACAGTTTCAGCGGAACGGAACCATCAGCACGTTCATCACGCCTTTTTTGTTGCTCCCGGGCACTTTTCAGCTCATCAAGAAGAATCGCTTTATGCTGAATCCTGGGGGCCTGGAAGGAGGCCTGCGTAAACTTCGCTCTGTTCCGTCTGGGATTACTTTCCAGTAAAAACTGTACCTGTTGCTCATTCCAGCCTTCCCAGTTATCAAACGTGGCGCAGGCGAACCAGTATTTCTGCTCCGGGGTAAGGGGATTCAGCGGGGTTCCCACACACCGGACCTGCATGGCGTTCCATAACCAGTCACACTGTTCACTGTCCCTGCTGTCCACCCACGAAAAGGGGGAGGAGTAATCATTGAAGATGCTGGCCCATTCACAGAATATTGAGTTGATGATCGTCCTCGTAGCCTCTGGTCCGGATTTCCGCAGGTAACCGGAGCAGAACCATATAATTTCACGGTAGATTTTATCCGGATGCACGGTGCGCATCGGCTTTCCTTTGGGACCGGCAATCTTCGGTTGCGGTGGAAACCCTGTGGCAAACCGCAGATGTTCCGGGGGCATTCCTGAACGTTTTTCAGGAATGGGTGTGAGTCCTGAGTTTCTGGTCTTTTCCGCTTGTCCGGTATTGCCTCCGGCCGGAGTGTTGTCGGGAGTATCTTCCGGAGGCGAGGTGTTTTCATTAGTTGGGGGAACAACAGCAGAACTGTCCATCTCCGGAATGGGTTGAGGGGCATAATCACTGTGGTAGCCCGGGGAAAGCGTTAAGTCCCGAAGGGTGACATCAGGTTCCGGGCAGTGAGTGCCACCGGGAGTGAACGGGAGTTGTTGCTTTTTGGGGAAAAATGTATTGTGAATGCGGGTATACAGCCGGAACAGAAAAAAATAAGATGCCCGTGGTTCTTTTTTTAACCACTGTGTATATTCCTCTATGGCACCGAGCTGTTGTTTGTGCCGTTTTATAGCATCGATATACGGACAGCTGGTGCAGATATCATCCAGTTCCTTTCCCACAATACACCTCACCTGCTCTTCCCACATTTGCAGATTTTAAGAAAGCAAACAAAAACCTCCGTACATGATGTACAGAATGTACAGAACAATCTGGCAGGTACTGGCGTCAGAAGAGCTCCGGGCCGCCTGCACTTTCCGGAATGGCCGGTTATGAAAAACCGGAAATTCAGTCTCTGTTGTAAGATGTACCCTCTGATACTACGTTTTCGTTTTCTCTGTGTATTTAACTCACTGTATTTATTGTCTTTTTAAGCCTGACTGATATTCTCCGATCATAGTGTGCTGGATAGACATCCCGTAACCTTCTCATTTTTATATAAAAATACCTGCACTGTCTTCAGCGCATCTGTCTCCTTTAAGTAAAAAATGTTTTCACGTATTGCTGTAAATTCATTTTAAATCAGTATGTTATCCTGATATTGCTGTCTCCTGGTTTGATGCGTAATCGTTCTGCCTTTCTGGATGATTCTGGTGCTTCCGGGTGCATTCTCCTCTGCACATGCAACAGTTCGTCATCGCCACGT
>ERZ1106977.446-NODE-446-length-13724-cov-11.791718_pt1 | contig 13724 bp, 10 predicted proteins | sample MGYA00403688_ERZ1106977 | MGnify/ENA primary metagenome ERZ1106977 (study PRJEB35170, sample SAMEA104062426) | human gut metagenome | biome: human gut; feature: human-associated habitat; material: faeces | place: Denmark | collected 2012-06-23 ...
GGAAAGCCTGCACTGTGTCAGGAAACCCCGCGCTTTCAAGCGCGGGTTGTTTAGGCGCAGAGAAAGCCCCGGCACTGTCCGCAGGTGAAGGTCCCACACCACCTTGCCGATCACGGACGCAAGGTTGACCGACTGACTGCGGTCGGATTTTCCTATGGCGTAGGAGCGTACGCGGTTTAAAACGTCCTTGGCACGCTGTGCCTGGCGGGTAATGCGCGCAATGACGCAGAGGTCTGCCTCGGTGACGGCTTTGGAGGCGGGGCGCTGCGAGACGCTGTTGGTGAGACCTTCCGTAAAGCAGACAAGTGCATTTAAGGGTTGTCCGAGTTCATAGAATTTCATCATGGCGGAAAGCCTGCAGTAAGTGAGTCATACGGGAGCTGCCGAAGGCAATCTGACTGAAATGAACTGCTTTTCAGACAAGCGGAATTTTCTGCAGATATGTACGCGCGTAATCTGACAAAAACACAAAGACACTGCTTTTGCGCCGTCGATCGCAGTGCCCCCGGCGGGCGGCGCGAAAAATGTTCGGCTTCCATGACTTTCATCGCCTTCTGCCTTGCGTCGACACGGCTAAGTTATTTTCCTTAAATCCCTTAACGTGGTCGGCCTTTTTCATCCGTATATTCACCGAGGGTTTACCCGCCGCGCCTCCCACCGCACGGCGGGCAACACATACGCCAAGTTTTAAAAAAGTTGGAGAAGTACAAAATGAGAAGGATGTTCATGTTGTCGGCGGCCGCTGCCGCAGCCATGGTTCTGTCTGTGGGCGCTCAGGCTGCCGTCAAAGACGGTACGTTTGAAGGTACCGGCGCCGGCCGCGGCGGCCCCGTCACAGTGGCCGTCACCTTTGAAAAGGGCCGAATTGCCGATGTGAAGGTTGTGAAGCAGACCGAAACCGTGGGTGTTTCCGACCCGGCGCTTAAGCGCGTTCCCGCCGCCGTTGTTAAGGCCAACAGCGTCAACGTTGATGCGGTAAGCGGCGCCACGATGACCCGCAAGGGGATTCTCGAAGGTGTTGCAGCCGCCATCGTTGCCGCGGGCGGCAAGGTTGCGGACTTTAATAAGCGGGCACCCAAGGCAGCTGCTCCCAAGGGCGTTGAAAAGGTTACGACCGACGTTCTCGTTGTGGGCGGCGGTGCGGGCGGCCTTGCAGCCGCCGTGCGTGCCGCAACGCAGGGCGCGCATGTCATCCTTATTGAAAAGCGTCCCAACATCGGCGGCGCCACACAGCTTAACGCCGGTACGTTGGTTGCCACGGGCTCACGTTATCAGCGTGAAGTCATGAAGGAAACCAAGGACAGCCCAGAGCTTCTCGCCAAAGACATCTTCCGCGCCGGTGAAAACAAGAACGATCCGGTTCTCGTGAAGATGGTCGGAGAAAAAGCGGGCGGTGTGGTTGACTGGCTCATTTATGACCTCAAGATCCCCTACGGTCCCGCTGCCACGCAGTATCCGGACCATTCCGCCAACCGCCAGCTGGGCGTCACCGGGCGTTCTGTCAATTGGCTCAAACTCATGAGCCAGAAATTGAACGAAAACGGCGGCAAGATCATGACCGATACCCGCGCTCAGGAATTTATCCGCGATAAGGCGGGTAACGTCGTGGGCGTCAAAGCCACAATGACCAACGGCCAGAAGATCGACTTCTCCGCCAAATCCGTGGTTCTGGCTTCGGGCGGCTACGGCGCCAACCGCGCGATGCTGCCGAAGAAAGTGGCTTCCTACCTCTTTTACGGCCTTGACAGCGAAACCGGTGACGGCCTCGCGATGGGTAAGAAGATCGGTGCGGGCACCATTAACCTCGACCTTGTGAAGCAGTATCCGCAGGGCGTTGAAACTCTGCCGCATCACGCGCTTGCTGCCACCGCGTCTTCAACCGACACCATGAAGAAGTCCGGCGCCATTTACGTGAACCGTGACGGTAAGCGTATTGTCGATGAACTCGCGGGCTTGGGGATGCTTACCAAGATCACCGAAGCCCAGAAAGACTCCATCATGTACATTGTGATGGATAAGGCCGCCTGGAAGCAGTATGTCGCCAAGAGCCTTGAAGACAAGCTCGTTGCGGCTCCCTCGGACCTTGATAAGTGGGCCAAGATCGTCAACAACGGCTACCCCGTAATGGCAACCTCGGCGAAACTTGCCGATGCCGCCAAGACCATGGGCATTAACGCCAAGGGCCTGCAGGCAACGATCGACCGCTGGAACGGTTTTGTGAAGGCCGGTGCCGACAAGGACTTCGGCCGTAAGGTCCTGATGCCCTTTGGTGAAGGCCCGTACTACATCGTTGAACAGAAGCCGCGCTTCCAGACAACGCTCGGAGGCCTCAAGGCCAACGCCGACATGCAGATTCTCAACAAGAAAGGTCAGCCCATCGGCAACCTCTTCGGTGCGGGCTGCGTTGTGGGCGGCGCCAACGGCTCTGACAGCCTGACGGCCATGATGAACTCCTGGGCCATTATCTCGGGTGTTGTGGCCGGTGACAGTGCGGTGAAGAACCTGAAGAAGTAATCGGGTTCTGCCACTGACGGAACCGGTGCAGCTCTTCTGTGGCGCCGGGTTCTCTGAAAAGGCTCCGTAGGGTATGTTTCGCTCTGCGGGGCTTTTTGCGGCTGCACGCCTTCGAAAATCGCGTGCAATGTCGATAAGGCAGGTAAACTCGCCGGCAATCGTCCCAGGAGAACCGTATGCCGCAAATGCCACGGCTCACAGTAAACCTCAGAAGAAGGCCCTGCCTTCAGAGCGACGGAAGACAGCTACGATCTGAAGGCTGAGCAATCAGCGCTTGCGAGGCACAAACAAGTCTCAGGGAACGCCGGATCGATAGTGCAGTACAAACCAGCGAATCGGCAAGACGAAGCAGTCCTTCGCCGGAACCGACGGATCGAGCTGATGAAGCCCGTACCCGTAGAGCGGTTGCGTTTTAAATGTTCCTGTGGTGCAGGGGACGCCCGGGCAGACAAGGCCTCAAAAACCTTGGCTGTTACGGGAAAGCCTGCACCGTGTCAGGAAACCCCGCGCTTTCAAGCACGGGTTGTTTAGGGACACGTTTGTGAGGTTGATAAGCATTACTCGATACGTTTTATTCATTTTTGCAGGTCGAGACTCAATGGCCCGCTCAATGGTTACTGAAAGTTATAATTTTATAAATTTCCACCTTCGTACGCCTCTATCAACCCCATATTTTCCGCGGCTTTCAGGGCTTTGCACACACGCCTTAGGCAACTTTTTTCCAACGAACGCCGGCTCATTCGGACTTCTCCTTGACTTCGACAACCGCACTTAGCTCAGAGAGCACTCCCTCCCACCCCTAAGCCAAACCGCCCAAATGCCCTCAGGCATCCGCCCATATAATGCGGGATTACCAACGGGAAACCGTTTCCCAATTCCACTTTTTGTGTGACGGAGTTTTATCCATGTCAACCACCGCAAGCCGCGCGCTTGAAACGTTCGACAATCCCAATCCCGCACGCGACTATCTCGTGCATATTGAAATCCCGGAGTTCACGTGCCTGTGCCCTCTCACGGGCCAGCCTGACTTCGCAACGCTCGTTCTTGACTACATTCCGGATCAGAAGAACCTGGAATTGAAGGCGCTCAAACTTTACATGTGGAGCTTCCGCAACGAAGGGCACTTCCACGAGGATGTTACGAACAGAATTTTGAACGACTTCGTCGAAAAGACCGATCCGCGCTTTATGCGCCTTGAAGCCCGCTGGTGGGTCCGCGGCGGCATCTACACGACCGTGCGCGCCGAACACCGCAAACCCGGCTGGGAGCCGCAGCCCACGGTGGACCTTCCGCACTTTGCCGACAACAACCCAATGCGCACCATCGGTTAAGAGGATTAACGCCCGTGACAACCCCCCGCCTGCGCGAAACCCGTCCCTACCCGTTTGCCCGGTTACGAAAACTCTTTGAGGGTGTGACACCCAACCCGGCATTCACCCCGGTGTCGCTCGGAATCGGAGAACCCAGGCATCCGACGCCCGAGTGCATTACGAAGGCCCTGGCAGCAAACTTCGCGGGCCTTGCAAAGTACCCCGGCACAGCGGGTAGCCCCGAATTTAAGGCGGCCGTCATCTCGTGGTGCGAAAAGCGCTACGGCGTGACGCTCGCGGCAAACCAGGTGCTGCCGTGCCTCGGAAGCCGCGAGGCGCTCTTTAGTTTCGTGCAGTCGGCGGTGGACAGTACGCACGAGGCGTATGTCGTCATGCCCACGCCCTTTTATCAGATCTATGAGGGCGCGGCGATTTTGGCGGGTGCGAAGCCCTACTTTGTGCCCCTGACACCGGCAAATCACTTCCGGATGAATATTGAGGCGATACCCGCCGAGGTGCTCGCCAAAACCCAGGTCGTTTTTGTCTGCTCGCCCTCCAACCCCACGGGAAGCGTGATGCGCTTAGCTGACTGGAAGCGCATTTTTGAGCTTTCCGACACCTACGGGTTTGTTGTCGCAAGCGACGAGTGCTACAGCGAAATTTATTTTGAAGAAGGCAAAGCCCCCTTGGGCGCCTTAACGGCCGCCAAAGAACTCGGCCGCACCGACTTCAGAAACCTCATCGTCTTTCAGAGTCTCTCCAAACGCAGCAACGCCCCGGGCTTACGAAGCGGCTTTACCGCAGGCGACGCTCACCTCATGGAAGACTTTCTCCTGTACCGCACCTATCACGGCTCTGCGATGAGCCTTACGGTGCAGGCGGCTAGCATCGCGGCCTGGAGCGATGAAGCGCACGTCATCGAAAACCGCCGTTTGTACCGCGAAAAATTTGCAGCGGCGCAGCCGGTGCTCGCCTCGGTCCTTGAAGCCCCGATGCCGGAAGCGGCGTTTTACCTCTGGGTCAAAACGCCCGGGGATGATCAGATTTTTGCGCGCGAGCTCTACCGCGAAAAAGCGGTGACGGTGCTCCCCGGGAGTTTCCTTTCCCGGCCCGTCAACGGCATTGATCCGGCGGCTGGCTTCGTACGCCTGGCGCTTGTCTCGGAACCAGAGCTCGGGCTCGAAGCCGCGCAGCGCATCCGAGATTTTGTGAAAGAACACTACTGATTAACAAGCAACAAAACAGGGAGTAAACGAAAATGACCGACCAGAACCTCATCCGCGTGATCGACACCGCGTGGGACAGCAGAAGCGAATGGAAAGACGCGACAGTCGAACTTAAGGACGCCGTCGAAACCGTGATCGCAGGGCTTGATAACGGCACGCTCAGAGTCGCCGAAAAAATCGACGGCAATTGGGTCACGAACCAGTGGATCAAAAAGGCGGTGCTCCTTTCTTTCCGCCTCACACCCAACACCCTGATGACGGCAGGCCCTGCCGCTTATTACGACAAGGTCCCTCTGAAGTTTTCCGGGGCCTCCGCAGAAGACTTCGCGGCAGCGGGCGTGCGCTTTGTGCCGGGCGCCGTGGCCCGCCGCGGGTGCTTCCTTGAAAAAGGCGTCATTCTGATGCCGAGTTTTGTCAACATCGGTGCGCGCGTGGGCGAAGGCACGATGGTTGATACGTGGGCAACGGTGGGGTCCTGCGCTCAGGTGGGCGCTCACTGCCATTTATCCGGCGGCGCCGGTATCGGCGGGGTTCTTGAACCCGTTCAGGCCGGTCCCACCATCATTGAAGACAACTGCTTTATCGGTGCGCGCAGTGAAATCGTCGAAGGCGTCATCGTGGAAGAAAATTCCGTGATTTCGATGGGCGTCTTTATCGGTCAGAGCACGAAGATTCTGGACCGTGCCACAGGCGAAATCTACCGCGGCCGCGTGCCCGCGGGCTCCGTCGTGGTCCCGGGTTCGATGCCTTCCAAAGACGGCACCCACAGCCTCTACTGCGCTGTGATCGTAAAGCGCGTGGACGCGAAGACCCGTGCCAAAACGTCAGTGAACGAACTGTTGCGCGACTAATCTTTCCAGAGATCAGGCCGGGCCGCATGCCCGGCCGCTTTTTTCTATTCCCCGCCATGACCAAAGCCCTCTCGCTTGCCCAAAGTCTCATCAACTGCCCGTCGGTGACGCCCGATGAAGCCGGCACGATCCGGCTTCTTTCCGACGTTCTCTCGCCCGCGGGCTTTACCGCGGACGTTGAAACAACGCCAAACGGCACCACAAACGCGGTCTTTGCGCACGGCTCCGGCCGCCCCGTCTACGCCTTTGCCGGGCACGTGGACGTGGTGCCCGCAGGGGACCCCGCGCGCTGGGCAACGCCCCCGTTTACCGCGACCGTTAAGGACGGCGAATTACGCGGCCGGGGCGCGGCGGACATGAAAAGTTCCGACGCTGCCGCAGCTGTTGCCTTTGCGCGGTTTGCTGAGGAACACCCCGATCACCCGGGCACATTGATGCTCATCATCACAAGTGACGAAGAAGGTGACGGCGATGAAGGCACGCGCCTTGTGGTGGAAAAAATGAAGGCACAAGGCGTCACGATTGACGCCTGCATCGTGGGAGAGCCCACCAGCAGCAAAGTGTTCGGCGACACCGTCAAAAACGGCCGCCGAGGGTCGTTAAACGGCGTACTCACCGTCAAAGGTAAGCAGGGCCATGTGGCCTATCCGCATCTTGCGGACAACCCCGTGCACCGGGCGGCACCGGTTTTAGCCGAACTCACCTCCCGCGTCTGGGACAACGGCAACACCTTTTTCGGGCCCACCACCTTTCAGATTTCCAACATTCATGCGGGTGTGGGCGCCACAAACGTCGTTCCGGGTGAATGCGTCATCACCTTTAACTTCCGCTTTAACACCGAGTGGACGGCAGAAAAATTAAAGGCTACCGTGACGGATGTCTGTGACAAGGCGGGCATCCGTTATGAAATCAAGTGGCAGTTGTCTGCCGAGCCCTTCCAGTCAACGCCCGCCAAACTCACCGCGGCGCTTACCGCAGCGATCACCAAAGAAACCGGTGTAACGCCGGCTCTGAACACCGCGGGCGGGACGTCCGACGCCCGCTACATCAGCCGGATCTGTCCCGAGACCGTAGAATTCGGGCCGGTGAACGCCACGATTCACGCGGTTGACGAAAGGATTGACGCGCGTGACGTAGAGCGTCTTGCCGCCATTTACCACGACACACTCAAAACGCTTTTTGCCTGAGGAACACTACCATGCCCCATCAACCCGTTGCCAATTTACTCACCATTCGCGACGTGACCCGCTGGGCCATGACGGAAATGGAAAAAAACTCCATTTCGCTCGGGCACGGCACCGAGGACTTCTGGGAAGAAGCAACCTTTCTTGTGATGCGCACGTTAAAGCTCCCCTTTGACCGCCTGCAGGCCTTCTGGGAAGCGCATTTAACGCCCGAAGAACTTGAAGAGGTGCTCTGCAACATCGATCTTCGCGTGCACATGAAAAAGCCTGTGCCCTACCTCATTAAGGAAGCGTGGCTCTCAGAGCACTGCTTCTACGTGGACGAACGGGTGCTGATTCCTCGAAGCTTCATTGCGGAGCTCCTTGAAGAAAGCCTCTCCCCGTGGATCGAGGATCCGGAGTCCGTCACAAGTGTGCTCGATATGTGCACGGGCAGCGGCTGTCTTGCGATTCTTGCCGCTGAAACCTTCCCCAACGCCAAAGTGACGGGCGCTGACGTGAGCCCCGATGCCTTGGACGTTGCGGTCATCAACCGCAAGCGCTTCGGGATGGAAGACACGCTGGAACTCGTTGAGACCGACCTCTTTGAAAATCTGCAGGGCCGAAAATACGATCTCATCATCAGCAACCCCCCGTACGTGACGCAGGCCGCGATGGCCGCGCTGCCGAAGGAATACCAGCATGAGCCGGCGCTTGCTTTGGGCGCCGGTGTTGACGGCATGGACATCATGCGCCGCATGATGCCGGTGCTTGCCGACCACCTCACTGAAAACGGGATCGCCGTCATCGAAATCGGCGACGGGCGTGAAGCCTTTGAAGCGATCTGGCCGGAACTTCCCGTCACGTGGCTTACCACATCAGGGGGCGATGACATGGTCTTTATGGTAAAGGCCGAAGATCTCAGAAACCACCTCAAAGCAGCTGAATAACGCAGTTTATGTTGAGACTCAACGACGTCACCATCGCGCGCGGCACGCGCATTCTCTACGAACACGCCACGGCGGTCGCCGATGCCGCCGACCGCGTGGGGCTTGTGGGCGAAAACGGCTGCGGCAAAAGCTCTCTTTTTGCCGCCATTCTCGGGGAACTCGCGCCGGAAGCAGGCACGATTGACGCGCCGCCCTTAGAGCGCATTTCCCACGTTGCCCAGTCCGTCGTTGAAACTGACGAAGAGGCACTTGCCTACGTTTTAAGCGGCCACGCGCCGCTCATGGCAGCCAAAAAGGAAGCCGAAGAAGCCGCAGAGTCCGGTGACGCGATGCGGGAAGCCGCAGCGCTTGCACAACTCGCGGAAGTCAACGAAGGTGCCGTGCGCGCTCAGGCCTTGACCATTATGGGGGGGTTGGGGTTTCTGCCCGCGGACGCAACGGCCTTGGTTAAAAGCTTTTCGGGCGGCTGGCGAAACCGTCTGGCTTTGGCGCGCGCTCTGATGCGCCCCGCAGACCTCTTGCTTTTGGACGAACCCACCAACCACCTTGACATGGATAGCCTCATCTGGCTTGAGGCGTGGCTTAAACGCGTGCACTGCACCGTTATCATCATCAGCCACGACCGTGAGTTTCTGGATCGGGCCACCAACACCACCTGGGCGATTGAAAACGGAAAGCTTGAGCGCTACGGCGGCAACTACTCCTTTTACGAAACGCAGCGCATTGAAAAAATGCGCCTGCAGGATGCGGCTGCCAAAGCCTATGAACGGCAGGCCTCGCACCTTGCGGCCTTCATTGAGCGCTTCCGCTACAAAGCAACGAAGGCCCGTCAGGCGCAGTCGCGCATCAAGATGCTCGATAAGCTGCAGGCCGTCGAACCCGTGCGTGCGCGGCGCGAATGGCGTTTTGAATTTCCGGTGCCGGAAAGAACGCCTGAGCATCTGATCGACATCGAGCATCTCACCCTCGGATACGGCGAACACGTCGTTTTAAAAGACGTGACGCTCACGATCCGAAGCGGCGACCGTGTGGGTGTTTTAGGTGTGAACGGCGCGGGCAAATCCACGCTCATCAAAGCGATTGCCGGGACTTTAGAGCCCATGTCAGGCACATTGCGGCGCGGCCAGGGTCTTGTGATCGGGTACTTTGCCCAACATCAGCTCGAGCAACTCGATCTTGAGAGCACCCCTCTTGAAGTCTTTAAGCACAAGGCCCCCACGGTGCGCGAACAGGAACTTCGTGACTGGCTCGGGCGCTTTCGCTTTTCCGGGGACTTTGCCGACACCAAAATCCGGACGTTTTCAGGGGGCGAAAAAGCGCGTCTGGCGCTCGCGCTCATTGCCTGGGATAAGCCGAACCTACTCGTTCTTGACGAACCCACAAACCACCTGGATATGGCAACGCGCGAGGCGCTTACGATGGCGCTTTCGCAGTTTGAGGGGGCATTGCTTCTCGTCTCGCACGACCGGCACCTCCTTCGCAGCACCTGCGACAGTCTTATCCTTGTGCATGACGGGAGCTGCGGCGCCTACGACGGAGACCTCGACGACTACGCGGCGCTTGTGCTCGAACACCGAAAGTCCGTTTTGGAAGCCGACCGGCAGAGCCGTGCCGTGCCTCAGGCCGAACCTCAGGTGAACCGTAGGGAAGAGCGCCGCCAGGCCGCGCAGGAGCGTGCGCAAAAAGCGGCCCTTAAAAAACCGCTTTTGAAAAAGCTCGCGGACCTTGAAAAGCGCATGAATGAGGGGAACGCGAAACTTGCGGAACTTGATGCCAAGATCGCCGACAGCGGCTGGTACGCCTCCGCCGCCCCCGAAGAAGTGCAGACGGTGATGAAGGAGCGCGGGCTGCTTGCCGATGAAGTCGCCAAGATTGAAGAAGAGTGGCTCACGGTTTCAGAAGAAATTGAGGCGATCGGCTAAGCTGCCTGTAAAGGAACCTGCCAAACGGGTTCCTTTTTTTCATAGCGGCGGACTTTCCTGCACGTGCCCGCATAGGGCAAACTTCCCAGCCCGCTTGACTTTCGAAGAAGCCCACCCACGGCAAAACCCTGAGCCCAGCCTCTGCCTGATAATCTCCGATACGAAAAAAAAACAAAGGCCGCGGATTTACCCCCGGCCGCCAGGGAGTATCAACACAAATGCAGGACACAAACAATCCGGCCCTCAGGCGATGCTTCGGCATGCGCGAGGCCGTCACGATTACCGCGGGATCCGTGATCGGCGTGGGCCTTTTTACCGTGGGCTCCAACATCGTGGGCTCGATGGGCTCAAGCGTCATTTTCGCAACGCTGGCGGCGCTCTTGATCAGCATCTATCCGGCGCTTTTGTACGCCGAGATGGGCGCGGCGCTTCCCTACGCAGGTGGCACGTACCAGTTTGCTTCGCTCGGCCTTGGGCGCGCAGCGGGCGTTCTGGCGGGCTGGAACTTCATCATTTCGCTTGTGGCTGTGACGGGCGGCGAAGCGCTTGCCTTCAGCTATTACTTCAAAACTCTCTTTTCCGCGTTCGGTTACACGCTTCCGGTCTCGGACGTTGCGCTCGCGCTCGTTGTGACGCTCGGCTTTATTGTCGCGAACGTCTGCGGCGTCAAAATCGCGGGCAGGCTGCAAAACGGCTTCATGTTCTTTTTCTGGGGCGTGGCGGTCATCTGGTTTCTCACGATGATCCCGAACATTTCGCTTCCCGCCTTTGTGCAGACACCCTCTTTCCTGCCGCAATCCGCGGACATGAGTTTCGGCGCAGCGGTGTGCATGATCTGGTGGTGCTTTGCCGGGTTTGAAGCGTGTGTGGCGATGGGCGAAGAAATCAAGTACCCGCGCATCAACATTCCGCGGGCCCTCTTTTTGGCGCCCTTCGTTGTGTTCGCCGTCAACGCCCTTTTCCAGTGGTTCTTGATCGGCATTACGCCTGTTGACAAGCTCGCGGGCTTGGCAACCGCGCAGGCTCCCTACGCCGACGCCATGGCTGCAGCAGGTATTCTCGGCTTTCCGCTCGCACTTTTAGCCGCGGGCATTGCCTTCGGCGGGGACTTCTCGACGCTTAACGCCTCCACCGCCACCACGAGCCGCTACCTCTTTACGATGGCCCGCGACGGCGTGATGCCGGCCGTTTTTGCCAAAACAAGCAAACGCTTTCAAACGCCCTACGTTGCGGTCATTGCGCTCGGCATTCTGACGCTTGCGCTGATTGCAACGGACTCGCTCATTTACATTGCGTCGCTTTCGCTTTTTGCCGATTTGTTCTATTACGTGATCGGCATTGTCGCAGCCTGGGCCCTGCGCCGGAAGTGCCCCGGTCTTGAACGCCCCTACCGGGCACCGTGGCTGATGATCGGCGCGCCTGTCTCCGCGGTCATTTACCTCTACATGATGACGCAGCTTGACACAAACGCCTTTGTGACCGGCATCATCTGGAGTGTTCTGGGGCTAGTGATTTACTTCGTCTGCCGCAAAACACGCGGCACGGCACCGGTGATGACGCCCTCCCCAGAAGAAACGGGTGCGGCTGAGCTTCCCGCAACCGAAAGCGAAAAACGGGCGATGGACCGGGAGTACCGCCTCTGGCAGGTGATTGTGGGAGCGGCGGTGGTGATTTCTCTGGCGCTTTACGCCCTGCCCTGGCTCATGCGTTAACAGCACCGCCTTCAGACGTGGCGCCAAAGCCGGAAGTCTTAAAAAAGGCCTCCGGCTTTTTTCAGGCCTTTGGTTTGGCAAAGACCGTGGAGGCCCAGCAGATTAAAGATCCCGCCACCACAAAGCCGACGCCTTTCCAGAAGTTGGCGGAAAGCTCCGCCCCCAGAAACATCCAGCAGAAAATGCAGGAGAGCACCGGCGTAAAGTAACTCACGACCGCAAGAACCGTCATGTTGCCGTTCATCATGCCGATGGTCCAGAGCGCGTACGCCAGGCCCATCACCACGGCAGCAACCGCAACCACCACACCGCCCTCAAGGTCAATATGCATGGGTTCACCGACACCTGCGGCCGCCATCGCGATAAAAACGCAGGTGTTGATGAAAAAGATAAGGACGACGGGGTTTGCGCCGTGCGAGAGCGCCCGCGTAATGGAACTATATGCCGCCCAGGAGAGGGCCGACCCGAGCGCAAAAAGGTAGCAGGCCGGGTTGCTTTCCATGTTGCGGGCCATTGCCATAAAGTCAAAGCCCCCGGGGCCGGATAAAACCGTGCAGACGCCGTAAATGCAGGAAATAAACCCGAAGACAATCCACCACTTTGCCTTCTGGCCGTTAAAGATCACGGCAAAGACCATCGTGAGGCACGGCCAGAGGTAATTGACCATTCCGGCTTCGGCGGTCTGGGTGCCGCCCCCTGAAAGTGCCAGAGCCCACGTAAAGCAGATCTCACAGGCGACCGCCGTCGTAAGCCCGAAGAAAAGATATTTGCCGGAAAAGTGCGAGTGCCTGGGGCAGCCGAAGATACACGCAAGAATCACGCAGGCAAGCCCGCACAGAAGAATCATGCCGCCCGGCTGTCCGATATGCTCGGACACCAGGCGCACGAAGGGAACGCTCATTCCCCAGCAGATCGGTGCAATGCACCCGATTAACGTAGCATGCGAGCGGGAAAGCTGCATACTCCACCTGCAACAAAAAAGAGTTACGAAAGCGTGCGGACCTACACAAGCTTAAAGCGCACGGCTCCGGCTCCGGAAACGCCGGCGTTGACCGTTTCACCGCGGTTGACGGCGCCAACGCCCCCGGGAGTGCCCGTAAGAATCAGGTCGCCCGGGGCAAGTTCCCAGTACTTCGAGATTTCGGCAATGACTTCAGCCACCGACCAGATCATGTCGGCCGTCGTGCCGTTCTGGCGCTTTTCAGCATTGATGTAAAGCCAGACGTCTGCCTTATCCATCGCGGGGCACTTTGCTACCGGACGGATATAGGAAATCGGCGCGGAATGGTCAAAGGCTTTTGCGGCTTCCCAGGGACGGCCCTTGGCTTTGGCTTCAGCCTGCAGATCGCGGCGCGTGAGGTCAACGGCCACGGCCCAGCCCCAGACATGTTTCGCCGCTTCTTCGACCGGAATATTGCGGCCGCCTTTGCCGATTGCGGCCACGAGTTCCACCTCGTGGTGCAGATCATTTGTCATCGGGGGATACGGGATCTCGGCGATGTCGTTGTCGGCAACCGGAAAAACGGCGTCCGCGGGCTTCATGAAAAAGCACGGCAGCGACCGACCCGTGCCGCCCATTTCGAGGTCATGCGCACGGTAGTTGCGGCCCACGCAGTAGATGCGGTGCACCGGAAAGTAATCGTCTTTGCGGCCCCAGACGGGAACAACGGCCTGCTGGCCGGGAGAAAACACGAACATGACTGAACCTGCCTTAATGGTGGTGTGTGTGTCGGGCAATTCTAGCGGGAGGCAAGGGCTCTCGGAGCCGGTTTAACGGCCGGCTTTTTGAGCAAAACGAAATGCCGGTTGCGGCGGTGCGGCAGGCGGGTCGAAAGCAACACGAGCCAGGCTCAATATTCCCGGGGAAAACGGCTGGCCCCGGTTAAATCTGCTTAAGCAGCGCAAAACCATGCACCGTTTTTCTAGGACTGCCAAAATGCGGGCAATACCGGACGAATACAGGGAATGCAATGCCGTCAGTAACGTGCAGAGTAAACAATCCCCCGTCTGAAGACGGGGGATTTATTGTAACCGCATCACACGGCCCAACATAAGGCTGGTTTACATCAGCCCCTG
>ERZ1106977.447-NODE-447-length-13694-cov-18.759513_pt1 | contig 13694 bp, 10 predicted proteins | sample MGYA00403688_ERZ1106977 | MGnify/ENA primary metagenome ERZ1106977 (study PRJEB35170, sample SAMEA104062426) | human gut metagenome | biome: human gut; feature: human-associated habitat; material: faeces | place: Denmark | collected 2012-06-23 ...
ATCACCGCCAATCTCTAGAAGATTAGCAAAGGCTGGACCCATTTAGAGGCCTCAATTTCAATATAGTGCCGTTAATTATAAAAGTAAATAGATTAGAGGTTCCTAATAGTCACCTAGGTGACTAATAGGAACCTTTTTTGTTATTATTTTATTACTATATGAGTATGTTACAATATACAAAATATAGTTAGTGCTTATTGAGGAGAAATTATGTTTAGGAAATCTTTGTTATTGGGCATTTTAATTACTGTCCTGTGTTTGAGTGGGTGTGGTAATGCCCAAGAGTTACCAGGCTATAATCCGAAAGTTGTGGGCAATGAAATGTATAAGAATGATTTAATGGATAAGATTCTTAACGAAAGAATCTATAAGGCTATAAGTGCTGGTGGTGATCGTGAAGAAGCGGAGATACTCTTTCGTCTTAATGAAATGACTGCTGACCAACGTAGAAATCTAAATTATTCTATATCGAGGGCTCAATATAATGCTGTAACAGAGGTACATATGCATACTGCAGAAGGGGGGCTGTCTTATACGTTGCCATTTACAGCTTTTAGAGGTGGCACGCAAATGGTTCCACTTCCTGGTATAGCTGGGACTGATGGCTCTCTCTATAGATTTAACCATCCTTTTATTTATACAAGTTTATCTATGGAATCTCGTCCCTATGAAGAAAGTGCACAGTATTTGGGCAAGCCTTATAATACATTGACGCAAAATGATGTACGCTCTGAGTTGAAAGAAAAATGGACAAATATACAGCAAGATCAATATGATGTATCCAGTATTGATGGTAGTACTTTCAAAAGAGACAATATTATAAATGGACGTTGGAGTACTATGAAAACAAAGGAGACACCTAGTTTTGTGGCCAATGACATTTCTTTTGCTTTGCCGAACGAACCTAATACACAATATGTTATTACTTTATTGGTTAGAGAAGATGGTGAACGGGGAATTGGTAAGCGAGGCATTGAGGATATTATAGCCAATTATCTTGTGCCAACCATTTCTCCATTAGCTCGTTTAAATGAGTCTAGTCATTTTGAAAGTTATAATGACTATTCGTATAGGGTTTTGAATAATGCGGTAGAGGAGAGCACTGGTTCGGATAATATAAAGGTGTATAAAACATCAGGTGGTATTACACAGACTATTAGCGTGCACCCATACGAACATAAAGGTCCGGTTTGGGCTAATATGGCAGATATTCTAAGGATTACACAAGCACAGTTAAGACTGAAGCCCAATATGCGTCATGGCAGCCATAAGTATATATGGAATGATGGCGCTCCTGGTGTGCTCACAGTGTTTGAGTATGAAGATGGTACTGGTGAATTATATTTTAGTACTCAAGATGCTCATAATCTGTATATTCATACAATTGATTATAACCGTGCTACAAGTGATTATAATATTGGTTTACTTCATACCATTATTTCCGATGCTAAAATTACAAATTTAGGAAATACTTATAAGGGTGAAGTGGATTATTTATAATAAAATAGAAGAGTCTAATGAGAATATATATGCCTAATCGGCGTAGAATGATAACAGGGAAAGGAATCCTTGGATTCCTTTCCCTGTTTAGATATGATATAATTTATATCAAAGTGAGGCATAAATGGTTTGGTCGCCAGACTTCGCTTCTAGAGTTTTAAAATTGAAGAAACGGTCTGACTTCTATGTCGGGCCTTTTTTCATACCACGATTAGAAAGCTAGCTTTCAGCTAGAGGTCAATCACTTTGCTGCCATGATAATGGTCGCTACAAGTATGCCAAAGGAAATCATCAACGATAACACTTTGAATGTACTCATATTGATCACCGCCAATCCTCGAGTTGATTAGCAAAGGCTGGACCCATTTAGAGGCCTCAAGTTCAATATAGTGCTGTCCATAATAAAAGTAAATAGATTAGAGGTTCCTAATAGTCACCTGGGTGACCAATAGGAACCTCTTTCATTTGGTAATTATTTTCATAAAAATATATTAACTATGTTACAATACAGTTAATATCATTATTTTGTGGAGAGAAGTATATGTTAAAACGATTATTATTAAGTGCAATTGTAGTAGGCGTTGTTTCTGGTTCTAGTTTCGCTATTGATGTGAATATATCAGGGGCAGATCCAAGTATTCCACATGATGCGTATCAAAGTTATGTATATACCGATAAGTATATACAAATGGATAAGCATAAAATGGTAAGTGAATCTTATCGGACTATTAAAGATGACCCACGAATGGTAGATTTTAGAAAAGAACATTCTATATCTGACCAACAATTACAAAAGGTAATAGAAGATCATGCTCTAAGGTTACAAGGTGTAGTTGAAGGAAAAACTGATGTAATTTTACATTCTAAGGATGGTGGGATACGATTTACAGTGCCATTGGTATTAGATTATAAAGCTAAAATTAATAATCCATATGATTCTATTATATATTCTTGGGATACTAGATATATACCATTAGTTGTAGAAATTGAAGATTATCCATATGAAAAAAGTCGAGATTATATGGGAAAACCAGCTGAGTTTATAACTGTCTCTGACATTAGAAAAGCCATTAAACGTGCAATTCAACAAGCTAATAAATCTGATGTACGCTTAGTTGAAGATTCTTTAAAAGGTGGCCCTTTCACATATTCAGGTTTGAGAGACTCCTACTGGGAAATATCTGAATTTAATGATATAAAAGAAAAAGATGTGTTCTGGGGAAATTCAGTTAATTTTTCTCTTGAAAACGAGCCAAATGTTCAATACCATATTGGCTTTATTATAGAACCAAAAGCAGATAATAACCCTTCTATTGATAAAGCTAATAGTTTATTGGTTAATTATATGTTACCATCTATCAAACCATTAGCTAATATGAATGGATATTCTAAACAGATAGGATCAAAAGATAATAGTATATTTACTTATAGGGTGTTAAATAATAGTTCAGTTGGATATAGAGAATTTAATGGTCGTCATATTAAATCTTATAATTATAACGATGTGATTTTTCAATATGTAGATTATGTTAGAAAATTAGAAAGTAACAATGAAGACCCATATGGCTATGTTCATGATATACTTTCTTTGGGGCGAGAGAGTGCAGTAAAATCGAATCTTATTAAAAAATATGATTATAATTTAGTTTGGAATGATGATACTCCAGGTATTTTTCTAGAACAGGAGAATTTTGATGGTAGTGGTGTAATGCAATTTATAACACAAAATGGAAAGGATAGGTTTGTTAATACTATTCACTATAAAAAACTAGATGGAAATCTCACAAAGCAACAGCTACGTGAAATGTTAATTGATGTAACTATATCTAAACAATATAATAAAAACTCTGATTCTATTGATATATTTAATATTGTAGAAAATGGGTAATATATGAAGAGGAGCCTAAGAGAAATGAGCTTTTAGGTTCCTTTTTTATAATGATTAGATTCATTAAAATAAATAAATCATGTTACAATACAGTTAATATTAGAGTTCAATGAGGGATATTTGTATGAAGCGTTATATTACACTACTTAGTCTGGGCTTGTGTTTAGCTTTACCGATGCTTTCACAAGCTAGCGATATAAAGCCTTTTATGCATGTTACGAATGTACATAATGGTCAATATAATGCGGCATTAGATGCTATTACTGATATCAAGTTTTATGGACCGTATCAATTCCGAGTATTAAAGGATGCTATCGAAACGCAGGGTGAAACAAAGGACATTGATGGTAGGGCATTTAGAACCTCTGATGGGGTATTTATGCATGTAAAGGCTAGATCTATTGATAAAAGTAGTGCATCCTTAGATAAAGAGGTTAAGAAGATTATTGAAGATAGAACGGTTCCTGAACCTACCATAAAGATGGTATTGCCTGTTAAGCATGATGTAATAGGGGTCAATAATGATGGTGTGCGTAGTTTGCTAGCCGAATTTATGTATGGCTGGCCATTACATAATAGGACGGATATGGTATTAGTTACAGATTATGAAGATACTCGTTACTATTATAATTTGCAGTTTTATAGAGACAAGCTACCTGAAGGTATTCGCATTGAGCAGTTGCGCCAAATGATTATGGATGCGCAGTTCAGTTATAAATAAGTGATATCTAATTAGCACAATATAGTTATAAATAAAAGAGGTTCCTAATGGTCACAGTAGTGACTTATAGGAACCTCTTTTATCGTGCAAGTAATTTATATGAATTTGTTATAAGGTTATATTATTTATAAGTGTTTTTTGGGGATTCGTAGTGGTTTTATATGTTTTACAATTGCGATAGATATAGCAATTGTAAAAGCTATCAAAAAGGATTCTTTTGCGAAGCTAATGGCAATAGTTTCTTGTCCCATTAGCATATAATAAATGGATCGATAAAAGCTGAGCCCTGGTAGTAAAGGGAATAAGCTAGTCATTAGGAAGACTATAGCAGGGCATTTTCTTTTAACTGCCAGTACTCTTGAAGAAATGGCAATGATAAAACCACTGATGAATATGGAGAGCATAACATTAGACTGTAGTGAAGATAATGTTAAGAACAAGAACCATGAGATGAATCCTAATATTGTACAATCGATAAAATGTTGTTTAGCTACACGGAATAAGATTGCAAATGCTGTAGTACCAATACCAGCCATTATACTACGCATAAACATAGAGGTTAAGGAATTAGTATCTAAATTAGAGGTATAAAGAGGAATCATTTGTGTGTTGAAGAGTAGTGATTGTACTACTGCGACCCCTACAGCCATGGAAATACAGGTAAGTAACGCACCCATCATAAGGGTTATTCCTGTATTATAGTTATTCTGGCTATACTCCCTAATAGCATTGACGAAAGGAACTCCAGGAACAATGTCAATCATAGCTCCTAGTAGTATTACAGAAAGATTAGATCCTATATTAAAGTGTATGAAAAGATTCCCAAATAAGGCGATAAGAATACTACCTAAAATGGTGATTAATACATCTGAGTTAAGTATTCTTTTAATCGTGCACATATAGACGCCTAATATTAAGCCTATAATACCGGCAATTATAGAGTCTGTTATAGAACTACCAATTGCATAGCTAAAGCCCGAAGCTCCTAACGTATAAGCTACTAATCTCCAAAAAAAAGAATAGTCTGACATGGTATCGATTTGATTAAGTTCACTTTCAATCTCCTCAATAGTAATATTTTTTTGTGTGACACGTCGGGAGAGAGCATTAACAGATTCAATTTTACTGAGGTTAATATCGACTTCAGGAACGTTACAAATACGAGTAATTTCAGTTCCATCAGCTTTCTTAGCAGTTGCAAAAATACCTCTATTGGATACGTAGGCTTCTAAATCTTTAAAATTCATAGCTCGTGCTATGTAGTTCATAGTATCCTCTGTACGACTGATTTCAGCACCACTACTAAGAAGTATTTTTCCAGCTTTTAATATAATTTCTAATTCTACACTGGTCATTATTTCCTCGTTATTCATTTTACTTCATTGTTATTTATATTAGACTTTTTGATAGGTCTACCTTTAGAAGATTCAGTTGATTTTGATTCTTCCTGTTGTTCTTGTAGAATATTGATATTTTGATGTATAACTTCTTCGTCTACTGAGAGATGCTCTTCCACATAGTCTTTTAAGTCTTGAACTGTTTCCGTATTTGAAAGTATCTCTTTTGCTACATCATGAATATCTTCTTTTAGAGCTTTTGTATCTGCTTGACTAATATCACCTAATGTGTGGAATAGTTCACGTTCTTCTTCTGATAGTGTTTTGTGAGGGCTATGTTTTTTTAGTGATAAATGGATCATCTTTCTTCGGAAGAGTTTTTCCATAATGATATCTTTACGATCACGTAGCCAGCCATAAATAAGAATAATTAGGAGTAATAGTCCCATATAACCGAGAATTGGGTAGAGGATACTAATCAAATCTTTAAAACCAAAGAAACTACATATATATCCTATGATTACTACAGAAATAATAACAATTCTCATTCTTTTTGTGCTGCCGTTGGCAAAACGTCTAGCAATAGAATAAAAAAGAGAGAATGCTGTATTAAAAATAAGTGAAAAGACTGTGATTGCATATATATATGCTAGCCAAGGATGAATTTGATTGGCAATAGCAAGAATCGGCAAATCTGCATCTTTTACTGTATCTAGATTTGCATAAATAGAGATAGCTGCTATAAAAACAACTAATCCGACTAATAGGCCGCCACGAGTGCCACCTTTTTCAGCAATACCAATACGAACAACAGAACCACCTAAAATAAAGGCCATAGAAACAGCTGTCATAGCACATAGAGAATAATAATTAATGACAGAAAACCATACATTGCTTGTGGCTGGTTTGATTGTGTGGGCTATAGTATCTAACGCAGCCCAATCATGACTTTTACCAATAAAAGAGTAACCTGTAATGATGAATATCATTACAATCATAATAGGTGTAAAAACACCTAGAACACTGGTAATTTTATCAAAGTCCATAAATGATACGGTTATGATTAAAAGTGAGCAAATTAATCCGCCAACCCAAAAAGGAAGTCCAAATTGTTGTTCTAAGTTTGATCCTGCACCGGCTATCATAACAAAGCCCATAATAAAACTACCAGCGATTAGAACAAAATCAAGTATTCTTGTAATAATGGGATGTGAAATCTGTGTAAAAACTTCTTCATGATTGTCTGCACGATAGTAGCTCCCCAAAGAAAGCATGATTTTACCAAATGCGGCATTTAATAGACCTAGTAATAGAACACCAATAAGACCTATTTGGCCAAAACTTATAAAATATTGTAGAAGATCTTGTCCACTCGAGAGTCCTGCACCTACAATAACACCTATGTAGGCAAATGCAATTTTCCATGATTGTTGCATTATATATTTCTCCTTCCAAATACATAACTTAATAATCTAATATTATATCATACTAATGATTCAATTGATGGAAATCTTACTGCCAATCTCTATAAAGTTAGTTAAGAATGGAGCCATTTATAGGCCTCAATTTTAATATAGCGATGTCAAACGTAAAAGTAAATAATTTAGAGGTCCCTAATAGTCATCTAGGTGACCAATAGGAACCTCTTTTATCGTGCAAGTAATTTGTATAGTTGTTAAACTATTACAGAATGCTTTTACCCATAGGGAATACAGTTTTACCAAATACTTTGTTAACAAGAACGGCACCGGAACCATAGAAGCCCAATAGGGAGATGAATAATTCAGACCATGCTGCAAGAGCGAAGAAGCCTGTTTTGCCGCCTAGGAAGAGGTCTGTTGCTAGACCTAAGAATAGGAAGCAGATTAAGAACATGATAGCAAATACAACTTTGTTTGTTTTTAAAGATGCAATTGTACCAAAGATAGAGAAGATTAAGAAGCCTACAAAAGCGAATGCCAATTGTGTTACATCAAAACCTTTTTGAATTTCAGGACCGAAGGAGCCCATTTGGATCAACCAAACGCCAGCCATAGCGGACCAGAACAAACCGTAAGCACCGAATACAACAGAGCCGAATGGATTGTTTTTCTTGAAATCAAAATAACTTGCCATTAATTGGGCAATAGAACCTAATAAAACTGCCCAAGGGATAATAACAGATGTTGTTGGACCAGACCAGCCTACGCGGGACGTAGATACTACAAAACATACTACAGCGAGACCAAGTAGGCCAAGACCAGTAGGATCAGCTACATTTTCGCTCATTTCAACTTTTCTTACTTCGTTTTCCATTTGTTTCACATTTCTCCATTAACTAACTACAACTATACAGCCAAATCTTCACGGGTATATGTACTGCCATCTCCGATCAATACTATGTGTACTGAATTGACAGATAACCTATGTGAAAGTACTGCCTCATAAATGTAACATATATCACATTTTTAAGGCAATAGATAGAAGATAGTAACCATGCGTAAATAGTATAACGTGAAAAATGAAATAAAATAGAGAAAATAAAAGGAAAACCCCGATAAATAGGAAATGATATAAATTAATTCCCATATTATTACGGCTTTACGTTATAAATGCTTTAATTCATATGAATTTGTTATAGGTTGACGTACTATTTGTTTAACTCTTCAATAATAGTAATAATATCTTCTGCTTTACGGGCGATGTGTTTAACACCAAGCTCATGAAGTAAGGATTCCTCTCTAAAGCCCCATGTAACACCAATGCAAAGTAAGCCAGAGTTTTCTGCTGTTGCTACGTCTACTTCAGAATCACCTATATAGATGGATTCTTCAGGAGTAGAGTTTAACTCTTTTAATGCTTGGAGTACCATATCTGGAGCAGGTTTACGTTGTAAGCCCGGTCTTTCACCAATGGCAACAGGCAATCGATCACCAAAGTATTCTTTATTTAGGGGCGTAACACCTTCTTGTATTTTATTGGACACAATAGCTATTTTATATCCTTTTTTACGTAATAGGTCTAGCATGTCTAGAATACCATCATAGGGTGCAGTTGTATCTTTTAAATGCTCTCCATAGTAGGCTTTGAACTCATCGATATATGATTCTAAATCGCTATCTGCCACAGTACTTGGTAAGCAATGACGCATTAAATAAGCTACAGCATTGCCAAGTTTTGCTTTCACCTCAGCCATAGAGCGCTCAGGAAAATTATGTTTACGCAGTACATAGTTCACGGAATTAAATAAATCTGTAGATGTATCGAGCAATGTGCCGTCACAATCGAAAACGATGGTTGTATATTTCATGGTAACCTCCAATTGGAATCTATATGTATTTAATTATATGATGAACAGCTAGAAAAACAAAGGATAAAGCTTATTATATGATGGATTTGTGATACAATAATAACAGTAACTATTACCATACATAGGAGGCGTAGTATGACTGAAATACAAGCTCTTTTATTGATAAAATCTATTCTCGAATCCGCAGATATTCACGGTATCGAATCTTTCTTGGCAGAGGACTGCGAATACATGTCCACTGGTCGGGGCATTATTGGTCGCAATCGCAATGAAACGATTGAGTTCTTGTCATCTATGGCTGAGTCCATCAAGGCAGACAATGTGCCTGTTACATGTAAGGTGATGCACATTACCGATGTGTACGAAGAGGATGCGCTATTCCGTGAGGGTCGTCATGGTTTGACTGTTTCTTATGAAAGTGGCGACAATTATGTATATATGATTTTCGTAGATGTCAACGATGAGGGCCTAGTAGATCGCATCGTTTCTAGTCAGGAAAATTATAGTATTGAATATGATGATCTTCGCTTTGGCGCTGATGAAAGTGAGTATGCTTTTATTACGCCGCCAACGACTGTAAAAGATTGGCTTACAGCCTTAAGTATGTGGCTTGAAACGGCGAATGTAGATGTAGATGATTTCTATCAATATATCGATGAAGATACTCGTGTAGTATTCCAAAAGGGCGATGCTGAATCTATAACCCTTGAAAGTGGCCTTGATGTAGAGGATTATTTTGATCAGCTCATGAACCAACACTTTGATGCGGTGCCTCATATCATCCGTGATGAAGAGGATGGACTCATTTTGACATATGGTCCAATGAGCCTCATAGCTACACTTAATGAAGAGGGCGCACTAGCGCTTATCAGTATCTATATTGATACACGGGATGAAGATGAAGCAACTGATGAAGTTGGTTATATTGAAGAAGATCTTAATGAGGAATTGTTAGACGAGTATACTGAAGATATTTTTGATGAGTATTCTGAAGAAATTTCTAAAGATGTATACTAATATAAGCATAAAAAAGCTCCACACCTAAGGTGTGGAGCTTTGCTATTATTTTCTTTAGTTTTTTTGAGCCGCTGCAATGAATGCATCAAATAAACGTGTTGCACTTTGATCTTTTGGTGTCATCATTTCAGGGTGGAACTGAGTAGCTACCATCCATGGGTAGGAGGAATCTTCTAATCCCTCTACAGTGCCGTCTTTAGCGCGAGCTACAACTTGTAAGCCCTTACCAACTGTTTTTACACTTTGATGGTGGTGAGAGTTTGTAACCCAAGTAGAACGACCAATTGCACTAGCAAGATTGGTTTCGAACTCGATATCAACTGTATGCGTACCTAATTCAGGCGTTTGATTTTGAGCATGTTTTATTGTACAGGTTTCGTCATAGCTTAAATCTTGATATAAAGAGCCGCCACGGTATACATTTAACACTTGCATGCCGCGACAAATACCAAAGATAGGGATTTGTTTTTCTTCAGCAGCTTTCAACAAAGCAAAATCAAAATGATCACGTTCAGGCCATACTTCGCCCAGTTTTTGTAATGGTTCCTCACCATAGTGCAGTGGGTACACATCATGACCGCCAGATAATAGTAGACCATCGAGATGCGCTACTGTATCTTGAATGATTTCAAGATTTGTTGTGAAAGGAATAATAATAGGAATGCCACCAGCTTCTTCAATAGAGCGAGTGTAATCAAGGTTTACATAGGAGCGTGGAAGGTCTACATCAGAACCAGCGCTACCAAGTAAGATACTGCCAGAGATACCGATATATGGTTTTTTCATACTATCACCTCATGTACGAACTATATTGTATATTTACTCTTTAAGTATAAATGATTTTTTGAATAATTTATACTATTAATTTGTTGAATTATAAAGATTTTATGGTTAATATTATGTGCCTTTATTATAGGGGAGTTATTCTGTATGGATATACACTGAGTGAATAGCAAGGTGAGTCTATTATTAGAACGGTTTTCTAAAATCGATGAAAACATGTTATGATAGACTACGAATCAACTGTTCGGGAGGTTTATTATGGTTTTTCTCACATCCTTACAGAGTATCATACCGATAGTGCTACTCATTTCGTTAGGATATTTCTTAAAAGGGCGGGGCATGTTTAACCCGACCTTCAGTAGTAATTTATCGCGCTTTATCATGTCCGTCATTTTGCCGGCTGGCGTCTTTGTTTCTGTATTACATCACCTACATATGTCTGACCTATGGGATTTACGGTATGGCCTGTTAGTAGTCATGCTAACCTATGTAATTGCCTATATCGTTGCTTTCATCATGATGAAACTGTTGAAAGTACCTAAAGGGCGACGCGGTATTTTTATCAATATGGTGGTGAATGATAACTGCTTATTTATAGGTTTACCTGTGCAGATAGCACTCTTTGGACCTGAAGCATTACCATATTTCTTACTCTATTATATTGGTAATACCATATCTGTATGGCTCGTAGGGGTATTTTTAATTGAATTAGATCCGCTGCCAAATCCAGCTAATGGACTGGGGGATACTCTCATTAATGGAATTGTAAGTAAAGGGAATAAAGAGAATAAAGGTGATAGTAATGGAAATGTAGCAAATTCCGATAAAGCTCAAAAGCCTAAGTTTGATTGGAAGAAGTTATTACCACCGCCATTATTAGGTTTCTTTACAGCCTTAATCTTCTTGTTCTTTGAAATTCCGTTGGCCCCAATTTTACATAATACACTCAATTATTTAGGAGATATGGTAACACCATTATCTTTGATTTACATTGGTATTGTCCTTCATGATGCAGGCTTAAAGAGTATGAGCCTCAATAAAGATTCTATCGGTGGCATCGTAGGTCGTTTTGTGATTTCACCCATCATTATGTTCTGTGTGATTATGGGTCTACAATACGGAGCAGGTATAGTACTAGAGCCAATCGCTATTATTACCTTTGTAGTGCAATCGGCTGGCCCAGTCATTGCAGTACTGCCAATTGTAGCTAACGAAGCAAAATCCGATTTGCCCTTTGCTACAGGCCTTGTCATGATTAGTACTATACTATTTGTGGTAGTAATACCGATTATTATGGAAATCCTTACGATGATAGGAATAACGGCATAAAATAAGGAGAAGGTTAATTTCCTTCTCCTTATTTTTATGGTACAATGTATCCATAAGCAGGGCATAAATGGTTGGTAGCCAGCTCTCGCTTCTCGAAAATGTATTTGAAGAAACGGTCTGACTTTCGTGTCGGGCCTTTTTTCATGGCCTCAATAAGTTATACTCAAATGGTATGAGTATCAGATTACTTAGCAGCCATGATAATGGTCGCCACGAGGATACCAAAAGATATCATTAAGGTTAATATCTCATATATTCTCATATTGATCACCGCCAATCCTCGAGTGATTAGCAAAGGCTGGACCCATTTAGAGGCCCTGTACATAAAATATATAATTGTAAATTGTATAAGTAAATAAAAAATAGGTTCCTAATAGTCACATAGGTGACTATTGGGAACCTATTTCATTTTGTAAGTATATACAGCTTATCTAAAGAATCTACCAATAAGCGGCATACTAGCACCGTCGTTTTTATCAAGGCCTTTTAGGAGAACCATAATAATTACGTACAATACTAAGCCTTCGATACCTGTAAGCAAGAAGTTAGCCCACATAGGTAGTGTAGTAGATAAAGCTTGGTAGCTCATGTAGATGAGCACGCCCATGATACCGGCACTAACCACGTTTTTCCAAAGGATGGAGACGTCGAGGAAGTAGCCTGTATATTTTTTGATGTAAATCAAGTTGAGTAAGGCCGCAAAGCCGATATCTGCTACAGTTGCCCACGCAGCACCACCGATGCCAAGTTCTGGAATTGCCGTTAAGTTCCAGTTTAAGATTACCTTGATAATAATGGCAATGGCCATGTTTACCACTGGAATTCTAGGTTTTCCTAGGCCTTGTAAGATACCAGTCGTTACTTGATGAATGCCGAGGAAGAAGATGGCAAAGGCCACGATTTGTGTTGCCATTTCAGCCTTAGGCGCATTATAAATCAATGTAACTGTTGGCGCTGCCAATACATAGAGCATAACCGTGAACGGTACAGTACCCATAAAGGATAGGCGCATAGCACCGGCCGTACGGTCGTAGATACCTTCATGATCACGCTTAGCGAAGGCATGAGAGATAGATGGTACAATGCTTGTGGCAAGGGCTGCCGTAATAATGGTAGCCAAGTTAATAAGCGGTACCGCCATACCTGTTAAGTAACCAAATAGTTCCGTTGCTTCATTGAGTGAGAAGCCTGCCACCAATAAACGACGTGGTACGATGATCAAATCAAGGTTAGCCGTCAATGGCAACATGATACTTGCTAAGGAGATTGGTAAGGCAAGCCAGATGAGGCGCGATAAAACCTCTTTAGTAGATTCTCGTTCACCTTCAAAGCTTTCACCTGTAGTAGGCGCCTTAGGCAATTTATAGTAATAATATAACAAGACTAGGAAGGCACCAAAGGCACCGATACCTGCACCTAAACTCGCACCGCCGGCCGCCTCAGGCAAACCGTATGGTAACAAGATAGCTGCCGCACCTAGCATCACCACAACCCGTAATATTTGCTCTACAATTTGGCTCATCGCCGTTGGTGTCATCATTTCGTAACCTTGGATGTAACCGCGGAAGCAGGAAATCCAAGTAACAAAGAAGATGGCTGGCGCTAGCGAAATGAGGGAGTAGTAGGCACGACTTTCCTGAATGATACCACTTGAGATGAGCCAATCGGCGCCAAAGAACATGGCAAGACTGGCTATAAGACCTGTAATGGTAAGCATTGTAAAGGAAATGTTGAATACTCGCTTAGCCCCTGTGTAGTCGTTGAGAGCTAACCGCTCTGCCGTCAAAATAGAGATGGCAATCGGCACACCTGCGCTCGAAATTTGTAATA
>ERZ1106977.460-NODE-460-length-13239-cov-4.284132_pt1 | contig 13239 bp, 7 predicted proteins | sample MGYA00403688_ERZ1106977 | MGnify/ENA primary metagenome ERZ1106977 (study PRJEB35170, sample SAMEA104062426) | human gut metagenome | biome: human gut; feature: human-associated habitat; material: faeces | place: Denmark | collected 2012-06-23 ...
CTTTTGCAAGAAGTGCTGTCTTTGCTATATCCTTATCCGTGGTCTTAATTGCGCCCCTTACATTTTCCCGGATATCAAGAAGTCTTTTCTTAATTCCTAAGAACTCCGACACCCTGTATAATGCAGCTCTTCCCTTTGCCTTTGCTTCATCAACTATGCTCTTTGCTGTAGATTTGACCTGTGCTTTCACTTCCAATACCTGTGACTTTATCTGCTCACATCTGACATTAAGTCGCTCCTGTGCTTCTGACAATGCCTTTTTAGCATTATTGACAAGAGTATCTTCCTGCATTTCTTTGATCTGGTTCTGCATGTGGGTGAGTTCCTCCGTCATGGAATCAATCTTTTTCTCCAGTCCGTCCACATAGCTGCATATCTCAAATACATCGTTTGCCTGCTCTTTCATGGCATTTTTCTTTAATAATTCGAGAAGTTCTCTTATGACCTCCTCATTGGTAAGTGTTTTTCCTGCTTCCATATCCATTCTGTTTCCTCCATTCTGTAAATGGGGCAGCCTTGGCCGCCCCTGTACCCTGATTACTAATTATCGAAAGGGTGTTGCCTCTTTGTCCTTTTCTTTATCAGGATTGCCATGATGCTTCTCTGCACTCTCCCTCGCCTTTTCGTTGCTCTTATCCTTTGCTTTCTCATATTCCGAGATAATCTCATTATAAAGTTTTTCCCTGAAATCCTTTGTGACCGGATAGCAGACATCCTGGTAGATTGGCTTGCCCTGCTCGTCCACCTGCTTTGTCTTATAAGAAGGCATTGATACAAAGATTTTCTCTTTGCCCTGCACGATATTGATGTTATTTACGATGAAACTGTTTTCAAAATAAATGCGTGCAAGTCCTTTGATGTTGCTGCCTTCCCTCTCATAAGGTGTCACAGTTACGGAAAACTCCGGCATTTCCTGTGTACGCTCCTGTTTCTGTGTCTCCTCTTTCTCCGGTTCTTTGATTCTTGCATAGGCATCAAGGATATTGGTATAGAGTTCCTCTCGAAACTCTGCTGTGATAGGATTGCACACATCCTTATAGATCACGCCATTGCTTTCATCACGCTCATTGGAGCGGTATCTAGGCATTGATACAAAAAGCTCTCCCTTGTCCTTATTCTCAAGGATTGCAATATTGGTAATCTTAAATGAATCACCGAATACCACTGTTGCAAATCCTTTGATATTGCTGCCCTCTTTTGCTCTTACTTCGTTTACCTTAATTGAATACTTCATATACTATTCCTCGCTTTCTTTTTGTTCTTTGTTTTGCTCCGGTATGATAAGCTCACACCAAAGCTGTTCTATCTGTTCACAAGACAATCTGTCATTTAACCAGTTGCCAAGTGTAACGACCATTCCGTCCTGCTCGTAGTAGAGCCACTCCTGTGTTTCAATGTTCCCCTCATACACGATAATCACATCAAAATCAGGCATAAATAATCCTTCCTCTGCATCCCATACACAGGCTATTCCCTGTCTGAGTGTCAGATTCAGGCTTTCGACATACACAGACCAGCCACTTACAACTATCTGAAAGTCATCATCAATCTCAGCAATATCATCCTCGATGTCGATTAGCTCTTCCATTTCCGATATTGCTTCTTCTATATCACCAAGTCGGTATCTCTTATTCATCCATCACCGCCTCCTTATAAATGCACCTGACCACAAAACGCATAGTACCCTTCTGTGAACAGGTAAAAAGAGTTAATTCCTTTTCCTCTCCTTGTGTCTTAATGCTGTTGTCATAAGGATTTACCACCTCTGTGTCTGTTACTTCATAGATATGAGTCTGTCCGTTTTTGTCGATAATTGTCACATTATCTCCTATGGAAATCTGATTTAGTGGTGTAAAAAATGTGCCATATCTGCTGCCATTGTGACCGCATAACACACAGTTGCCACTTTCTCCGATTCCTGCAGTTTCTTCTATATGACCAATCCCGGCATTAAGCACTTTACTTGTGGTTCCTTCCATTACCGGATACCTGATATCTAAGCCCGGTATCTCAATGATGCCGATAACACCGCCTTCTTTAAGAATGGCTTCATCCTCTTTACTAATGGAGGTTTGCTCTTCCTCCACATCTGTTTCTTCATCGTAATCATCCTCCAATGTCTGCTCAAATTCACTTATGAGCTGTTCTGTCTGTTTTTCTCCGGTTGCCCGCCAGAAAAAAGGGACTGCCATAATGGCAATCCCTGCTGTAATCAGTAGTCCTGCGACCACTTTTCTTATACTCATCTTACTCACTCTCCTATCGTGTTCTGCCCTCTCTGTCCGCTGGATAAGCACCTTTATCCTCTGCTACAATTGCTGCAGATTCCATTCTGTCATCAGCTTCTCTTTCTTCCTCCGGTCCGCTCAGGTCTGCATCCACAGCCTTTGCGTTCTCAAGGTCAAGCTGGGCATTCAGTTCACACTGCCTTGCCAGCTTTTCTTCCAGTTCCTTGCTGTACGCAAATGGCTTGTCATACTCAGTCTTTGATGCTTCAAGGTCATTCTGGTACTGCTCAATCTTCTTTTCCAGGAAATCAATGTTCTCATGGAGTCCGTTGAACAGGTTTTCCAGCTTCACCATACTGCCGACAGGACTTGTGGAAAGCTCTGCCTTGTACTCGGTCTTTCCACGAAGCACCATATAATTGATGCCAAGGAAGTTCTTTTCCACAAGCAGCTCAAATCCGTGGAATTTACCGATTGCAGTTGTCTCTCCGGTCTTGCATTTGCTGATTGCTTCAAGCATCATCGTTCCACCATCCACACGCTCAGTATAGGTTGCTTTGCCTATGGTAATGGCAAATTCCGGATTATCAATCAGCTCTTTATCCCTTGCCTTTACATCCTCACGGACATTGGCAAGCTTTTCAGTTGCTGTCTTAATCAGCTTTGGGTACTTAATCATAAAGTTATCCTGCAAGCCATATCTCTGGTTGTCATAGGATGCCTTCAAAAGCTTTAATCTCTGGACATCATTGTCAATCTCCATCTTTTCCTTGATCAAAGGATTACCGGTGGCAACCGCCTTAATCTCTGCATAGGAAAGTGTTGCCTCGTCGATATCCTCGCAGCTTCGGCTTACTGCCTTGCTTGTCATGACCTGACTGATGAAACGCTGCTTATTTTCAACGAGCGACCAGTTGTATGCATCAAAGGTTCCTTTGGTGACATATCTGTAGATTGCTACTTCTTCATTTTCGTTGCCCTGCCTGATGCCTCGTCCTTCCCTCTGTTCAATGGAGCTTGGCTTCCACGGACAATCCACATGATGCATTGCTACAAGGTGTGTCTGCACATTGACACCTGTTCCACACTTGTCCGTTGAACCGATAAGAACTTTCTTTTTACCTGTCCTCATTTCCTTAAAAAGTGCATCCCTCTGTGCATCCGTTTTGGCATCATGGATAAATGCTATCTCATCTGCCGGAATACCATACTGGATAAGTGTTTCCTTCAGATAATCGTAGATGGTAAAGTCCTTATCCGGTCCCGGTGTGCCGATATCTGAAAAAATAAGCTGACAGCCTATATGACCGTTGGCATTTCCTTTCTCATATTCTTTCCACACATTTTCTGCTACCTTATTGAGCTTTCCATCCGGATTGTTCGGTGCATCCTTATCAATCAGCCTTGCATCCGTTCCAAGAAGTCGTGCCTCATGGGTAATCTTTAGGAAGTTATCCACGCTTGGATCTACTCCACCTCCTCTGATACGCTCTGCCCTCACAACAAAATCTTCCATGACCTGCTTTACATACCAGTCAGGCTCCGACTCCACAATAATAGGCTTGCCTCCACGAAGTGCTGGCACATCAAGGTCAAGCATATCTGCTGTCTGCACATCTGCTACCTCACGGAAGATATTCATAAGCTCCGGAAGATTCGTAAATTTATTGAATCTGCTCTTAAAACGGAAACCGCTTCCCTCTACAGTAAGCTCCAGTGCTGTTGTCACTTCACCAAAGTTCGCTGCCCATGAATCAAAGTGATAAATCCCCATCTCTTCAAGTGCCGCTTTCTGCAAGTAAAGCTGCATGACATACATCTCACACATGGTATTAGATATTGGTGTACCTGTTGCAAATACAATGCCTCTGCCATCATTTGTCTCTGATAGATACTGGCATTTAAGCTGCATATCCGTTGACTTCTTCGCTCCACTGCTGCTGATACCTGACACATTATTCATCTTGGAAAAAATCGCAAGGTTCTTAAAATTGTGCGCTTCGTCAACCATGATAGAGTCCACACCAAGTTCCTCAAAGGTTATAAGGTCATCCTTCCTGCTCTCATCTGATAAGGATTTCAGCTGCTCCTCCAACTTTTTCTTCTGGCTTTCCATCTGTTTTACAGTCCAACGCTCCCCGTTACGCTCCTTCATCTCATCAATCGCATAGCTGATTTCATCAATCTGCTCATTGAGCATTCTTTCCTTTCTCTCTGCTGAGATCGGGATTTTTTCAAACTGCGAGTGCGACATGATGATACAGTCATAGTCACCTGTTGCAATCCTTGATACAAACTGCTTTCTACGGCTCTTTTCAAAATCACGCTCTGTGGCAACCAGGATATTTGCTGACGGATAAAGCCTTAAAAACTCTGATGCAGTCTGCCCGATAAGTGGCTTTGGAACAACCATGATTGTCTTATTGGCAAGTCCAAGTCTCTTCTGCTCCATGCAGGCAGCCATCATCTCAAAGGACTTTCCGGCACCGACACAGTGTGCCAGCAGGGTGTTTCCTCCAAGAAGGATTCTTGCCACCGCATTCTTCTGATGTGGCTTTAACTCAATCGCCGGATTCATTCCCGGAAACTGTAAGTGACTTCCGTCATACTCACGCAGACGGATGTTATTGAATGTCTCGTTGTAATACTCCACATATTTCTGTCTTCGCTCCGGCTCTGCAAACAGCCATTCCTTGAACTTCTCCTTGATCATGTTCTGCTTTTCCCTTGCAAGCATTGTCTCGTTCTTATTGACTTCGTAATGATACCTGCCATCACCATCATCAATCCTGTCCCTGACTGTTACAGTCTTTAGGTTCAGCGTATCCTCAAAAATAGAATAAGCATCCATGCGGCTTGTACCATAAGTCTTAGTAGCTGCCACTGAATGCTTATCCATGCTTTTATTCTCAATGAACCATTCCATGCTCATCTTATTTAAGTGTACCTGAATGCCTGTATTGTAAAACTGGCTTCTGACTTCCCTTGCACGCCTTGGCGTATTGAGAAGTTCATAGATAAACTGCTCATAATCCAGCGGTTCAATCCATGTCGTACCAATCTTTACATCAATATCCGAGGCTTCAATCCATTCCGGCTGCACCTTTTCAAGTGCTGCCACATTTCCTGCAAATCTTTCTGCCTGCGGATTGTCTGTATCAGCCGCCATAGCCTTTGCTACACGAAGTTTGTCTCTCACATTTCCCGAAAGATACTCGTCTGCTGTCTCCCAGCCGATGTCGGGATTGTTCTCGTTGTAGCGGTCTGGATTTAGGAAAACCAGTCCGTCCAGCTCTTCCACAAGGACTGCCCTTCTAAGCTCTGCTAATGCATCATCACTTAGCGTTATCTCATCCACTGTCTGTCCAGACTTTTCTGCAAGTTCTTCCTTTGCATTTGTAATATCCGGCTCATAGATAGAAAGCATATAGGCAAGATTTACATATCCAAATTCATTGACGGATACATTTAATGCTTCCACAGCGGTCTCCACTCTGTCTATGACTGTCTTTGCCTTAATCGTCTGCTTATAAAACATATCCGCTTTTTTCACCTCCCCATCTTCGTTTACTTCCTCAAGACTGCAAAGAAGTGGATAATCGCTGTCATCCCTGAATGCTATTCTGTTTGCTTTTGAAGTAATGGCTCCATACTGCTTTACGAAGGCATCATATTTCACATTAAGAAGTCTCTGCTTATCAGAAAGCTCCTCCTCGCTGCAGCCATCCATCTGGATATCAATCAGCTCTCTTGTTATCTGTCTGATTTCATCAAGGCATCGGATTCGCTCCTCGGCAGTCTGTGATACTTCTTTTTTTACCATCTCGGAATTTTCCCTGTAATAGAGTTTTCCTTCAAAAAATGTGTAAGTGTAGTTTCTCACATCCGGATCAGCCGGGATAACTTCCTCCGTCTGCTCCGCCTCATCTGCCACTCTCTCAAAATCTGTCATCTGTGCTTTGATATTACCGATAGCCTTATTGAGAGTCTCATACATATTGAAGTTCTCATCATTATTCACACAGACTGTATATCTGCTGTCCTGTCCGTAAATCCTTGTGTCATATTCCATAGATCCAAGCATCATCTCCGGATGCTCTGCAAAATAAGAGTTGACTGCAATGCCATTCTCAGTTACACCAAGGTGTACCCAGTCAGGTTCAATATCAATCTTTCTCTCCCTCTTCTGCAAAAACAGGATATCTGCTGTCACTTCGGTTCCTGCATTGTCTTTAAATGCAGTATTCGGTAGTCTAATCGCTCCCACAAGCTCTGCCCTTTCAGCCAGATACTTTCGGATAGTAGGATTTGCCTTATCAAGTGTTCCCTTTGTGGTGATTACTGCAACCATGCCTCCCGGTCTTACCTGATCAAGTGCTTTTGCCAGAAAATAATCATGAATACGGAAGTTATACTTGTTGTACTTCGGATCAAAAACCTTATAATCACCAAATGGCACATTTCCGACAACCACATCAAAGAAGTTATCCGGATAAGTAGTATTCTCAAATCCTGTGATACTGATATTGGCATTCTGATAAAGCTGCTTTGCAATTCTTCCTGAAATGCTGTCAAGCTCCACCCCATACAGCTTACTTCTCTGCATAGGTGCCGGCATACTTCCAAAGAAGTTACCGATACCCATAGATGGCTCTAATACATTGCCGCCTCTGAAACCAAACTGGACAAGTGCCGAGTTCATGCACATGGCAATCTCCGGTGAAGTATAAAAGGCGTTATTTACTGTTGCCCTTGCAGCACTGTATTCCTCATCAGATAAAAGGTCTTTCAGCTCTGCATATTCTTTGCTCCAGCCTGCGTTATTCTCATCAAATGCCTGTGACAGTCCGCCCCATCCGACAAACTTCGACAGAGTTTTCTGTTCCTCAGGTGTGGCAAGCCTGTTCTCTGATTCAATCTGCTTTAAAGTGCGGATTGCATCCATATTCCACTGGTATCTGGTCTTAGCACCGCCTTTTTCCATTTCCCAGAGGTTATAGTGGAAATTGTGTTTCGTCTGCCCGGCAACATTCTTCTCATTTTCAAGACTTTCTACTTGCTGTACTGGTTCCTGCTTTGGTGTAAAATCTACAGTTTCCTGTGATTCTGTATCAGCCTGAATATCATCCACAGATACTGATACTTCATCATCTGAAACCACATGTCCATTCTCATCAATCTTGGTTTCCCAGCCATTCGCTATTGCTCTTTCCCTGATTTCAAGACGATTGGCTTTTACACTATCCTCGATATTAAAGAATCTCTTATAGACCGGATTCATCTTATCCCTGTCAGCCTTCTGCTTTGTCTCCTGATAATACTTCTTCTGGTCTTCTCCGCAGTAAAATGGCTGTTTTACCATATAAGATAAGATTTCATATAACTCACGCCAGTCGAGAGCACCTTCTTTACGCACACCATTCCTGTTCTTATAGCTGATCTTCACATATCCGCTTCTGATTGAGTACTCCACAAGACCATACTTATTGTTGGAATATGCCTTTCTTTCTGCATTATCTGTCCCTAATGCAATATCCCTGATAAGGTCAAGTTTATTGGGCATAAATGCAAAATCAGACTGCACCACATCCATAAGGAATGCCCTAAACGGAGTGTAGCAGCTGCAATCTGTTACAAGAATCTCCGCCGCATCACGCAGGTCTTCATCAAGCTCTGCAATACGCTTGGCATAATCAATCGGTGTAATATACTGAAGCTCTGATGGATCTTTTTCAGTTGTTTCAGCTTCTATCTCTGCACCATATTCTGCCTGTGTTACCATGCGGTCTTCATCGGCAGTTTCCTGTGGTGTCATGCCTTTTGCACTTACATAATCTCTGTTAGAAGCATAGCTCTCCGGCTCATCCGGTATTGCATAATCATCAATCTCTGATTCTGCCTCCTCCGGTTCCACTTCCCGGTATTCGGCATCAATGACCTCATCATCCTCACGGAGTCCGTCCATCGCAAGCTCATCAATACGAGGTGTCTCAGACTGGTATTCCCCTGTAAGAATAAGGACACCAAGCTCTTTTTCGATATCTTTCCACGAAACATATCCTTCAACCTCTCCATCCTCATCTCGCCACTGAAAACGCAGTCCATTCCCATGAAATGTGTCATATCCGTGCAGCCCTAGTCCGTCAACCGGCCAGCCTGCACCTCCCTGACCATACTCTGCTTTGATACGCTTTGCCCTGGTTCCTGCATCAATCTCTGTTTCAAAAATCTTGCATACCCTGCCCTTGCCACCGACAAAGCCTGTACCTCTCATAAGCACCTGTTTGATATACTCACCTGGTACTGTTGCAGACTTTTTGGGATTCAGATAATTGTATTTACCTGCTAATGCAGCTTTTCTGTCCTGCTCGAACTGACGCATAAACTGATTATTGTTTTCGTCCTCAGTATGAATGGTGCCAATGCTTGCCTGCCCGTTCTGGTCGAAAAAAAAGGAAGCCTGTGTATATTCGGCTTCCTTACTAACACCCAATGAATTGATTTCATCAAGTTCCCTATTCAGTTCTGTATCATCTGATTCTAGTGGAATCGCATCACTATCTGATGGAGTACCACTTCCTCTGCCTGCATCTTCGCCTGCTCTCTTATCTTCCACATCTCCATTGTCGATGACGGATTCTGTGGCTTGTGCTTCGCCAGATACTGCATCTCCAGCTGGTCGTACAGCTGGTTCGCTTCCTCCTCTACCGCTGACATCTTCTCGTACATCTTCCCGAATCTCATCAGCGTCTTGTATCTTGCCGGCTCGTTCTCCTTTAGATAGTTCATCGCCATCCTTCCGTATTTGCCCAGCTTCGTGAGATCCTCCGTCTCGTCCGGCATCTCTATCTGCGGGTAAAGCAGTCCGTCCACTTCCTTGTAAGTCATTTCTTCTAACATATCCAATTCTCCTTTCGCTCTCGATTGCCTTTAAGTTACGACTAAATTCTCTAAGAACACTACAGGAGACATCGCATACAATGGAACCAAGACGGTAAATGATCTCTTCGTCTTTGATATTTACGATCTGACTAAAATCCTGTTCTTGCACAGATAAGTCAAATCCGCATCTCGTCCCTACAGCATACATGACACTTGTATATACAAGCTGCTCCATGTCCATTTCCTGCTGTAAGCCATTGCGTTTCTTACTTTCTTCCTTTATCACACTACCTGATAGCTGCATAAGCTCGGTCATTCGGTCTCCGAACTCTTCTTTTATTATAATCCAAACATCTGTTCCTGTAAACTGTTTTAATATATTTTTTAGAGACTCCCTGTCGCTGTTATCGTACTGCTCAATCTGACCTTCTGACACAAGAAAATCCAGATAATCCTTAAGATTTTCTCCCTCAAGGTCCCATGTCAGTTTGACATTTTTCCCTCCGGTATCACTGATATCAAAGATATACCTCATGCGTGGATTCAGTGCCCTCGACGGGAAGATAGCGCAGCCTTTCGCACCACGCTTTACATATCTTCCCACCTTTTTCCAGGTATCATAATCTGCCATGAGTGTGCTTTTTTCCGGAGGTCTCTGAGCTGTTACCATAACGATATTGTCAAATTCATAGCGGTATAACTGACCTGCGACCTTTAACACATCCTTCCAGTTCTTTTCTGATCTGGTGATGTTACCAATTTCAGAATCGTATATCGCTTTGACCTTCATATCAACGCCCATACCTTTGTCCTCCTCTACTTAAACATCTCTGCAAACAATCCCTTAAATAGCTTTAACTCATCCTTATCCAGCTCGATTGCAAATTCATTGTCGATTGCCTGTTTTTCGCATTTATCCTTTTTCTTTGCAATCTTACGCACCACACGAAGAAGCACATAGCACTCCTTGGACTTTGCAATGCTCTGTTTAAAGGTCAGCTCATCCTCATCGACTGACTTCTGCGTCTGATAGATAATCTCTTTTAACTTATCATTGATACCATCTACTTCCTCAAGGGAAATAATAACGGATGCCTTAGAAGCACCCGATCTGTCCCACTCCTTATGAAGTTCCTTTACTAAAAACTCCATGTTCTTAATTACTGTTGTTGAATCACTTTTCATCTTGCTCTTCCTCCGTTTTCTTTTAATGAAGAAGTGAGCTGACCTTCGCTGATAGGCGCAAAATCAACTCCCTTCATGTCCTCTGCTCCAAGGACTATCTGCTCTGCATAATACATATCCATTGCCTTATTGATGGCATCGTCAAGCGACTCTGCCTTTACTTTCTGTACTCGTGAAAGCACTTCTTTTATCTCAACATCAAATTCCTGTTCCATATGATATCGCCTCCTGTAAAAATCTCATCACCGGCTCTTTTCTTCCTTTACCTGTCTTTCCTTAAAGCCCTCATCGTACTTTCCATCTTCCAGCCTGTCGTAAAAACAGTCCTCTTCAATCGTTCCGAAATCCTCATACATCTGGTGAAGGAAGTCATTCTGCAGCTTCTTTGGTACATCATCATCCTTTGACATATCCTGATAAAAATAGAACTTCTGCTTTAGCTTTGCCCTGTAATCATAGATATCCTCTATCTTTTCCGGTGTGCCATACTCCCTCTTGTATGCCTTGAAATTCGTGGTTGAGAGTGTGGAACCGAGATAAATTCCATGCTCCCACGATACTCCGATTGTGGTATTGTCCTTTGTAGGCTTCTCATCCTTCGGATAACGCTTATACTCTGTCGCACCAAGGGCGATTGTAAGGGAACCTGACTTCATATCCATCACCACAAGATTCCTTGGTGATAATGCTTCAAGCACCATGTAATCATGGTCATTGAAGTTATGAAATGTCTGTCCCCTTTCAAATGATCTGTCCACACTTTCATAATGCAGGTTAAAATCATCTACCCAGCCCTTATCGGTCATTCCAATCTCCTTAAGCTTTGCAACACATTCATAAGAACTGGCTTCTTTATCAAACCGAAATTCTTTGGAATCGTTATAAAATCCCTGAAGAAAGTGTCCCAGCTGAATATCATCCAGACAGAATCTCGCAGATACAGTTACATTTGCTGCCCTGTAATACTCTGTAAAACCTTCCGCAAGCGTTCTTCCAAGAAGCAGCATCTGATCTGCAAGCTCTGACATATCATCAATGGCAACGAACTTCTTATAATCTTCCAAAGTCATAAGCATATTTCTTTCTGTTCCCTTATAATTCTCCATTACAAGAATCATATCCTTTAAATCCATTCTTACCTCCAGTCTCAGAGAGGGAATATGCCCTCTCTGCAAATTTCCTGTTATGGTCTTCCTATCACAACAATCTTTCCTGTGCTTGCCACATCCCGGTAAACCACACCAAGACTTTCATTAAGTGCCTCTACCACTTTGCCATTTCCGACATATACTGCCACATGGCTGATGTTCTTATATCTTCCATTGCATGTAAAACTGTAGAAGATAAGGTCTCCCGGCTGTAACTCATCAAAGGAGACAGTCTTTCCGGCTTCATCCAGTCCCTGTGCCTCCGCTGCCGCTGTGGTTGCACCGCCATAACTAATATCCACGCCTGCATCTTTCCATGAATAATAGGCTAAGGAACTGCAGTCATAATAGTTACCGCTGTCTCTTAAATCCTGACTATAAGGAAATCCAACTCTGTGAAGTGCATAGGAGCAGACTGTTTTCTGCCTGCTGTCTGTAATTCCACTAAGGATGGCATTGATTTCATCCTCAGTCATGGAGCTTACTCCCGGACTTCCGCCTCCGCCGCCACTTCCGCTTCCGGCATATCCAAGCTGTCCCATAAACTCCGGACTCATGATCTGCTCAAGCATTTCCACATGATCAGAGTTAAACCCATAGACTGAAATCATATCCCTGTACGATTTCAGCGTTACATTCACATACAGAACAGACTTCGTGACAGTAGTCACATTGCCGTCTGCATCCGTTTCTTCCACATCCTTTGTTCCGGTGCTTGTGGTGTATGAACACATATCATTTACTACTGCCTGCAGCCAGCCTTTAGAAGTATCATTCATGACTGTTGCAGTATCTCCGACACCATGCTTGACCATATAGACTGCCATGATGTCATAGTAATTGCTTGGGTTTTCTTCCATACCTTCATAGTCCACATATACAAGCTCTCCAAGATCATATCCGGTATGCTCATTCACTTTCGTGTTCACATCCCGGTTAAACTCCTGCACATAAGCACTTGTTACTGTCTGCACGGTATCTCCCGATTCAAGTGGTGGCAGAAATAAAGCAAATGGTGAATTGTAAAGGATTGCTATCACCGCTATAACCGGAACCGCAATCATGGCAACTACAAGAACAAGTAATAAAAGCACCAATCCGATAATCGGTGCAGCTGCCTTTACCCAGGTAATCGCTTTTCGCACAATCAGATCCTTTACCAGCTTTGCCACGCTGTCCGTCTGATTCTCCTGTGCTCTCATCTTATCCAGAAAGAACTTTATCTTCCTGCTCCGGTTGGTCATCTTTTCATCCTTGACCTCTATGGACACACCTGCAGCATATCCGGCTGCCATGCCGATTGCCGTGCCAACTCCCGGTGCAACTGCTGTTCCTGCCGCTGTAGCAGCTGCCTTTGTAGCAGTTTTTGTTGCAACCTTGGCAGTAGTCTTGGCTGTTTCTTTTGCTGTCTCTTTAGCTACAGTCTTTGCAGTATCTTTGGCAGCTTTCTTTGCTGTTTTTTTTGCCAGCTTCTTTCCTGTCTCTACCTTTTTGATACGCTTCTTTGCCTCGGCTGCCGCCTTTTTCCTGAAAAGTGCTGCACCCTTAGAAGCAGTTCCGGTAACAGGTCGGCTTGATTCATATGCAAGATATGCTGCCTGCGATACCTCATGCCCACCTTCTACCTGCTCTGTTACTGCCCCGGCTGCAAGTGCTCCAGTTCTTCCTGCAATGTGAAGATTCGTGTTCTTGGTCTTGATGGAAGTGTTGGATTCTTTAAGGTTTCGCTTGAATCTTGATAATCCCTTATTCTTCGGCTCCGACTGATGAATGGTACTCTTGCGATAGGACTTCTT
>ERZ1106977.464-NODE-464-length-13177-cov-2.024539_pt1 | contig 13177 bp, 13 predicted proteins | sample MGYA00403688_ERZ1106977 | MGnify/ENA primary metagenome ERZ1106977 (study PRJEB35170, sample SAMEA104062426) | human gut metagenome | biome: human gut; feature: human-associated habitat; material: faeces | place: Denmark | collected 2012-06-23 ...
CAGCACCTTTTTGGCGGGCAGATAGCGGGCCTTTTTGCCAAAGCAGCGGCGCCGGACGAAGCCCGCGCCCCGCACCAGCATGGTGCCCAGGCCCTCGTCCTTCGTCAGCTGGACGGCATAGCCCGCCAGCTCTCTGGCGCGTTTCAGTCGTACATTCATCGCTTATGCCTCGCCGCGCTGCGTTGCCTTGTAGGCGTTGCAGACCGTCTCGGTGTCACCGTTCATCTTCAGGCGGCCATGGCTCAGCCAGGCGACCTTCGAGCACATCCGCTCGATCTGCTCGATGGAGTGGGACACCAGAATGACCGTGGTGCCGCCCGCCATCAGCTCCTGCATCCGCTTCTCGCACTTCTGCTGGAAGAGGAAGTCGCCCACCGACAGCACCTCATCGGCGAGGAGGATGTCGGGCTTGGTGATGGTGGCGATGGCAAAGCCGATGCGGGCCACCATGCCGGAGGAGTAGTTCTTGAGCGGGACGTCCAGAAAGTTCTGCAACTCACTGAACTCCACGATCTCGTCGAATTTCTCGTCGAGGTACTTGGGCGAGAAGCCCAGCACCGTGCCGTTGAGGTAGATGTTTTCGCGGGCGGTCAGGTCCATGTCAAAGCCTGCGCCCAATTCGATCAGCGGCGCAATCGTACCGTTGACCGTGACCTTGCCAGCGCTGGGCTTGTAGACGCCGGAAATCACTTTCAGCAGCGTAGACTTGCCGCTGCCGTTCAGGCCGATGAGACCGTAGAAATCGCCGGGCATAATATCAAACGATACGTCGTCCAGCGCGAAGAACTCGTCAAACCGCACACCGCCGTGCAGCAGCGCGACGAAGTACTCTTTCAGGCTTTCGTGCTTTTCCTTGGAGAGGTTGAAGCGCATCGAAACATGGTCGATGGAGATGATGGGTTTCTGCTCTGCCATTTCGATGCCCCCTTACATGTACAGGACGAACTTGTCCTGATTCTTTTTGAACACCCAGATGCCGAGGCCCAGGCTCAGCGCGGCGCAGAGGAACGGAATCAGCACCATGTTGGGGGTCAGCCCCTCGCCCCACATGACGCAGGAACGCACGGCGGTGATGTACCAGTAGATGGGGTTCAGGTTGATGACGTACTGCATCCAGCTTTCCATCTGGCGCGGGTCGTAGAAGATGGCGCTGCCGTAGACAAGCAGTGTGCAAAAGACCTCCCAGATATGCATGATGTCACGCACAAAAACGTAGAGCGTGGACAAAATCAGCCCGATGCCCAGACTGAAAATAAACAGCATCACAAGGGGATAAATGGCCAGCAGCACAGTCCCGATCGAGATGTGCGACCAGGTCAGCAGCGCGACGATAAACAGCGCCACGAGACTGAAAAAGAAGTTGACGAGCGCAAAGCAGCACTTTTCCAGCGGGAAGATGTATTTGGGAATATAGACCTTGCGCAGCAGCGGGCCGTTCTTTAGCACGCTCTCCATGGCCATGGTCGTGCTCTCGCGGAAGAAGTTGAACATCAGCTGGCCGATGATAAGGAACAGCGGAAAGTCCTCGATGCCCTGACCGCGCTGGTTGAACAGCGCACCGAACACGGCCCACATGACCAGACAGGTCAGCAGCGGGTTCAGCACGCTCCACAGCACGCCCAGCACGCTGCGGCGGTATTTCAGCTTGAAATCACGGGAAATCAGGTTTTGCAGCAGGTAACGGTATTTCCAGAAGCCTGCGAAGGTGTCTTTCAGTTTCTGCACGGTTTACCCTCAATATTTCTCAAAATATTCGAACTTCTGGGCGGCAAACGGGGTGTGCTCCTTGTCCTTGGCGCTGGTCTTGTGCTCGCAGCCGCAGTCCGGCCACTGCACATTGACGGTGGGGTCATCGTAGGGGATGCCGCCCTCGCTGGTGGGGTCGTAGACGTCGGTGCACTTGTAGCAGAACTCGGCCACATCGGACAGCACGACAAAGCCGTGGGCGAAGCCCTCGGGGATCCAGAGCATCTTCTTGTTGTCGGTTGACAGCGTTGCGCCCCCCCACTTGCCGAAGGTCTTGCTGTTGGGGCGGCAGTCGACGGCGACGTCGAACACCTCGCCCAGGGTCACGCGGACGAGCTTGCCCTGGGTGTGCTTGGTCTGGAAGTGCAGGCCGCGCAGCACGCCCTTGGTGGAGCGGCTCTGGTTATCCTGCACGAAGGGTTTGTCGATGCCCGCTGCGGCGAACTCGTCGATCTGGGAGGTCTCCATAAAATAGCCGCGGTCATCGCCAAAAACAGTCGGCTCGATGATCTGCACGTCAGGAATATCGGTCTTGATGAAATTGAACTTGCTCATGGTTTGGAATCTCCTTTTTATATTTCATAAGTTTAATACATAGCGATACAGGATATATTATACTCTATTTCACTGCGCCGGGCAAGATGGCGGAAAAATTTTGTCGCTGCTGTAACAACAGGACGGCTTTTCCGTCTTGTTAAGTGGAGGGCAGATATGGTATGATAGCCCGGAAGGTGGTGTGCAGAATGACAAAACGCGAAGCCCGCGCATGGGCCAAGGCCCGGCGCACGGAACTGGATATGGCGGCTGTGGGCCGCGGCATGGCGCAGGCGCTGTTCAGCCTGCCGCAATGGCAGCGTGCCGGGGCAGTGCTGGCCTTTGCGGCCATGCCGGATGAGCCGGACACGGCGGAAATACTAAGACGCGCGCTGGCCGACGGCAAGCGCCTGCTGCTGCCCCGCGTGCGGAGCAAAACCGAGATGGACTGGGTGGAGATACCGGCATTGCGCCTGCTGCGGCCCGGGGCGTTTGGCATTCAGGAACCGCCCGCCGACCTGCCCGCCGCCGACCCGGCGGGATACGCCGCGGCGCTGGCCCTTGTCCCCTGCCTGGCCGCCAGCCGCGACGGGGTCCGGCTGGGGCGCGGCGGCGGGTATTATGACCGATTTCTGGCACACTATAAGGGAGCGGGGCTGCTGCTCTGCCCCGAGGCCCTGCTGCTGGACGAGCTGCCCTGCGACGACTGGGACGCACGCTTTGCGCCCGAGAATATTCTGACCGAGAAAGGAATTTTACGATGAAAAAGCTGCTTTTTGCAACAGCCCTGCTGACCGCCCTGTTCCTGTCTGCCTGCGGCAGCCAAAAGGCTGACAGCAACGATCTTGCGAACCAACCTGCCACAAGACCCGAGGAAGGCGCGGAGCTGGACCCGGAGTTCAGCGTTGACGACGAGGATACCGGTGAGACCGCAGAGCCGCAGCCGGACGCGGAGCTGAGCGAGATGGTGGATGCTATTTATAACGTCCAGCCGGTTGACCTGATGGGCATGGAGACGGTAGCCATCGACCTGACCGACGAGAGCTGGTACGGCTATCTGGCGGGGCTGACCGCGGACAATGTGGACAAGGTGGATGCCGCAGTAGTCAGCGAGCCGATGACCGGAAGCCAGGCGTACAGCCTGGTGCTGCTGCGCCTCAAGGACAAGGCCGATGCCCGCGAGATCGCCGATTCGATGGAGAAAAACATCAGTATGCGCAAGTGGGTCTGCGTGGAGGCAGATAAGGCCCGCGTGGTCAGCTTTGATGATAAGCTGCTGTATGTCATGGCAGACAGTGAGCTGGTCGATGCCGATCTGGTGGCGGATGCTGCCGCAAAGGCCTTTGGTGCGACATTTGATGTCGATGATTCCCTCGTCAATGAGGACGAGAGTGAGCTGCCCCCGGAGCTGCTGACCGCCCCGGCTGTGGCAGACTGAGCAATACAAAAAAACAAAGAGCCGTGCCCTTTGCGGGGCACGGCTCTTGTTGATTACAGGTGGGAATCAAGCCTTGGCGGCCTTGATCTCCTTGATCAGCTCGGGAACGACCTTGTACAGATCGCCGACGATGCCGTAGGTGGCAACATCGAAGATGGGGGCGTTCTCGTTCTTGTTGATGGCGATGATGTTCTCGGAATCCTGCATACCGGCAACGTGCTGGATGGCACCGGAGATGCCCAGTGCAACGTAGATACGGGGATGCACGGTCTTGCCGGTCTGACCGACCTGATGGTCGGCAGACAGCCAGCCCTCATCGGTGACGGCGCGGGAAGCACCGACAACACCGCCCAGAGCCTCAGCCAGCTCCTCGGCCAGCTTGATGCCCTTCTCGGGGTCGGCGGAGATGCCGCGGCCCACGGCGACGACAACGTCGGCACCGATCAGGTCAACGAGCTTCTCGGCGCTCTTCTTGATGTCGAGCACCTGAACATGGATGTCGTCCGCGGTCAGAGCGGGAGCGACGTTCTCGACGACGACCTTGTCAGCACCGGCCTGGTCGAACGCCTGCATCTGCATGACGCCGGGGCGGACGGTGGACATCTGCGGGCGGAAGCGCGGGCAGATGATGGTAGCCATCAGGTGGCCGCCGAAAGCGGGGCGGGTCATCTTCAGGTTGGTGTTCTCCTCAAACTTGGTGTTGTCCACATCAATGTTGGAGGTGGTGCGCAGGAAGTTCTTGTACTTCTCGACATCGACATCCAGATGGGTGCAGTCGGCGGTCAGACCGGTGTGCAGACGGGCTGCGCAGCGGGGGCCGAGGTCGCGGCCCAGGTTGGTCGCACCGATCAGCATGATCTCGGGCTTCTTGTCCATGATGAGGTCGCACAGCGCCTTGGCATAGCCATCGGTGGTGTAGTCCTTCAGCAGGGGGCTATCGATGTTGTAAACGCGGTCAGCGCCGTAGCCGCCCAGCGTCTTGAGGTCAGCCTCGGCCAGGCCGCTGCCCATGACAACGCCTGCCAGCTCAACGCCCAGGTCATTGGCCAGCTTGCGGCCCTCGCTCAGCAGCTGATAGCTGATGGACTGGATCTCGCCCTCGCGCTGCTCGCAGAATACCCACACGCCCTTGAAGGCGGCGGTGTCCATTGCATTGAATTCAGCCATTGTTCGTTTCTCCTTCCTCAAATCAGGTGCTTGTCGTTCAGGATGCCGACCAGCTGGGCAGCGTCCTCGACCTTCATGCCGGCGCCCTTGACCGGAGGAGCAAAGGACTTGTAAACGTTCGTCGGGGAGCCCTTCAGACCGATGGTGTCGGTCTCGATGAGCGGATCGTCCTTCAGAGCGTTGTAATCAAAGACCTCAAGCGGCTTGTCGTAGCACTCGAAGATACCGGAAACGCTCATGTAACGCGGGGTGTTCAGCTCCTTGATGCAGGTCAGCAGGCAGGGAGTCTGGACCTTCAGCTCCATGTAGCCGTCCTCAAGCTGACGCTTGACGGTCAGGCTGTTGCCGTCCTTCTGGATGTCGGTGACATAGGTGACCTGGGGCAGATGCAGCTTCTCGGCGATCTGGGGGCCGACCTGAGCGGTATCACCGTCGATGGCCTGACGGCCACAGAAAACGATGTCCTCGGGGCCGACGCCGATCTTGTTGACGGCAGCGGCCAGGATCTGGGAGGTAGCGAAGGTATCGGAACCGCCGAACTCGCGGCCGGAGACCAGCACGCCGCGGTCAGCGCCGCGGGCCATCAGCTCGCGCAGCATACCCTCTGCCGGCGGCGGGCCCATGGTGACGACGACGACCTCGCAGCCGGTCTCGTCCTTCAGCTGCAGGGCGGCCTCGACGGCGTTCAGGTCGTCGGGGTTGGTGATGGTAGCCATGGCAGAGCGATCCATGGTGCCGTCAGCCTTGACAGCGACCTTGCCCTGCGTATCGGGAACCTGTTTGACACAAACGATTGCTTTCATTACGTCTGTCCTCCTTACTTCAGCAGCGCGCCGCTGATGACCATCATCTGGACTTCGCTGGTGCCCTCGTAGATCTCGGTGATCTTGGCATCACGCATCATGCGCTCGATGGGGTAATCGCGGGTGTAGCCGTAACCGCCGAACAGCTGCAGGCAGCGGCGGGTCACGTCGCTGGCGGTGCGGGCGGCAATGAGCTTGGCCTCGGCAGCCTCAACGCTGTAGCGGACCTTCTGGCCGTCCATGGCAGCCTGCTTCTTCTGGGCAGCTGCGTAGACCAGATACTTGGCGGCGTCAACGCGGGCCTTCATCTCGGCCAGCTCGAACTGGGTGTTCTGGAACTGTGCGATGGAGCGGCCAAACTGCTTGCGCTCCTTGACATAGGCGACGGTCTCGTCGATGGCGCCCTCGGCAATGCCCAGAGCCTGGGAGGCGATGCCGATACGGCCGCCGTCCAGCGTAGCCATGGCCAGCTGGAAGCCCTTGCCCTTCACGCCCAGCAGACGATCCTTCGGGATGATGCAGTCCTCCATGATGAGCTCGCAGGTGGAAGAACCGCGGATGCCCATCTTGTCCTCGGGCTTGCCGACCTTGAAGCCGGGATCGGTGCGCTCAACGATGAAGGCGCTGATTTCCTTCTGCTTGCGGCCGCGCTTGTCGGTGACAAAGCCGGTGACGGCAATGATGATGAACACATCGGCAAAGCCTGCGTTCGTGATGAAGATCTTGGAACCGTTCAGCTTCCAGTGGTCGCCCTCGTCAACGGCGAAGGTCTGCTGGCCCTGGGCGTCGGTACCGGCACCGGGCTCGGTCAGGCCGAACGCGCCGACCCACTCGCCGCTGCACAGCTTGGGCAGGTACTTGGCCTTCTGCTCGGGGGTGCCGTTCTCATAGATGGGAGCCGCGCACAGAGAGGTGTGGGCGGACAGGATAACACCTGTGGTGCCGCAGACCTTGGACAGCTCCTCGACAGCCATGACGTAGGACAGGACGTCGCCGCCTGCACCGCCGACGGACTTCGGGAAGTAGATGCCCATCATGCCCAGCTTAGCCATCTTCTCGACGGTCTCCTTGGGGAAGTACTCCTCCGCGTCGACCTTCTTGGCGAGGGGCTTGACTTCGTTTTCAGCAAACTCCTTGTACATCTTCTGGACCATTTGCTGCTGTTTAGACAGAGTAAAATCCATTGATAAAACCTCCATATACTGGGGCCGGGCTATACTGCCCGACCAAACAAACGCGGCCCGGCACGGTTTTGACCGCGCCAGGCGCGTAAGTTACTGAATTACAGGGCGTCGACAGGGGTCTTGGTGCGGTCTGCGTTGTAAACGTAGAAGCCCTTGCCGGTCTTGCAGCCCAGGTTGCCGCCGCGGACCATCTTGCGGATCAGCGGGCAGGCGCGGTACTTGCTGTCGCCGGTCTCCTTGTACAGAACGTCCATGATGGCCAGGCAGATGTCCAGACCAACAAAGTCGCCCAGCTCCAGGGGGCCCATCGGGTGGTTGGCACCCAGCTTCATAGCGGTGTCGATACCGGCGATGTCAGAAACGCCCTCCATCTTGATAAAGGCGGCCTCATTGATCATCGGGATCAGGATGCGGTTGACGACGAAGCCGGCAGCCTCGTTGACCTGGACCGGGCTCTTGCCGATCTCGGGGCTGATCTTCTTGATGGTCTCGACGGTCTCGGCAGGGGTGTTCACACCGGCGATGACCTCGATGAGCTTCATGCGGTCAGCGGGGTTGAAGAAGTGCATGCCGACCAGAGGACGGCTCAGACCCTTGCCGATCTCGGTGATGGACAGAGAGGAAGTGTTGGAAGCGAAAACGCACTCGGGCTTGCAGATCTTGTCCAGCTCGCCAAAGGTGGTCTGCTTGACCTTCATATCCTCGAAGGCAGCCTCAACGATCAGGTCGCAGTCAGCGCACAGATCCTCTTTCAGGCCAGCGGTGATGGCAGCCATGCGGCGGTCAACCTCAGCCTGATCCAGCTTGCCCTTGGCAACGAGCTTGGCGTAGCCGGCAGCGATCTTGTTCTTGCCGCCCTCGGCCCACTCCTGCTTGATGTCGCACAGAGCGACGGTGAAGCCCTCAACCTGTGCAAATGCCTTTGCAATGCCCTGGCCCATAGTGCCAGCGCCAATAACGCCTACCTTCATAGTAAGTACCTCCAAATTATGTTGTTGCGGGGCTGTAGGGGTGGGTGCTCGCATCCGCCTGCGGGGCGTCGGGGACGCCGCCCCCTACAAGATTGTAGTTGAATTTAGTTATTCGTGAAAACCGGCTTCGGTTTCGGTTTCTCGCGGCTCAGGAAGCAGCCCATGCCCTCGACCTGGTCGTGGGTCTCGAAGCAGTCGCCGAACAGCTTTTCCTCGACCCCAACGGCCTTCTCAATGGGCAGGCTGATGCCGCCGTTGATGGCCTTCTTGCAGTTGCGGACCGCAATGGGAGCATTCTTGGCGATCTTGCCGGCCAGCTTCAGCGCAGCGGGCATCAGCTCCTCCTGCGTGTAGACGGCGTTGACCAGACCAATGCGCAGGGCCTCGTCTGCCTTGATGTTCAGGGCAGAGTATACGAGCTGCTTGGCCATGCCCATGCCGACAAGACGTGCCAGACGCTGGGTGCCGCCGAAGCCAGGCGTGATGCCTAAGCCCACTTCCGGCTGACCAAAGACGGCATTGTCGGAGCAGAGGCGGATGTCGCAGCTCATGGCCAGCTCATTGCCGCCGCCCAGCGCGAAGCCGTTGACAGCAGCGATGACGGGCAGCGGGAAGCTCTCGATCATCAGGAAAACGTCGTTGCCCAGCTTGCCGAAAGCCTCGCCCTCGGCCTTGGTCATCGTAGACATAGAGCCAATGTCGGCACCGGCCACGAAGCTCTTGTCACCGGCACCGGTCAGGACGACGCAGCGGACGGCGTTCTGATCGATAGCCTCAAAGGCGGCCTTCAAATCCGCCAGAACCTCCGGGTTCAGCGCGTTCAGCGCCTTCGGGCGGTCAATGGTCAGGACGGCAACGGCGTCCTGAATCTCGGTAGTAACAAAGGACATTGTGTATTCCTCCGGTAATTACATTTCAACGATGGTGGCGCAGCCCATGCCGCCGCCGATGCACAGGGTAGCCAGACCCTTATGCGCACCGCGGTGCTTCATGGCGTACAGCAGGGTGACGAGGATACGGGCACCGGAAGCGCCGACGGGATGGCCCAGCGCAATAGCGCCGCCGTTGACGTTCAGCTTGCTCTGGTCGAAGTGCAGAGCCTCGCCGACGGCAACAGACTGAGCGGCGAAAGCCTCGTTGGCCTCGATCAGATCCATGTCGTCCACGGTCAGGCCGGTCTTGGCCATGACCTTCTTGGTGGCGGCGATGGGGCCCAGGCCCATGACCTCGGGCTCAACACCGGCCAGAGCACCGGCGACCCAGGTAGCCAGAGGCTCAACGCCCAGCTCCTTGGCCTTCTCCTCGCTCATGACGACCAGAGCAGCAGCGCCGTCGTTGATGGCGGAGGAGTTGGCGGCGGTGACGATGCCGTCCTTCTTGAAGCAGGGCTTCAGCTTGCCCAGAACCTCCATGGAGCTCATGCGGGGGCCTTCATCGGTATCAAACACGGTGTCGCCCTTCTTGCCCTTGATGACAACGGGAACGATCTCGTCCTTGAAAGCGCCGTCGGCAATAGCCTTAGCGGCCTTCTCCTGAGAATGGAAGGCAAACTCGTCCAGCTGCTCACGGCTGATGGGGTTGTAGCCGTACTTCTTCTGGTAGGTCTCGTTGGTGCAGACGTTCTCAGCGGTCATGCCCATGTGCTTGTTGAAGCCGGTGGCATCCCACAGAGCGTCGTTGACCATCGTGTCGACCAGCTCGCTCTTGCCCATGGGGGAGCCCATGCGGTAGCCGTAGCGGCCCTTCATCATGGCAAACGGAGCCATGTCCATGTTCTCCATGCCGCCTGCAACGACGATGTCGGCATCGCCGGCCTCGATCATCTGGGCAGCCATGTTGACGCAGTTCAGACCGGAACCGCAGACCACGTTGACGGTGACAGCGGGGGTCTCGATGGGCAGGCCGGCCTTCAGGGAAGCCTGACGAGCGACGTTCTGGCCCAGACCGGCCTGGATGACGCAGCCCATGTAGACATGGTCGACCTGCTCCGGCTTGACGTTGGCGCGGTTCAGAGCCTCCTTGATGACGATGGAGCCCAGCTCAGCGGCGGGGACATTGGCGAGGGTGCCGCCGAACTTGCCAATGGCAGTACGGCAGGCGCTGGCGATGACGATCTTTTTCATAAGTAGCCTCCTAAAAATTCTCTCTTTGGATGGACTATTGAGTAACAATTTATTTTCAGGCCGACGGAAGACGCGGCTTGAATGCGGTTTTACAGCTCCCCTGCCTCGCGCTTGGCAATGAGCGCACGCTCAACGTTGCGGGGCACAAAGCGGGAAACATCCTGCCCGTAGTGGGCGGCCTCCCGCACGATGGTGGAGGAAAGATAACTCCACTTGATGGCCGTGGCCAGGAACACCGTCTCGATCTCGGGCATCATGGCGAAGTTCGTGTGGGCCAGCTGAATTTCATTTTCAAAATCCGTGACCGCGCGCAGACCGCGCACCATGACGGTGGCGCCCTTCTGCTTGGCGAAGGTGACCGTCAGCCCGTTGAAGGAGTCGATCTCGACGTTCGGGATGTTCTTGCAGGCATCCCGCAGCATGGCAACGCGCTCCTCTACCGTAAAAAGCGGGGTCTTGGCGCTGTTGACCAGCACCGCGACGATCACCTTGTCAAACATACGGCTGGAGCGCTTGATAATATCGAGATGCCCGTTCGTGACGGGGTCGAAGCTGCCGGGATACATGGCGATGGTGGGCATGGGTGGTGAACCTTTCCGGTTGGATTTGCGCCTTACTTGTTAAAAAATAAACAACATAAGGGGTAAAGCAAGGCACCGACGCCGACGCTGGCTCTTTGGGGCTTCTCCATTGGGTCAGAAATACGGCGGCAAGGTGCCGCTGCGGGCCGGTGTTTCCCGAACCGCTACTATAGTTTTACCATCTTGTTAAGGGTTTGTCAATGACGAATTTGTTAAAATTCGGTCAGGATTTCGCAAATAGGAGGATTTCCTACCTATTTAAATATAGGCAGACACAGAAAAGACGAAAAAAAGGCGAAAAATATTTTTTGATGCCGCGCTCCCCTTCTCCCTCTTGACCCACGGCGCATAACGTGTTATTATTTTAACATACGGGGCTTTTTTGAGAGCGGCCCCGCCTTTGGAAAGAAGCAAAACGAGGTGCTGTAAAATGAATTTTGAGGACCTGATCGCGAAAGTAAAGACCTGCGGCAAGCAGAAGCTGGCCGTGGCTGCCGCCGAGGATGACGCTGTTCTGGAGGCTGTCGACGCCGCCCACAAGCAGGGCATTGCCGACGCCATTCTGGTCGGCGATGAGGCTGCCATCCGCAAGATCGCAGCCGAGCTGAACATCGACCTCTCCGACTATGAGATCATCAACGAGCCTGACAAGGTGCAGGCCTCCCTTAAGGCCGTCAAGCTGGCCCATGACGGCGTGGCCAATATGTACATGAAGGGCCTGCTGGACACCAAGACCTTCCTCAAGAGCGTGCTGGACAAGGAAGTCGGTCTGCGCACCGGCAATACGCTGTCTCATGTGGCTGTGTTTGAGGTCAAGGGCATTGAGCAGCTGCTGTTCCTGACGGACGTCGCCTTCATGACCTACCCGACGCTGGAGGATAAGGTACATATCATCGAGAACACCGTCGCCGTTGCCCATGCCTGCGGCGTCGAGTGCCCCAAGGTCGCGCCGCTGGCCGCCGTTGAGGTCGTCAACCCGAAGATGCCCTGCACCGTCGATGCCGACGAACTGCGCAAGATGAACGCCGAGGGCAAGATCACCGGCTGTGTCGTTGACGGTCCCCTTTCGATGGACATTGCCATTGATCCCGAGGCTGCCCACCACAAGGGCGCCCAGGACCGCCCGGCTGCAGGCCATGCGGACATCCTGCTGTTCCCCGACATTCAGGCCGGCAACCTCGTCTACAAGACGCTGGTCCACACTGCCGACTGCAAGAACGGCTGCATCCTGACCGGTACCAAGGTCCCCGCTATCCTGACGAGCCGCTCCGATTCCTTCCAGACGAAGGTCAACTCCATCGCACTGGCTGCTGTGGTCGCAGCGGGGCTGGATCAGTAATTGTAAAAAGCCTTCCCCATCGGGGGAAGGTGGCCGAGCGAAGCGAGGTCGGATGAGGGCGAAGTTTGCGCTGTTTCCCGTAAACGGGATATTGCCGGCAACGCGGCCCTCATCAGTCCGCTTCGCGGACAGCTTTCCCCGATGGGGAAGCCTTTTTCCGTTATAAGTATCCCCCGCTCCGCAGAACAAAAATCCAGCCTGTCAGCGTCAGGGCGGAGAGAAGGGTCGTCAGGGCAATGCAGCTCGAGGTCAGCACGCCCTCATGGCCCATGTTCCTGCTCATGACATAGGCGCTCGGCGTCGTGGGACTGCCCAGCATGATGAGCAGTGCGACGAGTTCCTCATTCCGAAAGCCCAGCGCTACCGCGCAGGGCAGGAACACCGCCGCAAGGCCCACGGTCTTGATGAACGCCGCCGCCAGCGTGGGGCCGAGCTTTTTGATGGCCTTTGTCCCCTCAAACGACGCGCCGATGGACAGGAGCGACAGCGGCGTGGTCAGCGACGCAATGCTGCTGATGGTTTTGGTTGCGATCTGCGGCAGCGTGAACGGCAACAGCGCATAGACCGTGCCAAACACAATGCCCAGCAGGATCGGGTTTGTGGCCACGCCGCGCAAGAGCTGCTTCGGGTCAGGCACGCCGCGCTGCTCGGGCGATTCCAACATCAAGATCAGCACCGCAAAGATGTTGAAAAGCGGCACACTGCCCAAAATCATGAGCGGGGCCATGCCGGCGCTGCCGTAAATGTTCTGGATGAACGCCACGCCCAACACGGCGGCGCTGCTGCGGTAGCCCGCCTGTACGAACTCGCCCACCAGCGTCTTGTCCTTCAAAAAACGTTTAGCCCCCGCCCAGACGGTCAGGATGCCGACGAGGGTGGCGGCAAAGCAGAACAGCACAAACCTGGGCCGGAAGTCGTGCAGGATGTCCACGCTGCCCATGTCCAGAAACAGCATGAGCGGCAAAGTCACCTTAAAGGTCAGCCTGTCCGACGCCTTGCAGAACGCGGGCGGCAGAAAGCCGAGCTGCCCCAGCGCGTACCCCACCACCATGACAAGGAACACCGGCAGGGTCGCGTTCAGGCTGAAAATTAAATTTTGCATGGCAGTTCTCCCCTTTTTTTGCTGCCTTTATTCTACCATTCCCAACAAGTCTTTACAAGGCAGGGATTTTGCAAAATCTTTTTTCGGCAAAAGCCTTGACTTTTCCGGGGTGTTTGTGCTAGAATATCTCTTGCAGTCAATGCAACAAGCGGAAGTGCTGGAATCGGCAGACAGGCACGTTTGAGGTGC
>ERZ1106977.467-NODE-467-length-12971-cov-31.278724_pt1 | contig 12971 bp, 2 predicted proteins | sample MGYA00403688_ERZ1106977 | MGnify/ENA primary metagenome ERZ1106977 (study PRJEB35170, sample SAMEA104062426) | human gut metagenome | biome: human gut; feature: human-associated habitat; material: faeces | place: Denmark | collected 2012-06-23 ...
AAGACCAAGAAAACGTTTCTAACGAAGAACTTCGTCACTACATGAACGAAACAATTTGGTTCGCTGCTAAACAAACTGTAAAAAATAAAGCAAGTGAAGAACCTTCCATGCAAGATGAGCATGTAGTAAACCTTCGCGAAGCTATTAATCGTCCAGCAAACCAAGAAACTAAAAAAGTAGATTTGCGTGCTGCGATTCAATAATAAGGTCGTTGTAAATTTTAACTATAAATCATTAGATCACTAGTGGCTCCGCATAAACGATATAGAATGTTTTAGGAAAATGATGTGTGACGCACAGTGTAATAATGAATAACTACATACGGCCCTCTACGATGAGTGTTTGAGGGCCACAACGTTCCCTGGACCCCCGACTAGGGCACGCAATCCTTATACAAGACAACGCCATCCGAAAGGATGGCGTTGTTTTTTTGTGTTTATGTAACGTATGTTGAACTCTAATATTTAAGTCTTAACAGCTGGTTATGAGCTGTTTAATTGTAGTTGTATCTGTAGTTTTGAGTTGTGTATATGTGAGAATATAAACAAATATAAAATAATAGACTGTTTATATTAACTACCTTTTTCTTATGAATTATGAAGAAGTGCCATAATAAAAAGGCTTTGTCTTCATCTTGTTTAAAGTATTTATATAGATTGAATGAAGGCGATATTAAAATTGCCGGATACTTTCAGGATAAATATAAACTGAATATCTTGATTTTAGGGTTTTATATATTAAATGTATTATATTATATATAATGCTATTATATATAAAACCCTTGTTTTATGCGGATGAGTAGAAAGGTCCCCATAAAACGGGATCGCAGTTTAATTTGTTTAGAAATATAAATTTTATTTTAATAAAATGAGGATTTTCTATTTACATTTAGTTTATAAATTGATATTATATAAATATCTTAATGAAGAGTATGTGAACGTGTGTCATAAACAATTCATGAAACAAAAGAAAGTGTATAAATAAGGCATTTAGTGTTTTCTTTATAAGAGAGAAAGGGGTTCATAGTTTCTATGAATAAAGTCTTTAAAGTCGTTTATAGCAAATCTAAAGGTTGCTATGTAGTAGTTCCTGAAACTGCAAAAAATAATAACGGCAAGAAAAAAGTTTTGGCTAGCGTATTAGCTGGTTTAGCTGTAGCTGGTGCTATGGGTGGTATTGCGCCTTTAGAAGTACAAGCTGGTATTGATACTAATAATAGCCATGTAAACATCTGGGCTGAAACTAGTCCAAAAGGTAATGGTCAAAACTATAACGTTGGTCAAAACTCCATCGTTGTAGGTTACCAAAATACTACTGATAATGAAGCTGGTCATGATGGTAAAGTAGCAATTGGTGCTAGAAATACATCTACAAATAATTCTTCTACTGCCATGGGTAATAGAAACAATGCTACAGGCGGTGCATCTACAGCAATCGGTGCAGGTAATGATGCAGTTGCGGACGCTACTGTAGCATTAGGTAATAAAAATAATGCTAATGCAACATCTGCTACTGCTATTGGTAACTACAATAACCAAAACTATACAAAAGGTTCTTGGCAAACAACACCTAAACAAGCAGGTAACTACTCTACAGCAGTAGGTTCTTACAATGCAGCTTTGGGTGATAATTCTGTTTCCGTTGGTTCCATGAATACATCCCACGTAGCTGATACGGTGACTATTGGTCAAAACAATGAAGCTAAGACTATGGGTGGTATTTCCATCGGTAAAAATAACTTAACTGACTCCGCTAATGGTAATCGTGGTGATGAAGAGCGTAATCGTGAGAATTCTCAAATCGCCATTGGCCGTGATAATACAGCAACTAATTTAGATGCAATTGCAATTGGTCGTGAAACAAGTGCTACTGGCTCCGGTGCAACTGTAATCGGTGCTCGTGCTGAAGCTTCTGGTAATAACTCCATTGCCATCGGTCAAAGTGGTAAAGGTTCTCCTAAAGTAATTGCATCTGGTGTAAACTCCATTGCTATCGGTATGCAATCTCAAGCAACTGGTGAATCCGCAATTGCTGAAGGCCCTGGCTCTCGTGCAGGCGGCAAATACGGCATTGCATTAGGTCGTACATCTAAAGCAAATGCTGAAGCTGCAACTGCGTTAGGTAATGCTGCAGAAGCGAATATCGCTAACGGTGTAGCTCTTGGTTCCTCTTCTGTTACAACTACAGATAAAGGTGTACTTGGCTATAACCCATCCGATCCTCATGAACGTAAATACGCACCATTGACTGGTAATGTACAAACAGCTACTACAGCTGCTGTATCCATCGGTAATGGTCAACAAATGACTCGTCAATTAACTGGTCTTGCTGCAGGTACTGCAGACACTGACGCTGTTAACGTAGCTCAATTGAAAAACGTTGGCGTTGCTGTAACTGGTAACACTGGTAAAAGTGACTTCTTAACTGATGGCGGTAAATTAAACGTGATCGGTACAGGTCGTGTATCTACTGTAGCGGCTCATGACGGTGCGAAAGACTCCAAAATCACTGTAGGCTTTGATGACAAAGGCATGGTGAAAGCGGGTAGAAACGTTACTGTTAACGAAGTAACTGTTGATGGTAAAACTACTTACACAATCAACGCTGCTGACACGGCTGCTAAATATGACTTCTTAACAAATGCTACAGCTAACGGTGGTAAACTTGACGGTGAAGCAACACCTACAAAAGTTCAAAGCGGTACTACAGTTAACTACGCAGCTGGTAAGAACTTAACAGTTAAACAAGATATCGAAACATCTCTTGGCCAACAAACATATACATATTCCTTGAATAAGGATCTTAAAGAAATTACATCCATCACTAACAATGGTGGTCCTACAATGAACTTTGGTCCTAACAACATCAGCATCACTGGTGGTAACTTGGATCTTGGTAATAACAACATCACTAACCTTAAATCTGGTGGCGATACAATTAATAACGCTGCTAACATTGGCGATGTTATCCGTATCTCCAAAGCTAATGAAAAACACATTAAACCAGGTGAATACGCAGTTGATAATAACGGCAAGGTAACAATGACTTACCTTGATGGTAACAACAAAGACGTTCCTAACGAAACTGCTGTTATCACAGGTATTGCTAAACAAGATCTTTCCAATATCAACAAGGGTGGCGAAACAGTCATCCAAAATCTTGCTAAAAAATCCATCGATATGGAAAATGGTAAGAATACAAAGGTTAGCAACCGTGAAATCAATGGCGTTAAAACTTTCAAAGTAGACGTTGAAGGTGATTTAAACGACATTACATCCATTACAAACAAAGCTGGCGATGGCAAAGTTGTATTTGGTGGCAACCAAACTGTAAACGTAGCAGGCGATCATAACATTAGCTTGAATGCTAAAGCTGGTGATATCACAGGTTTAACTAACGTAACTTTGGATGCTCCTGATTTCGCTAAAAAAGGTCGTGCTGCAACTGAAGAACAATTGAACATTGTTAATAACAAGTTCAATAACACAGTTGGTTTGACTGGTAACACAGGCGCTACTGAATTACAAAAATTGAACAAACAAGGCGGCTTGAGCTTTGGTGTAGTAGGTGCTAACAATGGTGAGTACATTAAAACAACTGCATCCGGTAGCAATGTAGTAGCTGACTTATCCGACAGCGCTAAAAATAAATTGAACAGCACTGTTGTAGTAGAAGGTAAAAATGCTGCGAAAGTAACAAGTAATGTAATTCAAAATGCAGATGGCAGCACAAAAACTGTATATACTGTAGATGTTAACAACGTAAAACCTACTGCAGCTTCTACTGAAAAAGTACAAGCTAAAGCAGATGTAGCTGGTTCTAGCGACAAAAACATCGCTAAAGTTGCACCTAAAGCTGGTGAAAACTTCGGTGATGCAGGCGCAACTTACGAAGTAAACGTATCCCGTAACGACGTAAAAGATGCAGCTCGTGAAGCAGTTACTGTAAATACTACAAACACAACTAACAACCCTATCACTGTTACACCTGTACAAGATGAAGCAAACCACAATACTACATACCAAGTAACATTCGATGGTGACAAAGCTGCTAAACAAATTCCTTTGACTTATAAAGCGAATGGCACTAATGAACAAAAGGTTACATTGGATAAAGGTTTGAACTTCACAAACGGTAAAAACACAACAGCTTCCGTAGATGCTGAAGGCGTTGTTAAATACGATGTGAATAAAGACTTAGTTAATATCAATTCCATTTCCAATACTACAAATGGTCCAAAAATGGAATTTGGTCCTAACTCCATTAACATCACAAATGGCCCTATCAACATGGGTGACCAAAACATCACTAACCTTAAATCTGGTGGCGATGTAGTGAATAACGCAGCTAACATTGGCGACGTAACTCGTATTTCTAAAGCTAACGACTTGCACATTGCTCCAACATCTTCTGACCGTCAAGGTGAAACTACTACATCTTACGCTTACGATGCAGCAAGCAAATCTGTAACATTGAAATATAACGATGGTAACGGTGCTAACCAATCTGGTACAGTGGCGAAAATCGACTTGTCCGGCTTGGCTGATCAAATCAAAGACGGTTACTCCTTCTCCACTGACGCTAAAGGCAATGTAGTTGGTAACCACGCTGTTACAGCTGTTGGCAATGGTAAAACTGTTTCCTACGCTGCAGGCGATAACTTAACTGTAAAACAAGATATCGATGCTGCAACTGGTGAACATACTTACACATATGCATTGTCCAACAACATTGATTTGACTCCAAATGGTTCCTTGAAAATTGGTGACACTATTGTTAACGATGGTGGCTTAACAATTAAAAATGGTCCATCCGTTACTAAAACTGGTATCAACGCTGGTAACTTGAACATTACTAATGTGAAAGCAGGCGTAAACGATACTGATGCAGTTAACGTAAAACAATTGAAAGATGCTCGTACAGTAGTTACATCTAACGATAAATCCGTAACAGTTAATAAAACTGAAAACGGCAACCAAGTTACTTATGACTTGCATGTAGCTCCAGGTGCTGCACAATCCGTATGGAATGTGAAATCCACTGGTAATACAACTGCTGACTCTGAAGCAGCTGCAAAAACTATCACTGATGGTAAAACAGTTGAAATGGCAGCAGGCAAAAACTTGACTGTAAAACAAACTAGCAACGAAGACGGCGCTAAAGTTGAATACGGTTTAGCTGGTGACTTGACTAACATCAAGACTATTAAAAACGAAGGTCCTGCTACTTTCACAATTGGCGGCAACGAATTCAAATTTGATGGCGGTAATGTGAATATGGGCGACAACAACATCACTAACCTTAAATCTGGTGGCGATGTGATCAATAACGCAGCTAACATTGGCGACGTTAACCGTATCTCCAAAGCTAACGACATTCATATCAAAGACAAAACATACACAGTGAACGCTGATAAAACAGTTACATTGGAATATGTTGATGGCAATGATAATGCAGTGAACAAAACAGCTAAGATCGACTTGAGCAACTTGCCTACAGGCGATAAAGCTGCTGTTGAAAGCGTAGTTAAAAAATCTGCTGCTGCAGGCGACACTAACATCGCTGACATCACTGTAGCTGACGGTAAACAAACTGGTGATGCGAATGCTAAATACGAAGTAAATGTTTCTCGTAATGCTGTAAAAGATGCAGCTCGTGAAGCAGTGACTGTAAACAATGCAAACAATAACAACAACCCAATCACTGTTACACCTGTTCAAGATGAAACAAACCATAACACAACTTACCAAGTAACATTCAATGGTGATAAAGCGGCTAAACAAATTCCTTTGACATACAAAGCGAATGGCTCTAACGACCAAAAAGTTACATTGGATAAAGGTTTGAACTTCACTAATGGTTCCAACACAACAGCTTCCGTAGCTGCTGATGGCGTAGTTAAATACGATCTTAACAACAACGTAAACTTGACTCCATCTGGTTCCTTAACTATTGGTGATACTGTTGTTAATAACGGTGGCTTGACTATCTCCGGTGGCCCATCTGTTCTTAAAACTGGTATTAATGCTGGTAACTTGAACATCACTAACGTAAAAGCTGGCGTAAACGATACTGATGCAGTTAACGTTAAACAGTTGAAAGATTCTCGTACAGTAGTAACTTCCAACGATAACTCCGTAACAGTTAACAAAACTGAAAACGGCAACCAAGTTACTTACGACTTGCATGTAGCTCCAGGTGCTGCACAATCCGTATGGAATGTGAAATCCACTGGTAATACAACTGCTGATTCTGAAACTACTGCAAAAACTATCTCTGATGGTAAAACAGTTGAAATGGCAGCAGGTAAAAACTTGACTGTTAAACAAACTAGCAATAACGACGGCGCTAAAGTTGAATTCGACTTGGCTAACGATATCAAGATTGGTAATGATGGCAAAGACGGTAAAGATGGCGTTGATGGTAAAATCGGCGTAAACGGTAAAGACGGCTCTGCTGTTGTAATCAACGGTAAAGATGGCTCCATCGGCCTCAATGGTAAAGATGGTAAAGACGGTCTTACTATCCGTGGCGCTAATGGTCAAGACGGCGTAAATGGTACAAACGGTACTAACGGTATCACTCGTATCGTATACGAAGACAAAAACAACAACAAACACGAAGTGGCTACTACTGATGACGGCTTGAAATTCACTGGTAATAACACTGATGTTGTAAACAAAAACAAATTGAACAGCCTTGTTAAAGTTCAAGGTGAAGGCGTAGATAAAACAACTTCTGCATCCTTCAAGAGCGCTTCTGGTAACATCAACGTAAAAGCTGATGGTACTGATACTCTCGAAGTTCAATTGAACAAAGATTTGAAAAACATCACTTCCATTAAGAATGATGGTCCTGCTACTTTCACAATCGGCGGCAACGAATTCAAATTCGATGGCGGCAACGTGAACATGGGCGACAACAACATCACTAACCTTAAATCTGGTGGCGATGTAGTTAACAACGCAGCTAATATCGGCGATGTAAAACGTATTTCCAAAGCTAACGATTTACACATTGCACCAACTCAATCTGATCGTGCAGGTGAAACTACTACATCTTACTCCTACAATGTAGCAGACAAATCCGTTACATTGAAATACAACGATGGCAATGGCGCTAACCAAGCTAATACAATCGCGAAAATCGACTTGTCTGGTTTGGCTGATCAAATTAAAGATGGTTACTCCTTCTCCACAGATGCGAAAGGTAATGTAGTTGGTAACCACGCTGTAACAGCAGTAGGCAACGGTAAAACTGTATCCTACGCAGCAGGCGATAATTTGACAATTACTCAAAATATCGATAATGCAACTGGTGAACAAACTTATACATATGCATTGTCTAATGACATCAAAGTTGGTAACGACGGTAAAGATGGTAAAGACGGTGTTGACGGTAAGATTGGCGTAAACGGTAAAGATGGTTCCGCTGTTGTAATCAACGGTAAAGATGGTTCCATCGGCCTCAATGGTAAAGACGGTAAAGATGGTCTTACTATTAAAGGTGCTAACGGTCAAGATGGCGTTGACGGTAAAAACGGTCAAGACGGCATGACTCGTATCGTATACGAAGATAAAAATAACAATAAACACGAAGTGGCAACTACTGACGACGGCATGAAATATGCTGGCGACAATGGTCAAACTGACTCCACTAAAGTTATCGCTAAGAAATTGAACCAAACATTGGATATCACTGGCGGTGCGGACAGCACTAAATTGACTGACAACAACATCGGCGTAAACAACGTAGATGGCAAATTGAAAGTTCAATTGGCTCAAAACATCAACTTGACTCCAGCAGGTTCCTTAACAATTGGCGATACTAAGATCACTGACGGTGGTTTGGTAATCAACAATGGTCCATCTATTACTAAAGGTGGCATCAATGCTGGTGACTTGAACATCACTAACGTGAAAGCTGGCGTAAATGACACTGACGCAGTTAACGTAAAACAATTGAAATCCGCTAAGACAGAAGTTAAAGCTGGTGACAACGTAACAGTTGATAAAACAATTGGTGCTGATGGTCAAAACATTTACACAGTAAATGCAAAAGCAACTAACCTTGGCGATGCTGAACTTAACTACACAGCTAACGGCGGTGCTAAACAAAAAGTTAAATTGTCTGAAGGCTTGAACTTCGTTGACGGTAACTACACTAAAGCTTCCGTTGATGCAAACGGTGTTGTTAAATACGACGTAACACTTGGTAAAGTGAGAGACGGCGTTGACGGCAAACCAGGCGTAGATGGCCAAAATGGTATCGCAACAGTTAAAACTGTAGTAGATACAATCAACAACTCCGGTTGGAAAGGTGACGTTACTGGTAACACAGTAGGCGTTCACAGTGCAACAATCGTAAAACCAGGCACAACTGTAAACTTCGGTGCAGGTAAAAACTTAACTGTTGAACAAATCGTTGATGCAGTAACTGGCAACCATACTTACAACTATGCATTGTCCGACGATATCAAAGTTGGTAATGATGGTAAAGATGGTAAACCAGGTGTTGACGGGAAGATCGGTGTAAACGGTAAAGACGGCTCTGCTGTTGTAATCAACGGTAAAGACGGCTCTATCGGCTTGAATGGTAAAGACGGTAAAGATGGTCTTACTTTCAAAGGTGCTAACGGTCAAGACGGCGTAGACGGTAAAAACGGTACCAACGGTATGACTCGTATCGTTTACGAAGATAGCAACAACAACAAACACGAAGTTGCTACAACTGATGACGGCTTGAAATTCACTGGTAACAACGAAAGCGTTGTAAACAAAAACAAACTTAACTCCACAGTTAAAGTTAAAGGTGAAGGCGTTACTGAAGAGCAAGAAAAAACATTTGAATCTGCTGCAGGTAACATCGCTGTAACTGCTGATGGTAACGATACTTTGAACATTCGCTTGAATAAAAATATCAAAGGCATCGACTCCATCCAAACTAAGGAAATCCACTTAGGTACACCTGATAACTACACAACAATTAAGAAAGATGGAGACCGCATTAAATACGGCGACAAAACATTCGCTAACACTGACGATATCTGGACAATTCAAGCTAATGGCACAGATGTTCCAGCTAACGGCGGTAAAGTAAATGTTAAAGGTGCTGACGGTATCACAGTATCCAAATCTGCTAATGGCGAAATGACAATTAGCGGTGCTGGTCTTGGTACAATGAACAGCTTCAACGTTAAATCTTCTGGTAATACTACTGCTGATTCTGAAACAGCAGCTAAGAGAATTACTGATGGTAAAACTGTTGAATTCTCCGGCGGTAAAAACCTTACTGTAAAACAAACTAGCGACGAAAACGGTGCTAAAGTAGAATATGCATTGAGCAACAATGTAGATCTTACTAATAAAGGTTCCGTAACAATTGGCGATACTAAGATCACTGATGGTGGCTTGGTAATCAACAACGGCCCATCCGTAACTAAAGACGGCATCAATGCTGGTAATAAACAAATTACTAACGTTGAAGACGGTGTAAACGATACTGATGCGGTTAACGTACGCCAGTTGAAAGCAGCTAAAACCAACCTTGTTGACGGTCAAAACACTAAAGTGACTGGCGACGGTTCTAAAGCTAACCCTTACAAAGTTAATGTTGAAGGCGATTTGAATAAAATCACTTCCATCACTAACAACGAAGGCGATGGCAAATTAGAATTCAAAGGTGACCAAGTAGTTAACGTAGCTGGCGACAACACAATCAAGCTTGATGGTAAAACTGGTGACATCACTGGCTTAACTAACAAAACTCTTGATTCCGCTGACTTCGCAACTAAAGGTCGTGCAGCAACTGAAGAACAATTGAAACTTGTTCATGAAGAAGCAGCTAAGAAATCTACTGAAAAAGTACAAGCTAAAGCTGATGCTAATAACATCGCTAAAGTAGCTCCTAAAGCTGGCGATACATTCGGTGCAGCTGGTGCAACATACGAAGTATCTGTAGATAAAAATGACGTTAAAGACGCAGCTCGTGAAGCAGTTACTGTAACAGGTGACAACAAAGCGATCACTGTAGACGTTCAACCAAATGCTACTAACCATACAACTAACTACCAAGTTAACTTCAATGGTAACGAAGCAGCTAAACAAATTCCATTGACTTACAAAGAAAATGGTGGCAACGCTAGAACAGTAATGTTATCTGAAGGTTTAGACTTCTCTAACGGCGTAAATACTACTGCTCACACTGATGCGAACGGTAAAGTATCCTTCGACGTGAAAGGTGACCTCACTAACATCACTTCCATTTCCAATAACTCCAATGGTCCTAAAGTATCCTTCGGTGGCGATACTGTAAATATCACTGGTGGCAACCTCAACATGGGTGGCAACAAAGTTACTAATGTTCAACGTGGCACTAATGATACTGATGCAGTAAACGTTAAACAATTGAAAGATTCCCGTACTACATTGACATCTGATGACCAATCCGTAGTATTGAAGAAAACTGAATCTGCTGACGGTGGCTTGAACTATGACCTTTCTGTAAAAGGCGCAGTTGACCCTCGCGTTGATCAATTGACTGAAGAAGTGGGTCGTGTAGGTGCACAAGGTGCAGCATTGTCCGCATTGAAACCTATGCAATACGATCCATTGGAACCAACTCAAATCATGGCTGGTTACGGTAACTACCGTGGTAACTCCGCGATTGCAGTGGGCGTAGCTCATTACAAAAACGAGTCCACAATGTTCCATGGCGGCTTGTCCTGGGCTGGCGGCTCTAGCCACATGATGGCAAACGCTGGTGTAACTTGGAAAGTTGGTAACAGAGATGCTGAAGCAGCTGTAGCAGACCGCTACCGCAAAGGCCCTATCAGTTCTGCATACGCAGTTCAAACTGAAATGGCTGCAATGAAAGCTCAAAATGCCGGATTAAAAGGTGAAGTATCCGACTTGAAATATGAAAACGAACAAATTAAAGCTCAAAACGCTGGTCTACAAAGTGAAGTAGAAGTATTGAAAGCTCAAATGGCTGCAATGATGGCGAAAATGGGTATGTAATTAGTTACACTTTCAGAAAACTTTCAAAAAAACTAGGAATCTAATCCTAGGTATGGATATGACTGGTAAGGGTTCCTTCGGGAGCCCTCATCCAGCACATTAATTCGACTATGAAAAGAGGAATAGATATGAAAAAATCTACAATGCTTGCTTTCACAGCAGCAGTTTTATTGAGCGCAGCATCCTTCACTGGTTACGCAGCAAGCGCTCCAACATATGATGACAACTTGATCTTACCTAACCCTGCATCCGCACCTGGTTTGAGCAATGTTGTATTGGTACCTGTGGCTAGCCCACAAGTAGTACAATCTCTTCATGATTACGTGAAAGCATGGGAAAATGCTGAACAAAAAATCGCTTTAGCAGAAGCTAAACGCAACAATCATGAACAATTGACTAAAGCTGATAAAAAATGGTTGCATTCCAAAGATAAACATAACTATGCTGATTACTTCCGTACACATTCTTTAGGTCGTGTACATGGCTTTGAAACAGCTTTAAACTGGAACGGTGAAAACCGCAACAAAAACGAATACGAATACTTTGAAACACCTAAATACAATGAAAAAGATGGCTTCGTAAATAGCTATGGTTACAATGTATTGCGCGGTATGGTAGATCGTATTAACGAAGTTGTACAACATCAAAAACAAGTTGGTGGTCCTATGACTGACGACGAAGCACAAGCATTAGAAGATGCAATCTTGGATATCCTTGCGCAAGAGCAAGAGCATGTATCTAACGAAGAACTTCGTCACTACATGAACGAAACAATTTGGTTCGCTGCTAAAGAAACCGTTAAAAACAAAGCGAGCGAAGAACCAACTGCTGCTGATGAGCACGTAGTAGACCTTCGCAAAGCAATTAACGAACCAATGGGTAGCAACGACTACAATAAAGTTGACTTGCGTAGCGCAATTCAACAATAATTGATTTCTATATTGATATAGATATCAAAAAGCCTTTTTCCTTCTCTCATCTTAAAGGCTTAGTTGATCTCTAATACATGTGGTATACGGATATATGTCCGCCATATATCCGTATATCTACAAAACACAATGGCCCTTATATTGGGTTTATAAGGGCCCTAACACGTACCCTGGACCCCCGACTAGGGAACACAAATCCTTATTGAACAACGCCATCCGTTTGGATGGCGTTGTTTTTATATATATACTATTAAAAGCTATTTAAAGAGTTATTGGTTTAAGAGGAGTTTACATGGTTATTGCGTGTAAAGGGCTATTATGTGATTTATGTAGCTATATAGGCTATGAAAAGGAATAGGCTATATAAAGGAATAAACCATTATAAAGGATTAAGTAGTAATAGTGATAGATTAATAGGGTTAAGCTGATTATCTATATTATTGATAACTACTGTATATGGTATATAAAGTATCTAGATATACTATATAAGCTAAGTCAGAAAAAAGTTTGCAAAATTTTAAAATTAGGGGTTGCGCCTCTCGGGTCTTTGTACTATAATAGCTATACAGTCGTTCGAAGCGACTGTTTATTAGTTAGCAAACACTAGATAAAATCTATGTTTGTTGATAATCGTTTTAGAATAAAAATGTAATTCCTGGTTGAAACAGAAATTACAGAATTCTAAAAAAGATTATAAAAAGATGTTGACATAAATATGACAACATGTTATTATAATCTAGTCGCCAGTTGACGAAATACTTCTTAAGAAAGTGCTTCGAAGCTAGATAAAATCTAGTCTGACTGGTACAGATCTTTGAAAACTGAACAATGATAGGTAATCAATCATATGATTGAACATATGCCAGAGTGCGGGTTTTGACAAAGTCAAAACCAACCATAATTCAAAGTTACTTAAATGTAACGACAACAAAAACAAATGAGCTATTCAAATAGCTTCAAGATATCTTGGAGAGTTTGATCCTGGCTCAGGACGAACGCTGGCGGCGTGCTTAACACATGCAAG
>ERZ1106977.478-NODE-478-length-12413-cov-13.868506_pt1 | contig 12413 bp, 7 predicted proteins | sample MGYA00403688_ERZ1106977 | MGnify/ENA primary metagenome ERZ1106977 (study PRJEB35170, sample SAMEA104062426) | human gut metagenome | biome: human gut; feature: human-associated habitat; material: faeces | place: Denmark | collected 2012-06-23 ...
CACCAAAAGCCATTGAATACTTTAACAGAATGAACTCCTGATAAAAGTATGTTGCCATATTGATCCTAACTGTATTTTGATGAATTAAATAGTATTCTTGTAATATACGACAAAAGCCTATAGTACATTTTTAGTACTATAGGCTTTTAGTATACTTACCAAATTATCTTCTATATCCGCCGCATCCTCTAGTATTAGAATTTGGACCGCAATAGTTTTGGTTGTTATTGTTACATGGTGCATAGTTAGCATTGTTATTGCAGTTGTATTGCGTGCTAGTATTGCAATTGTACTGAGAATTATTGCATACATAATCGTAAGCAAATCCTGTGGACACTACAGCAGTCACGGCTAAAGCAGTCATGATGAGTATACGTTTAGTAAATTTCATAGTAATCATCTCCTTGTTCCTATAAATATATTATACTACTATAAGTCAAATGAAATATGATATTCTATATATATAATATTGGAGAGACGTTATGTGAAAGGATGAGAGTTTATGATGAAACGTGCATTAATGGCTGCACTATGTTTTAGTTTTGTGACATTAGGTAGCCAAGCAATTGATATTAATATACCAGGTGCAGATTCTACAATATCAAAGGATGCCTATCAAAACTATCGGAAGGTAGATAAAACCGCTAAGAAGATGGAAGCCGATGTGGGCGATAAGGTGAGGGCTAAATATGCAAATAATATGCCTAAAAAATGGACGATAGATGAATTGGTATATTTAACTCAAGAATTAAATCATTCAGTTAACTTCTCATCTTCTGTTTTTATTCTTAAAGATAATGGAGCTAATCTAAAATTTACTTTTCCTGAGGGGTCTCAGTTTGGTAAAACCATTAAGGGGGACCCATTAACTGCAGAGATTAAGCACGGAAACTTTCTTTTAATTGATGGGAATCTAAATTATAACATTCGCAAAGAAAATCAAAGCGCATCAACAGGTAATTCATTTTCCTATCCTACTGTTAAAAATGCAACATGGGAGATTAGCCCCACAAAAACGGGTTCATTAGAGGGGGCTATTAATTTTAAAGTTAAGGCAGAGCCTTCGGTATCGTATCGGATTGCTTTTGATTTGACTAAAAAGAAAGAAGTGGAGCTGTTGAAAACACATGATCAAGAGTATGTATATAAACAGCTTATGTCTCCTTTGGTTAATTATGTGTTGCCGTCTATTGAGCCAGCTAAGCAATTACTTTCAAAAACTAAACCTATCACAATTAATGGATTTACATTCCAAACGTTGAAATCTAGTGATTTAACTTATAACGGACCTGATAATGATGCAATTTATATTTATGATGGTAAAAGTTATCGTGAAGGCATTATGGTACGAGAATTACAACCAGAAGAATTGGCTAAACCACATACAATAAATGCTAAATTGATACAATACTTTGCTATGTATAAGCCTTACTCTGAGTATAGACCTATTCAATATGCAACCGTTTGGAATGATGCTACCCCGGCTATTTATATGGAAGTAGAACGATCCACATCTAGAATGTACATTCAATCCTTATATGATGATAAGTATTTATATACGCACTTTATCATGGCAGATTTAGATTATAAAGTACCATCAAAAGACTTGCGTGATGTGGTCCAGTATATAGATAATGCAAATGATAAAGACAAATACTCAAAAAGTTTAGCAGGTATGTCAGCTATACCAAAAGGTATATTTGATATGACTTTATTTCCCAAAAAGCAGTAAATAATTATGAAACGTAATGACCTCATTAAATATCTACAACAAGAATACATCTGTGATATCGATTATCCATGGGAAAAATATCCTGACTATGTAGTAATCCGACGTAGAGATAATCAGAAATGGTTTGCTGGAATCTTTGCTATTAAAGGCTATCAAGTAGGTTTAGATACAAATGAACCTAAGGATGTAGTTAATCTAAAATGCGAACCTGATTTGATTCCCAATCTAATCCATGAAAATGGAATTTATCCTGCGTATCATATGAATCAACAACACTGGATCTCGGTGGATATTGAAAGATATGAAGATATAGAGAAACTTAAAATGCTAGTGGATATGAGCTATCAGTTGGTGGGGAAGAAATAAATATATATAATTCATAAAATATTATTAAAAAAGCTTGTAGAATGTTTATCAACATCCTATAAGCTTTTTTTGACTCTATGATTATTACATACTATATAAAAGATGTGTTTAAATTTACTCATTTATTCATTGGCATATCTGATATATGAATATATAATGAAGATATACGATTGTTATTAATATATTTATAGGTGTATCATGAAGATTTTTGATAATAAGACCTCAATTGTAAGAGATGATTTGATAAAAACAATTTCAAATGGAGATAAGATTTCTATTACTGCATCTTACTTTTCTATTTATGCTTTCGAAGCCCTTAAAGATCAATTAACTAATTGTGATGAGATTCGGTTTATATTTTCATCCCCTACTTTTGTTAAAGAATCTACTCAAAAAGCTAAAAGAGAATTTTTTATTCCAAAATTAGAACGTGAAAAAAATTTATACGGTACTGAGTTTGAAGTAAGACTTCGTAATGAATTAAGACAAAAAAAGATTGCAAAGGAATGTAGTGAGTGGATTAAAAGGAAGGTTTCTTTTAAATCTAATAATTCAAACTCAATGATGAGTAACTATCTAACAGTTGAATCTAAAGAAAATAAATATGCATATACACCGTTAAATGCTTTCTCTACAGTTGATTTAGGTTGTGAGGAAGGAAATAATTTAACTAATTTCGTTACAAAAATTGAATATCCAGAAAGTTTACAATTAATTGATACATTTAATAAGCTTTGGGCGGCTGAAGAAAATTTAGTTGATGTTACTAATGAAGTTGTAGATATGATTTCAAATGTATATGAAGATAACTCTCCAGAGCTTATTTATTTTATGACCTTATATAATATATTTAGTGAATTTTTAGAGGATATTTCAGAAGATGTTTTACCTAATGAGGCAACCGGCTTTAAACAAAGTGTTATTTGGAATAAGCTTTATGATTTTCAACGAGATGCTGTTCTAGCTATTATTAATAAGCTAGAGCAATATAATGGGTGTATTTTAGCAGATAGTGTTGGTTTGGGGAAAACATTTACTGCATTATCTGTTATTAAGTATTATGAAGGTCGTAATAAAAATGTACTGGTTTTATGTCCTAAGAAACTAGCAGAAAATTGGATGACCTATAGAGGTAATTTAATTAACAATCCATTAGCAGAAGATAAATTAAGATATGATGTTTTATATCATACTGATTTATCACGTACGTCAGGAATGTCAGGTATTGGTTTAGCTATAGATAGAATTAATTGGTCGAATTATGATTTAGTCGTTATTGATGAGTCGCATAATTTTAGAAATGGACCTGGAACGGATAGTAAGAATAGTGGTAAGTTAAATCGTTATACACAATTGATAGAGCGTATTATTAAACCTGGAGTTAAAACTAAAGTATTAATGTTATCGGCAACGCCAGTTAATAATCGATTTAGCGACTTGAAAAATCAACTTGTTCTTGCATATGGTGCAGATTCTAGTGATTTTAGCAAAACTTTGAATTTGAAAAATGATATAAATAATATATTTTTACAAGCTCAGCGCGTTTATAATACTTGGGCTAAATCAGAAGAAGAATATAGGACAACTGAAAATCTTTTGTCTAAGTTAGACTATGATTTCTTTAATATACTTGATCAAGTTACTATAGCTAGATCTAGAAAGCATATTCAAAGTTATTATGATATTGCTGAGATTGGTCACTTTCCTAAACGGTTAAAACCAATTTCTTTACGACCTAAATTAACAGAGACTACAGACAAGGTTAGTTATCAAGCTATTTTTTCTATTTTAGGTCAGTTGAATTTAGCAATATATACTCCATCCTCTTTCATATTACCTTCTCAATTGAAGAAATATCTTGCTGCAGGAGATATCGAAAATATGCAAAGAGGGCGTGAGATTGGTATACAGAAGTTAATGAGTATTAATTTACTTAAACGTATGGAAAGTTCTGTATATTCATTTATGCTTACGTTAAATAGAATTCTAACATATTATAATGATATTTCTGATAGAATCAAGTTATTTATGGATGGAGCGCGGGTAGGTTTAAATATTTTGTCAGATTTAACTGAATTCTCATCTGTGTTTGATGATGATGATCAAAATACGGATTTCTTTACAGTTGGTAAAAAAGTTCAAATAAACTTATCAGATATGGATTATATTACTTGGAAGTCTGAGATTGATAAAGATATTGCTTTATTAAATTTATTATTGGATATGGTAAAGATTATTACTCCAGAGACTGATAACAAACTTTTAAGTCTTATGGACATTATAAGAAAGAAAATTGAGACTCCTATAAATAAAGATAATAATAAAATCATCATATTTACTGCCTTTGCAGATACTGCTGAGTACTTGTATGAACATGTTACAAAATCATTAGGTACAGAGTTAAAATTAAATGTTGCTCTTGTAACTGGATCAGTTGATGGAAGAACTAATATTCCAAATTTTAAAAGTAATATGAATCACGTTTTGGCTTGTTTTTCTCCAACATCTAAAGAGTATGAATTAATATATAAAGGTGAAAATGAAAATATTGATATTTTAATTGCAACAGATTGTATATCTGAAGGACAAAATTTACAAGATTGTGATTACTGTATTAATTATGATATTCATTGGAATCCCGTTAGAATAATCCAACGTTTTGGTCGTATAGATAGAATTGGCAGCACTAATGATGTTATTCAATTAGTCAACTTTTGGCCGGATATTGCATTAGATGAGTATATAAATCTGAAATCACGTGTGGAAACACGTATGAAAATTTCTGTAATGACTTCTACTGGGGATGATGATCCTATTAATATTAATGAAGATGGGGATTTATTATACAGAAAAAGTCAACTTGAACGGTTACAGAATGAAGTTTTAGATATTGAAGAAATGAATACAGGGATATCTATAATGGATTTAGGACTAAATGATTTTAGGATTGATTTACTACAATATATGAAGGAACATCCTAATATTGAACGATTACCAAAAGGTATTAATGCTGTAGTAAAAGGTGAAAATCCAGGAATTATCTTTGTTCTTAAGAATATCAATACAAATGTAAATATTGATAAACAGAATAGATTACATCCTTTTTATTTAGTATACATTAGTGACACTGGGGAAGTAATTTCAGACCACTTACATCCTAAAGAGACATTAGATCTATTAAGATTTTTAGCAAAAGGAAAGTCTAGTGTAAATATTAAACTTTCACAGCTATTTAATGATATGACTAATGATGGAAAAGATATGGAGAAGCCATCTTATTTACTACAAAAGACTATACAATCTATTATTAATGTAAAGAAACTAGGTGATGTAGATTCCTTTTTTAAATCAGGAATCACTACATTGAAAGATACCTTTATAGATGGGCTTGATGACTTTGAACTCATTTGTTTTATGATGGTGATGCAATGAACTATTTACCTGAGAAAACAATAGTAAATCAGAAGATTCCAAAAGAAGCATTTTATAAAAATCTAAAACTTAGTAGTAAATTGAAAAAATCCTTAATCGATGATGTTGACTCAATTGTAGTTACACATAGTTTGACTAATGATTCATTGGGATTTGAAAGCACAACTATAATTGAGGAAATATTGTTAGTTACAATTGATTTAAGAAGAATTGATTATAATATTAGCCTGATTGAGACGATTTTAAAATCAAATCCTCATAAATTACTTATAAAATTAAATTTTAATAATCGATTACAATATTTATTTTATGAGAATAAACTCTACAAATCAGCGTGGAAAGACTCTTTTAATCTTGATTATCAATGTGATGTAAAGCGTCTTGATAAATTATGGTTATATTTAATTATTCAAGTACTTGGGTTTGAAAATAACTTTGATAGTAATAAAGATTTAATTGCTGTATTAGAGGATTATGATAAGATAAAAAAATTAGAAGTATCTATTGAGGTATTAGAGCGTAAAATCTATAAAGAAGTTCAACCTAAGAAAAAATTCAGACTTTATAAGGAATTACAACTGTTAAAACAGTCATTGGAGGAATGTATTAATGGATAAGTTAAAAATGCAAACGGCTAATTTAGCAGATGAAAAGTTAAAAAAACTATTAGAATTGTTTCCTAATATAGCTACTGAGACGATAGATTCAGATGGGAATTTAGTTAGAGCCATTGATAAAGATATTTTGTCTCAAGCAATTAATAATATTGTGGTTGAAGGTCGTCAAGAAAGATACCAGTTTACATGGCCAGGTAAAAAGAAAGCTATTGCACTTGCCAATACTCCTATAAATAAAACATTAAGACTAAATAAGGACAAATCAATAGGTAAAGATGGTGAACAAGGGAAAATAGACTCTGAAAATATATATATTGAAGGGGATAACTTAGAAGCAATGAAATTATTGCAGGAAACATATTTGTCTAAAATAAGTCTTATTTATATTGATCCCCCTTACAACACGGGAAGTGATTTAGTTTATTTTGATAATTATACACAAAGTAAAGAAGACTTTTTGTATGATTCAGATATTATTGATAATAATAGTAATCTATTAGTTCATAATCCATCAACAGCAGGTCGGTTTCATACTAACTGGCTAAATATGTTATATCCTAGGTTGTATTTAGCGAGGGATTTATTGGCCGATGATGGTCTAATATTTATAAGTATTGATGAGAATGAATTTGTCAATTTAAGAAAAATTTGTGATGAGATTTTTGGTGAGCATAATTATATTTCTGACTTTATACGTAAAACAAAATCGACAACAAATGACTCAAAAATTGGAATTAATTATCAACATGAATTTTTGCTTTGTTATGCTAAAAATAAGTCTAGAATAGACTTATTTGGAGGTGAGCGTAACTTAGAACGCTTTAAAAATCCAGATAATGATCCTAATGGTGATTGGACATCTTATGATCCAAGTGCTAGAAGTGGTAATATAAAGAATAATTATTTTGAAATTCAGAATCCTTATACTGGAAAGGTTGATCTTCCACCTAATGGTAGGTTTTGGGCTTTTTCCAATAATACTGTAGAAAAACATATTAGGTCAGGAAAAATAACCTTTAAAAAAAGTCATGGGGAAAATGAACGGGGATTTATATATAAAAAATATAAAAGCGAACTCAAAAATACTCGTGAAAATCTAAATTCTCTTGAATTCACAGATAATAAATATATGAACCAAGTTGCAACTAAAGAAGTTAATGAATTAGGTTTATCTGGCTGTTTTTCATATCCAAAAAGTGTTAATTTTATAAAAAAAATTATAGAACATAGTGTTAATTCGAACGATGGCATCGTCCTTGATTTCTTTTCTGGATCAGGAACAACAGCACAAGCTGTAATGGAATATAATGAAGAAAATAATAGTAATCTAAAGTATATTTTGATTCAGTTACCAGAACTATTAGATATTTCGAATAATGCTATTCAAGAGGATTGCAAAACAATTTGTGATGTTGCTTTATTGAGACTTAGAAAATCATTGAAAGCATTTGGAAAGCCTTTTGATGGAGATTTAGGCGTACGTTTATTTTATGTTGATTCATCTAATATGAAGGATACATATTATTATTCGCATGATATAGAGCAATCGCTACTGGATAAATTAATTGATAATATTAAGCCAGACCGGGATTCGCTAGATCTATTGATACAAGTAATGTTAGAGCTAGGTATTGAATTATCAACTCCGATTAATATGACTGTATATAATCAAAAAGAGGTTTATACTGTTGGTGATAACTATTTAGTTGCTTCTTTAGATACAAATAGATTGTCAGAGGATTTAGTTGTACACTTAGCTGCATTGAAACCAGTCTATGTGGTACTTAATAATCAAGCGATTGATAATGATAGTTTATTATCTAATATTGAACAAATATTTAATACTCATAGTCCAGATACAAAAAGGATGATTATCTAATTATGCCTAATATTAATTTTAGATTTACAATTCAACCATACCAGACACAGGCTGTAAATAGTGTAGTTAAAGTTTTTGATACACAACCATTTCAAGTTAGTAATAGATTCCGCCGTGACTTAGGGGATATGCCGTCTCAATCATCCTTATTTATGCCTAATTTTGAAGGTGATGATATTGCCGCAGGTTATGCTAATGCAGATATTACACTATCTGATGCACAAATACTTAAGAATATTCAATCGATTCAAAAAACCAATAATATTATTGTTGATCAAGATATAGATAAATCTTTAGGTCAGTGTACTTTGGATATTGAGATGGAGACTGGTACAGGTAAGACATATGTTTATATTAAAACTATGTTTGAACTAAATAAGCAGTACGGTTGGTCTAAATTTATAATTGTTGTACCATCCATAGCTATACGTGAAGGTGTATATAAGAGTTTCTCCATGATGGAAAATCATTTTATGGAAATATATCATAAGAAAGCACGCGTATTTGTTTATAATTCTAGTAATCTTAGTGAGTTAGATTCATTTAGTCGTAGTGCAGATTTACAAGTCATGATTATTAATATGCAAGCCTTTAATAGTTTTGACGCCTCTAAAAATAAAGATGGCCGTGGTGGAAATGAAGCCGCACGTATTATTTTTTCAGAGCGTGATGATTTTGGTTCACGGAGGCCTATAGATGTTATTGCGGCTAATAAACCGATTATAATATTAGATGAACCACAAAAAATGGGGGGAAAAAACACACAAGATGCCTTGAGGCAATTCAACCCACTTTTTACTTTAAATTACTCTGCTACTCATAAGGATAAACATAATTTAGTGTATGTATTAGATGCTTTAGATGCATATAATAATAAGTTGGTAAAGAAAATTGAAGTTAAGGGCTTTGACTTAGAAAATTTAAAAGGCACTGATCAGTATTTATATTTATCCGAAATAATACTTTCTCCAAAAGTTCCGCCTAGAGCAAGAATTGAGTTAGAAATAAAATATGATAAGTATATAAAAAGAGAGACTAGAATTGTTGATGTAGATGATAACTTATATGTGTTATCTAAGGAGTTAGAGCAATATAAGGGATATCATATTAATGAGATTTCTCCTGGTGGTCAATCTGATAATGATTTAGGCTATGTATCTTTTACTAATGGGGTGAAACTCTATGTGGGTGAAGTACAAGGTAATATTTCTGAAAAAGATATTCGACGTGTACAAATTAGGGAAACTATTCGTTCACACTTTAAAAAAGAGGAACTATTATTTTCAAGAGGTATAAAAACTTTATCTTTATTTTTTATTGATAAAGTAGAAAACTATCGTAAATATAATGAAATTGGAGATGAAATAAATTCTGAATATGGTGATATATTTGAAGAAGAATATAATCATATTTTGGAAGAGTATATCTCAACCAACAATACAACATATGTGGATTACTTGAAGGATATAGAGGTAAGTAAAACGCATACAGGTTACTTTAGTGTTGATAAAGATGGGCGGAAGATTAATAGTAACACTACTAGAGGGTCAGATATAGCAGACGATGTATCTGCATATGATTTGATAATGAAACACAAGGAGCGATTACTTTCATTCGAAGAACCTGTAAGATTTATATTCTCACATTCTGCATTACGTGAAGGTTGGGATAATCCAAATATATTTCAAATTTGTACATTAAAACAAGGTGGCACTAGTACTACTAATAAGCGTCAAGAGGTTGGGCGTGGATTACGTATTTGTGTTGATCAGACTGGTAATCGAATGGACTATAGTCTTTTAGAAGCTGAGTTTGAAGAAATTAATCAGTTAACTGTTATTGCAAGTGAAGGTTACAAAGATTTTGTTTCATCTTTACAACGAGAAATTACGGATGTTCTTTATGAGCGTCCAACTAAAGCATCTATAGAGTACTTTGAAGGCAAGATCATTGGTACTGATAATAGTAAAAAAATTATTACAAAAGAAGATGCTACATGTATTTATTTTTATCTAGTACAAAATAAATATATTGATTCTAAAGGTGCTATATTACAAGCGTATTATGATGATAAAGAAAATAATTGCTTAGAACCATTTGAGACTGAGTTAGTGGAGCATGCAGAGGATATTCATAAATTAATTCAAGGTATCTACAATCCACGCATTCTTAAAGAAATGCTAGCAAATGCAGATATTACTAAAATTAAAGAAAATCCTCTTAATGACAATTTTTATAAACAAGAATTCCAAAAATTGTGGAAATGTATCAATCGTAAGTACACATATACAGTAGATTTTGATAGTAAGGAGCTAATTAATAAATCGATTAAACATATAGATAATCATTTATTTGTTACTACTTTACAATATACTGTGACTACAGGAATTCAAGAGCGTGTATTAAGCGCAGAGGTAATGAAGTCAGGTCAAGCTTTTAAAGAATCTAATATTGAATCTCAACAATTGACTAGTTCTATTAATAGCTCTATAAAATATGATTTGGTAGGAAAAGTTGCTACTTTAACTAATCTAACAAGAAAAACTGTTGTGAAGATCTTAAAATCTATAAGTTCAAAGAAGTTTGCTTTATTTAAGGTGAATCCGGAAGAGTTTATATCAAAAGTTAGTTCATTAATTAATGAGCAGAAGGCAACCATGATTGTTGAGGATATAACATACAACTTAACAGATAAAGTTTATGAATCTGAAATATTTACAGCAGAAAAATACAAGGACTATACAAGGGCCATTAAATCAAGTAAGCATATTCAAGACTATATTTTTACCGATGGTTTAGCGGAGAATTCTGTAGAGAATCGATTTGCTAAATCGCTTGAGCTAGATAGTAAAGTTGTCGTATACGCAAAATTACCTCGAGGGTTTAAAATTCCTACTCCAGTTGGAAATTACACACCTGATTGGGCAATTGCTTTTGAGAAAGATAGTGTTAAGCATATTTTCTTTATAGCAGAAACGAAGGGGGATATGAGTTCATTAAGTTTAAGACCTATTGAACAAGCAAAAATCTCTTGTGCAAAAAAACTTTTCTCTAATCTATCTAATCAAGATTTGGTATATCATGAAGTTGATTCATATGAGAACTTAATGGCTGTTATGGCGTCTATTTAAAAATGTAAAATTTAATAAGTAAAATTGATTGATTTTTATTTTATATATTTATAAAAGACCTGATGCAATATCAGGTCTTTTGTATTTTCATCAAATCTCTTTATTTTACCTGTATAATACTTTCATTAGTCTAATGAGAGGGTAGATATAGATGAGAGATACTGCAAAACAAATTATAAATTACTGGTATACACTTGAATGTTTGCAACCGAAAGAGGTACCTAAGTATAAAGCAATTCCTAAGAGGTATATTAAAGAACTTGTATTCAATACTGAAAATGATAGAACTACTATTTATCAACAGTCAGTAATTAATCCTTTTTGGAAAAATTCACATGTTTCTACGTATGTTGTACCGTTACCAAATTATTCTTATAATTATTCTATTATTGATGAGATTAAAAGTTTTAAGGATAAAAAGGCCTATGTGTTAGATGATGAACATGCGGTTCTATTAAGTGTAGTCAAAGGGACTGAAGTCCTAGAAGCTTTCATTGATAAACTAGAAATTGAACATCCAGAAAAACCATATTTAGGGAATGTGTATAGTGCATCGTTTGTTGTTGATGCAGATGGATTTTATAAAGAAGGTAGTCTACAAATTGCTCCATTTATATGGGTGATTTATCAAATGATGTGTCAGCCTGATGTAGAGTTTAAAGATATTAAGCTTGATGGTTGGGATGAGGTTGTCAAAGAAATTGAAGATAGTTTTAATCTTCCTGAGGAAAAGGTATCTCTTGATAAGGCTGCACGTGAGATCAATGCGTATCTACAAGAGAATATCTTAAAGCCTATGGGTGTTACTATGTTCCGTGCTGGAGATGTTTATGGTTACTGTGGCTTTACGTCAGAGGAGATTCAGCTTGTTAAGTCTGAGACAATGCCTATTAATGATTTAAAATCTACCTTTTTCCTTGATGATCTACAGTTAGTGTTACATCATATTGATTCATTAAAGGATAACGATAAGGTATTGTCTTATATCAACAGTCTTAATCAAGATATTGAGCATTATGATTTGTTGAAAGATACAGATCAAATGCGTAAGTGGTATAATCCAAAGGCTTTACCTTATGGTAGATGGCCTTCAAAGTTTAATTTATCCTTTATGCAGCAAATTGCCGTTAATATTGCTAAGGAGAACCCTAAAGATATCTTTTCTGTTAATGGTCCTCCTGGTACAGGCAAAACTACGTTATTGAAGGATATTATTGCTAGTAATATTGTTGAACGTGCTGCTAAGTTTTGTGAAA
>ERZ1106977.479-NODE-479-length-12359-cov-3.181486_pt1 | contig 12359 bp, 11 predicted proteins | sample MGYA00403688_ERZ1106977 | MGnify/ENA primary metagenome ERZ1106977 (study PRJEB35170, sample SAMEA104062426) | human gut metagenome | biome: human gut; feature: human-associated habitat; material: faeces | place: Denmark | collected 2012-06-23 ...
GTCGCCGGATACGATATTGACAAGGCGAGCCGATACCCTTATGAACGTAACAATGATGCTGAATTCATTTGCAAGGACGTGAAAGAGATCATCTCAGGGGAAATCAAAGGCCTCTATCCCTCTGACACAGATATCAGAATGTTGATGGGCTGCGCTCCCTGCCAACCATTCTCAACATACAACAGGCTATCACGCTCCGCACCGTCACGTGTGGAAAAAATGGATCTTCTGAACTATTTCGGCCAACAAGTCCGACAGGTCCGCCCGGATATCGTGTCGATGGAAAACGTTCCCCAACTGGCAAAGGAACGAGTATTCCGTGATTTCCTTACGCTCCTTGAGGAGGAGAGATACCACGTAGAGTGGCGAGTCGTGTATGCCCCCGATTATGGTGTACCACAAACACGTAAACGACTGCTGTTACTCGCATCGCGTCTTGGCCAAATTTCTCTGATTCCTCCCACTCATAACACTGCACACCGTACGGTGCGTGATGCCATCGGCGGACTCCCCCGCTTGGAGGCTGGCATGGTGGACGACAAGGACAATCTACATCGTGCACGCCGCCTATCCAACCTGAATCTCAAACGTATCCGGGCAAGCGTGCCGGGAGGATCTTGGAAGGACTGGCCGGACGAGCTGAAGCTTGCCGCATACAAAAAGGATAGCGGTCAGACGTTTGGTTCCGTGTATGGACGTTTGCAATGGGACCAGCCATCATCAACCATTACGACACAGTTCATCGGATATGGAAGTGGCCGCTTTGGACATCCTGAACAGGATCGTGCGTTGAGTCTGCGCGAAGGGGCATTACTGCAAACATTCCCCAAAAGCTATTATTTTGTTGACCCTGACGTAGGAGCAGACTACTCCTCGCAGCAGGTTGCCCTTCAAATCGGCAACGCGGTTCCGCCGCGACTAGGGGAAATCATAGGGCTGTCAGTTCTTCGCCACTTGCAAACGGTATAGTGATCCACAAAAAGCAAAGGAGCCAATATCATGGAGAATGAGGAGATAATCAATTTCGCGACCGCGAATAATACGGCCACGCATTTAGGGAGAAAACTGTATTCCTCCATTTCCCCCGCAATCGCCGAATTGATCGCGAACAGCTATGATGCGTATGCCACGCACTGCGACGTCAGGTTAGATGTTGGCGCCGATCATATCGTTATCGCTGATGATGGTATCGGCATGAGCATCAAGGATCTTAAAGAACGCTATGTGCAAATCGGACAACAGAAGATACCCGTCAATCCCCCTGAAGGCCTTACCTACCGATCCCCTATGGGCAAGAAAGGCATCGGTAAGCTTGCCGCATTCAGTTTAGGCAATTCATACACGGTGTATACACGGACCGGGAATGACGCATGGGAGAAGTTCTCACTGAATTATGCGGAGATGATCAAACAGGAAAATTCCATCGAATATCGGGTCCCCGTGGAAAGAGAAAGTTCGCTTCCTAAGTATCTGGATGATTTTCAAGACCATGAACATGGAATGATCATCATTATCGAGGGTCTGCGTGTAAAACGTGCGGGAAGCGTCATCGCCGCGCTGAAACGGCAGATTCCCCGTCGTTTCTTCTTGAGTGACACCAATTTCCAATTGACGATTGATGGAGACGCCATCAATATGACGGACCATCGCGCCCTCTTCTACGACAAAGTCACCGCCTTGAATTACGCGGGCTATGGCGAGGATGATATCTGGAATCAATTCAGTCGCGATCGAAAGAAAGGAGGAAACCCTTTAACTATCCAAAAGTTCAATCCTCCTGAAACGAGCATGCAATCTCTCAAAGATGCCTTTGACGTGATGATGGACAAAGGCGTCCGCGCGTGGGTGGGCGTCATCGATAAACCAAAATCCCTCAAAGAGATCGGTCTGGGAGGTGTCGTCGTTTATATCAACGGGAAAGTCGCGGATGAAGATTTCCTGAAGGAGCATAAAGACGCACGGATCGGCGGCCAGTATATTTGCGGCGAGGTTCAGGCGGATTTCCTCAATGAAGGCAGTGAGGAACCCATCACCAGTAGCCGTCAAGGTCTTGATGAGAATAACGAAGAGGTCAATAATCTTACGGAGATCATCCGCAGTATGCAGTCAAAGGCCATTGATCAATGGAATCGGACCAGGGAAACGCATGCGGCCGATGCGCTGCCCGACATCATTAAAAATAACGAGAAATATCAAAACTGGAGACATAACCTGAAAGGAGACCAACGACGATTAAATAACAGCCTCCTAAAAATTTTTAGTTATAGATGGGACTTTGAAGAAGATAAAGATGACATCATCAAGGACAACATGGTCTCCTTGGTCAACAGCTTCACGCAGATCGTGGAAAGTTCAGGAACCACCAATCGTGACCTATTACAGGTGGAAAACAGTGATGATGTATTGGATGTCGTAGCTCATTATCTTTCCACGGTGGCCACCGTGGAAAGATTAGGTCAGGCCTCTTTGATCGAGAAACGGCTTCAAGCCATCAAGATACTTCAAGACCTAATGAAGGATCCCTCCACAAAGGAGAAGGCCTTCCAGGAACATTTATTCGAGAACCCTTGGCTGATTAATCCCTTCTGGAATAGGTCAACACGAAGTAATTCGGAGATACGTATCCAAAGGGAACGATTCACCAAGCTCTACGATGAAAAGGGCGAGGATTACAAGAGACGCTTCATTGACATTTACCTTGAAGCGGCTGATGAGCCACTTCCCATTGTCGTGGAGCTGAAAAAGAACGAGCCAACCGGCCATGCCAAGGTTAATTCGCGAGATATCATTGCACAGATTGATCAATACCGGGAAGCCCTCCTGCAGGAATGGGAACCGGATAAACTATTGAAGTATGGGATAGGCGCCGATGCTTATAGGAAAATTCCCGGGTATTTCATTATTTCGGAGGATATTGGTATCACCGGTCAAAATAATAGAATAACTTTTCGTCAATACGATCTGCTGGATATAGAGAACGCGGGAATCAAACTCCTGACTTATTCGGAATTGGTAAAGAATGCCCAGTCCGCATACCGCGAATTCCTACAAAACCTTGACTCCTCCCAAGAAAAGATTCCATATATTCCGCTACCTTCGACTGATAAGGACTGAGGTCTTCTGCATGATTTCATCGCCGTTCCCATCACCTTAATGATGGGAACGGCGATGCTGAATGGCTGGCCCGGGAAACTCGCGAGGATCAACTCGACATCCGGAATATCCACAGCATCCACATTCGTGATGTCGCCGGTCACCTCATGCGAATCCTTCCAATTCTCGCTTGGTAGGTCTGAACGCGTTTTTAAGTCACTTCGCATCCTTCGTATCCCGTGGGGTATCATCGTCGAGGATCGTGTACGCGCCTTCGAGCGGCCCGTTGATGCCGGTGCACACAGCCGGCATCCACATCCCACCGCCATGTGAGCGTCCACGGGGATTCGAGGCCGGTGTGCACGCGACGTACGGAAGCCCACCACGTGCATTGGAACACCTGGTAGGTGGTGTCGGTGGCCGGGATGCCCATGGCCGCGATGTCCACGCTCAAGCACTCCAAGGGATGGAAGGCGGCGGCATGAAGTCACGATCGGATGGCCATCTCGCACAGGCTGACCGTCCGTGCGCGCAGGCCGATTACGTCGTCGGAGTCTTTGAAACGTGCCAACAGTCGGTCATGTTCGTCGGCCTTGCGGATGAGCGTCCGTCCCAGTTTCCTGAGCTGGCCGGCATTGAGCGGCCCTATCGTGGTGGTCGTCACGCCTTCCCTAACGGATATGGTCTGCGCGCCGGCGGCAGTGTCGCCTTCGATGGTGAACATGTAGACGAGTGTCCCGTCCCGGCTCATGCCGGAATATTCGGGATCGGCGGCATTGGCATTGATGCGTGTCGGCCATGGGGTGACGCTCATCATGACGTTCCGCCTTGTCATCGTCTCGTTCCTTCCAGGATGAACGGGTCAAAGGTATAGGTACCCGGGGCGTTCAGACAGCGTTGCAGGTGTTCGTCGGGATGTTCGGCATGGGCGATCAGGAATTCTCCCATGCTTTTCATCTGGTCCGGGGTGAGCGCCAGCGTCATGTCGAGTTGATTGCCGTCCATGGTCATGGACATGTCGTCGGATGTCATGGGGATCGTCACGGCCAGTCGGCAGAGCATTCGCGATCCTTCGGCCGGTTTGTCGGTGCGTGCGTCGGTTTCGCCCGGTTCCCAGAACGCATCTATTCGCATTCTCATGTCTCATTGCCCCCTTTTCCATGTCTTGCCGTGTTCGAATTCCGTCCTCCTCGTGTCGTCCTGCCGAACGACTTCGACGGGGTTGATGGCGCGGCGGGTGTTCTACCGGTCAGAGCCCCGGATCGCTGCCGGGCAAGCCGGTGTCCTCGCCTGATGGCGCGGGCACGGACCATCCCGGCGAGGCTCCGCCCGTATTGGCGGAGGACGAGGACGACGAGCCTTCCGAAGACGGGCGTCGCACGGTTCCGGAACCGGATCCGGAACTTCCTTGGGATTGGCTTCCTCCCGAATATGAGGGTGTTTGCCGCTGTGGAGCCGATTGGGATTGCGATGCCTGCGCCTGCTGCGCGGCGGCTTCCTGTTCGGCCTTGGCCTTCGCCTCCGCGTCGGCCTGCTCCTTCGCCGTCTTCGATTCGTTGACCTCTTGCACGGCCTTCGCGATCGCTTCCGCGTCACGGACCCTGACCGCCTTCAGCAGGGTCTCCCGGGTCTTGTCGTCCGCCACCTTGCCGTCGGTCTGCTTGTACAGCGCGTCCGCGTCGTCCACGGTCTTGTCGAGTTTGCTGTCGGTGACGGCCTCGGTTGCGGTCTTGAGATCGGCGAGACGGTTCCTGAGCCCTTTGGTCGTTCCGCGCAGCGCCGCCGTGGTCCTGTCCACGTCGGATGTGGCGGCGTCGGGCGCGCAGAAACCCTTGATGACGGTCGTCTTTGCGTCCAGGAGCCGATCCAACGCATCAAGCGTCTTGGGATCCGAGACCTGGCCTCGACTGGTGTCCTTCAATAGTTTGGAGGCTTCGGCCGTGGTCCTGTCCAGGTCGGACTGGACGCTCTTGCGTGTCGCTTCGGCCGAGTCGCATGCGCTGACTGCGGTCTCATGCGCCTCTTGCCGCATGGCGGCGGCGCGGCGGTTCTTGGCTTGCAGTCCCATCCAGGACACGGCGATGAGGCTCGCGGCCATGACGATCGCGACGAGCGCCTTCCCGACCGGGAAGACGCGGCGCACCTTCGGATCGTCGGGGTCGGCCGAGTAGGTGACGGCCGCCGACAGCCCGCCTGGCCTCCCGGTTTTCCCGGTTTCCGTCGGTTCCGGTTCCGGTATGGGCGGGAGGCTCATCGTGGTTGGCTCCAGGTCGGCGACCTGTTCGAGTGCCTCGAAATCAGCGTCGGCGTCCTGCAGGGCCTTCTCCGTGGAATCGTCGGGATGGGACTGTTCCGTTTCCGGTCCGTGGGAAGGACCGGAAACGGAGGATTGCGACTGGGATGGTTCCGGCTCGGCGGGCCGGGTCTCATCCACAGATTCCATAGACGCCGGCACGGGTTCCCGTCCTGGTTCGTGTTCCGGCGGCAGTGGCGCGGATGGTATGGCGACGCGGCGGCGACGTCGCATGGATTCGGGAGGCCTTGGCGCGGCCCCGGCCGAGTCGAAGCCCTGCTCCTGCGCGGTGCGCCACCAGTCGACGAGTGCCGGCCATGCGTGCGGGTGTTCGGCTATGAGGCGCATCCATGGGCGCCAGCCGGGGTCGTTGGCCATGGCGTGCAGCTGGTCGGCGGTGAGTTTGGGGCTGAGGATCGGCTCGCCCGTCGTCCTGTCGGTCCTGATCATTTCCCGTCGTCCTTGTCTTCCGGGGCCTTGTCGCCGAGGACGGTGTACGCGCCTTCGAGCGGTCCGCTGATGCCGGTGCATTTCCAGCCCTTGTCGGCGGTCCATCGCCATGTGAGGGTCCATGGCGATTCGAGGCCGGTCCACACGCTGCACGTCGCGGTCGTGGAGGTGCCGGCGTTCATGCCGCCGGACGCCTGCACATCGGGCTGGTCGGCGATCCGGTCGATGGGGATGTTCAGGCCCTGCGCGTCGGATGCGAAGTATCGTTTGATGAGCCGGTCGCGGTCGCCGCCCTTGCCGGTGTAGGCCGCCGCCGCCTTCGGAGCGAGCTTCTCGCATACCTCCAACGGTTTCTGATGCTTCACGGCCGGCGTGGACGTTGACGTCTCCGCCTTGACGTCGGACGCCGCGAGCCTGCTCCAATTTTCCGTTCCGGCCGGATGCATGAGGATGAAGGCGATGTTCGCGACGACCATGAGAACGACGGCCGCGGTCGTGGCCGCGATGATGAGGATGTTCCTTGTGCGCTCGTCCATTCCTTTTCCTTCCTAGTGGATGAAGCTGACGCCGTTGCCCATGGCGGCGAGTTCCGATGCGCTGATGGTCTCGGTGACGACGGCCATCCAGCCGGTGCCGGACTGGCTGATGAGGATCGAGCCGTCGGAGTTGACCTGCTCGACGACCGCGACGTGGCCGTAGTAGCCGCTGGAGCCGTGCACGCCGGCCTCGAAGCACATCACGTCGCCGGGCTTCGGTTTCCGTCCCACCTGGTAGCCGAGACGGGCCGCGGTGTCGTTCCATTGCGCGCCGTTGCCCATGTGCGCGTCGACGGGCTTGCCGATCTGGTTCCTTCTCATTGCGGCCCACCAGGTGCACTGGTAGGTGTCGTAGTCCGGGAAGCGCGTGTAGTGCAGGCCCATGGCTTCGATGTTCACGTGCCAGCCGTCGCCCATGACGAGCTTCGGGCTCAGCGCGCCGACGGTCGGGCCCGAATCGCCGGAACCGCCCGAGGAGGTGTACTTGGTCCGGGCCAGGTCGACGATCCGTTTCACATAGTTCGTGGTCTCCGTGAAGGGCGGTATGCCACCGTATTTCAGGACGCTGCCGAGGCCGGCGTTGTAGGCGGCGAGGGTCAGCTGGAGCGTGTCGCCGGTCAGCTTCCCGGACTTCTTGGCCGTCTCGACCTGCGAGGCGAGGCCGCACATGTAGTTGCCCTGGCTCCGGATCGCGTCGTGCGGGTTCCAGACGTCGGCCTTGCCGTCGCCGTCGCCGTCCTTGCCCGCGGACGCCCATGTGGAAGGCATGAACTGTGCGATGCCCTGCGCTCCGGCGGAGCTGCCGGCCTTCGGATTCCAATTGGACTCCTGGTCGATCTGGGCGGCGATGATGCTCGGCGTGACGACCTGGCAGATGGATCCGGCGCGGATCACGTCGGCCTCGTATTCCGCGGGCACGCCCGCGACCGTGGATTCGCTGGCGCTGGATCCCAGGAACGCGCCCATGACGGCCAGGAGCACGCCGAGCACCGCGAGCATGGCCGCGATGACGGGCAGGATGGGAAGGCTGATGGAGGCGGCTCCCGCTATGACGTGGGATACGGCCATGCGCACGAAGTTCGCGGCGGCGCGGGCGGCACGCACGGCGGCCTGCCCGGTGGCTTTCGCGCCGCGTGCCGCCTTGACGGGCGCGCGGCGGTGCCGCCAGATGAATTTGGCCGACGAGTTGACGCCCTTCACGCCCGCGCGTGCCGCTTTGAAGGACAGGTCGCGTGTGGTGCTTCCCAGCTTCGACGCGAAGTCGTCGTCGGCCGCGGTGAGCCTCGCGCCGGCTTCGTCCATCCAGCCCATGCCGGTGGATCCCATCCGTTTGACGCTCCGGCCGGCTTTCCCAATGCCTGCGCCTATGTGCTTGCCGATCCGCTTGCTCGCCTTGCCTTTCGCGGCGAACTTGCCGATCTTCTCGCTGGGCTTCGCCTCGGACAGCGCCTTGGGTTTGCCGACCGTCTTGCGCATTCCCTTGCCCGACCGCAGGGCGCGTTTGCCGCGGTTCATGATATGCCGCGCCTTGCCGGCCGTCCAGCCCACGCCGTGCATGGCGGAGGACATGCCGTACATGCCGGCGCGTCCCGTTATCTCGGCGGAGGTGTGGCCCATGGAGTCGGCGATGTCGGTCCGGTCCGCGCCGAACTGCGCGGCGCTGGACACCACGCCGGTGGCCGCATGTCCGATGCGGGCGCGCGTGCCTCCGGCGTGGTGGGCTTGGGTTCCGCTCATGCGTTTACTTTCCTTCCTGGAAGGTCGTGGAGTACAGCCGGTAGAGGTCGCCGCCCGCGGGGATGCGCCCGTCGAACGGCACGTAGGCGCTGCCGATCTTCATGAGTCCCTGGCCGGGCAGCACGCCGGTGAAGTACTGGCGCTGCTCCTCGCTCAGGGTCAGCAGCTCGCACAGGGCGTCCGCGTCGGTGCTGTTCTGGCTCAGGAGCATGAGGAAGTCCGAGTTGGACAGCATCTCTCGCGCGTCCTGCAGGTCGAGGATCTCCTCGACGTTCTGGGTGATGCCGGTGACGCCGAGGCCGTATTTGCGGGCGCGCTTGTAGATGTCCTTGAACTGGGCGGCGGCGTACTGGTTGGAGAAGAAGCGGTGGAACTCGTCGACGTACAGCCAGGTGCGCCGCCCGTTGGCCTTGTTGCGGATGACGCGGTTCCACACCTGGTCGATGACGACCATCATGCCGAACGTGCGCAGCTCGCCGGACAGGCCGGACACGTCGAACACGGTGAACCGGTTGGACAGGTCCACGTTGGTCTGGCCGTTGAAGCCGCTCATGGAGCCGGTGATGTACGGGTTGAGTGCGTCGGCGAGGTACCGGCTCACCTGGTCGCCGCCCGCCTGCAATTCGTCGTGCAGGTCCTGCAATGTGGGCTGGACCACTCCCCCGCCCTGGTTGCGGTAGCGCGTGTACAGGTTGCTGACGCACTGGTCGACCAGTCCCTTCTGCAGCGGGTCGAGGCCGTCGATGCCGCCGATGAGCGCGCCGATCATGGAGACCACGTTGTTGGTCTTGTCCTTGACGGGGTCGGAGGCCGAGTCGTCCTCCAGGACGATGTCCATCGGGTTGACGCGCGTGCCGGTGCCGGCGCTGATCCGGATGATCTGTCCGCCGAACGCGGCCGCGAGGGCGAGGTATTCGCGTTCCGGGTCGATGACGATGACCTCGTCGTCACGGTTGAGGAACATGCCGGCGAGTTCCTGCTTGACCGTGAAGGATTTGCCGCCGCCGGACGTGCCGAGCACGAATCCGTTGGAGTTCATGTGGCTGCGCCGGTCCGCGAGGATCGGGTTGCCGCTCCTCGCGTTGCTGCCGTAGAACAGGCCGTGCGGCTCGAACACCTCCTGCGTGGTGAACGGGATCAGGATCGCCGCGCTGTTCGTGGTCAGGGTGCGTTTCATGGGCAGCGGGTTGTTGCCCAGGGGCAGTTCGGCCGTCAGTCCTTCCATCTGCATGAATTTGAGGCTTTCGGCCGTGCACGACTGGGCGTTGACCTTGGCCTTCACGTTCCTGCACGCGACCTCCAGCTCCTCCTGGCTTGCCGCGGACACGCCGATCACGATGATCGAGTCCACGAGCCTCTGGTTGGTGGAGCGCAGCTCGTCGCGCAGTTGGCCGAGCTGTTCCTGCTGGTCGGCGAGGTCGTCGGGAAGGTCGTCGGGGTCGAGGCCCTGCTTGCGGTTCTTGCGGCGTTGGTCCATGATCTGCATCTTGACCTCGGCGTTCTTGCGGCGCACGAGCGTCATGCTGTCGCCGCGGTCCATGGGCGCCAGGTGGATGCTCACGTCGACGCGGGCGCGCAGGCCGGTCAGGTCGTTGACCAGCTGGTCGGACAGTTCCGGCGGCAGGCTGGACACCCACATGGTGCGGTGCAGGTATTTCGAGTCCAGGGATTCGATGTCGAGCATGGTCGGGTTGCGCGCGTCGATGCTCCACGGGCACACGAGGTCCTTGGTGTCGGGTTTGCCGGGCTGGTGGGCGAAACGCCGTTCGTCGAACCGGAACTCCTCGCCGGGGCGGAGCACCTCGGCCATGAGGCGCAGCCGGTGTTCGCGGTCGAGCCGGGTGGCCTCGCATGCGTCGATGGAGCGCAACTGGGCCACGAGGTTGTTGCACAGGGCGTTCAGGCTCGCGACGGCGGCCTGCTCGTCGCTTTCGCGGACGGTGACGGTCAGGGTCTTGACGGTGCTGGTGTTGCGGCTGACGGATTCGAGTTTGCCTTGGGCGAGGCGGTTGTAGTCGAGCCGGTAGCGGTCGAGGCCGTCGCCGGTCTCGTCCATCATCACGTCGGCGAGGATCTCGCGCACGCCGCGTGAACGCGTGTAGGAGGCGATCTGCACGCTTTGTCCGGCCTCGAAGCTGTTGATGAGCTTGGCCCACCGGTCGATGATCTCCATCTGATGGGATTCCGGGCTCAACTGGTAGTTGATGTCCTGGAAGAGGATGGTGGCGCTCCACCGTCCGTCGCCCAGGCGTGCGGTCCCGTTGCGCAGCATCGCGTCGTAGCCGATGAGCTGCTTGACGCCCTTCGGCAGACGCGTCGCCTTCTTTCTCCGCGCCTTCGTCCCGGCTTCGGCACCGCCTTCGGCCGGCGCGACCGGGGGCTTCTTCTTTCCGAACATTCCTCACCTTTCCTTGATCGTCGGTTTCGCGCCGGTGCGGTATGGTCTGCCCGGACCGTCGAGCAGGTAGACCTCGCGCTGCGTGTAGTGGCGCAGGATGTATTTCAGGTATTTCTCGGGCATGAGACCCTTGGGACGGGCCCACCCCCATGCGGCGATGGGCAGGCCGGGCGGAAAGATCAGATACATGCACAGGTTCGGATCCCATCCCAGACCGAGCCACATGCCCAGGTATCCGCCCCCGCACACGATGGCGAGGATGACTGCGGCGAGGCACTGCCGCCAGCTCATCCCCATGAACACCTTCGATTCGATGGTGGTCAGTTCCCTGTAGACGGGCATCTGCAACGCCATGATGATTGCTTCCTTTCGTGGATGTGGATTGCGTTGTGTTTCATTCGCCGCCGAAAAGCTTCTTGGCGACGGAGTTGGCCGCCATGACGACGCCGATGAGCATCACGCTCGCCAGGAGCAGGCCGATGAAGTTGTCCATCACCCAGCCGGAGAGGCTGTCGCCGTCCTTGAACTTGCTCGGGTTGAGCGTGCCGCCCACGAGCGTGCGGTACATGAGGATCGCCAGATAGAGGGTCGCGCATTGGAACACCGCGCTTGCATACTGTTTGAAGTAGTTTATGCCCCACTGCCTTGTCTCCTCCTGCGCGATGAAAGCGATGGGCAGGGGGTTGAACGCGGTCAGCATGTAGATCTGCACGAAACGCAGGAGGACCACGACGGTCACGACGATGGTCGCGCCCTTGGAGACGAGGAACGGGATGATCAGCAGGATCAGGCATGGGATCTGTCCGAACGGTCCGGCCGACTCGATGGCGCTCCTCATGCCGTCGCCCAGGCCCGCGCCGGCCGCCGTCCCGGTGGTGGGGGCCGCGGTGTGGATGCCGTTCATCACGGACTGTCCGATCTCGTCGATGGCCTTGAGCATGAGCTCGCAGTGCTGGGCGGCGGTGAACACGAGGACGAGTTTGAACATCGCCATGGCGATGAGCTTGACTCCCAGCTCCCGGTCCCCGTCGGCCCTGGTGCTGACCCTGGCGAGCTCCAGCACGCACATGATCGCCAGGATCGTGCTGGCGATGGGTTTGACTGCCGAGCGGGCGATGGTCAGACTCAGCTGGTACATGCCCGCGTTGTATTCGGCGGGGGTCTTCAGCAGGTCGGCCACGATGTCGTCGCCGACGCCGGACCCTATCGAGTTGAGGATGCCGACGATGAAATCGACCATGCGCGGCCTCCCGTCTACAGGGCGATGTTGGAGAACAGGGCCGCGGCCGCGATGACCATGCCGCCGCCGACGACCTGCCAGATACCCGACTGGGTCGCCGGACCGTTCTGGTCCTTCAGGCCGCCGGCAAGGACGATGACGCCCCACACGGCCCACAGGCCGCCGCCGATGATGGCGAACTGGCTGAACAGCTGCAACGCGCTGGTGACGACGCTGCTGCCGTCGGCCGCGATGGTGATTCCGTACATGATGGTTTCCTTTCGACTTGTTTTGGATGATATGACCACGGTATGGCCGTGGAGAAGGCTCCGGTTTGGACGTTCCCGCCGAAACCGAAGAGGCTCGGACGATGGTAGGGAAAGGCCCCGCCGACCGTTCGCCGGTGGGGCCGGGTCCCGCCGCCGCGCGCCGGGCTTTGAGTGCCATGGTTCCCGTCCGGCGTTCCGCGGGCCGCGGAACATGGAAACGGGACGGCATCATGCGAAAGGAAGACGGACCGATCCACCACAAGGGGAATGGTGCCGCCCGTTTCCAGCGCCCGTGCCGGGAGTCGAACCCGGAGCCACTGGGAAATTGTGAGAGGCGTGGCTTATCCGTGCGCGGGCCGGGGCG
>ERZ1106977.480-NODE-480-length-12339-cov-4.069928_pt1 | contig 12339 bp, 10 predicted proteins | sample MGYA00403688_ERZ1106977 | MGnify/ENA primary metagenome ERZ1106977 (study PRJEB35170, sample SAMEA104062426) | human gut metagenome | biome: human gut; feature: human-associated habitat; material: faeces | place: Denmark | collected 2012-06-23 ...
AGACCGTGCGCGAAAATCAGCTGCGGCTATTTGCGGATCAGATGATAGGCGGCATAAGCGGCGGCGATGACCAACAGCACGATGCCATACACCAGATACGGCTGGCTCAAGGCGGAACCACCGACTAGTTTCAACGTGTATGGAGCGGTGAAGGCGCCGAGATTGCAGCCGACCAACACCACCGACGTGCACAGCGTATCCGAACCCTTCGGGCAGACCTCGGAAATCTGGTTGAACGTATACGAAATCATGGTCGGGTAGGAGATTCCGGCAATCATTGCGCCTGCACACAGCACCACGAAATTCGGTGCGAAGTAGATCACCAGCGAACCTGCGGCAAGCGCCGCAAGGCCGACGGTCAGGGTCTGTGCTTGCAGGGCCCTATTGATGAAGCCGAAGGCGAAGCCCATCAGCATGCCGCCGATGGTCATAACGCTCAGCAGGGTGGAGGCCTGCTGGATGGTACCGAAACCGGAGTCGGCGATTACCGATGACAGGCGTGTGGTCAGGCCGACGTACATGGTCACGGCGGCGATCAGGAAGACGGTGATTAGCAGAATCGGACCGTTCACCGACTGCTTGACGGCATCGGAGTCGGCGGAATCCATGGCAGCGTCCGCCGGAGCGTCCGGTTCCTTCGGCACGAAGGCGACGAACAGAATCAGAATCGGCACGGCCAGCAGGTAGACGAGGAACGAGCTGTTCCAGCTGAGCAGTACCAGGAATCCCGCGGCGAGCGTCATCAGCGACTGGCCCAGCGATTCGAAGGCGGAACGGAACCCCATCAATGTGGCCTTTTCGTCGCCGGAGAAGAATTTGGCGATCATGGAGACGGCCAGCGAGTTGATCAGGCCGAATCCGACGCCGAGGCCGATGCGTGAACCCATGATTACCCAGAAATTGCCGGTGAAGAGGAACGGGATGATACCGAAGATGGCGGCGATGACCAGACCCGCGGTCACGGTGGCCTTGTCACCGATTTTACGGGCGATGAAACCGGAGGCGATGATCATGATGATCATCGAGAACGAGGGCACGGTGCTCAACAGTTCGACGTTGGCACGCGGCTGGTCGGGAAACTGCTTGATGAGCGCCGGCATCACGCCGGAAATCGCGTTCGACGAGGTGAGCAGCAGGGAAACGGAAAGCAGGGAGAATTTCATCAGCGGGCCATATCCGCTACGGGTGGCGGAGGTGCCGGCCATGGAAGAGGTTGCGTTGGTCATGTTGCGTCCTTACAACAGGAATGTTCTATATTGTCGGTTGGTGATCGTCTGTGATTATTATGCCCGGACGAAGCCCGTAAGAAAGGATGAAACGGGTTCCGTCCGGAAGAATGATGAGAGGGAGGCCGTCAGATCTGCTCGAGCGCGCACAGGGCCGCGCCGATTACGCCGTCGTATTTGCCGGGGATGGTGTAGACGATCGGCAGATCCTCGGCCGGGTACGGTTTGCGGGACATGCGCTTGATTTTCTCTTCGAGCCGCTGCTTGGGGAAGCCTTTCATCTGCGTCACGCCGCCGCCGATGATGATTTTCGCCGGATCAAGCAGATTGATGACGGTCGAGAAGGTCCAGGCGAGATGCTCCAGCCAGTCGTCGATGAACTGCTCATCGCCATACTCGCTGAACGCGTCGTCGATGGAGGCGCCCGGATGGTGCGCTTCGAGCTCACGTACCAGCGCATTGCCGGAGGCGGCCGTTTCGGAGCAGCCTTCCAACCCGCAGCCGCAGGTCCTGCCGGTCGCTTCGTAGATGTGACCGAGTTCCCCGGCCACGCCGTGCAGGCCGGCCAGAATCTTGCCGTCCACCGCCAGCGCGCAGCCGATTCCGGTGCCGACATAGCAGCCGAAGGTCACACCTTCGAGATTCTGCAGATTCAGGCGCTTCGCGTCGTACCGGATGATCATGTTCACGTCGCGGTCGATGAACACCGGTACGCCGAAGCGGCTCAGTCGTTCCGGCACGTTCACGTTGTTCAATCCCGGAATGAACGTGGTCTGCAACACTACGGTGCGTGTAGCGTCGACGACGGACGGGAAGCCGACGGAAATCGCCTTCAGCTCGTATTTGCCATCGAGCATTTCGGCAAGATAGCCTTCGAGATAATCGGCGAGCTTGGTCATAGGATCGCTGCCGCTCAGAGCCTCCTGCGAACTGACGCGACGGGAATCGACGAGTGCACCGAGAGCGTCGACCAGGCCGACGCGCAGGTTGGTGCCTCCGATGTCGATGCCAAGCACGACCGGGGTCTTCAACGTGGCGGAATTGACCGGGCTGTCGGCGGTGGCGACGATCGGCTCGTTGTTGGCGATTGCGGTTGCGGTTGCCGGAGTTGTATCGATGTTGTTCATGGTTGCTCCATTGCAAGGGAAGGGTTGGTGGAATCGATGTGGCCGTACCGGGATGTCGCTACGGCTGAGGGTGACGCAGAACCGTTCCGAATTTGGATGAAAGGTATGAAGGAGAGGGAACGGCCCTGCGCCAAGTGATGATGGGGAGGAGCCGCCGCGACGGATTCGACGGACCGAATCAGTCTTCGGCCGGCAGCGTCTCTCCGGTGGTGCGTTCGTAGTTGGCGCGCATCTTGGCCCAGGCCTTGTCGAGATCGCGGTCGAGTGAGAACAGGCCGGAATTGCCCAGGATGAACGTTTCCGCGCCGGCGTTGCGTAGTTTGGCGAACGTCTTTTCGCTGCACGAGCCGTCGATCTGGATTTCGTAATCCAGGCCGTGGTCGGACTTGTACTTGGCCGCCTGCTCGATCTTGGCAAGCATTTCGTCGATGAACGGCTGGCCGGCGAAACCGACGTCGATGGTCATCAGCGTGAGCAGATCGACGCGTTCGATCAGTGGCAGAATCGATTCGAACGTGGTCAGAGGGTTCACCACAAGACCGGTGCCGCAGCCCAGTGCGCGGATCGAATTCATGGTGCGGAAGGCATGCGTGTTGAGCGTTTCGGCATGGGGTGAGATCACGTTCACGCCGACCTGGGCGAGCGGCTCCAGCCAATAGTCGGGGTCGGTGGTCATCAGATGCGCTTCGTTGCGTACGGAGCTATGCGGCAGCACCCACTTGAGCCATTCCGGGCTCAGGGAGAGGTTCGGAGCGAAATGGCCGTCCATGATGTCGAGATGAAGGGAATCGGCATGCTGGCTCAGCGTGCTCACCTGCTCGCCGGCGATGGAGAAGTCCATGCACATCAGCGAGACCGCAAACTTTGGGGTTTCCATATCGGGTCCTTTCTTATGATGGCTGTCTTCGTCGGTACCAACACGGGGAAGCTGCTGCGCTTGCGCCGTTTTCCTTAAGGTGGTTCTTACGATACGATTTCGATTAATGTGGTTCAACGACAGATTTATGCAGCAATTCGACATTAATCTGTCGTATGTCGAAAGCATTGGAATCTCAACGATTTTTGAAAGGATTGCGATGAAGCGGTCTGCAATATCGTCGACGAAACAACAGTGGCGTTTCACCCTGCCGGACCGGCCGTGGACGTTGGCCGTTACCGGCAGCGAGCTGCCGAGCGAAGTCGCACTGCTGGTCTCCTCCGGTAAAGCGAACAGCAAGGCCGAGTTGGTGCGTGAAACCGGTTTGGCCCGATCTACGGTGTCGTCATGCGTGGACGGGCTGCTGCGTAGGGGAGTGCTGACGACTTCCGGCGTGATCGCAGTGGACCGTGGACGCCCTGCGGAACGACTGGTGATCGACGATCGGCTTGGTCTGATCGCCGTGGCCGACGTGGGCGCCCGGCACACCATGCTCGGCATCGCCGACATGAACATGCGGCTGCTTGCACACGAATGGCATGTGATTTCGATAACCGACTACACTCCGGAGGATTTTCTGGCCTGGGTGAGCGAACAGCTGTGGCGCATGGCATCGGCGGTGAATGCCGACCTGCCGTTGCGGCATGCCGTATTGTCGCTGCCTGCGCGCATCGACATTCGTGAGGATGCGCCGATCCGTCCGCCGATCATGCCCGGCTGGGATGCGTTCGATGCGGTGCGGCACATGCAGGACGCGCTTGGCTGCCCGGTTGGTGTGGAGAACGACACCAATATCCGCGCGCTGGGCGACGCGGCGATACTGCCCGAAGACGAGCGGCCGATCATCGAAGTGAAGATAGGCACCGGCATCGGCGGCGGCATCATCGTCAAGGACGGGCGCATCTTCCACGGATTCGACGGATCCGCCGGGGAAATCGGGCATACGTCATATGATCCGCGCAATCGGAAACGATGTGCTTGCGGGCAGACCGGATGCTTGGAAACACAGGCATCCGTACCGGCCATGCTACGGCGCATGCAGGCGCTTTCGCCGACCGCCGACGAGCCGGACAGCGTGGAACAGCTCATCGAACGGCTGCGCGACGGCAATCTCGGTGCCGAGCAGGCGGTGCGTGAGGCAGGTGAGGCGATCGGCATCATGGTGGCGACGCTGTGCAACGTCCTCAATCCGAGACATGTCATCGTCGGCGGGCTCATCGTGGAGGCGAGCGACGAGCTGCTCACCGCCATCCGCACCACCGTATACAGGACCGCACGCCCGCTGACCACGCGCAACCTGAGCATCGGTCGCAGTCCGCTCGGACGCTTCGCCGGTCTGGCAGGCGGCATCGTGCTCGCCACACAGGAGACCCTGTCGCCGGAACGCCTGTACAACGCGTGAGGCATCAATGGAAAACGCAGGCGACACGCCGGGCGAACTTACGAAGAATCGGGATCCATGGTAGCTTGACGGCTGTTTGAATAACCGCATGGCTTAGCCGAAATATCAGGCTTGGCCATGCGGTTTTTTGTTGCCCGAAAACGGGCGGTTCGCGAATCGAACGACCGTCCCGCAACACGGGCCAATCACACCTATTGCCGTCGAGAGAGGAAAGACGTTGTCCGAAAGCATGGCAACGCAGCAATCGCAAGTCATCATGCGTCCGCAAGGAATCGCGGCGCATGCGCAATCACAGGAGAAAGAACGCTTCGCACACCCGCATAGGGTGATGCTCGGCCTATACGTCGGCGCGTTTTTGGGCATGCTGTCCGAAACGTCCATGAACATCGCGCTGCCGGATCTGTGCGACACGTTCGGCATCACCACCGGCATCGCACAGTGGATGGTCGTCGGCTACATGCTCGCCATCGGCATCGTGTTGCCGTGCGTGGGCTTCCTGCTCAAGTGGGTCAAGGCGAAGACCCTCGTGCTGGTCGCGCTCTCCTGCTTCCTCGTCGGTTCCTTGCTTTCCGCAGTGGCGCCGGCGTCCGCGCTGGTGCTTGCCGGACGAATCATCCAAGGCATCGGCACCGGCATCGTGTTGCCGACCATGTATGCGGCCATCATGCGTGTGTTCCCTCCGCAGAAAATCGGCGCCGCCAACGGTGTGGCGGGTCTCGTGATCATGTTCGCTCCGGTGATCGGCCCGACCTTGGCCGGTCTGATCATCGGCGCCTTCTCCTGGCGTGCGATCTTTATGCTGTTCGCCGTCGTCGCCGTCGTCGCCATCGCCTGCACTGCGGCCACGTTCGTCACGCCGATCGAAACGACCCGTCCGAAGGTCGATGCCTTGTCGGTGCTCGCATCCGTGATCGGGTTCGGTTGCCTGGTGGCCGGTGTGAGCCTCGTCGCCGACATGGGATTCTCACCGCTGGTCGTGGCGCTGCTGGTGATTGGCGTACTGGTCGTCGCATGCTACGCATACCGTCAGCTGCACATTGCCAACCCCGTGCTGGATCTGCGTGCACTCGGCATCGCTTCGTTCCGTACACCGGCCCTGATGGTCACCTGCTCGTTCGCCTGCACGTTGGCGATCATGTACCTTGCTCCACAGGAGCTGCAGCGTGGCCTGGGACTGAATACCTCCGTAGCCGGCATGCTGATGCTCGCCGGTGGTGTGGTCAATGCGGTGTGCTCGTTCCTGACGGGCCGCTGGTACGACCGTGTCGGGGCACGTCCGCTGGTGAGCGCAGGTGCGGTCATCGGTATCGTCGGTTCCCTGCTGTTCCTTGCGATCGGCGTGACCACGGCGCCGGTGTTCTTCATTCTTGCGCATGTGGTGTTCATGATCGGCATTCCGTTGATGCAGCAGTCCGCACAGTCGGCCGCGCTGAAGGGATTGCCGCGTGAGCTTGCCGCCGATGGTTCCACGATTCTGAACACCATGCAGCAGCTGTGCGGCGCAATCGGCTCGTCCATCGCCTCCTGCCTGCTCGGCATGGGTTCCGGCGCAAGCGAGGCGGAGGGCTTCGTGGCCGGTTCCCGCTACGGCTACGTATTCGGCCTGGTGCTGATCGTGGTCGTGCTCGCGTTCTCCTTCTTCCTGAAGGAAGGCAAGGATGCCTCGCGCTAGGATCCGACGAGGCCGGCATGGCGAAACGAGCCGTCTCACAATGTAAGGCGATCGCTTGAAAGGCACGTGTTTTGGCACGTGCCTTTTCTATACTTGGGGTCACGTCCGGCATTTGCCGAGGCGGCAGCTGGATATTCGTACCTAACGTTTAGGGAGTTCCATGAACAAGGCAATCATCACCGTCGTCGGTCAGGACACTGTCGGCATCATCGCACGCGTCTGCACCTATCTGTCCGAGCATCAGGTCAACGTGCTCGATATCTCTCAGACCATCATCGACGGTTTCTTCAACATGATGATGATTGTCGACTATTCCAATGCCGACAAGGAATTCGGCGAGGTCGTGGACGACCTCGAAAAGCTCGGCGACGAGATCGGCGTGCGCATCCGCTGCCAGCGCGAAGAGATCTTCACCAAGATGCACCGCGTCTGATAGGGGAGAAAAGGAAACACCTATGCTGAATATCATGGAGGTCCACGAGACCAACCAGATGATCGAGCAGGAGAAGCTCGACGTGCGCACCATCACCATGGGCATCAGCCTGCTGGATTGCGCGGCCGATGACGTCGATACCGTCTGCGACAACATCTACAACAAAATCACCACCTATGCCAAGGATCTCGTGCCGACCGGTCAGGCCATCGAACGCGATTACGGCATCCCGATCGTCAACAAGCGCATCACCGTCACCCCGATCTCGCTGGTCGGCGCCAGCTCCTGCAAGAGCTCCGACGACTTCGTGAAGATCGCGCACGCGCTCGACCGGGCGGCCAAGAAGGTCGGCGTCGATCTGATCGGCGGCTACTCCGCGCTCGTGTCGAAGTCCATGACCCCGGCCGAGGAGATGCTCATCCGCTCCCTGCCGAAGGCGCTGTCCGAAACCGACATCGTATGCTCGTCCGTCAACGTGGGCTCCACCAAAACCGGTATCGACATGAATTCCGTCGAACTGCTCGGCCACATCATCAAGGACATCGCGCACGCCACCGCCGACAACGACTCCTATGGCTGCGTCAAATTCGTGGCGTTCTGCAACGCTCCGGACGACAATCCGTTCATGGCCGGCGGCTTCCATGGCGTGACCGAAGGCGATGCGGTGATCAACGTCGGCGTTTCCGGTCCGGGCGTGGTCTCCCGTGCGCTCGACGAGGCCAAGGGCAAGGATTTCGAATTCCTGTGCGAAACCATCAAGCGCACCGCGTTCAAGATCACGCGTGTCGGCCAGCTGGTGGCGCAGGAGGCGTCCCGTCGACTCGGCGTGCCGTTCGGCATCATCGATCTGTCGCTCGCGCCGACTCCGGCCGTGGGCGATTCCGTCGGTGAAGTGCTCGAGAAGATCGGCTTGGAGCAGGTCGGCGCTCCGGGTACCACTGCGGCGCTCGCCATGCTCAACGATCAGGTGAAGAAGGGCGGCATCATGGCGTCCTCCTATGTTGGCGGCCTGTCTGGCGCGTTCATTCCGGTTTCGGAAGACAAGAACATGATCGATGCGGCATCCAACGGCTGCCTGAAGATCGAGAAGCTCGAAGCCATGACCTGCGTATGCTCGGTCGGCCTTGATATGATCGCCATTCCGGGTGATACCACCGCTTCGACGATTTCCGGCATCATCGCCGACGAAGCCGCCATTGGCATGGTCAATCAGAAGACCACCGCCGTGCGCGTGATTCCGGTCGAAGGCAAGGGTGTCGGTGAGATGGCCAACTTCGGCGGACTGATGGGCTACACGCCGATCATCCCGGTGAACCAGACGTCTTGCGAGGCTTTCGTGACCCGCGGCGGCCGAATTCCCGCGCCGATCCACTCGTTCAAGAACTGACGTTCTCTGACGACAGAGCCCGGCCTTCCTTATGCGGAGGGCCGGGCTCTGTTGCGTTCATATACAGTTTTTACTTACCGCCGATAAAATTCAACTGACGCCACGCCTCATAGATGGCGATGGAGGCGCAGTTCGTCAGATTCAGGGAGCGCAGGCTCGGCCGCATGGGCAGGCGAACCTGTTCGGCCACGTGAGGGCCGGCCATAATATCCATCGGATCAGGAATGTCGCCCGGCTCCGGGCCGAACAGCAGAATATCGGTCGGCTTGTATTCGATTTCCGTGTACAGCTTGGTGGCATGCGCGGTGAACGCGATGATGCGCGAATTCGGCATGGACTGCACCAGATTGTCGAAATCCGGATGCAGCACCACATGTGCCATGTCATGGTAGTCAAGGCCCGCACGGCGCAGCTTCGTATCACGAAGATTGAAACCAAGCGGCTCCACCAAATGCAGGATCGTGCCGGTCACCGCGCACAGGCGGATCGCGGAACCGGTATTGCCCGGAATACGAGGGGAGTAGTAGCACAGATGCGGTGTGGAGGTTTCGGCCTTGGCCGCGTCTTCGGCCGACAGCATCGCGTCGACCACGGAAATCGGATTGCCATGCGCGTCGGTCACCAACTCATCCGGACCGTAATTCGACTTACGGTAGCCGTATTCGAACATCTTCTCGACCTTGGCCTCCGCGTTCCGCGTGGCGGTCTGTGCAGCTTCTGCGCCCTGAGCTTCAAGGGCACGCTCTTCATTCGTCATAAATGCTAAGAATAGAAACGATGAACGACACGAACACTTCAGCCGAAACCATGCCCTCCATGCCGGAAGACGGACATGACGGAGATGCCGGTATGGTGGCCGAATCGCTTGCCGAATGGTGGCATGAATCCGCCCGCGATCTGCCGTGGCGATTCGGACGGGCCACGCCGTGGGGCGTGCTCGTCTCCGAAGTGATGAGCCAGCAGACCCAGATGAGTCGCGTCGTGCCGTATTGGCAGGCATGGATGGAACGTTGGCCGGATGCGGCCGCACTCGCGGATGCGCCCAAAGCCGATGTGATCACCGCCTGGGGTCGTCTCGGCTACCCGCGCAGGGCCTTGCGTCTGCAGGAATGCGCGCGAATGGTGGCGGACGATTGCCATGACAATCTGCCGCGTACCTACGACGAGTTGGTCGCCCTGCCTGGGATCGGCGACTATACGGCCAGCGCGGTGATGAGCTTCGCCTATGGTGAGCGGATCGCCGTGATCGATACCAATATTCGACGTGTGCTCTCGCGGGTGTTCCTCGGCGCCGAGTCGAGAGGAGGGGCGGCAAGCCCTGCGGAACGTGCGTTGGCGAACAAGGTGTTGCCTGAGGATTCCGCTGCACGATGTCGTGGATTCGACCGGCCATCCGTGGTGTGGAATCAAAGCGTCATGGAATTGGGCGCGGTGATCTGCACGGCGAAAAGCCCGCTGTGCGAACAGTGCCCGGTCGCTGCCGAGTGCATGTTCCTCGCCAACGGCCGTCCGGGATTGGGGGAACGGCGCACGCGTCCCCGTCAACGGTTCCAAGGTACCGACCGGCAGGTGCGCGGGCTGGTGCTGAACGCGTTGCGAGGACTGCCGGATGGGCGAATCGCAATCGATCGCAAGGACATCGAGGCACTGTGGTCCGATCATATCCAGCTCGACAAATGCATTGCGTCGCTTGACGATGACGGCCTGATCGAAATGTTGCCGGACGGCAGTGTGCGGCTGCCGTGCTGACCTTCGTGGACGGACGTGGTTCCGTCCGCAATGACGGAAACCCGAGCAACCGAACGTCGGCAAGGTAGACTGGGGAATCATGGCACAGAAGAATTCCGCGAAGACGACCGTCAAACGCAAACGCAGCAAAAAGCAGCAGGCGATGTTCCGTCGTCGCCGCATCGTCGTCGGCATCGCGGCGCTGATCGCCATAGTCTTCGTCGTATTCTGCATCTACTCGGTCTCGCAGGGCATCGTCGCGGTCAATCGTGAGATTCACCACGACGACGTCTATGCGATCTCCAAAAAAGAGGTGCCGTCGCCTTCCGAGGACGAGAAGAAAAGCGGAGTGCCGGATTGCGGCGCATCCAACGTGTCGCTGTCGTTGACGCCGGCGTCGCAGAGTTTCGGTGTCGGCGGCACCCTTGATTTCACGACGACGGTCAAGTATGACGGTTCCAGCAAGGTCGGCTGTCTGGTCGACGCGTCGACCTCCGGCGTGGTGCTGACGATCAAATCCGGCGATGACGTGATCTGGAAATCCAATGTATGCCCGGCTGATCAGGATCTGCGGCTGATCGCCGCGGGCGACAAAATCCAAGGCACGATCACGTGGCCGGGCGATCGCACCGGATCCGAATGCGCGGATGATTCCACGTTGCCTCGCGTCGACCGCGGCACGTACGTGGCGCAGCTGACCCTTGCCGGCCATGCCAAGGCCAAATCCGACCCCGTCACGGTCACCGTGGAGTAGCTCGCGCGATTCTCCCTCCGCGGCTTCGTGCCGGCTTGCTCATCCGAGGGAAAACGGCATCGGGTACGAATCTGGAAAATCTTTAGGATATGGTATTCTGTTGACTTTGCGTAAGATGCATGTCATATAGCGGGCATGCTGACAAGGAAGAAGCGCCCGCGTATTAGGCATATGGTGGCCAATGAGAGCGCTTCCGGGGAAACATATCGATACGATTAAGCGAGCGATAAGGAACGTCCATTGGCTGAGGCTACGACGAACACCACCACCATCATCGCACGCGCCGACCAGCATGACATTGATCTGCATAAGGCGTCGGACCGTGTGAACTTCGGCTCCATCCGCGAGCCCATTGATGTACCCTACCTGCTGGGTGTACAGACCGACAGCTTTGATTGGCTCATCGGCAGCGAACGCTGGAAGCAGCGCGTTGAGGAGGATCTGGAAAACGGCACCAACACCGTACCGCATACCTCCGGTCTCGACGAGGTCTTCCAGGAGATCTCCCCGATCGAGAACTTCGCGCAGACCATGAGCCTGACCTTCTCCGATCCGTATTTCGAGGAGCCGCGTCACACCGTGCAGGAATGCAAGGAGAAGGACTACACCTACTCCGCACCGCTGTACGTGAACGCCGAATTCGAAAACGGCGACACCGGCGAAATCAAGTCCCAGACCGTGTTCATGGGTGATTTCCCGCTGCAGACCCCGCACGGCACCTTCATCATCGGCGGTACCGAGCGAGTGATCGTATCCCAGCTTGTGCGTTCCCCCGGCGTGTACTTCGACCGCAGCCAGGACCGTACCTCCGACAAGGAGATCTTCGGCGCGAAGATCATCCCGAGCCGTGGCGCATGGCTCGAGTTCGAGATCGACAAGCGCGATGTGCTCGGCGTGCGTGTGGACCGCAAGCGTAAGCAGTCCGCCATCGTGTTCCTCATGGCCATCGGCATGACCAAGCAGGAGATCGCGGACGCGTTCAAGGATTACCCGCTGGTCATGGACGCCCTCGCCAAGGAGACCGTGGACACCCAGGAAGCGGCCCTCACTGATCTGTACCGCAAGATCCGCCCGGCCGACACCGCCACTCCGGAAGCCGGCCGCAATCTGCTGGACTCCTTCTACTTCAACACCAAGCGCTACGATCTGGCCCGCGTCGGCCGCTACAAGATCAACCGCAAGCTCGGTCTTGAGAAGGACGTCAACGACCGCAGCCTGTCCCGCGAAGACATCATCGCCACCATCAAGTACCTGGTCACCCTGCATGCGGGCGAGGCCAAGTTCCCGGGCAAGCGTGACGGTCAGGACGTGGATCTGCGTGTGGATGTCGATGATATCGACCACTTCGGCAACCGTCGTATCCGTCAGGTCGGCGAGCTGATCCAGAACCAGCTGCGTACCGGTCTGAGCCGTATGGAACGCGTGGTGCGCGAACGCATGACCACGCAGGATCCGGAGGCCATCACCCCGCAGTCCCTGATCAACATCCGCCCGGTGAACGCCACCATCAAGGAATTCTTCGGCACCTCCCAGCTGTCGCAGTTCATGGATCAGAACAACCCGCTGGCCGGCGTGACCAACAAGCGCCGTCTGTCCGCACTGGGCCCCGGCGGTCTGTCCCGTGACCGTGCCTCCATGGAAGTGCGAGACGTGCACCCGTCCCACTTCGGCCGCATGTGCCCGATCGAATCCCC
>ERZ1106977.483-NODE-483-length-12225-cov-2.980608_pt1 | contig 12225 bp, 10 predicted proteins | sample MGYA00403688_ERZ1106977 | MGnify/ENA primary metagenome ERZ1106977 (study PRJEB35170, sample SAMEA104062426) | human gut metagenome | biome: human gut; feature: human-associated habitat; material: faeces | place: Denmark | collected 2012-06-23 ...
CGCCGTTGTTCAGTCATTCGTCACTGGGCATCGTCGGATGCGTGTTCCGCTCCGGCCGTCACCGCCTTCCTGCGGCGGCGCGCCACGGCGATGGCCACGCCCGCTGCGGCAAGCGCGGCGACCGCAGCGGCCATGCCGTAGACGGCGGAGCCGGTGGTGGCGAGGTTGACGCTCATGCCGTTCCAGTCGTCGGTGGCGGACTCCACCTTGGTGTCCGCGCAGTAGTCCTTGCCGTCGATGGTCACGACGTCATCGGACTTGCCTTCGGTCTTGGCCTCGGGCTTGGAGCCGGACGCGTCGTCCGAGGTGCCGTCGCCGAACGGGGCCGACGTGTCGACCGGGCATTCGGTCAACGGGGTGCCGGTGACCTTGGCTCGGTCGGTGTGGGTCTTGGTGACGCCCTTGAGCGTGCCGGTCACCTCAATGCTCTCGCCCGGCTTGAGCACCCTGGCGTCCCAGTCGGACGGGTACTTGAGGTCCACGACCTCGCCGTCGCCGACGATGGTGGAGTCCTCGAGCTTGAGGTCCTTGGTGCGGAACACCGCGCCCTGCTTCGTGTCCGGGTCGGTCTTGCTCGTGTTCGTGATGGTGAACACGATCTCCGTGTCGCCGGAGACGGTCAGCGCGTCCTTCGAATTGTCGCGGTCGCCGGCCGGCCAGCCGGACTTGCGGTCCCACTTCTCGACGTGGATGGACGGGGTCATGTCCGGGGTGCGGGTCCACACGATGTTGGACTGGAACTCCTTGTCGTTGTAGTGCTCCGTGGACCGGTTCTCGTGCCGGTCGGTCACGGCGAGGCGCCTGCACTGGATGTAGGCGCGCCAGCCGGCCTCATGGGAGTCGTCGGACACGAGGGCCCTGTAACGGCCGGTCGCTTCGATGGTGACGACGTTGCGGCCGTCGACGGTGGCCGTGGAGAGGGTGAACAGGCCGCCGCCGAACTTCGAGGAGTCGAAGCCGGAGCCGGCGATCCTGTCGCCCTTGGACGCGACGACCTCGCCGCCTGAAAGCAGGTCGCGGGTCGCGTACACGGCCCACTGGCCGGTGTATTCGTCGAAGGCCGGGTCGAGCGCGTCTTCGATGGCCCACCGGTCGACCTGCGGGTAGGCGCGATCCGACGGCAGGATGCTGGAATCGAGCTGGTAAAGGAACGTGCTGTCCTTGTAGATGCTCCTGCCGTTGGCGGATGCGCCGCCGACCTTCACGGTGACGTCCTTGGCCGGGTTGATGGGCTTCAACGGGTTCGTGACCTCGTTGGTGTCCTTGCGGATCCTGTCGAATACCTGCGTGGCCTTGTTCCTCACGACGTGGCCGTCGGTGACCTTGATGACGGTCATCGGCATGGTCACGGTGTACGTGTGGCCGAGGAGCGTCTGGTCGATGGCGGGCTGGGACAGCGGGTCATGCCCGTCGGACTCGCCGTAGGCCTTGAGGTCGGCCGGCTGCGGGTCGCCCTTGACGGTCTCGCCCGTCGCGGGGATCTCGGTGTCCACCAGCCTGGCGTAGGCGTAGAGCACGCCGTCCCTGTCCTGAAGGTTGAACCTGGAAGTGACGTCCTTGCCGGTCTCGTCGGTGATCTCCACGTTGGCGGCGTCGAGCTTCAAATACTCGTCGTCGTAGTCGTCGGTCATGCCGAGCCTCCAGACCTTGTACGCCTGGTTGTCCTGCCTGGCGTCGATGTCGACATGGTAGTAGATCTCGTCGCCCAGCAGGGCGGTCCTGCCGTCGATGCTGACCGTCGGGTCCTTCCGCGTGTCCTTCTTGACGGGGTCGAGCTTCGGCGGGATGTTGAACACCTCGTTGCTCGGGGTCAGCGAGTCGTTGAGGGTCAGCACCCACTTGTTGCCGACCTTGTGGTCGGTGGGGGCGTCGTCGGCAACGGTGCCCTCGAAGCGGACCTGGAGGCGGGGGTTGGTTCCCGCGCGCCACTGGCTGATCGTCTCCTGGTCGGTGACGGTCAGGGTGAACATGTGCTTGGAGTCATCCCACGTGGTCGTGTACTTCTTCTTGGACACCGGCTCGCCGGTGTTCAGGTCCATCATCTCCAGGGTCTGCTTGTCCGGTTTCAGATACGGGTCGTAGGAGTCGGTGAAGCTCACGGACCTGACCTCGTAGGCGAGGTCGGACGGCAGTTGCGGTTGGGTGTTGAGCTGGTATTCGACCTTCTGGCCGGGCTGGACGACCTTGCCCTGCACGCTCTCCTGGTCGCCGCCCTGGCTCGCCTCGCCCACCACGTCCTTCCCGGCCGGCGGGATGTAGCCGCAGATCTTCGGCTCGTTGGTCGGCTCGGTGTGGTTGTTCACGGTTTCGGAGCCGCCGTTGGTCAGGTCCTTGCCGTTCGGGGCGGTGCAGAAGGTGAGTTCGTCGCCCGCCTTCTTGCCGAAGTCCCTGCGCACCTGCTCCGCGCCCCGGCCGTCCGCGAAATCGATCCTGCCGGGGATCAGGAGCGTGACCTGCCTGGGGTTCTTCAGCTTCTTCAATCCCTTGAGGTAGGAGGCCTTGGCCTTGGCGGTGGCCGTGGTGCCCTGGACGGTGATGTCGAACTGGTCGGTCACGTCCTTGCCGGTGGTCACGATGTCGCTCACGCTGCTTTCGCGGTCGCTGCCGGCCGTGGCCTCGTACACGCGGATGCTCTTGGTGTCCGGGTCGAACAGGTAGTCGGCGGCAGTCCAGTCATCGGTGAGGGTGAACTGTTTCGGCGCCTGGATCAGGTTCCTGCCGACGGTGCCGTTGACGACGCTGCCGACCTTGTCGCCGTCGAGGTAGGTGTGCGCGTCGCCGCCGGTCCGGTTGGTCTCCTGCGGGTCGATGACGGCCCGCCATTTGCCGTCCCGCCCATGGATCCAGCTCTTGTCGGGGTTCGGCTGCCAGGTGTCGAAGTCCTTGCTGCCGGCATCCGTCTCGGCCTCCTGGTTCCACCGGCCGGCCGCGTGGTCCTTGACCTTCCTGAAATCCTTCGGCCTGCTGACGGTGACGTCGAAGCTGAATTCGATCTCATGGTCGAGGGGCATCTCGCCCTTGTCGGCCGAACGCACGGCCGAGACGGTGTCCGTCTTGCGGTCCCAGGTGATGGTGAACTCGCCGCTCACGTCGCGGCCGTCGGTCTTGTCGACGAGCCTGTAGTCATCGACGCTGTAGTCGACGCCGTCGGCCGTGATCCTGTCCTTGAAGGTCATTTCGTAGCCGCCCTTGCCGGTACCGTAACGGATGACGGTGCGGTTGGTCATGCCGTCGGCGCTCACGCCCCCGTCGATGGTCTTGACCGGCGGGGCCGGCGGTTCGGCGCTCACGCTCCAGGTCTCGGACGGGTCCTTGTCGGCCGTGTCGACGGCCGATCTCATCCCGCCCTGCTTGGACACCTGGATGTCGATCCAATACCGGCCCTCCTGCCAGTGGCCCATGCCGAAATCCGCGGGCGTGGCGAGGCGGTCGAGCTGGGTGTCGCCCGAGTTCGCGAAGGCGATCGGCTTGCTGACCGTCTGGGCGGCGACGTAGCCGTTCTTCTGGCCCTCATAGTGGATGACGGCGGTGCCGTTCAGGTTCTCCTTGATGCCGCTGCCGTTGTTGCTCGCGTGCAGCGTGTCGCCGATCGGGTCGGTGGAGCCGACCTTCAGGTCGGTCCCCTGCCTGTGGTTGGTGGTGACGGTCAAATCATAGTCGCGTGGCGGCTGCTGGTTGTTGACCGCGACGCACACGACCTGCACGCCGGTCGGATACTGGTTTCCGGTCGTGGTGATCTGGTCCGTGAACTTGTCGTGCACTTTCTGGACCCAGGTGGAGTCGTAGCCCTTGAGGTCGTCGCTCTTGTCGCCCAGGGCGTTCCAGTTGGCGTCGAAGCGGTTGCGGAAGTCGGTCGGGTTGGTGCCCCATGGGACCAGTCCGTCCGGACTGTCCGCGATGGTCGCGGCGACGCCGATGACGCGCGCCTGGGTGACGTCGCCGTCGGACTTGTCGGCGACGGCTTGGTTGATCGCCTCGGTGCAGGAGCTCTTGATCCGGGACACGATGGCGTAGCTGTCTTCGGTGGGGATCTTGTAGCCGGAGTTGCGCATCGCCTGGAGCGCGTAGTCGATGGATGCCTGCCCCCATCCCTGGGTCGGTGAATCCGTGTAGTTGTTGTCGTCCTGGAGGTAGAGGATGTCCCCGCTCGGGCCGACGTTGCCGCCGCCGTGGACTCCGCCGCCGCCGGAGCCGATGCCGGCGTAGGCCGGCATGGCCGTGAGCAGCATCGCGGATGCCGCGAGGCCGGCCATCGCCGCCTTCACGGCTTTCTTCTTAGGTAACCTCACTGGTTTCTCCTTACATCGTTAATGGTCTCGGACGGGGATTCGGATTTGATTCCTCCCCATTCGAGACCATTGAAACCCGATTGCCGGCATGCCGGTTTGGACATTTGGGCGACCGGCGGAGAAGCCGTGCAGATCGTCAGATGTTGGGCTCGCCGTGGCTGGGCCCGTTCTGGGCGGGTGTGCCGCTGCCGCCGATGACGATGTGCAGGTCGGGGCCGGAACCGGCCGACGAGCCGCCGCCGTTGGATTGCGACGGTGAGGATGCGGAACCGCCGGAACCGGCCGGGGACGCGCCCGAATACGAGTAGCCGCGGTTCGAGTACGATCCGTCGCCTGAATATGTTTGGGATTGCAATGCCTGCGCCTGCTGCGTGGCGGCGGCAGCCGCGGCGGCTTCCTGTTCGGCCCTGGCCTTCGCCTCCGCGTCTGCCTGCTCCTTCGCCGCCTTCGACTCGTTCACCGCCTTCACGGCCCTGGCGATCGCGTCCGCGTCGCGTTTTTTGATGGCGTCCAGCAGGCTTGCGCGGGTCTTGTCGTCCGCCACCTTGCCGTCGGTCTCCTTGTACAGCGCGTTCGCGTCGTCCACGGTCTTGTCGAGTTTGGACGTTTCGACCGCGTTCACCAGCCTGTTCAGAGACTTCGTGTGGGCCTTGTACCATGATGCGTTCGCGGTGATGGCCTTCGTGGCCGTGACCACGGCGTCCCTCGAATCCGCTTTGCAGGACACGGCCTTCGGCGTGGACACCTTCATGGCCTTGGACAGGACGTCAAGGGTCTTCGTGTCCTTCACGCTTTTCACGTCGGTATTCGCCATACTGGCCGCCTGGTCGTCCAATAGCGCGTTGTACGCGGTCGTCGCGACGTGGAGACGTTCGCTCTCGGCCGCGCAGTCCGCCCTGGCCTCGGCCATGAGATGGTCCGTATGCGTCTTCCAGGCGATGCCTCCCGCTGCAAGCAGTGCGAGTGCGACGATGGTGATGACGACGGCCCTTCTGCGATGAGGCTTTTTCTTTTCCGTGGGCTCGATCGAAAGTTCGATGGTCTTTTCTTTCTCTGTCATTCGTTCTCCTCGTTCATAGGTTCACAGCTTATTTCAAGCCCAAGTACGTTTCGAGGGCGGCATCGACCACTTCCTGGATGCGCATGTCATGCTCGGCGGCCCAGGTCTTGAGCCTGCGTCGGGTCGAGGCGCGCAGGCTCACGCTGGTCTTCACCCAATCCTCACCGGATTCCGGTTTTTCGTTTTGCCGGTTTTTCGGTATCCCGGTATTCGGTTTTTCGGTATTCCGGTAAAACGGTGTTTCGGTTTGCCGGTCGCTGTTGAGCAGCGCGGTCAGGTCGCGCGACCGGGGCGTCAGGTTCATGTTCCTCACAGTTCCACCTCCTTGAGCTGTCGCATGGTCCGCTTGAGTTCGCCGGCCAGGTCGCGGTACTCGTGCAGGCGGGAACCGCGCGGGCGGGTGGATTTCGCGTTGAGGATGTCCTGCCGTTTCGGGATCAGCGTCTCGAAGCACGCGATGCCCGCGGCGTCGATCCATGCCAGGGCGTCGCGCAGGGCGGTCGTGTTGGCCTCGGTGCGGCACAGGAGGATCGCGGCGGGTATGCCGCGCCGGTCGCACAGGGCCTTCACCCCGACCGCCTGGTCGAGGTCGATGCGGCTGGGGCTCGAGGGGATGACCACGAGGTCCGCGTTGTTCACCGCTTCGTCCAACGCGCGCCCGTACGGGGCGGAGTCGATCAGGATCCAGTCGACGGGCTCGTCGAGACGGCCGTTGAGCTCGTGCAGGTGCGCGATGTCGGCCGGCGCGGCGGACATCACGTCGAACGGCAGCGGGTCGTCCAGTTCGGCGGCCCGGTACCACCAGTCCTTCGCGTCGCCCTGCACGTCAGCGTCGGCGACGAGCACATGCCGCTCGCCCCGGGACTGGTCCACGAGGGCGCAGGCCAGGAACACGGCGCTCGTGGTCTTCATGCTGCCGCCCTTGCCCGTCGCCAACGCGATCACCATCGGCTCGCTCTTCTTGTCATTCATCGGTTTCTCCTTGTCTCGGTTTTTCAGTGTTTCGGCATTTCGGTTTTTCGGTAAAATGGTGTCCCGGTATTCACCGGTTCCGGTTTCCCGGCAGGCGCCGCGGCCGGGACACGGGCCGCGGCTGCGGGTGTCAGAAGAGACTGCCCTGGACCAGGCCGTCCGGCACGGGTTCGGTTTTGAGGAAGAGCGGTTCGTCGTGGGTATAGTCGCGGCGGGAGCGTTGGCGGCGTTTGACCGACCGCCAGTAGTCCCTGCCGTCACGGCGCACGAGCCCGTCCCAGTCCGGGTGGTCGGCCAGCCATTCGCGGATCCGCCGTTGGGGGATCCGATGCAGGCCGGCCGCGTCGATGTGGAGGTCGCGGGAGATCAGGCGGGCGAGGGTCCAACGGCTCGGATAGTCGAGTCCGCCGTACACGGCCTTGTCCTTCCAGCCGCCCACGAGGGCGCGGCTGATGCAGTCGAGGCGCATGGGGCACGCGGAGCACAGCATGCGGCCCTTGCCGCGCATGCGTTCGTCGATCAGGTCGCGGCCGTCGTCGCCGGTCACGGTGTTCCACATGCGGTCGGCGAGGTCCGGGTCGATCGCGGCGATCCTCGCGCAGGCCGGCATCGTGTCCCGACCGTTCATGGCCGCCGTCCCGGAGCAGACGACCGCGGCGAGGTTCGGTTCCCTGTTCATGCGGCCACCTCGATTCCGTCGCGTTGGTTGAGCTCGTCGGCGTGTTCCATGCATGCGGTCTGCCATTCCGACGGATGGCCGTAGCGCAGGCTTCCCTCGTGATCGTATTCGTCCTCGTGCGGTCTCATGTCGGCGAGGACGTGTTCGCAGACGAGCGTGTGCACATGGCGTTCCTCGTGGCGCGGCGGGATGCGCGTGTTCCTCACCGGCTTGGTTTTCCGGTCGCGGTCCCGGGCCTCCGAGTCCGATGCGCGCCGGCGTTCGATCTGGCTGATGGTCCAGTCGTTGGCGATTTGGTCCCAGTTGTCGGCGAGACGTCGCGCGGAGTCGATTCGGCCGAGCCAGTACGTGTTCGACGGCAGCCAGTCGATGGCCGCGAGAATGAGCGCCACCGCGGCCGCATGGTCGTCGTCATGGGCTTTGGCGATTCGGCCGACGAGGTTTCCGATCTTGGCGCGGTCGCGTCTGGTCGGTTCCGCGGTGGTCAGCATCAGCCTGGAGCGGACGGACGTGAGATGTTCCATCACGGTCGCCGCTTCGGAATCCGTTCCGGCCATGTCGTTCCCATCCTTCTCGGCGGGGCGCTTCCCGCTTGCGGGGAGCTCTCCCGTAGGGAGAGAGGGGTTGGGTTTACATGGAGGGTTTACATGGAGGGTTTTATCCTTATATATACAGCCCTGCGAGATTTGCAGAGCCAGAGGTGCGACATTTGCAGAGCCAGAGGTGCGGGATTTGCAGTGCTGGCCCTGCGGGATTTGCACTGCCGGTTTCGGCTCGGTTTCCAGCCCTGCGGGATTTGCAGTGCTGGAAACCGGCTTCGGTCCAACGTTTTCGGGCGGTATGTCCTTGGATTCGCCGTTTTCCGTCACGGTCGATGCGGCGGGGTCCACGGTCCCGCTCATGGTCATGGGGTCCCGTTCCGCCGTGTGCGTCTCCCTGATCCATTCGAGGGTGGACGGGTCAGATTCGACCGCGAGGTCCCACACGATCTGGCAGTACTGGGGCAGGCGGTTCCTGCCGCCCTTGCCGAGGCGCGCGTACCGCTGGTCGCCGCGGCGGATGAACCCGCGTTCCTGGAGCGTCTTCAATGCGGTGCGTACCGTGCGTTCGGAGAGTTCGGTGACGTTGACGATGGTCGCGATCTTCGGATAGGCGGCGGTGCCGTCGTCGTCCGCGCGGTCCGCCAAGTAGATGAGCACGGCCTTCGCGCTGGCGTTGCCGACATGGCATTTGAACGCCCATGACAGTGCGATGTTGCTCACGGCCGCTCCTCCTCACGCTGCTGGTCGGCGCGGCGTCCGTCGTCCAGTCTGGCGGCCTGCTCGTCGCCGAGACGCGCAGCCCTGCACAGGGCCAGCGTCATCAGCCACGAGAACGCGACGAACACGATCAATACGATTAGAAGCCAGTTCACGCCAGTCTCCCTTCCATGGACGGGTGCGCCATCATCGACGCCAGGCGACGGGAATCGACCGGATCATTGTGGCGGGCGAATGCCGTCACGGCCGGGAACGTCCAAACCGGCGCGTGAAAATCCCGGTTACACTCGGGAGACACAGAGCAAGACATGCGGAAGGATTTAGTAAAGTCGTTCATGTGTGATCACTACTCCAAGACAATGCATTGAGTGGCCACGGACCGGGATCCGGCAAGATACGGGATCCGCGGCCGTTCGGAATATTGGTTGCACCGCCCGTCCCCGACGCTCCAACATCGGGAACGGGCATTTTCTTTCAGTTGCAGAGAAGAGAGAGAATCGAATGGGATCAGACCATCGCACCACCTCCCCCACCGTCGACGGGCCACGCGCCGCCGCAACGGATGGCGAGGCAAAGGCAATCAAGAGCCTGCTCGTCAGGGACATCAAAGACTTCGATCAAAGCGTCCCAGCAGTCGTCAGACACGATGATGGAACGATCAGGCCTACGTACATAGGCGTATGGGGACAGGACCGTCTGATAGGCGCGGCCCTCATCCAGCCAGCCCTTTGCGTAGCCGAGACGCTCATATACCGCACCGGGACGAGCGGGGTCCATGCCGCACAGATACGAGAGGCTTTCGCCGAGCATGCAGCCCTCATCGAAGGGATCGCGGTCGTCAGGAAGCATCGGCGCGAAGGCATCGGATTGCAGATCAAGGCGTTCTGCGACTCCTGGGCGGCAGACCACGGCGCTGAGCTGATACTCAGCATCCCCACCAACGAGGGCGCGCGCCTGCTCAACGAGAAAGCCGGATACACGGTCGTATCGCCCGACGGATATCTCACCATCAAGGTATTTGACGCTCAGGGACAGCCTCTTCACATTCCCTACGCCGACCAGCGGACCCAGGACAGAGGCACTAGCATGTGGGCGTACAAGCTCGTAGGGCAACGCACACAGCACTTCGAGATTGGCGCTCTCACCGCCTCCTGAAGTTCCGAAGACCATACCGTCGATGAATGTTCCCGACGGGTCACGGGAGAAAACAAGTCTTCCGGCTTCGTCGCTCATGCCACCGGCACCGGAATCCATGGCCAGTACCCCTACACCGTCAATCGCCATCAGACCAACACCTCCTTTATCGATTCAGAGAAAGAGAAAACCAAATGAAATCAACCCCTCGCACTATCTCCCCCGACGAGCCCGAAGTACGTCCGGCGAGAAACCACGCCGAGGCAAAGGAAATCGGAAGTCTCCTGCTCGAAGAAATCGCGCATCCAGGATTCATTCCTGGACCAGAGTTCGTCTGGCAGGGTCAAGGTTTTCTCAGGCCGACGCTCATAGGCGCATGGTCCCAGAACCGCCTGGTAGGTGGTGCCTCGCTCAGCCCATACATGGAACACACCAAGGCCTTTTGCGGGATTGGTCGAGCAGACGCAGCGCAGGCGATCGCACGGCTGGGAGCTGAAACTGACGGCATTGCCGTCAGACCCGACCATCGGCGCGAAGGCATCGGACGAAAGATCAAGCTGTTCTGCGACTCCTTCGCGGCAGAGCACCACGCTGCGATCATGGTCTCCGTCACCACCAATCACGAGTCGGCATGCCTCAACAACAAAACGAAACACATCGTGCTTGAACGATGCGACGGTCTTGTCATCAAGTACGCAGACGCGATCAACAAACCAATCGTTTGGCTTCACTCTCTTGACGGGAGTATCCCCGAAGCGGCATGGGCCGTTACCATACTCGGAAAAACGTATGGGCTTGCCATAATCATCGGTGAGCAAAGGCCCCCACGGAGTAAAAACACCACCCAAGACAACGGCGTGCAATGGATCCTTGCCGTTGATGCATTTGGCAGTGACATCACCGCCTTCTCCGAAAGAGTCCAGTAATTCCCTCACCGCGGCCGGGACCGGGCGGAAGGAACCACCCGCACCGGAATCCATGACCAAGATCCCTGCACCGTCAATCGCCATCAGGACAGCACCTCCTTTATCGATTCAAAGAAAGAGAAAACCAAATGAAATCAACCCCTCGCACTATCTCCCCCGGCATCGCGGGCGGAATCAAGAATCTGCTGCGCCGTGCGGCACGAGTTCATCGTGTAGATCCGCTCGAACCAGTCGGCGGGCCCGTGCGCGACGAGGCGGAGGCACAGGAGGTCTGGTCGCTCCTGGCCGAAGAAATCGAGCATCGCTGGAACGGCTCGCTCCCAGATCCCCTCGTCGAGGACGACGGCGCGCTCAGGCCGACCCTGATCGGCTTGTGGGCCGAGGACCGCCTTATAGGCGGTGCCTTCGTCCGACCAGCGGTAGAGGAGGCAGCCTTTTTCGGAGATTCCGGATGGGAAGATGCCACACAGGTGGTCCGTGAGCGGGTATGTATGACCGAGGCCATCGCCGTGAGAGCGGATTGCCGGGGCAAAGGCCTCGGACTCCAGATCAAGAGGTACTGCGACGCCTGGGCGCGTGAGCACCACGCGCCGCTCATGCTCAGCATCCCCACCAACGAGGGCGCGAGACGCCTCAACGAGAAAGCGGGCCATACGGTCCTCGGCACGGACGTCTGCATGGTGCTTCAGCTCACATACGATGGGAAGCCCCTCACCGTGGCCGTTCCCTTCTATAGGGAACAGACCGAGGGATACTCCGCCTGGGCGTTCAAGGTACTCGCGGAAACGCATGGCGTGGCCCTGCGCGTCGGTCAATGTCCGCACTCCACCATCGAACACGGCAATCCTACCGAGAGTTTCAACAGCATTATCTGGCTTGACAGCACCGAACCCGGCATGATCCACCAATGAGACCGGATCGTAGATTCCACCAGCCATCATGCAACCTCCTCATCGTTGAGGCTCCCCTGGAAGCCAAGAACATAATCTGATGAAAGCCCTTTTTCCTGCTTAAGAAAGGCAAGGTCACTTCGATTCCAGTCAAGGTGACCATTTTCCTTCTGGCTAAGGGTCGATGGAGACATCCCCATTTCAGCGGCAAGATCTTTCTGCAAGATGTCATGATCTTGCCTCCACTGCTTTACCGGAGACGCATCCATTTCAAGGCCCCCAATTTCTCTTTCCCAAACGAATTTCTGTTTTCCAAAGATAGTCATACCATAGAACAGCTTTTTGGAAAATGCAAATTTGCGTGTTACGATTCAAATATCCAAATTGTTGAGGAGACGACAATGACGAAAGAAAATGATCGACGCAATCGCGCAGAGCAGATGGCTTCGATAATCAGGCAGAATTTGAAACGTGCCATCACCCGGCAAGGAGTTTCGCAACAAGAAGTTGCACGTAAAGCTGGCATGAATCCAGCATCGTTTTCCCAAATGTTGAACGGCAACAAACGCTTACTGTTTGAGGATATGTACGCAGTCTGCGATGTATTGGGCTTAAATATTGCAGATTTGATGGATGCCACCTCACTTCAAAATGAGATGCAGCAAAAAGTAGAGGCTCTGCTTAAGCAAGCAGATCAACTAACGGATCAGGCTAATAATTTGAAACAACAAGCTGTGACGCTCCAGCATACTGACGCTCTTGGCAACCAAGTAAAGGGTGCTTTGGTAGGTGCCGGCTCCCCCAGATTCCTTGTCAGTCCCTTCAACCCCGATGCCCCGGTCGAAGGTGGGATCTCGGGTGCGGCCAAAGGTGCCTTGGCCGGTTTCGTGCCGTCCGTGGTCCCGTCCGGCTCCAGCTCCCCGTCCAAGCCCTCAAAGCATGACGGGATTGAGGTTTCCGGCCGGTCTCAAGCCCATGAGACACTTGGAACCATGACTACCATCATCATGCGCACG
>ERZ1106977.485-NODE-485-length-12177-cov-11.071688_pt1 | contig 12177 bp, 9 predicted proteins | sample MGYA00403688_ERZ1106977 | MGnify/ENA primary metagenome ERZ1106977 (study PRJEB35170, sample SAMEA104062426) | human gut metagenome | biome: human gut; feature: human-associated habitat; material: faeces | place: Denmark | collected 2012-06-23 ...
CCCCCGATTTTGGGCAACGAGAGCCTGTTAACAAATACGGAGAGAGCCCCCGGTAATCGCGTAGCGAAATACCGAGCACGACCGCAGGCCGCGCGCAGGTATGCAGCGTAGCGAGTACCGGGGGCTCTCTCCGTAACGGCCGCCGAATAGGCAGGGTGAGCAGCATGGGCTATGTTTAAACAATTAGTTGGTTTTTGATGCAGACAGGGGCTATCATGAGACAGAACCTCATAGGTAGCCAAAATGAGCGATTCCGACCAGTTGGTTAAACGCTTTTTGAGCCTTCCCACAGAGCAACAGGCCGAGTTTCTGAGGAAGCTCTCGCAACAGGGAATCTCGCTGCCCGCAGGCCCTGACAAGGAATCCAACGATGTTGGAGCAACAGATGCTCTGCGTTTTAAAAACGGGCGCTTTTGTCCGCACTGCGGCTCAGTACACGTTTGCCGTTATGGCAAGCAGGCTGACGGCACGCAGCGCTACCGTTGCAGCGACTGTCATAAAACACTCAAGGCAACTTAACTGAGTGTCGTTTATTTTGGGTGTACGGTGTGCCACGGTGATTCCTTTCGCGCCCTACGGGAGCGCTATTCTCGTCTGGACACAAAAAACCTTACATCCTCCCACAGCTATGCACGAAGAGCCTCAACTGAGTAACTAATCTTATTGTGGAAATCCGATAAATTGAGCTTTACTATTGCAGGTCTCTGTCCTAAAGATTAGGGCGAATTTGCCAAATCTACTGATCGGTTTAGCTTCACCACTCATCGGTCTTTATTCATTATTTTTTAACCATGTCTACCGTACTTTGCCGCATTCCAAACCACGTTGGAGATTGTTGTATGTGTCTGCCAGCTCTCCGTCTTTTGGAAGCCAGCGGCTATACCCCTGCACTAGTAGGCAAACGATGGGCCGAAGATTTAATGTCGGGTATGGGCTGGCGCTTCGACCCTATTGAAGGCCATGTCACGGAAGACATCAACCGAATCCGCTACCTGGCAAACAACGCCCAGGCAACCCATGGCCTGCTCTTTCCGAATTCATTCGGTTCAGCACTGCTCTTTAAATTTGCACCGATTAAAACTGCAGGGCTCAAAACCGACTGCCGCAGCTTTCTGCTTGACACAAAAATCCCTGACCCCCCGAAGATGCATGAGGTTGAGCGCTTCTTCTATGTTGCGCACGAAGCGATCAAGGCATGGGGCGGAAAACCCGCCTGGGACAAAGTTCCGAAAAGCCTGGGCCTGATGCTTTTAAAGCGTCATGAAGCAGCCGCCAGAAACCTTATGGAGAAGTTCCACATTCCGGAGCGCTACGCCATACTCGCCCCTGTTGCTCGCGGTCTGCAGGACGGCAAAGTCAAACAGTGGCCTCACTTTAATGATCTTGTTGCACCTCTGAAAGAGATGGGTGTCGAACCGATTATCTTTCCGTCACTCAGGGAAGAAGAGGCCGCAAGAAAGGCCTGTCCGGATGCCACAATTTTGGAACCGACCTCTCTCGGAAATTTTGCTGCACTCGTCAAACACGCTCAGCTAGTGATTGCCAACGATTCCGGTGTCAGCCACATTGCTGCAGCCCTCGGAGTCAAACAAATTACGCTTGTCGGCGTCACCGATCCCTCCCGTACCGGTCCCTGGAACCCCCAGGCCGTAGTGCTTGGTAAGCAAGGTAAGTGGCCCGCCCCGCAGGACGTTATCAATGCCATGCGGCAGATACTCGCGCACTAACTAACTTCCTCCGCTTGGTGTTGACATGTCATCGGAAAAACTGAATGTCTCCGTCGTTCTTCTGACTAAAAACGAAGAACACAATATTGATGCATGTTTGGGCAGTTGCAGTTTTGCCAAAGAAATCATCGTGGTTGACGATGAGAGTACCGACGGGACTGTTGCCAAAGCCAAGGCCTTCGGAGCCAAAGTTTTTACCCGGGCCCTCGCAGGCAACTGGGGGGAGCAGCAGACCTTCGCGATTTCCAAGGCAAGCTGTGAGTGGGTTTTCCTGATTGACGCTGATGAAAGGGTGAGCCCTCTGCTTGCGCAGAACCTTGCAAAAACTCTCGAACAAAATCCCCAAAAAGCTTTTTGGATTCAACGGGAAAACCATTACAACTCCGGCAGAAAAGCTCACGGCATTCTGCGCCCGGATTGGGTTATGCGGCTTTTACCGAGAGAAGGCGCCCGGGTCGAAGGGCAAGTCCATCCGACCATCTGCTCACCCTTTCCTCAGGAAAAGCTATCCGGACACCTCATTCATTTCCCGTACAGAAACTGGGAGGCCTATTTCCGAAAGTTTGAGAAATACACAACGCTTTCTGCAGAGAAATATGAGTCCCAGGGAAAACACTGCGGTTTTGTGAACGGCATCATCATCAAACCTCTGTGGGCCTTTCTTAAGGTGTACTTCTTTAACCTAGGCTTTTTGGACGGAAAAATCGGGTGGACGCTTTCTGTCTACCACTATTTCTACACGATGACGAAATACGTGAAGCTCTACAGCCGCTCTCACCCCGACAAAATGCTTTAAAGCGGACACGCCCACCAATTCAGGTACTCAGATCAGCCCCTTCACGGGAAGCGTGAGCTTTTCAGCCAGCACCGCGTCAAAGCGATTTCTATTCACGCAATCGGGACCGAGTATCCCTTCCTTATGAAAGAGGTGGAGCACGCCCGTAGCAAAACAGCCGCTTTTAATTTTGATGCCGGCATTGATGAGCCGCGCGGCAAAATCTGAGTCATCAAGTCCCCATTGCGTAAAGGACTCATCAAAGCCGTTCACCTTGCAGGCATCTTCCCGGAAAAATCCCATATTGCAACCGCGCAGCCGCGTCCACTTATACGCCGTCTTATAGCGAAACGCCATGTCGGGCGGCAGCACAATCAGTGCGTCCAACCGGTTGATATCCCCGCGCACACGCGCTGCTAGAAAATCCGTCCAGTTCCAGCCCAAAACATCAACAGCGCCGGCCTCAATCTGATCCGTCAGCCTTTTTGAAAAGAGGCAGCGGTTTCCGGCCACGGCCCACCCGTTTTCGGCTAGTTTTCTGTGTTCAGCCACGAAGGTTTTGCGGGGGATACAGTCGCCGTCAAGCACAATGATGTAGTCGCCGCTACTGTGTCTGATACCATTATTGCGGCTCGCGTTGAGGCGAAACCCCAAATCTTCCTGCCAGGCATGAGTGAGCCTGAACTTCGGGTTCTTTTCCCAGCGCGCCAAAAGGTCTTTCGTCTGCGGGCCGCTGCCATCATCGGCAACAACCACTTCAAAGTCCGAATCGGTCTGCAGGGATAAGCCCTGCAATACCCGCTCAAGAGCCAAAGGTCTGTTGTATGTCGTGACAATCACCGATATCAGCATAACCGTAGTCCTTTATCCGCTTCAGTACGCGTAGCGCGCACCGATCACTCCGTTTTGAGCCTTAAGCATCTGAATGAGATCGTCCGTCGGCCTCACGTAAAACTCGGGCCGGATTTCACCGGAATACCCCTGGGTGAGCACATCAATGCGGCAAGCCACGCCCTCTTCGCTTCCGGTCTTATCTGTAGAAAGGACCTTCGCAACATCCTTAAGGTCCTTGGTAGCCGAAAGCGTGATGTTAAGCACCGCCCCCTTGCGCGCCCGCATCTCTTCCATCGTCTGCACTTCGCTCGCGGTAAAGGAAAGTTTCCCGGTAACGCCGTTTTCATCACGCCTTGCACGGCAACGCCCCGTAAAGACGAGCACTTCATCGGTCTTTAAAAGCTTCTTGTAACGGTCAAGGGCCTCAGCGTAAATAAAGACGTCCTGGCTTTCCTTGCCGTTACTGATCGTGAGAATTCCGATTTTGCCGCGCTGCCCCATCAGCACACGCATGTCGGTCACAAGCCCTGCGATCGTAAAGTTCTGCCGGCTGTCCGCGAGCTTTTTATAGGGCGTCGCAAAGTGTTCCGTTTCCTTTTTGTACTGGGCAAAAAGGTCACCGGTGAGACAAAAACCAAACGCTTCAATTTCCTGTAAGAGTGTCTTGCGTTCACCCCAGGGAATCGCCTTTTTCCAGCTCACAATGCGTTCGGCTTCCCCGTTTTCATCAGCAAAGAGACTCCCCTGTCCGACAGAGGCAGCGACGGTCTGCGCGGCCTGTAGTGCCTGGCTCACATTCTCGAAGTAAAGCCCGCGGTCCGTGGAGATGGAGTCAAATGCGCCCGCACGCACAAGCTGCTCCAGGATCTTACGGTTCACAGTGGGCACGCGCGCCGCAAGGTCAAAGATGTCCAGGTAAAGCCCGTTCATCTTACGTTCGTTGATGATGTCTTCAACGATGTTTTGCCCCAGCCCCTTAATTGCTCCGAGGCCGATACGGATGGTTTTGGCGTCAGGGACCGTAAAGAACCAGTCGCTCACGTTCACGTCCGGCGGCAAAAAAGTCACGCCACAGTTACGGGCGTCATCAATCAGCGTTCGCATCTTGTCGCCCTGATCCATCACAAGGCACAAGTTCCCCGCGAAAAAGCACGCCGTATGGTGGACCTTCAAATAAGCCGTCTGCCATGCGACATACGAATAGGCTGCCGCGTGCGACTTATTAAAGCCGTACCCTGCGAACTTTTCCATGAGGTTAAAGATTTCGGTCGCGGTCTCTTCGCTCACATTACGCTCTGCGGCGCCCTTAATGAAGACCGCGCGCTGCCGCTTCATTTCCTCCACGTTTTTCTTACCCATGGCACGGCGCAGAAGGTCAGCGCCGCCCAGGGAGTAGCCGCCGATCGCACGCGCGACCAGCATCACCTGTTCCTGATACACCATGATGCCGTAGGTTTCGCGCAGAATAGGCTCCATGCGCTGATCCAGATACTCCACCTTCTCGCGCCCGAACTTACGGTCAATAAAGTGCGGTATCTGATCCATCGGGCCCGGACGGTAAAGAGCATTCAGAGCAACGAGATCTTCAAGGCAGTCCGGTTTTGCCTGCCGCAGCTGCTCACGCATGCCGTCGGATTCAAACTGGAAGACGGCGCCGGTGTTGCCGGTCTGAAAAAGTTTCAGGGTTTCCTTATCGTCAACAGGAATTCGCTCGAGTTCGAAGTGTTCGCCCGGATGGAGCCTGTCAATGTACTCAACGGCTTTTCCGAGAATCGTCAGCGTCGTAAGCCCCAGGAAGTCGAACTTCACGAGGCCCACGTTTTCGACGTCTTTTTTGTCGTACTGACTCACCGTGTTTTCAGGACGGCCGTCCGCGTTATAAAGCGGACAGAAGTCCGTGAGTTTTCCGGGAGCGATCAGGACGCCCCCTGCGTGCATGCCGAGGTTACGCGTAATGCCTTCGAGTTCCTTTGCGTAACTCATGAGCTCCTTGTACTCGGGCTGCGCTGCAAGCGCCGCAAAGTCCGGTTCCATCTCCGCGGCTTTCTCAAGCGTCACATCAAGCCCCGGCTTTTGGGGAATGAGTTTGGCAAGGCGGTCCACCTCGTTATAGCCCATGTTCAAAACGCGGCCTACGTCACGCACAACAGCCTTGGCGCCCATGGCGCCGAAGGTGACGATCTGACTTACGGCGTCCGCCCCGTAGACGCGCTTCACGTACTCAATCGTGCGGTCACGGTTATGCTGACAGAAGTCCACGTCAAAGTCAGGCATCGAGACGCGTTCCGGATTCAGGAAGCGTTCGAACAGGAGCCCGTAGTGCAGGGGATCGAGGTCCGTAATACCGAGGCAATACGCGACAAGCGATCCTGCGCCCGAACCACGGCCCGGCCCCACCGGCACACCGTTACGTTTGGACCAGTTGATGAAGTCCTGCACGATGAGGAAGTAGCCGGGGAACTTCATCGTGATGATGGTCTTAAGTTCGTAATCCAGACGCTCCATGTATTCAGGGCGTTTGGCGTCACGAATCTTCTCATCCGGATAGAGAAACGCGAGGCGCTTTTCCAACCCTTCCTTGGAGAGCTTGACCATGTAGTCATCAAGACTCATGCCGTCAGGCGTCGGAAAGACGGGGAGCTGGGGTTTCTGCAGCACGCCATCCAGGTTACAGCGCTGCGCAATCACCACGGTGTTTTCAAGGGCCTGAGGGATGTCGGAAAAGAGTTCCCGCATCTCCTCTTCGGTCTTGAAATACTGTTGCGGGGTGTACTCCCGTGGCCGTTTGGGGTCTGCCAAAACGTAGCCCTGCGCAATACACACACGCACTTCGTGCGCGGTGAAGTCCTCTTTTTTCAGAAACTGAACCGGATGAGTGGCTACAAGCGGAAGCTTCTGCGCGACCGAGTGGCCTGCCATCTTCGCAACGAGCGCATCGTCGCCTTTGCGGCCCGCTCGCTGCACTTCCAAGTAAAGCCGCCCGGGGAAAGCCTTCTTTAACTGCTCCGTGACGGCGTCCGCCTCCTCAGGCGTCTTCCCCATGAGAAGCCGCTCGATGATTCCTAAGGGGCCGCCCGAAAGGCAGATGAGGCCCTTACAGTTTTCGGGCGTGAGCCACTCGAGTTTCAGTTCCCCGCGTCCTAGATACTGGTTTTCCATCCAGGCCCTGGAGAGCAAGAGGCAGAGCGACAGGTAGCCCGTGTGGTTCTGGCAGTAAACCGTGAGCCTGTAGGGTTCGTTGCGTTTGCCGGCAATGCTGTTCGTGATCCAGAGATCGCACCCGACAATGGGCTTTATGCCGTCGGCGATCGCGTGCGTGTAAAAGCGCAGACCCCCGAAGACATTCATGTTGTCCGTGATCCCGAGCGCCACCTGGCCGCGTTCGGCCGCGGTTTCCAAAATCGGATCAAGCCTGACAATGCCGTCGGTGATCGAATATTCAGAGTGAAACCGCAGGTGGACAAACTGGTTGGACATAGTCGCTGACGGAAAACTAAAAAAGGAAGCGGACAGTCAGATGCACTCTCTGTCCGCGGGAAAACTCAACCGGTGCAGAAAGCTCAATCTGCACCGTTTCGATGAAAGGTTAATGCTTCAGAGGCTTAAAGCGCAGGCGGTGCGGACGCGCGGCTTCTTCGCCCAAACGCTTACGCTTGTCGGCTTCGTACTCGTTGTAGTTGCCGTTAAAGAACACCACCTTACTGTCGCCTTCAAAGGCAAGAATGTGCGTGGCAATACGGTCAAGGAACCAGCGGTCATGAGAGGTCACCATCGCGCAGCCCGCAAATTCAAGGAGCGCTTCTTCCAGAGCACGCAGCGTTTCAACGTCCAGGTCGTTTGAGGGTTCGTCAAGGAGGAGAACGTTTCCACCCTTTAAAAGCGTTGCGGCAAGGTGTAGGCGCCCTCGTTCACCGCCCGAGAGCACACCCACGAGCTTTTGCTGGTCGCCGCCCTTAAAGTTAAAGCGGCCGAGATAGGCGCGCGCGGGCATCGAAAACTTTCCGACCTGAAGGATGTCCTGACCGTCGGCGATCGCATCAAACACGGTCTTGTCGTTCGGGAGCGAATCGCGAAGCTGCGCGACAGCCGCCAACTGCACGGTGTCGCCGAGCACGATTTCACCGGAATCAGGCTTCTCCTTACCGTCGATCATCTTAAAGAGCGTCGACTTACCGGCGCCGTTGGGACCGATCACGCCCACAATGGCGCCCGGGGGCACCGTAAAGGAAAGGTCGTCAATAAGAAGCCGGTCACCAAACCCTTTGGAGACGTGATGAAACTCAATGACTTTGTTTCCGAGACGCTCTGCGACCGGAATAAAGATTTCATTCGTTTCATTGCGGCTCTGATATTCGTAGCTTGACAGCTCCTCAAAGCGGGCAAGACGGGCTTTGGCCTTCGCCTGCCGGCCCTTGGGGTTCTGACGGACCCATTCGAGTTCGTGGGCAATGGCCTTGGAGCGCGACTCCTGCTGACGCTTTTCGATTTCCAGGCGCTTTTCCTTCTGCTCGAGCCAGGAGGAATAGTTCCCCTTCCAGGGAATGCCCTCGCCGCGGTCAAGTTCAAGAATCCATTCGGCCGCGTTATCAAGAAAATAGCGGTCATGCGTTACGGCAACGACGGTCCCGGGGAAGCGGTGCAGGAACTGCTCAAGCCACTCCACGCTTTCAGCATCGAGGTGGTTTGTCGGTTCGTCAAGAAGCAGCATGTCGGGCTGCGACAAAAGCAATCGGCACAATGCCACACGGCGCTTTTCGCCGCCCGAGAGGTGCTTGATCACCGCGTCCCACGGGGGCAGACGCAGGGCGTCCGCGGCAATTTCCAGCTGGGTCGACGCGTCCGTTCCCGCCGCCGAAATAATGGCTTCAAGTTTGGCCTGTTCGGCCGCAAGCGCGTCAAAGTCCGCATCGGGCTCGGCGTAAGCCGCATAGACTTCTTCAAGGCGCTTTTGCGCGGACATCACTTCGCCCATGCCCTCTTCGACGCAGGCTCTCACAGTCGCTTCGGGATCAAGCTGCGGCTCCTGCGGGAGATACCCGATCTTTAAGCCGGAAAGCCACGTGATTTCCCCGTCGATATCCTTATCGACCCCTGCCATGATTTTGAGCAGGGTTGATTTTCCGGCGCCGTTTAAGCCCAGAACGCCGATCTTGGCGCCCGGGAAAAACGAGAGAGAAATATCCTTAAGAATCTGACGCTTCGGGGGAACGATCTTGCTCACCCGATTCATAGTCATGACATACTGGGCCATGCGGAGAAATCCTGAAGAAAACTGAATTAAGAAGGTCACGGGCGCCTGCCCGTGACGAGGCTGACAACATTGTAAACGAGACGCCCTCGGGTTCAGCCGCCCGCGATACACAAAAACCGCGGCTCATGCCTTGTAAATTCAGGGGCTTTTAAGTTTTCATACGTCAAACGCACGGTAGAATGCACGCATCTTTTTTCGTGCATAACACCCGGTTTCTTTGTATGCAGTCCTTGTTTCGTCTGATTTTCTGCCTTGCAGCAGGCGTTTTCAGCCTATCCGCTGCAGCTCAGGACGAGCTCAGTTTTGAAGGTACCGTGATCAATGCAACGGAAGACACGCGGGCCGCGGAAGACCTTCCCGCCACCGAGCGGGAGGTTGCCCCGCCCGCGGATATCTGGGACCGCATCCGCCGCGGCTTTCAGATGCCGGCCATGAACACCCGGCGCGCCAAGCAGGCCTTAAAACTCTACGCCCGCGATCCGGAATACATCCGCCGCGTCACGGAGCGCGCCGGCAAATACCTCTACCACATCGTTGAAGAAGTCGAACTCCGGGGGATGCCCACGGAACTCGCGCTCCTGCCCTTCGTTGAAAGCGCTTTTCAGCCCGAAGCCCTTTCCTACGCCAAGGCCTCGGGCCTGTGGCAGTTCATGCCTACCACGGGAAGCATCTATTCCCTGCAGCAAAACCTTTGGAAGGATGAGCGGCGCGACGTGCTGGAAAGCACCCGGGCGGCGCTGGACTACTTAAACCGCCTGCACACGCTTTTCGGTGACTGGCAGCTTGCACTGGCTGCCTACAACTGGGGCGAAGGCAGTGTCTCTCGGGCCATCCGCCGCGCCAAAGCCCGCGGACAGAAAACGGACTACGTGCATCTCCGGATGCCCCGGGAAACCGCTTGGTATGTGCCCAAACTCATGGCGGTACGTGAAATCATCGAACACCCCGAGCAGTACGGCGTGACGCTGCCTGACATCGAAAATTCGCCCTACTTTGTGCGCATCACCAAAAGCCGCGACATTGACCTTGATACCGCGGCGCGTCTGGCGGAAATGGAGTCCGAGGACTTTAAGCTCTTAAACCCGGGGTTTAACCTTCCGGTGATTGTGGCAAGCCACAACTCCTACATTCTGCTGCCCATTGACCGCGTGGCGGTCTTTATGGATAACCTCGCAAGCTGGGTCGATACCGGAAAACCGCTTTCTTCCTGGGCGCTTTATCACACGCAGGCAGGTGAAACGCTTTTGGACGTCGCGAACAAAACCGGCATGACAGAGGACGACTTGCGGCGCATCAACCGTATTCCCCGGGGGCGCCGGATTTTGGCGGGCTCAGCACTGTTGGTGGACGCCGGAGGCCAGGATGCCCCAGCCATTTCTGAAGACGAATTAAACGCGAGCCTCAAACTCTCGGAACCTGAAGTGCGCCGCATCGTCTACCGTGTCCGCAGAGGCGACACGCTCTACGAGATTGCCGCGCGGTTCGGCGTGACGCAGAAGTCGCTTCGTACCGCCAACCGCCTGCACACCTCACAGCTTCGCATCGGGCAGCGTCTCATCATTGTGGTGAGCCCCAAAGCCAAGCGCCCGCGCTCGGCCCTCTCGCGGGCGGCGTGCAGCCGCAAGGGAAAGGTGACGTATTCCGTGCGCCGGGGTGACACGCTCTCTTCGATTGCCCGCCGCTACGGCACAAGCATTGCCCGCATCAAAAACATCAATTCTCTGGCAAGTTCCCGGCTTCGCGTTGGCCAATGCCTCGTGATCCGCCGATAATGCCGGAACCGCCGACTTTTTAGAAAAAGGAAAACTGCTATGGGTTTCTTATCCGGTAAGCGCCTTCTGATCACAGGCGTCCTCTCCAACCGTTCGATTGCCTACGGTATTGCCAAAGCCTGTCACCGTGAAGGTGCGGAACTTGCCTTCAGTTATGTGGGTGAGCGATTTAAGGACCGCGTTGCCGGTTTTGCCGCAGAATTCGGCAGTGACCTCGTGCTCGAGATGGATGTGAGTAACGATGAGCAGATTCAGGCAGTGACTGAGAGCCTGAGAAGCGCCTGGGGTGGTCTCGACGGCTTTGTTCACTCGATCGGCTTTGCGCCGCGTGAAGCGATTGCCGGAGACTTTTTGGACGGCCTTTCCCGCTCGGGCTTTCACACCGCGATGGACATCTCCGCCTACTCGTGGCCTGCACTTGCGAAGGCCCTTTTGCCGCTCATGCAGGGCCGTCAGGCGTCGATTCTGACGCTTACGTATCTCGGAAGTGAACGTACCGTTCCCAACTACAACACGATGGGGCTTTGCAAGGCTGCCCTTGAAGCCGCAACGCGTTATCTTGCGGGGTCGCTGGGACCTCAGGGGATCCGCGCCAACGCCATCTCCTCGGGCCCCATCAAGACCCTGGCCGCTTCCGGCATCAAGGACTTCTCCAAGATCCTTGACTACATGGAAAAGACCTCGCCCCTGCACCGTACCGTGACGATTGATGAAGTGGGCAACACCGCAGCGTTCCTTCTGTCGGACCTCGCAAGCGGCATCACCGGCGACACGATCTACGTGGATGCAGGCTTCCACACGGTGGCTGTAAGCCCCGATTGCGCTCAGTAACAAAACTTATAATTGTCTCTTTCCCTGGGAGACAGTCATATGCCGTTACCGCAAAGAGCCAACGCCGCTGTACCAGGCCATCCGGTGAAGCTTTTTTACTGCAGCGGCATCTGCAATTTCGGTGACGAACTGTCTCCCTACATCGTTGAGAAAATCACAGGACGAAAGGTTCTTTCCGCCGGCCGGGAAGAACCGGCCCTGTACGCGATCGGATCGCTTCTCAACTACGATGTTCTGCACGGAAACAATGTCGTTTGGGGCACCGGACTCATCAGCGAAACATCAGCCCGGATTCTGCCGAAACTCTTTCCCTTTAAGCGCAACATTCCGATCCTTATCCAGCGTCTGGAAAAGGGATCATCAGAAAAATCGCTGATCACGGCGGTACGCGGCAGACTCACGCGTGACGTACTTACAAAGGCCGGACACGACTGCCCTGATGTTTTCGGTGATCCCGGCATTCTTCTGAGGGAGTTTTTCTGTCCGAGTGAGGAAAAGCGCTTTAAGACGGGGCTTATCCTTCACTATTCGCAGGACAAGCTCTTTTCCGACGAAGCCTGCGCAAAACAAGGCATCCGGAAAATCTCTCTGGTTTGTACGCCGACCAGGACAGTGGAAACCATCATCGCAGAGATCTGTCAGTGCGGAAAGATTATTTCCTCGTCACTTCACGGCCTGATTCTTGCCCACACCTACGGTGTGCCCGCACGGTGGATTCAGATCAAGGACATGCGGCTGCATCAGAGCCAGTCGTTTAAGTTTTACGATTACTTAAGCGGCATCGGCGCCGAAGCCCAGCGCCCACTGGCCCTGTCGCCCGCCATGACCGATTTGTCGGTTTTGTCCGACATTGAGGCAACAACGGTGGAAATCAGTGACCAAACGCTTGACCAGCTCTTGAAAGCCTTTCCGGTTGACGTCGTCTGAATTCCCAATCGGATAGGAGGCGGGGCTAGGCCCCGCCGTCCTTCCACACCACCGCCCGTA
>ERZ1106977.491-NODE-491-length-11849-cov-2.811599_pt1 | contig 11849 bp, 10 predicted proteins | sample MGYA00403688_ERZ1106977 | MGnify/ENA primary metagenome ERZ1106977 (study PRJEB35170, sample SAMEA104062426) | human gut metagenome | biome: human gut; feature: human-associated habitat; material: faeces | place: Denmark | collected 2012-06-23 ...
CATTAATTTTCTTACCTACTGTAATTCTCATTGGTATTCCCATTATTTCAGAGTCTTTAAATTTAACACCGGCTCTTTCATTTCTATCATCTAATAAAACTTCTACACCCATTTCTTGAAGTTTATTATAAATTTCTTCTGCTATTTTCATTTGTTCAGCATCTTTTATATTTACAGGTACTACTGAAACATGATATGGAGCTACTGCTAGTGGCCATATAATTCCATTTTCATCATTATGTTGTTCAATTATTGAAGCTAAAGTTCTTGTTACACCTATACCATAACATCCCATTAAGAATGGTTGTTCTTTACCATTTTCATCTATGAAGTTAGCTTTCATTGCTTTAGAATATTTTGTTCCAAGCTTAAAGATATGACCTACTTCTGTTCCTCTAGAAATAGTTACTTCTCCTCCACATTCTGGACACTTTTCTCCAGCAGTTACGTTTCTAAAGTCTCCTACCTTTCCTTCAAAATCTCTTCCATAGTTTACATTTTCTAAATGGAATCCTGTTTCATTAGCTCCTACAACGAAATTATACATCATTGTTACTTCTTCATCTACTAATAATTCATCTACTTTAATTCCTATTGGACCTGCAAAACCTATTTTAGCTGAAGTTGCATTAAATACTTCCTCTGGAGATGCCATTTCAAAGTTTATTGCTCCACCTAAAGCATTTGTTACTTTAACTTCATTTACTTCTCTATCTCCTCTAACCATTACAGCTACAATCTTTTCATCAACATTAAATATTAATGTTTTTGCAAATTTTTTCTCTGTAGTATTAAAAAATTTAACTAAATCTTCTATTGTTTTAACATTTGGAGTTTCTACTTTTTTAACTTCTTTTAATTCTTCCTTTTCAGCCTTTTCTGGAGTAGATGGTGCTTTTTCTATATTAGCTGCATAATTACAACAACTACAGAATACAACATCATCTTCTCCAACTTCAGATTTAACCATAAATTCTGCAGAATTTGAACCTCCAATTGCACCTGAATCTGCTGCAACACACTTAGCATCTAATCCACACCTATTAAAGATTCTTACATATGTATCGTGCATATTATCAAATGATTTATCTAATCCTGCTTGGTCTTTATCAAAGCTATAAGCATCTTTCATAACGAATTCTCTACTTCTCATAACTCCAAATCTTGGTCTTCTTTCATCTCTATACTTAGTTTGTATTTGATATAAGTTTACTGGAAGTTGTTTATATGATTTAATTTCGTTTCTAGCTATATCAGTAAATACTTCTTCATGAGTTGGCCCAAGACAGAAATCTCTATTATTTCTATCTTTTAATCTAAACATTTCATCTCCATATACATCCCATCTTCCAGATTCTTGCCATAATTCAGCTGGAAGTATTGCTGAAGCTAAAAATTCTTGAGCTCCTGCTTTATCCATTTCTTCTCTTATTATATTTTCTACATTTTTTAATGCTTTTAGTCCTAAAGGCATATAATTATATATTCCTGAAGCCATTTTTCTCATCATTCCTGCTCTTAACATTAGCTTGTGACTTGCTATCTCTGCCTCTGCTGGAACTTCTCTTAATGTTAGAACTAACATATTTGACATTTTCATAATTATTTTTCCTCCATTTTTGCTTAAAAATTTATATTTTTAATATATACTTTACTACAGAAAAAAAATTCGCCCCTATGTTTATAGGGCGAATTTTAGTCGCGGTACCACCTAATTTTTATCTCTATTAATGATAACGGTGTTAAACCGATAGTTTTTACCTATTACTCAGAAGCTGGTTCAAAATCTATTGGAAATCTTACAGCCTAGGATTTCCTCTCTGAAAAGCGATTTTTACTATTCTTCGTCCTTGCTTTTTCTTGATTTTTTATAATCTTTATTATATCTGTTTAATAAAATCATGTCAATATAGATAGTGGCTTAAACTAAGTATTCACAAAGTATTAAGTCCTCTGGAGTAGTAACTTTTATATTAGTATAATCTCCATCATAAAGATAAACTTTATAACCATACTTTTCTACTACCATTGTATCATCAGTTACAGATATATTATCTTCTCTAACCCTTTCATGACATTTGACTATAATATCTTTTTTAAAAACTTGAGGTGTTTGAATGGCTATAAGACTTTCCCTTTTTAAAGTTTCTTTAGAAAAAGATAATTCATCTTTAACCTTTATTGTATCCTTTGGCATTACTCCTGGGGCTGCTGCTCCATATTTTTTAGCATTTTCTATTCCCTCTAATATTATTTTTTCTGATACAAAAGGTCTTGCTCCATCATGAATTAAAACTATATCAGAGTTTTTTAAAGCTTTCAACCCATTATAAACTGAATCCTGCCTTTCTTTTCCACCTTCAATTATTTTATCTACTTTTAGTGAATATTTTTCTAAAACTTCTTTTTTACAATATTCTATTTCATCCTTTGGTAAAACTAAAATTATTTCATCTATCAACTTACAATCACTAAACTTTTTAATTGTATAATAAATTATAGGTTTATCTTTAACAAGTATAAATTGCTTGCTTATATCTTTACCCATTCTTTTACCTTTTCCACCTGCTAATATTATTGCAGAAACCATATCTTTTCTCCTTTACATCTCTTTAGCTTTTGCAAATATCATTCTTCCAGCTGCTGTTTGAAGGACAGATGTAACAACTACTGTTATAACACTTCCTACATGTTTTTTTCCATCTTCAACAACAATCATAGTTCCATCATCTAAATAAGCAACCCCTTGGCTTGCTTCTTTTCCATCCTTTACAACTTCAACTTCCATCTCTTCTCCTGATATTGCTACTGGTTTAATGGCATTTGAAAGTTCATTAATATTTAATACTGGTACCCCTTGAACTTCTGCAACCTTATTTAAATTATAATCATTTGTTATGACTTTTCCATTTATAGTTTGAGCAAGTTTTAATAATTTACTATCTACCTCTGCTATGTCTGAAAAATCACCTTCCCATATTTGAGTTTCAATAGAAAGTTCTTTTTGAATTTTATTTAAAATATCTAATCCTCTTCGCCCTCTTACTCTTTTTAAACTATCAGCAGAATCAGATATATGTCTTAGTTCATCTAAAACAAAATTAGGAATTATAAGAGGCCCTTCAATAAATCCAGTTTCACAAATATCAAAAATTCTTCCATCTATTATAACTGATGTATCAAGAACTTTTGGAGAAGTTTTGCTATTACTTTTAACCTTTTTCTCTCTAGTAAAAGTATTTTTTCTAATATTTATTAATAAATTATTTATATCCTCTCGTCTTTTTATCATTATATGCATTCCTATATATGCAGCAATTATATTTATAAAAAATACCACTAAAGGACCTAAATATTTATTAAAACTTACTAACGGTCTTGTTGCTAATCCTACTATAGCTAAGGATACTAAAGCACCTATAGCCCCATATGCTATCTCTCCTATTGTTAACTTTTGTATATTTTTTTCTATATAATCAATAGTTATCATAATTCCTTTATATATTTTAGGGGAAATAATATAAAACATAATACCAAATAATAAACAAAAGAAAACAATTAATGCTGCTGAAGCTACACTTGAAGATAACTTATTTATATTTTGAACTTCAGGAAGTTTTAATATTGCTACTCCAACTATATAGCCTGTAGTAATTCCTATTATTGCAAATGCACTTTTCAATATTTTTTTTAACATTTTTTCACCTTCTTTACACCATTACTTATACTATCTAAAATTATACCCTTTTTTCTTAAAGTCAATTCTATATCTTAGCTAATAAGAATATATTTTATTATATCATGTAAAGAATTAAATTTGTTCTCCCCCTATTAATTTATGTTGTTATTGCTTATTATACAAAGTATAAAATAATAAATATTAAGAATGTAAAGCTTTTATTGACATTAACAATAGTTTAAAACTATAATTATTTTAATAGTGTTGTTAATAGACAGAAAGGAGTTTTTATTATGAAGGATGTTATTTTTGATAATTTTCAAGAATCTGTAGACCACTCATTATTAAGACATAGAAGTATTCTTGATATCTTAACTAAATATTCAGAATCAAATGCAAGAGTAAATAGAGCTATTGCTAAATCTGTTACTAACTGTGGGTGTATAAAAATTAATGCAAGTAAACAACGAATGTCTGAGGATGATTCTATAGACAATCTATGTAATTGTTTAAATAGTCATATTGAAGGTGAAATATGTGATAACTGTCGTGAAGTTATAGAAAGAGAAATGGGAAATAATTTGTTCTATCTAACTTCTCTTTGCAATGCTCTTGGCATAAGTCTTTATGATGTCCTTCTTAAGGAAAATGATAAAATTGACACTTTGGGCAAATTTACTTTTAGATAAATGAAGTGGAGCTAAATTAAATTTATCTTTTTTATTTAGCTCCACTTTTTTTATTTATCACTGTAATCATTTTGTAAAAATATTTGATCTCTCATTCTTCTTAATCCATTTTTTATTGCCTTAGCTCTTGTTTCTCCAATTCCTTCAACAGCATCTAAGGACTCAATATCTGCTTTTACTATATTATTAAAATCATCAAAATGTTTAACTAAATTTTCAATAACTGTTGATGGAAGTCTTGGAACCTTACTTAACATTCTATATCCCTTTGGAACTACAAAAGTATCTGCAGCTGAAGCACCAGAATATCCTATTGTTTTAGCTATAATCTCTAAGTCTAATAATTCTGATTGAGATAATTTTTGAATATCTTTATATATTTCATTTGCTTTGGCTTTTTTATTTTTATAATCTTTTATTATTAAAACTCCATCTCTTTCTACATGTCTAACAAGCTCATCTAATTGCATAGAAATAAGTCTTCCTTCGTTTCCAAGTTCTAAAATATAAATATTAATCTCTTCAACAATTCTCATAACCATCTCAGTTCTTTGAATTGCAGTTGCTACATCTAAAACTGTTGATATTTCTTGAAATTCTAATGAACTTAAATTATTTATAACTCTTCCTAAAACTGCTACATATTTTTCTAATGTTTGAATGGCTTGATTTGCTTTTCCTAATATTATGCTTGTATCTCTTAATACATACTTTATATCACCTTTATATACAGTTATAATATTTCTTCTTTGTGATATTGCAACAACTACCTTATCTGTTTGTTTTGCTACTCTTTGTGCAGTTCTATGTCTTGTTCCAGTTTCAAATGTAGGTGTAGATGTATTTGGTACTAATTGTGCATTTGCACATACTATTCTTTTTAAATCTTCACTTAAAACTATTGCTCCATCCATTTTTGCAAGTTCATATAAATATGCTGGTGAATATTCAGCATTTATCCTAAACCCTCCATCAACTACATCCATTACTTTTTCACTATCACCTAAAACAATTAAACCACCTGTTTTAGCTCTTAATATATTTTCAAGCCCCTCTCTTAACGCTGTTCCAGGACACATAGATTTTAATATTTTTTTAAGCTCTAAGTCTTTTTCTATTCTCATAGCTTCACCCACCTTTAAAATATTTTATTTATAACTTCTCTTAAATTATTAACTCCTATAATTTTTATTCCTTTATTATTTATCTTTTCTAAGTTTCTATTTGGCAAAATTACATATTCAAATCCCATTTTTTCAGCTTCATTTACAAGCCTATCAGCTGAATTAATAGGTCTTATTTCTCCTGTAAGACCAACTTCTCCTATTATCATAACTTTAGGTAAAGAAATTCTTTTACTCTTCATACTAGATAATAAAGCTATTGCTAAACCTAAATCTGCTGTAGTTCCTTCTATGTTTAATCCTCCAACTACATTTACATATACATCTTGATTAAAAAATAGAATTCTTAATTTCTTTTCTAAAACAGCTAATATTAAACTTAATCTTTGATTATCTATTCCTATAGCTGTTCTTCTTGGCATTACAGCCTTTGTTTCACTTACTAAAGCCTGTATTTCAACTAAAATTGGTCTTGTTCCTTCCATTATTCCAATTACAACAGAACCATCTTGATTAAAATTAGTGTCCTCTAAAAATATTCTTGATGGATCATAAATTTCCTTCAAGCCATTTTCTCTCATTTCAAATACTCCTATTTCACTAGTAGTTCCAAAACGATTTTTAATAGTTCTAAGAATTCTAAAATCTTCTGTTCTTTCACCTTCAAAATACAATACAGTATCCACCATATGTTCTAAAACTCTTGGTCCAGCTAATTCTCCTTGTTTAGTTACATGAGCAACTATAAAAAAGGATATATTTCCTCCTTTTCCTATTCTCATAATATGGTTAGAACATTCTCTTACTTGAGATACACTTCCAGGAGCAGATGTTACTCCTTCTTTGTATATAGTTTGAATTGAATCTATTATTACAAATACAGGTTTTAATTCTTCAATATAAACTTGAACAGCATCTAAATTAGTTTCTGAAACTATATATAAATCTTTAGCATCTACATTAAGCCTATCTCCTCTAATTTTAATCTGTTCTTCTGATTCTTCTCCTGATACATAAAGTACTTTCCCATATTTTTTTGCTATGTTATTTGCAGTTTGTAACAATAAAGTTGACTTACCTATCCCAGGGTCTCCTGATATTAAAGTTAATGAGCCTTTTACTAGCCCACCACCTAAAACTCTATCAAGCTCAACTATATTAGTTTTCATTCTCTGCTTTTCTCCAGACTTTATAGTACCTATACTTTTAGGTGCATTTTCTGGAATCATTGTTTTTATAACTCTATCTCTTACAGATTCTGTAGTATTATTTTTTATTTCCTCAACAAATGAGTTCCATGAATTACATGAAGGACATTTACCGAGCCATCTAGGTGATTCATACCCACATTGTTGGCATGTAAAAATTGATTTAATTTTTGCCATAAAGCACCTCTTTTATATGTATGTTTACTCTATATTTTATAATATCATAAACTATTATTACTTCTCAATAAATTATATCTATGAATAGTATTACTTTATTTTGCAAATAATAAAATAAAGTTTTATTAGGAGATGATTTTTTTATGAATTATTCTAAAATAGATACTACTAAAATTGAAGAAAAAAATATTATAAAAAATAAATTCGCCCCTAATCTTTCTGCAACTTTTCTTAATACTTATCCAATATATGATAACTTATTAATAAATTCTTATTTAGAAAATGAAGATATCATAAAATAAACTTTTAATAACAAATTAAAAAATGTGAAACTACTACTTTGTATTATCTTTAGAAATTTTTAAAGTTATACAAAGTAATAAACTTCACATTTTTATAATTAACTATACTGTTTCTTTTTCAACTTTTTTAAAGTTTAATTGATTTTCTCTAACACTAACAGCTATTTTATCTCCTATTCTTAAGTGCCCTTTTAACAATTCTTCACTTAATTTATCCTCTACTTCTTTTGTAATAATTCTTCTTAATGGACGAGCTCCATAATTTTCATCAATACCTTTTTCTAATAAAAATTCTTTACAATTTTCATTAAAATCTATATTAACACTATTATTCTTTAATCTATCAGAAGTTGATTTTAACATTAATCCTACAATAGATAACATATCATCTTTATTAAGCTTATGGAATACTATTGTATCATCAATTCTATTTAAAAATTCTGGTCTAAAGTTTCTCTTAAGCTCTTCCATAATATTTTCTTTCATTTTTTCATATTCAGTATTTTCCTTTTGTTCAAAAGCAAATCCCATAGACTTTTGTTTTTTAATAGTATGTGCACCTATATTAGATGTCATTATTATTATTGTATTTTTAAAGTCTACTAACTTTCCTTTTGAATCTGTAAGCCTTCCATCTTCCATAATTTGAAGAAGTATATTAAACACATCTGGATGAGCTTTTTCTATTTCATCTAGTAATACTATTGAATAAGGTTTTCTTCTAACAGCTTCTGTTAACTGTCCTCCATCATCATGACCTATATATCCTGGAGGAGCTCCTATTAATCTAGATACAGAATGTTTTTCCATATATTCAGACATATCTATTCTTATGATGCTCTTTTCATCAGAAAACATAGCTTCAGCAAGTGCCTTACATAATTCTGTTTTTCCTACTCCTGTTGGTCCTAAGAATATAAAACTTCCTATTGGTCTCTTTGGGTCTCTAAGTCCAACTCTAGCCCTTCTAATAGCTTTTGATAAAGCAGATATTGCCTCTTCTTGACCTACTACTCTTTTATGAAGAATTTTTTCAAGATTTAATAATTTTTCACTTTCTTTTTCAGTAAGTTTTTCCACTGGAATTTTAGTCCATCCTGAAACTACCTTTGCTATTTCATCTGGAGTTACAATAAGTTTATTTAATTTTCTATCCTCAAGCCAAGCCCTTTTCATATTTTTCTTTTCTTCTTTAAGGCTTAATTCTTTATCCTTTAATTCTGCTGCTTTTTCAAAATTCTCAGAATCAACAGCATTTTCTTTTTCTTCCATTATTTTTTCTATCTTTGTATTAATTTCTTTTATTGATGAAGGAGTAACTAAATTTTCTATACGAAGTTTTGCTGAGGCTTCATCAATTAAATCAATTGCTTTATCTGGCATAAATCTATCTGTTATATATCTATCAGATAAATTTACTGCTGCTTTTAAACTTTCATCAAGTATTTTTACATTATGGTGAGTTTCATATTTTTCTCTTAATCCTTTTAAGATTTCTAATGTTTCTTCTTTATTTGGTTCTCCTACCATTATTGGTTGAAATCTTCTCTCTAAGGCAGTATCTTTTTCAATATACTTTTTATACTCATTAGTAGTTGTTGCACCAATACATTGAATTTCTCCTCTTGCTAATGCTGGCTTTAATATGTTTGCAGCATCAATAGCACCTTCTGCTCCTCCAGCTCCAATAATAGTATGAATTTCATCAATAAAAATTATTATATTTTTTTCTTCCTTTATTTCTGAAATAGCTTTCTTTAATCTATCTTCAAATTCTCCTCTATACTTAGCACCAGCTACCATAGCACTTAAATCTAAAGATAAAACTCTCTTTCCTTTTAAATTTTCTGGTACATTTCCTTCTATAATATTTTGAGCTAATCCCTCTACAACAGCTGTTTTTCCAACACCAGGCTCTCCTATTAAGCAAGGATTATTTTTTATTCTTCTACATAATATCTCTAATATTCTTCTATTTTCTGTTTCTCTTCCTATTACAGGGTCTAACTTTCCTTTTTTTGCTTGTTTGGTTAAATCTATACTATATTTAGTTAATATGCTACCTTTTTCTTCCCTTATTTCTACTCCCTCCTCCCATGCATCTTCCTTTTCATTTTTATTTTCTAAATATTTCTCTAAGTCTTTTTCTATTTTCTTAAAATCTACATTTAACTTAGATAAAAGAGTATATGCTACACTATCATCTTCTTTTATTAATGCTAATAACATATGTTCTGGAGAGGCATATTTATGATTAAATCTACTTGCTTCTACAAAACTCTCATCAAATAATTTTTTAGTTCTTGGAGTAAGTAACAATTCGTCTTTTGGCATAGTATAATCACCAAAACCTAAATATTCTTCTACTAAATCCCTTACTTCATCAAAATCTATATTAAAGCTTTCTATAGTTTTTTTAGCATAGCCATCTTCTAACATTATTCCAAGAAGTATATGTTCCGTTCCTATATATCCATGCTTAAAATTTTCAGATTCTTTTTGTGCTCCCATAATTACAGCTTGAGCTTCTTTAGTAAATCTTTTATAAGCCATATTAATCCCTCCTAACAATTAAATTTTATATCATTGTTGATATCATTACAGCTCTTTCAATTTCTATTTCTTTTTTACTTAATACTCCTCCAAATCTTTCTTTAATAACAGAGTCTCTAGATTCTATAATAAGTCTATATAACAAATCCTTATTGATATCTATTAAAGACATCTCAACACCAAACATAACATTAGATAATAACTCTAAGGCCTCTGTAGAACTTAAAATTCTTGCTTCTTTTAAAATTCCATAAGCTCTAAATATTTTATCTTCAACTTCATATTTATATTGAATTTGGAGAATTTCTCTTTGCTTTCTTTCTTCAATAACTATATTAAATATTACTTTTTCTAAAGCATTTAATATCTCCTCTTCTGAAATTCCTAAAGTTTTTTTACTAGATATTTCGTATAAATTTCCATACTCCCCTTTTTTGTCCTTATAAACAGCTTCTATACTTACTCCTTCATCTTCTAAATCTTGTGTTAATTTTTTTATTTCTTTTTTCATAGTCATTGCTGGAAGATGAACTATAACAGATGCTTTTAAACCTGTACCTACATTATTTAAATCTGTAGTTAAATATCCATACTTAGGATGAAAAGCATATGAATAATGTTCTTCTATAATATCATCTGCCATATTTGCAAATTTATATGACTTTTTCAAACTAAATCCACTAGAAATATATTGTATTCTTAAATTATCTTCTTCATTAACAAGAATTGATAAACTTCCATCTTCAGTAAAAACTGCTCCTGCTTTTTCTATATTTTCAATAAGTTCACTACTTATTATACTTTTTTCTTTGTACATATTAAGAGTGTGATTTTCTTCTTCCCAAAGCCTAACAATTTTTAAGTTATTAAAATTTAAATCATCCTTAAGTGCATTATAGACTTTATTTATATTTTCTCTTCCATCCTCAATACTAAGTTTATTATCAAAAAAAGATTCTTTAAAATTTCTTCTTAATGATACCTTACTGCAAACAATAATATTTTCTGGTACCAGTTCACTACACATCCAATTTTTCATTGTTATAAAATTCCCCTTTAATAATTTTTATTTTATCTCTTAGTATTGCTGCTAATTCATACTCTTCCATTTCAATAGCTTTTTTTAATTTATTTTCAAGACTTGTTATTCTTTTTAATTTATTCAATTTCTCTTTTTCTCCTTTAGGTACTTTTCCTAAATGAATATCTTTTCCTTGAAGGTCTATTGCTATCTTTTCCAATTCTTTGCCAAAGCTATCATAACATTCACTACATCCTAATTTTTTATTCTTTTTAAACTCATTAAGTGTAAGACCGCAATGCTTACAAATAATATCTATTTTAGGTGAGAATTTATTTTCTTTCTTTTTCATCTCATTAAATACTGATTCTATGTTTTTTGAAAATTCTTCTGCTTCTGTACCTTCAAGCATAAATGGAATTAAACCTCCATTAGAAATCTCTTTAGCACATTTTTCACAAAGGCACATTTCTGTTTTTTTCCCATTAATCATTTTTACTAAATGTACTCTTGCCTCATTTTTATTGCATCTATTACATAACATATAATTACGCCTCCTTAAAATACTACAACCATAAGCATACTCTTTAATAAATCTGCTCTTAGCTTATTAGGTTCTTTTGCTGAAGATATTGTTCTATCATTTACAACTATTTTCATAAGCTCAGCTTCTCTTTCAGTTATTAGCTCTAAGTTTTGTAAATTTTTTATTAATGATACCGCATTATGATATGTTATAGAATCCCCTATTGAGTCATATATTATTTTGTTTCTCTTTTCAGTTCCTTTATCATCTAGTTGTTTAATTACAATACATCCACCTCCACCTCTTCTACTTTCAATTATATATCCCTTATCATAGGTAAACCTTGTTGTTAACACATAGTTTATTTGAGATGGTGCACATCTAAATTGGTCAGCTAATTCATTTCTTTGAATTAATAATTGTTCACCACCATTTTCACTAAGCATATCTTTTATAAAATTTTCAATTATATCTGAAAGTCTTGCCATAAAATCACCTTCTTAAACTTTGTTTTTGACTTACTTTGACTTTTATTCTTATATCTATATTAATATTTATTTTTATTTTTAT
>ERZ1106977.492-NODE-492-length-11781-cov-21.261470_pt1 | contig 11781 bp, 10 predicted proteins | sample MGYA00403688_ERZ1106977 | MGnify/ENA primary metagenome ERZ1106977 (study PRJEB35170, sample SAMEA104062426) | human gut metagenome | biome: human gut; feature: human-associated habitat; material: faeces | place: Denmark | collected 2012-06-23 ...
AGCAACCAGTTTAGGTTACTCGGAAATAAAAGTCTAACTTTTTGGGGTCACTACATTCAACGATCCAAGGTCTTTTAAAGGGAGTATAGTGTGTGTAACGTTCGGTCTGTGGTGTGTGAACACAGACCATTTCCTATTGTGTGAGATAGGAGTTAGGGAGTCCGTAGTGAGTCCTACGGGCTCTTTGAGTTTGTGTGTTAGTTTGTGTTAGAGAGCGTATCCAGTGGATACTGTGTGTATAGTATGTGTGTTATATGTGTAGTATGTCATCTAAGTGGGTTAGGATAGGGTTCACTTGATGAGTTTGAAATCTTAGTATTTTGTGTTTTTAACTTTAGCGCTTAACACTTTACCGTTCATGCCGTCAACTTTTACTTCAGCTTTTTTGCCGCCGCCAGTTGTCATATCGAATTCGTATACAGCACGACCGTTTTCACGTTCAACAGTCCATTCTACAGTTTGGAAGTCAGAACCAACTTTTTCCATAGCTTTTGTTTCAGCTACTTCAGGGATGATGATGTTTTGAACGTTGATAGCTTTATTGCCTTTAGTGTAGCCTTTAACTTCTTTACCAACGATTTGACCAGTTGCTTCGTCTACTTTAATTTCTACTTCACGGTTGTTGTAGTAACCTTCTACTTCATAGTAAGGGTTGTGTTTAGCGTCGTAGGAAATAGATTTAACAGATGCGCCAGGGAATTGTTGTTGGAATACTGTAACAGCGCCCATGTAATCAACAGAATAGTTAGCTTGAGCGGATGGAGCTACGCTACCAACACCGTTCCAGTTGCTATGGTTGTTGTAAGCATGGTTGCTAGCTGCGCCAACTACACCTGCTAATAATACTGTACTAACGCCGAATGCACATAAAACTTTGGATACTTTCTTAACATTTTTCATAATTAATGCCTCCTGATACCAAAATATCATTTTTCGTTTTTTACGATTTTGTGAAAGTAGATTTTACTCAATCTACTTACGTATAATTTAATCTTGTTATATGAATATAAGATGAAATCAATGTCTTTTTGCATGAAGATGAGTATATCTTTTAGTTATTATGAACTGTTGATAATAACTAAAAGGTATAGTCAAAAAGATAAAAAGATTGAAAATATAGTATTTATAGTTATATATAGTATTAGACTACATAGTTAACTAAAAGTCAATCGTTATAGTTGACAATTAAAAATACAAGTGCTTTAATTTAGGTAAGTAGTAGTTTGTTATTGTCTTATTAATGGAGGTATACCATGAGTTCTACCGTATCGAAACAAACTCGCATTACCACCCGTCAGTTAACAATGACTGCACTATTTGTGGCTTTGATTGCCGTAGGTGCTTTCATACGGGTGCCATTACCTAACTGTCCGTTTACATTGCAGATCTTATTTACCACATTGGCGGGCATTGTATTAGGTAGTCGTTTAGGCGCTGCTAGCGTGGGCATTTATATTGTACTGGGCCTGATAGGGGTACCTATTTTTACCTCTGGCGGCGGTCCTGGTTATATTTTGCAACCTACCTTTGGCTATTTGATTGGCTTTATGGTTGGCGCTTATGTTGTAGGTCGAATTGCTGAATCGATGGATACCTTATCCTTCAAACGATTATTAGTGGGTTCCATATTAAATCTATTAATTGTATATGGCCTTGGTATGGTCTACTTATATTTCATTATGAACTTGTACTTAGGCAAACCAATTGGTGTTGAAGCTGTTATTATTACATGCTTCTTGATTCCCGTAGGTCCAGATATTTTCCTTTGTGCTGTAGCAGCATCTTTAGGTAAAAGAATCATCAAAGAACTACATCACTAATGCAATGCGTTGATGATAATATCTTAATTGTACAGATATTCTAATTAAATAGATATGATTATTAGCATACAGTATGTGTCTCTAAATTTAGTTAATAATATAGACTTTAAGACATTTGTATAGAACGTAATCATTCTTAATAAAAACGAGGCGTATAGCCTCGTTTTTATTTGTGTAATTTTGTTTTATGGGTAGACATAACCTAAAATTGGTTCTGCTGATTTGATTTTTGTGATTTCTACATATGGTTGTTGACGACCGTGGAAATCTCGAGTAGAAACTTTACCTTCGATAGATACCCATTGTTCATTTTGTAAGCTATCTCCATCTGCTTTAAATGCAGTCATGCCGATAGGGGCAACGTCAGCGATACAGCAAGCCATAGCCATGCGAGAAATAGTAAATTCGTTAGGCTTTAATGTATTATCTTCACGATTTACATAGCCTGTCATATATACAGTGTAATCTTTATATTGCTCTGCATTAGATCCGACTTTTACAATGGTTTGATAGAAGTTATCGGAGTTTAAAACGATTTCTTTTTTGTCTTTGGAAATGCCAGGTTGTTTGCTTTCACTATTAACCGTAATAACCTCGCCAATAGCGTCGTTTGTAAAGTCAAAGTTATTTGTATCATCATTTACACGAACGGCACCGTGAACACCTGTAGATGGAACGAGTACGGGTGGAACGATGAGCAATACAATAGGGATAATAATAGGAACCACAGATTTCCAATTGTGTTTGTAATATCTTGATGGAGCCCAAATAATCGTCGCTAGACCACCTAAGATGAGGGCCACGCTGCTAATACCGAGTAAAAGCTCGTAACGCGGTGCGATATAGTTTAAATAACGACCTGTCACGATGAGGTACACACAACAAATACCCAATGTGAGATATAACAAGCCTTTCACGATGGAAAAGCGATCTTTCAGTCCTAATGTCATGAAATCATCTCCTTTGTAATAAATTATGAACTGAATTAGAGCTGAAGTACTAATGTACTGATGTAAATATTAATATGAATACTAATTTTTTAAGTATTAGTTTAATAGAAATTGATACACCAAAGCCGCTACATAGGACATAACAGCAATGGTTATGCTTAGTCGCACAATAAATGCGGTAGGCATATATTGTTTTAATATATACACATTTTTAATATCTAGCATAGGTCCCAAGATAAGGAAGCCCATAACTGAACTAATCGGGAATAGGGTGCTTAAGGACTTGCCGATGATAGCATCCGATGTAGAACAAATAGAGAAGAAGAACGCCAATACTAATAGAATTGGAATGGCAGCGAAGTCTGGTAATGTAAAGCCAGTCTTGAGTAGCCACGGCTTACCATATACTTGGACTACAGATAATACGCCAGCTGCCATAGAGAAATAGAATAGGAGTTGGGAAAACTCTTTTTCCATATGGATTAACAGCCGTTTCTTATCAATATGCTTAGATTTAGCTGATTCTAAGACGATTTCTTCATAGCTAAGGTTCTGAGGCGTTCTTACTTTCATCGTAGATGTAGATAGAGGCCAGAATCGGAAGGATAGAGCCACTAATAAAGCCACACCTAGGCCTAAAACAATACGCCACAGGGAAAGCATAGGATTGTCTGGGAACGCGTACCACGTAGAGAGTATAGTAACGGGATTGATGATTGGACTAGCAAGCATAAATAGGAGTGCTACAGATAGAGGAATACCTCTATCTACGAGTGCCTTAAATAGAGGAATGATAGCACAATCGCAAATAGGTAATGCAAAACCACTAATCATAGCAGCACCATAGCTTTTCCAAGAGTGATCGCCCAAGAGTTTTAATAATACCTTTTGTGGTACGAAGTAGCGAATGATCGTTGAGCCCACGGTTCCTAGTAGGAGGAACGGAATTGCTTCGATAACGAGGCCTGTAATAATAGCAAAGCTGTGGTGTATGGAATAAGGAATATCGTGTCGAAAGGCAGTAACTAATAGTATATACGTGGTAATACCGATAACTAATAGATTAGGGATTAGGCCCCATGTTGAATTTCGACATAATTGCTCTACCTTTTCAGGGCTAGGCTGTGTAACAATCTTTGCTTCGCCGTTGTAGGTGCGCAATAAAGCGTGATGTGTAGGCGTTTCAGTGATAATACAGTCTGCACTATACAATTGACTTGCTACATCATTTCCTAAACCTGGTAATATGGTTGATACAAATTGATCTGTACAAATATATAAGACCTTTTCTATTTGTATTAGATGACTTAGTTTTTCGCTATATAACAAGGCTTCTAATTGGTGAAAGCCGAGCATACCGTTCCACTCAATCCAAATTTCTTTGGGGTTGACTCGCTCTATATAGTTTGCGATTTCACTAGCTATAGTGTCGTAAGAGGATGGATTCGTAGGGCTGATAGTACTCAATGTATCTGCATCGAGCTGTAACGGCTTTTTTATAAGCTCTACACTACCTTCTTCGGCACTAATAAGTGCTGTACCACCTAGTTTTTTTCGGTGTTGTACTTGTTCGTTAATGAAGGTGCTTTTTCCAGAGCCAATGAAGCCTGTAACGATATAAACAGGTATCATGATTGACACACTTCGTTATGCACCATTGGTACATTAAAATCTGTGCCGATAACGACTAAGCTATAATCGGTAGACTCAGTAGGTGTAAGGGAACAGTAATGTGTGCCATACTGAAGTTCGTGAGGTCCTTCTGTAGTTGGTACAATACCTTTTGCACGAAGTACTGCATCTGGCATGCCTTCTAATATGGTTTTCCATTGTACGAGGCTGAGAGTGCGCAAATCTTTAAAGGTATGACTCATAAATAGATGTTCATCATGCAAGCAGTTGTCGTCGTGACAATGATAGAGTCGTTTGATGTAGTCCCGCAGGGAAAGGGTATCCCATGCTTCTTCATGGATTGGCGTATTAGGTGCAAGGTCACGAATCATACGTTTTGTAATACTTGTTTGTTGAATATCCTCTGTATGGCTCAAGAAGATCGCATCGCTATGGGTAATTTGATCTTTAAAGAAGAGCCCAAAGTTTTTGATAAACATAGGTGCCTGCATTGCATCAACGGTCGTAACTGAAGCGTGTACATAGGCGGATTTTGCAATTTCTTCATCCTTACAAGTATGGATGATTTCACTTAATTTGCTGACACCAGATGGCTCGATATAGATAACATCAATTTCGTAATTTTGTAGAATATCGAGCAATGCCTGTTGAAAGTTGCCTTGCAAGCTGCAACAAATACAGCCAGATGTAACTTCACGAACGGTAGCACCTGATTTAGCGAGATTTACCGCATCGAGGCTGGTTTCGCCAAAATCATTTTCTATGATGAGAATTTTATCTGTAGATTTATGTTCTTTTAGTATATGTTGTAGGAATGTTGTTTTCCCAGATCCGAGAAATCCGGATATGATAACTATTGGAATCATATACACCTCCTGAGTAATGTAAACACAGTATACACCCATAGGATAACACAGAAAATACTCCCTGGGGTATATATAAAATTACGCATATATCAGGAATTAACTGACTTTTTTATAATTTATGGGATATATACTTTATATGAGTATACTGGCAAGTATAGTTGATATTCATAATTATTTGTAAATAAAAGGCATATGCCTTATGTAATATATATGAAAACATACTCCTATTTGGATAAATATTTATTTACATATTTTGATAAATTTATAAAAAAATCCCTCCTATAGATTATTCAGTGAGGGGAGCTCAACTGGATGCCCTATAGGAGGGATGGAGAGAGACTATATTATTGTAATTTTTCTAACAATGCTTTGAGGTATACATACACATTCTCTACAGATGGTAAGTGAACGCGTTCTGTAGGCGTATGTGGGCTTACGATTGTAGGACCAAAGCTGATCATTTGTGTATTTGGCAATATGCCTTTCAATAAACCACATTCAAGGCCAGCGTGAACAGCATTAACATTGGCTGGTGTCTCAAACATTTCGTTATGTAAGGAAATCGCTTGCTCTTCTAATTTAGAGCCTTTATCGTATTCCCATGCAGGGTAGCCGCCAGTGCGCTCTGCAGATACACCAAGAGCTTTAGTAAGAAGCATCATTTTCTTAGTCAAGAATTCAAGGCTATTGCTGTTGGAGCTGCGGATAGAAATTACTATTTCTAGTGTATGTGCATTTTCACGAACAATAGCGATATTGTTAGATGTTTCTACAAGGTTTGGAATGGATTTACTTACAGAGTGAACCCCATCTTGTGCAAGATAGATATACGTAATGAGTGCTTCTGTTGTGTCATCTGCGTATACTACCTCTGGAGTCGCTACATCTTCCACTACGAATTTGAGACCTGGGTCTGCGACTTCATATTCATGTTGGTATTGTTTTTCTTGGTATGCAAGTAATGCTTTAATGGCTGCCACATCTTCGGAGCGTACAGATAAAACAGCTACAGATTTAGATGGAATAGCATTATGCTTAACGCCACCTTCGAAAGATGCCAAGCTTACAGGATATTGTTGTTGAATATCATAGAGTACGCGAGTTAATACTTGGTTGGAGTTTGCTCGCTGCTCGTTGATTTCGATACCAGAGTGACCACCTTTAAGGCCAGTTACAGTGATGGACAAGCCCGCATCATAGCCTGGTTGGTTGTTATCGCGTAACAATGGAATATTTACATGTACGTGGCAACCGCCAGCGCAGCTAACAGTAAAATCATGTTCAACCTCTGTATCAAGATTGATAAGGTAATCACCAGTTACTTGACCTTCTTTAAGGGCAAAAGCACCGTCCATACCTGTTTCTTCATTAGTGGTGAACAATAATTGCATAGGGCCATGTTGTTGGCTTTCATCCTCGAGGATAGCGAGCATCATAGCAGCGCCCATACCATTGTCGGCACCTAAAGTGGTGTGATCAGCACGCATCCATTCGCCTTCGATGATATTAGCAATTGGATCTTTAGAGAAGTCATGGTTAGAAGCATGATCTTTTACACATACCATGTCAATATGACCTTGAATGATGATACTTGGGCGGCTTTCGTAGCCTGGGGATGCAGCCTTCTTGATAACTACATTTAAGATCTCGTCTTGATGAGCTTCAAGACCTAGATTTTTAGCAAAGTTTACGATGTAATCGCTAATGCCTTTTTCATTGCCAGATTCGCGAGGAATTTGGCTCATTTCTTTAAAAATTTCTAATACGCGTTTTGCTTGAACGATTGTTTCCATAATGGTACCTTTCATTCTCTTGTAAATCATATATGTATTATCTAATAAAAGCCTTTATAACAAGTGCTATACAAGAAGGGCTTAAGTGAATGATTACTTCACTTAGATTGCTTGTTTTAGCCTCTTATAGTAACGATTTTCACAGACATACATAGGGAATATATAAATAATTAGTTTATATATATAGTTATATCACAAGAATGATTATTAGCATAGCTAATGCAGAGACTAGCTATATAGGAATTATATTGTATAATGATTGTATACGATTAACGATTTAATAAATCCATTCGATTTTAGAAGGTTGGTGAACTAATGCAACATGACAGTCGCAATATCAGTATGCTTATGGATTTTTATGAGATGACCATGGCACACGGCTACTTTACGAAACAAGAAGAAATGGATCGCGTCGCATTTGACGTTTTCTTTAGACGCAATCCAGACAAGGGTGGCTTCGCCATTTTTGGTGGTCTCGAGCAAATCGTTGAGTACATTTTGAATTTACACTTTGATGAACGTGACATTGCTTATTTGCGCGACCAAGGCATTTTTAGCGATGAATTTTTAGACTATTTGAAAGATTTCTCCTTCACAGGTGATGTGTACGCATTCCCTGAAGGCTCTATTATTTATCCTAATGAACCGGTTATTACTATCGTAGCACCTCTCATAGACGCACAAATCGTAGAAACTGCAGTGCTTACTATGATGAACCATCAATCCTTAATTGCTACAAAAGCTAACCGTATTGTTCGTGCTGCAGATGGGCGAGTGGTAGCCGATTTTGGCGCTCGTCGAGCTCATAATGTGGATGCTGCCGTATATGGTGCGCGCGCTGCTTATATTGGCGGTGTAGGCTCTACTGCAACGGTATTAGCGGGACAACAGTTTGGTATTCCTGTGAGCGGCACTATGGCCCATAGTTGGGTTATGTATTACGGCTCTGAATACGATGCTTTCAAGGCTTATGCTGAAGTATATCCAGATAATGCTGTATTCCTTGTAGATACTTATGATGTATTAAATTCTGGTGTACCAAATGCTATTCAGGTTGCTAAAGATGTATTAGAACCTATGGGTAAACGCTTAAAAGGTATTCGCCTTGACTCTGGTGACCTTGCGTATTTGGCTAAAAAAGCACGTCGCATGCTAGATGATGCAGGATTAGAAGATTGTAAAATTATGGCTTCCAATAGCCTTGATGAATATACGATAAAATCTCTCCTCCTTCAAGGTGGTCCTATCGATATCTTTGGGGTAGGTGAAAGACTCATCACCTCTAAGAGTGATCCTGTATTTGGCGCTGTATATAAGATTACAAGCATCGAGAAAGATGGTAAATGGGAACCTCGTATTAAGATTTCTGAGGCCGTTGAAAAAATTACAAATCCAGGTCTTAAAAAGGTGTACCGCGTATACAATGAAAAAGGTCGTGCCATTGCAGACTTAATGACTTTGCTGCGTGAGGTACCTGATACAGAGGAGCCATATCGCTATATTAACCCTGAGCAACCTTGGCGTGAATTATACTTTGAAAACTGTACTTTTAAAGAAATGAAACAGCTCATCATCAAGGACGGTAAATTAATTAAAGAGTTACCAACCCTTGAGGAAATTCGCCAATATGTTAAAGACCAATTGGCTAATGAAATTTGGCCTGAAGAACAACGTTTTGAAAATCCTCATCGTCATTACCTTGATATGAGCCCAAGCTACTATCAATTGAAACTTGATTTATTGAACCGTATTTATCGGAAAAAATAGGAGGGCTTATGTTAGAAAATCCACAAGCTATAAAGGATGCCCTCATTCAATGGATTCGAGATTACTTTAGTCAAAATGGCCCCACTTGTAGTGCCGTTGTTGGTATCTCAGGAGGTAAGGACTCAACTATTGTAGCCGCTCTTTGCAAAGAAGCCTTAGGGGCAGATAGAGTAGTAGGTGTGCTCATGCCTAACGGTGTTCAATCCGATATCGACGATGCCAAGGCTGTAGTAGCGCATTTAGGTATTCCTCATATGACTGTTAATATTGGTTCTGCTTACGAAGCCTTAACGCAAGCTATTGTTCAAGGTGAAGGCTATGACGTTGTAACGGGTAGAAACGATTTGTCTCGAGATGCAGCTATTAATACGCCGCCTCGACTACGAATGGCGACACTCTATGCAGTGGGGCAAAACTTGCCGAACGGCGCTCGCGTAGCTAATACTTGTAATGGCTCGGAAGATTACGTTGGATATTCTACAAAATTTGGTGATAGTGCAGGTGATTTTAGTCCTCTTGCAAGACTCGTTGTAGAAGAGGTACGTCAAATTGGTAAGCTTTTAGATATTCCTGCATATTTAGTAGATAAGGTTCCTAGCGATGGTCTTAGTGGTCAGTCTGATGAAGATAAACTAGGCTTTACTTATGCTATGTTGGACCGCTATATTAGAACTGGCGAAATTGAAGATTTAGCTACGAAGGAACGTATTGATCGTTTGAACCGCATCAATAAACATAAATTAGAATTGATGCCATCCTTTAATCCAAACATTTAACAACATTAATTACTTTATATTTATATAGTGGAGGTAATATGGAGAAGAGAATTGCTTTGATAGGTACTGGTGGAACGATTGCAGGGCAAGGTGCTTCTGATACAGATTTGACGGGTTACACAGCAGGCGTACTTGGACTCGATGAAATCTTAGCCTCTGTACCTGGTACGGAACCATATGGCCCATATACATATATTCAGTTTAGTAATATTGAAAGCTCCGATATTACCGTAAAACACTGGTTAGACTTGTCTAAGCTAGTGCAACAATTAGTTGATCAAGATGATATTGGCGGTGTTGTTATTACTCATGGTACAGATAGTATGGAGGAAACAGCATATTTCCTTAATCTTACTGTACATACTGATAAGCCAATTGTCGTTACTGGTTCTATGAGACCAGCCGGTGCTATTAGTGCAGATGGTCCTATTAACCTATTACAAGCTATTCAAGTGGCAAGAACTCCTGAAACTGCAGGCAAAGGTGTAGTAGTCGTTTTAAATGGTTATATTGATGGTGCACGTGATGTGTCTAAATGTAATACGACAAATGTAGCGACCTTTGATAGTCCCTTAGTAGGACATCTTGGCATCGTACAAGATGGAATAGCTCATTACTATAAAGCTTCCACTCGTTGTCATACTAAAGATTCTGAGTTTGATGTGAGGGATCTAAAAGAATTGCCACGGGTAGTGCTTTTAACTTGCTATGGTGGTATGGATGATATGGTGCCTATGAGTGTGGTTGCTACAAATCCAGATGGTTTGATTTTAACTGGTCTCGGTCATGGCACAATTCCACAAAATGTACGCCAAATTACTCAGAATACGAAATTCCCAACGGTACGTGCTTCTCGTACGGGCAGTGGTATGGTATCTGCGGTTCCTCAAGATACATTGGCAGGGTATCTCGTAAGTGACACTTTGAGTCCACAAAAGGCTCGCATCCTATTAATGTTAGGTCTTACAAAAACTAAAAATCTTAAAAAGTTACAACAATTCTTCTATAAATATTAATGGATTGATGAATAGACAACTGAATATCTAAAGTAGCTATTTATAGTTGAAGAAATGGGCTACCATAACTAGCCTTGATATAATTATTTAGTGAAATTAAAATAGACTCTCAAAATTTAATTTGATATTCATTTTCAACTGTTATATTATGTATAACAGTTTTATATGCAATAAACCGCACATCCCGATCGCCTAGGATGTGCGGTTTTCATTTGCATATTATCTTTTTTCTTATAAGCAGTATATTAAATGATATATTAAGTGAGCGATGGATCCAATGATATATCTTTCATCCAATAATATATCGTTTGTAGAGCGTGTGATATATTTATTCAGCGTCGATAGCATTTTCTAATGCTCTTTGTACGCCTACATAAACTGCTTTTGCTAAGGTGTCCCCAAACAAGGAGAAGGTGCCTGCGTCGGTTAAGACGTCACCATTTGTATCGATGGTGAGAATGACGCCATCTGTAGAGGTACCAGTAGCAGTGGTGTTGCGTTCTTTTGTGAGTGCATCAAGAATATCCTCGTTCATAAATGGATAGAGTTTCACACTTTCAGCGCCCCAATCTTGGAGGGCTGCAGTTTTAGCCTCTGTAATGGTCATCATAGCTTTCACCATGGCGCTGTCAGTTAAGGCCTTATTCGTAAAGACGAGGATGTTGATTGTGCCAGGCGTTACAAACGCTCCGTCCCGCTCTTCATAGCAATACCCTGTGCCTGCACGATGGGCTGTTTTTTCATAGCCTGCAGTAACGATAGTCTCTACGATAGTATCTTTTTCCTCGACCTTAGCATAGGCGTGTAGTGTCATTGTAGCAGATGTGAGAAGCGCTGTACTAAAATGGACTGGCGTATCGATTTGCTCGAACTCTTGTGCTAAATAGTTGGCTACCGATCCACCTGGTAAATCTTTTTCTGTTTCGATTTGATATGTTAATTGTTGGTTGCGCACGGCGAGTGTGTGGTGATAACCACCGTTTAATTGTCCGCTAGACAGGGAATAGTGAATATCGTCAAAGTGCACTGTAACGGAGTGTAGCTCCTTGGTTATATAACCACCGGTAGCAAGCTCTTGCGGTGCTTCGTATGGATTGTTTAGCATATAAGTCTCCCTAGATTTAGATTGTTATATATGTAATATAACGATATAATAACTTT
>ERZ1106977.496-NODE-496-length-11669-cov-9.717066_pt1 | contig 11669 bp, 8 predicted proteins | sample MGYA00403688_ERZ1106977 | MGnify/ENA primary metagenome ERZ1106977 (study PRJEB35170, sample SAMEA104062426) | human gut metagenome | biome: human gut; feature: human-associated habitat; material: faeces | place: Denmark | collected 2012-06-23 ...
GGCCGTGTGATGCGGTTACAATAAATCCCCCGTCTTCAGACGGGGGATTGTTTACGAATTCCGTCCCGATGCGGCAGATTCGGTCTTTCAGGGCCTTCTGCCGAACTTAAGAGTTGTTTACACCGATGACTGAAGCCACACGCCCTCAGGCTGAGACCGATTCCAAAGAGCCCTACAGCGAGCACACCCCCGCCATGCGGCAGTATCTGATTCTGAGGGACAAGCATCCGGGCGTGATGCTTCTCTACCGGATCGGTGACTTCTACGAAACGTTTTTTGACGATGCGGTGAAAATCAACCGCTTGATCGGCCTGACGCTCACAAAAAGGGGCACCTTTCAGGGCAAGCCCATTCCGATGGCCGGAATCCCCGCGGCAACGCTGGAGCAGTACCTCGCGCGCCTCGTGAAACTCGGCGTCTCGGTTGCAATCTGCGAGCAAATCGGCGACCCCAACGAACCCGGCAAAGCCACGATGGACCGCAAGATCGTGCGGATTGTCACGCCCGGGACGCTCACCGATAACGCGCTTTTGTCCGAAAAGTCTGATTCCGTACTGCTTGCGGTGGCAAGAATCGGCCGGTCGCCGACGGCTAACCTCGGACTTGTGTGGCTTACGCTCACCAACGGCCGCTTTTGCGCCGCAAGCATTGCGCCGCAGAATCTTGCGACGGAACTTGCGCGCATCACGCCCTCGGAAATTCTTGTGCCCGCAGAGCTCAGAGAAACCGTGCAGGGTGCAGCAGCAGAGACGGCCGTGAACGAAATGCCCGCCTGGTACTTTGACGCCGAGCGCGGCAGGGAGCTTTTAAAGAAGCAGTTCGGGTTGAATAACCTCGAAGCCTGGGGCATTGAAAATGAGCCTGCCGTACTCTCAGCCTGCAATGCCCTTTTAAGTTACGTTGCCAACACCCAGTGCGAGAGCCTGCCCTACATTGCGCCGCTGGAACTGCAGAAGGAATCCAACTTCATCGTTTTGGATGCCGCAAGCCGCAGAAACCTCGAAATCACCGAGAGCCTCCGTAATGACAACGGTCCGACGCTTTTTTCCGTCATGGACAACTGTTTTTCGAGCATGGGAAGCCGTGAGTTAAAAAACTGGCTCACCACACCCTCGCGCGACACGACGACAGCGAAAAAGCGTCACGAGGCGGTAGCCGAACTCATGGTCAACCTCGATGCGCTCGAGCCTCTGAAGGCTCTGCTCTGCGCAATGCCCGACATTGAGCGGACCGCCGGACGCATTGCGCTTAAAAGCATCCGCCCGAAGGAAGCCGCGGCTCTGAGAGACTATCTGCCGTCCCTGAAAACCCTCAAAGCCGTCGTTTCAGCGCTTCAGGCCCCGATTTTTGCCGAACTTGCCAGGGCGCTTGAGGTGGACGATGCGCTTTACGAAAAACTCAAGGCGATGCTCCTTGATGAGCCGGCAACATTCTTAAGAGAAGGCGACGTCATCCGCTCGGAAGCCGATCCGGAACTCACGCAGTTAAGAAGCATGAGGGATCACGCCGGAGACCTGCTTCTGGCGATGGAAGCGCGCGAAAAAGAGCGTACCGGCATCGCGGCGCTTCGCATCGACTATAACCGCGTAAGCGGCTACTTCATCGAGGTCCCCAAGGGCCAGAGCGAAAATGTTCCCGCGGATTTCCGCAGGCGTCAGACGCTTAAAAACACCGAGCGCTACATCACGCCGGAATTAAAGCAGTACGAGGATCAGCGGATTTCCGCCAAAGAGCGGGCTTCTCAGATTGAGCGCGCGCTTTGGGATGAGCTTGTCACCTACATGCACGGCTGGGTGGAGGTGCTGCTTGCCGCTGCGCACGCAGCCGCCGCCTTAGACGTTCTTCTGGGGTTTGCCCGTCATGCGTTTGAGATGCGCTGGACACGGCCGCAGTTGATGAGCGCTCCCGGGATTGACATCACCGGAGCGCGCCACCCGGTCGTTGAGAAGATGATTGACGGCTATATCCCGAACAACTGTTCACTCGTTCCGGGACGCCGGCTTCTCATCATTACCGGCCCCAACATGGGCGGAAAATCCACCTACATGCGCTCTGTGGCACTCATTGTGCTTCTTGCGTACGCGGGAAGCTTTGTGCCCGCAGCCGCCAGCCAGATCGGACCGGTCGACAAGATCCTCACCCGAATCGGCGCCTCAGACGACCTCGCCCGCGGCCGGTCCACCTTTATGGTGGAGATGACCGAAGCCGCGTCGATTCTCATGCAGGCAACCGAAGAGTCCCTCGTTCTGATGGATGAAATCGGCCGCGGCACGTCAACCTTTGACGGCTTAAGTCTTGCGGGCGCGATTGCCGAAGAACTTGCCGAAGGCACCAGGAGCTGGACACTCTTTGCCACGCACTACTTTGAGCTCACGCAGCTCGCGCAAAAGTGCCGCGAGGCCGTCAACGTTCACGTCTCTGCGGAAAACACATCAAAAGGGATCGTCTTTCTGCACGACGTCAAAGACGGCCCGGCAAGCCAGAGTTACGGCATTGCGGTCGCCTCGCTTGCGGGTATCCCCGCGCGCGTCATCCGGCGCGCCAAAGCGCTTCTTAAAAAGCTTGAAGAACGTGCCAAGGAAGACACGGGTCCGCAGCTTGACCTTTTTGCCGCAGCAACTGAGGGCGCAGACACCGAGGAAGACTTTACCGAAGAGATGCCCGCCGTCGCCCCCGCCGTCACGGCGTTTGTGGATGAAGTCGCGGCAATCGACATCGACAGCCTCTCGCCGCGGGACGCGATGAACAAACTCTACGAACTCACGGAAAAAGCAAAGAGCCTCGGTTAATCAGAAGCGTCAAAAAACGGCTGAGTCCGAAAGGAACCAGCCGTTTTTTACCAACAGGTACGGGACAAACTTACTTCGCGTCCCCGCCCTCGATATGCGGCCACGCAGCCGACATATAAACAAACATCGAGTAGACGGTGAGAACGGCGGCAACCCAGATAAGCACCGTCCCCACAAGGTAAATATCAATCCCGAAGAAGGGATCAAAGAAAAGGAGCATCGGAATCGCGGTCATCTGCGCGATGGTCTTGATCTTTCCGAACCAGTTGACCTTCACAGTCGCGGCCGCGCCGATCTTGGCCATCCATTCTCTTAAGGCCGTCACGGCAATTTCGCGCCCGACGATGATCAGAGCCACAATCATGTCAACGCGGTCAAAAGCAAGCAGCACAACAATCGCGGAACACACCACGAGCTTATCGGCAACCGAATCGAGAAACGCCCCCATCATCGTAGCCATGTTGTAGTTGCGGGCAATGTAGCCGTCCAGTGCGTCGGTGATCGCCGCAATGATGAACATGATGCAGGCGAGCACATTTTTCATGTGCGGACTCACCAGGGCGTCGGGGACATAAAACACGCCGACAATGAGCGGAATGAAAGCAATCCGGGCCCAGGTAAGGGCCATCGGAATGTTAAAAGGCTTAGGTTGAACTGACACCGTCAACACCGTGAAGTTGTGCGTAAATCTTTTGCGCGAGCACTCGCGAAATGCCGTCTATTTTAGCGATATCCTCCACGCTCGCATTACGTACACCTTTAAGGCCCCCAAAGTGCGTGAGGATTTTCTGCCGGCGCTTCACGCCGATCCCGTCGATGTCTTCAAGACGACTTGTCTGCCGGGTTTTGCTGCGCTTGGCGCGCATCCCGGTGATGGCAAAGCGGTGCGCTTCGTCGCGGATCATGGCAATGAGCATCAATGCCGGGCTTTCACTGCCCAAAACCAAGGGAGGACGGCCGTCGGCAAAAATAAGCGTCTCAAGCCCCGTCTTTCGGCCTTCGCCTTTGGCCACACCCACGATCACGGAAATGGGAAGCCCGAGCTCACTGAAGACGTCCTTAGCCATATGCACCTGACCGCGGCCGCCGTCAACAAGCACCACAGTGGGAAGCGGCGCTTCGCCTCTGGCTGCCGGGAGATACCTTCGCGTTAACACCTGCTTCATCGCGGCGTAGTCGTCCCCGGGCGTAATCCCGGTGATGTTAAAGCGCCGGTAGCGGCTGCCGTCCATCGCAAGTCCCCGGAAAACGACGCAGGAGGCCTGCGTTGCTTCACCGGCAGTGTGCGAAATATCAAAGCACTCAATCTGAAGGTTGGCGCGCTGCTCTTCCTCAAGCGTAAGTCCGAGTGCCTCAATCATCGCGGCCACCCTCTTTTTCTCGCCGCCGGCTTCGGCCATGTGCCGCTCAAGCGCAAGCTTTGCGTTTTGCTGCGCCATCTCAAGCCAGCGGCGCCGCACGGACTGCGGCTCATGCACAAACTGAATGCGCCGGCCCGCAAGTTCCGTCAGCGTCTCCTGCAGCGCCCTCGGGTCCGCTGCATCCGAACTGATCACGGTCTCAGGAACCTGACCTCCGGCGTAGTGCTGTGCAACAAAGGCTTCGAGAACGTCTGAGGCTGCCAATTCCTTACCTGTGCCGCGTGAGATCTCGGGGTAAACGGCGTGATCCCCCAAATGCCGGCCGCCGCGGACCATGGCAAGGTTTACGCAGGCTTCGCCTTGCGTCACCGCCACCGCAATGATGTCGGCGTCAGTGTCCGCGCCCGTTGTTTCCACAGCCTGCTGATGCATCACGTCGTTAAGTGCCGCGATGCGGTCGCGGATCACAGCCGCTTCCTCGTAGTGCAGCTTATCGCTTGCGGCCATCATGCGGTCACGAAGTCCCTGCATGACGTCATCGGTCTCGCCCTTTAAGAAGCGGCAGGCGTTTTCGACGTCACCTTTGTATTCTTCAGGCGTGATTTCGCCCGTACAGGGGCAGGAGCACCGGCCCATCTGACCCATGAGGCACGGACGCGACCGGTTTTTAAAGACATTGTTTTCGCAGACTCTCAGACGAAAGACTTTTTGCAGCACCCCGATTGCTTCCCGCACGGCGCCGGAATTGGGGTACGGCCCGAAAAAGCGGCTTTTGCGGTCCACGCTCCCGCGGTAGTAACTCACCCGCGGGAAGGTGTCTGCGGAAATTCTCAGATACGGATAACTCTTGTCGTCCCGAAAGAGAATGTTGTACTTGGGATTGAGGGTTTTGATGAGGTTGTTTTCCAGCAGAAACGCTTCGGCTTCGCTTCGCACAACGGTTGTCTCAAAGGCTGCTATCTGCTGCACCATGATGGCGATGCGCGGGCTGAGGTCATTTTTCTGAAAGTACGAGGAGACGCGGCGCTTTAAGTCGCGGGCCTTGCCGACATAAAGGCAGTTGCCGTCCTTATCAAAATAACGGTAGACGCCGGGCAGCCCCGGCAGTCCCGCCAACTGTTCCTTATAGTCGTTTATGCTGATCTGCTGCATAATCCCGCACCAAAAATTCCAACTGCCGCTTTGGTCAACCAAACCATGGAAAACCTGACACAAAACCCTGTTACCGCCGGCATCTGGTGCCGCGTCATCGACAATTTCGGCGATGCGGGCGTAGCCTGGCGGCTTGCGCTCAGTTTAAAGCGTGAATACGGCTGGTGCGTGACGCTCATTATTGATAAGCCCGAGACGCTCGCGGCTTTTGTGCCCGAGGTCGATGCCGCGGGCGACGCGTGTACGGCCCTCGGTATCCGCGTCATGCGCTGGAATGCGGCTGCGGAACGCTTCTTTTCGAAGGCTACGAACCTCCCCGATGTCACGGTGGAAGCCTTCAGCTGCAGGCTGCCTGACGGCGTGGAAGAAGCGCTTTCGCATCGCTTTGACATGAAGCCCACGGCGGTCTTTGCCCTGGACTATCTCACAGCGGAAACCTACGCCGAGGAGTCCAACGGCCTTGTGAGCCGCCACCCCCGTTTCGGTTATCCGAAGACCTTTGTTTTTCCAGGATTTACCGAAAAAACGGGCGGCATCGTGCGCGAAGCCGACATCAGTGAGGCCCGAAAGGCTTTTGAGGCCGCAGGCGGCAAGACGGCGTTTCTTGAATCGTCCGGAGCCGATCCCGCCGCGCCCTTCACGCTCTTTTTCTTTACCTACCCCACAGAGGCTGTTGACGCACTTGCCGGGGCCTTTGCTTCCGACAAGCGCCCCTTACAGATACTTCTTGCGCCGGGGGCTGCGTCCGAAAAGCTCGCTGCAGCTCTCGCCGCTGCCGGAAATCCGGCGCACGTGACCACTGTGCGCCTGCCAATGCTCCCGCAGTGCGAATTTGATAAGCCGCTTTTGGCGTGCGACTGCGCGCTCGTAAGAGGCGAAGATTCCACCGTGCGTGTGCAGCTTGCGGGCACCCCTCTTTTATGGATGCTCTACCCGCAGACAGAAGACACGCACCTTGTGAAACTTGCGGCCTTCACGAAGCTCTACACCCGGGGCATGGCAGAAGACAACGCCCGGATCTGGTCCGGCCTTGAAGCGGGCTTAAACGGGAGGATTCTCACGCCCGCGGCCTGGAGCGCATACCGAGACCGTTTTCCGGCGATGCAGAAGGCCGCACAGGCCTGGCGCACGTACCTTTCATGCCTCACCACAGCGCCCGAGTATATTGCGCAAAAGGCCCTGAAACAGATAAAATGCTGAGTTAACGAAAAATTTTTGCCTCGGTCGGGCCGCTTCACGCGGATGCCGTTACACGTGCCCCGACTGCCGATTCAATCCAGTCCAATTCAAGGAAAGACTCAAAATGAAAACCGCGCAGGAACTGCGTGCCGGCAATGTGTTCATGGTCGGCAAGGATCCCATGGTTGTGCTCAAGGCCGAATATTCCAAGGGCGGCCGCGGAGCTTCCACCGTCAAGATGAAGATGAAGAACCTGTTGAACAGCGCCGTGACGGAAACCGTCTACCGTGCTGACGACAAGTTCGAAGACATCATCCTCGAACGCAAGCCCGTCACCTACTCCTACTTTGCTGATCCGCACTATGTCTGGATGGACGAAGAGTACAACCAGTACGAAGTCGACGCCGACACGATGGAAGAAGCCAAGAAGTACCTCGAAGACGGTCTCACCGCTGAAGCCGTGTTCTACGAAGGCCGCGTGATCGGTATCGAACTCCCGACGATGGTTGTGCGTGAAGTGGTTTACACCGAACCCGCCGTTAAGGGTGATACCTCCGGTAAGGTCATGAAGCCCGCCAAGCTCGCCACGGGTTATGTGCTCGATGTTCCGGCGTTCGTGAACACCGGCGACAAGATCGAAATCGATACCCGCACGGGCGAATACCGCAGCCGCATCAAGTAATCCGGCGTAACGGCATTCCCATGCCTGAGGCCTTGAGGCTTCAGGCATCAAAAAAGCCCTGCACGAAATGCTTTCTTCTGAAGAAAACAGCTCGTGCAGGGCTTTTTGCTGCGCTTTGTTTTTCTCAGAGTTTCGTGAGATTGGCAAACGCAAGTAGCAGTTCCTTCGTGCCGTAGGCGGGATTGGTGAACTTAATCTGCGCACGGGTCTGATCGCGTTTGGCGACATTGGCCATCGAAACGATCACACCGTCACCGAACTTGGTGTGATGCACCTTGTCTCCCACGGCGAGGCCCCACTCGTTGGAAGTGCTTTCCTTGCGGGCGGCAATTGAGGCGTCCGAAGAGAACCCGGCGCCCGAGGCGCGGCTTGCCGCGAGGTAGTCGCTCGCGCGGCCGAGTTTTCCGCCCTGCCAGCCCGAGCTTCGCTCCGTCTTCTGACCGTAACCTGAAGAGCGGGCGCCGTAACTGTTGTCGCGGCCTGCGTAACCGCCGCGGGAATAGCCGTTGTTGCTGTAGCCGCCGTTACCGTAACTGCCGTAACGGCTGCCGCCGTAGCCTCCGCGATAGTCCCCCGCGTCATCGTCCTTTTTCGGGGCTTTGAGTTCCCGGACGTGTTCTTCGGGAATCTCATCAATAAACTGCGAGCGGTCCTGATACTTGATGTCGCCGTAGAGCATGCGCTGCGCGCACCAGCTGATCCTCAAGCGCTTCTGCGCACGGGTCATCGCGACGTACATCAGCCGCCGCTCTTCACTGATGGCTTTTTCTTCTTCGGTTTCGTCCCTGGCGTGGTGCGGGAAAAGGCCGTCCTCAAGGCCGCAGAGCCAGACGTTCGGAAACTCCAGACCTTTGGATGCATGCACCGTCATCATTTGAACGCAGTCGCTCACACCCTCTTCGTTTTTATCATCGGCTTCCAGCGCAGCCTGCGCCAAAAATCCGTCCAGGGGCGTCATGCCGTTGTCAATCCCCGCTTCAAAGGCAGGCTGCTCCTCGTCAATGCCGTTTTCGCGGCAAAAACCGGTGGCAGCGTTCACCATTTCGCCCATGTTCTCAAGCCGGATATCGTGGTCGGGCTTTGATTCGTAATAGGTCTTAAGGCCCGACATTTCCATGACTTTCGCGATCACTTCCGGTAAGGGCAGCCCCTCGCAGGCTTCCTTCATGTCGGCCACAATCTTCATAAAGCCTGCGGCACGCTTCACGGTCGCCGTGTCCTTCGCCTGCCAGTCGTGCATTGCTTCCCAAAGCGTGACGCCGCGCTCGTTGGCGTGCGCCGTAATGCGCTCAATCGTCGTTGCACCGATCCCGCGCGGCGGCTGATTGATGACGCGCAGAACGGACGTGTCTTCGGGGTTACTTAAAAGCCGCAGGTAAGCGGTGACGTCCTTGACTTCCTGACGGTCAAAAAAGCGCAGGCCCCCGTAGATGCGGTAGGGAATGGAGTTGGCGGTGAAATACTGTTCGATGATGCGGGACTGGGCGTTGTTGCGGTAAAGGACCGCGCAGTCACGCCAGGGGGTGCCCGAGCGGTGCAGCGTGAGAATGTCCTGCGTGAGGCTTCTGGCTTCCTCACGGTCATCGTCAGCGCCGTAAATGCCGATCAGTTCCCCTTTGCCGGCCTCAGTCCAGAGGTTTTTGCCCATGCGCTGGGCGTTGTTGGCAATGACGGCGTTGGCGGCATCGAGAATGTGCGAGGTCGAGCGGTAGTTCTGCTCGAGCTTCACAAGGTGCTTAACGTGGTAGTCGTTTACAAAGTCGGCCATATTGCCCACGCGCGCACCGCGGAAGGCGTAAATCGACTGATCATCGTCGCCCACGCAAAAAAGTGAATTTGTGGTGCTCGCGGGCGACACAATCGCCTTAATCCAGCGAAACTGCAGGGCATTGGTGTCCTGAAACTCATCGACGAGCACAAAGCGGAAGCGGTCGGCGTAGTGCTCGCGCAAAACGGTGTTGCGCTCCAGAAGCTCCGTACTTCTTAAAAGAAGTTCGGCAAAATCCACAAGCCCCTCTTTCTGGCAGCGGTTCTCGTAGAGGCGGTAAAAGCCCTGACCTCCCAAGGGTTCTTCTTCGGCGGCAACGTCCTTGGCACGCAGCCCCGCTTCCTTAAAGCGGTTGATGCGGGCCTGCCAGCTCTTGGCATCGTTTGTTTCCGTATCAACGCCCTGCTCCTTCATGAGGCGCTTCACAAGCGACAACTGATCCGAGGAATCAATGATCTGAAAGGCTGAGGGCAGTCCCGCGTCTTCGCAGTGAAGCCGCAGAAGCTTGTGCGCAATCCCGTGAAAGGTCCCCACCCACATGCTGCGCATGTCGGCGTTGACCATCCCTTCCAGACGGTCGCGCATTTCGCGCGCGGCTTTATTGGTAAACGTGACCGCGAGAATCTGCGCTGGGCGCGCCATCCCTTTGGCGATAATCCAGGCAATGCGCGTTGTGAGAACCCGCGTTTTGCCGGACCCCGCCCCCGCCAGAATGAGCGCGTGCTCAGCAGGCAGTTCCACCGCGGAGCGCTGCATGGGATTGAGGCTGTTGACGAGGTCAAGAAGATTCTGCATGGTCGTAGGAAAAAAGCCGGCAAAGAAGATGAATTTTTGAGTCGGGCATTCTAACGGGTTACGCAGCGCCCTACCCGCTTAGTCCTAAGTCCGGAAGTTTCGGTTGGGCTATGCTCAAGCACTCCCGGATCCGGAAGGTTCTTTTGCTAGCCCTGAGACGCCCCCGATGGGGGTGTTGCCACCCCGCTCGGGCATAATCCCAGGCGCAAAAGATTCGCGGTGCAGTGCTTGTCCGTGGAGTTGAGCCTGACGGCTTTCACAGACAAAACCCGTGCCGTGACCGGCGTACTCGTCAAAGGCAAACACTCAGGGCTTTATCAGATCAATGCCAAGGCCGTTGTGCTCGCAACGGGCGGCATCGGCGCTAACGCCAAACTCGTACAGAGTCTGCGCCCCGACATCAGTGCCGACGTGAAAACATCAAACCAGCCCGGCAGTCAGGGTGACGGCATGGTGCTTGCGCAGAAAATCGGCGCTTCGGTGACCGATGCCAAGGAAATCCAGCTTAACCCGACGCTGCTGGTGGGCTCTCCCGTGATTGTCTCCGAAACAGTGCGCGGCGCTGGCGCCGTGTTCGTCAATAAGGAAGGCAAGCGCTTTATCAGCGAACTCACGACGCGCGACGTCACAAGTGCTGCGGTGAGCAAACAGACGGGCGGCGTTGCCTATGAGATTTTCGATCAGAAAGTCAGAGACAAGGTCAAGCAGACGGGCGCGGCCTTTGAGCTCGGTCTTGCCAAGGAAGGCAACACGATCCGCGAACTTGCCGCGGCAGCCGGCATTGATCCGGACAACCTCGAAAAAACAATGACCGACTACAACCGTTATGCTGAAAACGGCAAAGATCCGGAATTTCATCGTCCGGACGGCTTCCCGAAAGTGGACAAGCCCAAGTACTACGCCATTGAAATCACGCCGGCGATCCACTATTACATGGGCGGTGTAACGATTGACGGCAAAACCCGCGTCATCAACACGAAGGGGCAGCCGATCAAAGGACTCTTTGCCGCCGGTGAAGTGACGGGCGGCGTGCACGTCAAGAACCGCTTGGGCGGCAACTCCATTTCCGAAACCATCACGTTCGGGCGGATTGCCGGTATGCAAGCCGTTAAGGCCGTAAAACAGTAATCCTCTCCTCTTGAGGCAAGAGCCGCTGCAGTCGCTGGCTGCGGCGGTTTTTGAGCATCCGGAAAACTTTCTTCTCCTCGCATTGTCCCTGCTTTAATTACGGTGCCGCAGCGCACTTTTCACTGGCTACTGCCTTTGCACACCACTTTCGGACAGTGGAAACAGGAACACGGGTTAATTCGCTGATCTTGCGCCAGGAGACGCCCTCTGCGCGCATTTTCAGAACCTTCTCCCGCAACTCATCGGAATAACGCAGCTGGTTGTCTGCAATCTGAACCCTGAAGCGCCCCTTGCGGTACTCACGCTGCCAGTCCCGGACAGTGTTTTCCGAAAGTTCCAGAATCGACGCCACCTTGGTGTAGCCGTAGCCGTGCTCAAAAAGGTCACGGGCCCAGCGGCGCTTCTTTTCTGAGGCGTAAAACGCGGGCTTCTGACGAACCGGCACGCTTTGCCCTGCACCATCCCTGAGTGTCATGTTCATTTGTTTCGCCGAAAACGCTACTGGTAAAAAAGACCCCGCTTCCTCTTTGAGGGAACGGGGCTTGAAAGTTGCCTGACATGGAGTTTTGATGCCGTTTTCTCCCGTCTTTTAAAGGAGAAACGACAGGTAACCGGCTCAAGCAAAACCGGGAGCTTTCTCTGAAGCGTTCGTGTGAACCCCTCAGAGAAAGCGGTAAAGCGTTTGCCCTTGCCTCCATAGCGTTATCCGCTTTAGGCGGCTCGGGCCTCAGTCCGGTTACCCGGACTGAGTTTTTTTCATACCCGTTCGATTAGAACGCGTAGCGGACGTTGACGTTGAACGTGTTGTTCATACG
>ERZ1106977.500-NODE-500-length-11589-cov-8.381568_pt1 | contig 11589 bp, 11 predicted proteins | sample MGYA00403688_ERZ1106977 | MGnify/ENA primary metagenome ERZ1106977 (study PRJEB35170, sample SAMEA104062426) | human gut metagenome | biome: human gut; feature: human-associated habitat; material: faeces | place: Denmark | collected 2012-06-23 ...
GAAAGCCTGCACCGTGTCAGGAAACCCCGCGCTTTCAAGCGCGGGTTGTTTAGAAAAGTGATGCCCCAGACGATGACGACGAAAAGGCCGATCACGTAGGCGGCCGGTGTATTGATGTGAAAACGGAACATTTCGATGCCGATGTGAGCTTGAGGCCCGCAACCCCCGTGATACAGAGCGCCAGAAAAAAGATCTGCCCGCCCGTGAGCGTTTCCTTAAAAAGAAGCCAGCCGCCGAGCGTGATTCCTACGGTCCCGAGGCACGTCCAGATCCCGTAGGCCAGACCGGCCGGCAGGTCGCGCATCACAAGGATCAGAAGCCACATACTTAAAAGGCTCAGACCCACGGTGACGCCGCAGAACCATTTACCAAGTTCCATGACGGAGGCGGCTTTAAGGCTCAGTCCCCAGGTAACTTCGACGAGAACGGCCACAGCGCGATAAATCCAGGCGGCGGTCATGCGTTTGATCCTTTTCGGGCGGAATAAAAAAGCCCGGTTTTTGTCCGGGCATTATAGGTTTTCCGAGGCTTAGGAACGGCGTTTTTTCGCCCAGTCGCGGACTTCTTCGGTAATGCGCATGGCGCAGAAGTTCGGGCCGCACATCGAGCAGAAGTGCGCGGTCTTCATGCTTTCCTTGGGCAGCGTCAGATCGTGAAAGCTTCTGGCTTTCTCCGGATCAAACCCGATATTGAACTGATCGTACCAGCGGAATTCAAAGCGCGCCTTACTCATGGCGTTGTCCCGGATCTGCGCGCCGGCGATGCCCTTGGCGAGGTCTGCGGCGTGCGCGGCGATTTTGTAGGTGATGATGCCGTCCTTGACGTCGTTTTTGTCCGGCAGCCCCAGATGTTCCTTCGGTGTGACGTAGCAGAGCATGGCGGTTCCTGCGGCTCCGATCACGGAAGCCCCGACGGCGCTTGTGATGTGGTCGTACCCGGGCGCGATGTCGGTGACAAGCGGTCCCAATGTATAAAAAGGCGCGGCGTTACAGAGTTGCTCTTCGGCTTCGGCGTTTTCTTCCACGCGCTGTAGCGGAATATGGCCCGGGCCTTCGATAATGACCTGAACGTTACGTTCCTGCGCTCTCCGGCAGAGTTCGCCCAAGGCCGCAAGTTCAGCCATCTGGGCGCTGTCGCAGGCATCGTGAATGCAGCCCGGTCTTAAGCCGTCCCCGAGACTCACGGTCACATCGTAAGCGGCCAGAATGTCGCAGATCTCGTCAAAGTGCGTCCAGAGGAAGTTCTCCTCGTTGTGGGCCATGCACCAGACGGCCATAATTGACCCCCCGCGGGAGACAATGCCGGTCAGGCGCCCCGCCGTGAGCTCAATAAAGGGAAGGCGAAGCCCCGCGTGAATCGTAAAGTAGTCAACGCCTTGTTCAGCCTGTTCAATAAGGGTGTCGCGGTAAAGTTCCCAGGTGAGGGCCTCGGCTTTGCCGTTGACCTTCTCAAGGGCCTGATACATGGGAACCGTTCCGATCGGCACCGGGCTGTTCCTGACAATCCATTCACGGGTTTCGTGGATGTTTTTGCCGGTGGAAAGATCCATCACGGTGTCTGCGCCCCAGCGCGTCGCCCAAAGCATCTTTTCAACTTCCTGACTGATGTCGGACGTGAGCGCCGAGTTTCCGATATTGGCGTTGATCTTGGTGAGGAAGGACCGGCCAATCACCATCGGTTCGCATTCGGGGTGATTGATATTGCAGGGAATCACTGCGCGGCCCGCGGCAATTTCGCGCCGCACGAATTCAGGCGTTACTTCTTTGGGGACTTCAAAACAAGTGTGACCGGCCCGGTGCTGCTGCAGCAAAAAGGCGCGGCTTCGCGGTGAGACATCCCGCAGGCTTTCTTCATAGGCCCTGCGGTTGTTGTTTTCGCGGATCGCAGCAAATTCCATCTCTTCGGTGATGATGCCGGCGCGGGCGTAGGCAAGCTGCGTAACCGCCTTTTTCCCCGCCGCGCGGCGGATGGAAGAGGTGCGGTTAAATCGGATGGCGTCGAGTTCAGCTTTCTGAGCCCGCTCGTTCCCGTAAGCGCTTGTCATGCCGGGAAGTTCTTCAGTATCACCGCGCCCGAGAATCCAGGGTGTGCGCAGGCCGGTGAGGCCCTTCGTGATGTCCACGGTTTTGGCGGGGTCACCGAAGTCACCCGAGGTATCGTAGACAAAGATCGGGGGATTGACTTCGGTTTTACCTTCCGGGAGCTTGGATTCAGCAAGGTCAATGGCGCGCATCGGAACGCGGATACCGCGGCTGCCTTCAACGTAGATGCGGCGTGAGCCCGGCAATATCCCGGTGGAACTTGCGCGCGCGGCATTGCTCGGGCGTTGCGCAGCCGTTTCGGACTTTATTTCGGTAATTGATATTGCGGCCTTTTTGGTTGTTTCAGCCATCGCGGGCTCCAAACAGAAAAGGCGGAAAGAGGGATTGGGGACGAGGGGAGACGGCGTCTTCCGGACGTGTCCGCGTTTCCTTCCGCCGATATAAATCGGGTCAAGTTCGAAGGGTTTGTCTCAATCGGCTTCAGCCGATACCCCCAACGCATGACGGGCATTGTAGCCTGATCGGTGAGGTATGCATTTGAAGCGTTATCAGAAATAACAGTTCAGCAAATACTAATCCCTAGATGACCGAGATCCATACGCTAAAATCGCGCCAAGGCTTGAAGTCTCTAAGTAGGATTCTTTCATTCCATGCCGCTCACTTTGCCCGGAAACAAACGCATCAACCAGCTTGCGGCCGTCATTGCCGTCGGTTTTGCCGTGGCCGCCGTCTGGCAGGAGTTCGGCAGCCGCGGTGAACCCGGCGAAATCGAATTTGCCGACGCTGCCATGCAGCAGATTAAGGATCAGGGGGCTTTCACAAAGGAAGTCTGCAGACTGTATGCAAAGGCCGCCGTCAAAGGCAGCCGTGAGGGTGCGTTGCTGCTGACGCAGTGCGTCAATCAAAGCTATACCGGTACGGCTTCAGACCGCCGCATTCTGTTGGCTGCGCTTTATCTGATGGCCGGAGACGCCGAGGTGAACGGTATCCGCGCGTCCAAGCAGCTCGAAAATCTGCGCCTTACGGAAACCGAGAAGGCAGCGCTTGCGCATTTTGATATCAAGGCCGTGCTGGACGGTACGGTTTTTGTTTCTCCCATGAATATGGGGCGGCTTGAGCGCTGATCAGACAAAAACAGCTGAAAAACCCGCTTTAAAGTCAAAATGCAACATAACTATCATTATGTTGAATTAAATTTTGGGCTGAAAATCAGAATTTCGATGACGGCAGGATTTGCCGGATGAAAAATCTTCGGGCCGACGTTAGCCGGTCCGGAGTTCCTCTCTTAACAGATGAGTTCAAACTACCGTTGAATGACTTCCGAATGAGTGCTTGGCTCAGAAGTTCATCTTGAGTCCGACGGTTACTGTGTCGTAATCAACATCGGGCATGACAAAGGTCTGGCCGTCCCGGGATTCTTTGCCGGCGTTAAAGAAGTGCTCGTACTCAAGCCGCAGGCTGAGGCGCTCGGTCATCAGCCACTCTGCTCCGGCTCCGAGTTTCGGCGCAAGACGGGTTTTTGACTTGCTGAAGGCATACTGCGGTTCCGAGGCGTTGTTTTTGCCGTCAATCCGGATCAGTGCAACGCCTGCTTTACCGAAAACAGATAAAGCGTCTGTAACCGGGAGAATGCCAACGGCATCAACGGCGAGACCGTAACCTTTAAATTCGGCGTGGCTGCTGACAGGCTGCCCGGCTTGGATGCCGGCATGATCGTGTTCACTTTTGCCGAACCACCAGGTGGCGGCTTCTACGGCAAAATGGTCGTTTACGCGGCAGCCGACTGCCAGTTTGGCAGTGACATTACTGTTGTCTGCGTCGTTAACGGGATTTTGGTTGTTGGCGGTATTGACTGCGCCGACGGCCTCTTTGTAGTTATTGTCGGAGTGCACCAGGCCGGCAGAAATAAGGCCGTACCAGTTCCCGGCAACAGCGGGAAGCGCTGTGAGAATGAGTGCGGCGGCCGTTAAGGCGGATGTTGTCAGGCTTCTCATGGTATATCCTCCGAAATCGCGCAGGACAAATTTCCTTTACCCTTCAGTGGATTGTACTTGTATTTACTAGAAAGTTATAAATTCAACAGCAGAAAGCATCTGTTTAATTATGACGAGACGCATTTCTTGTTATCTTGAAAAACTGCGCACAGGTGCAAAAATTTTAAATAGACCTTCGCTGCTCTGTTAAAAGCCTCCTCACGAACCGGTCCCTTTTGTCGGATAGCCAAATGCGCATTGAACGAACACGAAGCCTCAACCGCCTGATTTCCAACCGCGGTAACGGTCAGATCAAAATCATCACCGGTATCCGGCGCTGCGGCAAATCCTACCTGCTCGGTGTCCTTTTCCGGGACTATCTGCTGCAGACCGGTGTGCCGGCCGATCAGATCATCACGCTCGAACTCGATAACGACCTCAACGCACGCTAAAGACTTTCTGCTTGACAATGTCAACAAACTTTAGGCGCCTCTGACGACGCGGTTGATCGCCACCGCTGCCATCTGCATCCCGATCGTTGCCGTCACCACAACGCCTGAACCGTAGCCGGAACACGCAAGTCCCTGAGAGGCCATGTCGCAGGCCTCTTTCCCCAAGGGGCGTTTGACTTCTTCATTCGAATAGACGGCCGTTACCTTAAAGGGTTTCGGACTCCCCTTACTGTCCGCCTTCGGAAAACCGTACTCTTTTCTCAGGCGGTAACGGACGCCCGAGAGCAAGGGATCGCCCTTGATTTGCCCGAGGTCTCCGATCTTAATGAGAGAGGGATTGACGCGGCCGCCCGCTGCGCCGCTTGCCACAACGAAGTTGCCAGCACGCTTACAGTGCGCGATCAAAGCGGCTTTTGCCCGTACCTGGTCAATGCAGTCAAGAACGACAGCCCCGGATCCCACAAGTTCCGCGACATTTTCCTCATTGACAAAGTCTTCAATGAGTGTCAGGCGGCAGTTGGGGTTAATGAGCGCCGCGCGGTCTCTTAAAACATCAATCTTGGCTTTGCCGAAATTGCCGTCCATTGCCTGAATTTGGCGGTTCACGTTACTCTCGGCGACGTTATCGAGGTCAATGAGCGTGATGTCGGCTGCGGCCGTCCGGATCAGGGCTTCCGCTGCCCAGCTACCGACGCCGCCCACGCCTACAACCACAAAGTGTGCTTTGGCGATCGCCTCCGCCCCTTCGTGTCCGTAAAGGCGCGCCACGCCGCCGAAACGTCTTTCATAGTCCATTGCAACCTGCATCGCCGTCCGCTCGCTGTTTTATCGGGGAAATCAGATCCCCTGCTCTTATCAGCCCGATTTTAGAGCCTCAGGCGGCGGTAAAGAAGTTTTTGAGGTTCTTCATGCCGGGCTCAAGCCCCCTGCGGATAAGCCAGAGGCTCTGAACGCCGCTTGCAGCCGACATTGCGGCCACGACCGCCACAGCCTGCCAGGGCGGCATCAACTGCAGCCACACGCCCAAAGACATGAGCGCCGTGCCGAAACCGGCCAGACCGTTAATAAAGCCCCCGGCGGCAGCGCCCACCACGAGCCAGACAATAAGTTCAACGGACATACTTTCCCGAGGAAGTGTTGTTTTTCTTCTGACAGTGCGAATTTCCCGCTCTAAACCCGCCGTCTTTCAACGGAGAAAGCACCTAAACCAAGGGATAACCCGTAGAAATAGTCCCTCCTGTGACAACACAGTGCTTTAAGGCAGACCTCCTAGGAGGTTGACGAACAGATAATGCGGATTGTCAAAAGACGGGCGAATGCCGCAAGGCCTCGCGCCTGACAATTCCAAACAAAGCCCCCGGCAACAGGGACTTGGTATTACGGAGAAGTAAGAAAATGACAGATATGAGCCGTCGTTCTTTGATTCAGGGTTCTTTGGCGCTCGGCGCCGCCGGCTTTATCGGTGCGGCTGAGGCGAGCACCCAGGCCAAGGTTCCCTCAAAGTGGGATGCCACCTATGACGTTGTCGTCGTGGGGTCGGGCTTTGCAGGTTTGGCTGCCGCGATTGAAGCCAAGAAAGCCGGTGCTTCCTGCGTGGTTCTGGAAAAGATGCCCACCGCCGGCGGCAACTCCATTATTAACGGCGGTATTCTGACCGCTACCGGCTGCCCCCAGCAGCTCAAGCACGGCATTAAGGATTCTCCGGAACTCCTTGCCAAGGACATGCTCGTTGCCGGCCTTTACATGAATAACCCCGAAAAGGTGAAGTTGGTTGCCGACTCTGCCCTGTCCAACTATGAATGGACTGTGAAGGAACTGGGCGTTGAATACAACCCCGATGCAATCGGTCAGGAAGGCGGCCACAGCGTTCCGCGTTATGTCTTTACGAAGAACGGTTCGGGCTCCGGCATCGTTTCCAAGGAACTCGAAAAGGTTGCAAAGCTTGGCGTCAAGGTCGAAACCCGCACCTACGTTGAACACATCATCCGTGATGAAAAGGGTGCTGTTCTTGGCTTGCAGATCCGCAAGGGCTACCGCTTCCCGAAGGCCGGTTCCGGCCGCGTGCAGTTTATCCGCGCAAAGAAGGGTGTTGTGCTCTGCTACGGCGGTTTCTCCCGTGACGTTGCCTACCGCACGATGCAGGATCCGAAACTTGCCGCAAACCTCGACTCCACGAACCAGCCCGGCGCTACGGCTGAACTCTGGCGTGAAACGAGCCGCATTGGCTGCGCTCAGGTCCAGAACGACTGGATTCAGTGCACGCCGTGGAACAACCCCAAGGAAAAGGGCATGGGTATCGGCTGGACCTTCTCTCAGTCCGGTGCCGCTGAATACGGCCTGTGGGTTTCCACCTCCGGCAAGCGCTTCGTGAATGAACTTGCCAACCGCAAGGTCCGTGCCGACGCCATTATGGTTGAGCACACCAACGGCTTTAAGGCGGTAGCCATCTGCACGGCTGCCAACCTCAAGGCCTTTAAGGAAGCCCGTCCCGGCATGCTTGAAAAGCTCCTGGAAGGCGGAATGTTGAAGCAATACAAGTCCCTGAAGGACATCGCCGCCGACTGGAAGATTCCGGCCGATCAGCTCGCCAAGACCGTTGATGAATTCAACAAGGCTGTGAAGGCGAAGAACGATCCCCTCTTTGGCCGTTACATCAACAACGAACAGGTGCCGCTCGAAGGCGACGCGTGGTACGCCTGCGAAATGAGCCCGAAGGTTCACCACTGCATGGGCGGGCTTGTGACCGATATGCAGTGCCGCGTTTTGGACGTTGTCGACAACAAGCCCGTGAAGGGCCTCTACGCTGCCGGCGAATCCACCTCCGGCGTGCACGGCGCCGTGCGTCTGGGCTCCTGCGCTATTCTTGACTGCCTCGTCAACGGCCGTATCGCTGGTCAGAGCGCTGCCAAGGCCCTCTGATTCAGACTCAGTCGGTAAGACTGCCGGCAGGGAAATCCTCATCCTGCCGGCATTGGAAGGAAGCGGTTTGTGTCTTTGCGGATTCAGGCCGCTTTTTTCGTACCCGCAAAAATATCAGGCCGCCGCGGCGTTGCGCCCGGCAATGCGCCCGACGGTTAAGGCGTCAATAAGGCCGCAGGAGGAAAGGCGCGCCTCCCCGTTTAAGCCTCCTGTGATTTCGCCCGCGGCAAAAAGCCCGGGCACCGGCGCGTCATCGGTGACGCTTAAGACCCGGGCTTGCGAATCAATTGCAACACCCCCGCCGCAAAGCTGGACTTTGGCGGCAAACCGGCAGGCGTACCAGGGCCCCTCGCCGATCAGTTCATTGGTGGGGCTTAAAACCCGGCCGAGGTAGTCGTCGGGATCGTTGGCGGCAAGCGTTTCATTGATGCGGCTGATTTCGTCCTGAAGCGGTATCAGAGGAACGCCAAGGTCTGAGGCGAGTTCGGAGAGCGTCGCGTATTTCAGTACAAAGCCGCGCTGCACAAGTGCCTCCACGTCACTCTTTTTAAACAGGGCCGACCTCGGATGCGCCGCGGCGCGGGCGTCGGCAACCGCAAGGCAATGCTCCCCGGCACTGATCACACCGAGGACGGCGTTGGTGCGCGTGGTGTTGTCCGCGGTTTCATTCACAAAGCGCCGTCCGGTTTCCTGCACGACCCAGAGGCCCTGCGATGCCGCGCAATACTGATTGAACTTCCAGGCGCTCCCCCACCCCTTTTCGTCAGCGCAGGCTTCCGGCACGCAGTGGATGTACTGCATGTGGATCACCCAGGCGCCGATATCTGAGAGAGCCCTGATCACTTCGCTCGTGCTTCCGGGCTGGGTTGTCGTGCTGATGCCGGGGCCGAGCCGCCAGCTCTGCATCTGCCGCATCGCGATGTCCGCGCCAAAGCCTCCGGCAGCCGCCGCGACCGCTTTCCGTGCCTTAATGGTAACGGGGTGAAGGCCCGCGGCGTCGGTCACAAGTGCCGTAACGCCCGTGACTCGTCCTGTGTCATCGGTGAGAAAGCCGGTGACGCGGGTATTAAGACGGACTGAGACGCCCAAGGCCGAAACGCGCTCTGCGAGGGGGTTCATAAGGCCCTCACCCTGATTGGCAAGCGCCACGCAGCGCCTGACCGAGTGGCCGTAGTCGTATTCCACGCCCCGGCTCCAGTGAACGCCGAGCTCATCGATTGTCCACTGCCAGGTGGCAAGGGCGTTTTCCGTGAGCAGCGCAATTCTGTGTGGATGACTGATTTTTGTGACCTTCATAAGGTCGTTGAACATGAGTTCGGGGTTGTCTCCGATGCCGGCTTCGCTTTGCTGCGGGGTGCCGGGGACGGCCGCAAGGCCCTGACTGATGACGGAGTTGCCGCCGATACTGCCCATTTTTTCCAGCACGATGACTTCGGCCCCCGCCTTACGGGCTTCCAGGGCGGCCGCAAGCCCTGCGGCACCGGACCCCACCACAACGACGTCAAAGGTTTCTTCTTCGGGGAGAGTTCCGCGGACGGCCCCGGTGAGGACCGCGCGGCGCGAAAGCGTTTCACTCATGCGGCAGCCTCTCCCAAAAGCGCACGGATGCGGTTAACGGCCTCTGTGAGTTCCACCACGCCCTTAACGCCTAATTTGCGGTTGATTTCAGAGCGGTGCACCTGCACGGTTTTCACTGAGATGCCCCCAAGGCGGATTCCCACCTCACGGTTTAAAAGCCCTTTGGCGAGAAGTTTGGCGACGTCTTTTTCCTTGGGCGTCAACGTGTTCCAGCGGGCAACGGCCTCGCCCGGATCGGTTTTGTTCGCTTGGGTCTGCGCAACGGCCTTATACACGGCTTCCATCAGGCGCGACGGATCTGCGGTTTTCTGCACAAAGGCGACGGCACCTCTCTGCATCGTGTCCACCGCCATATCAATGTCGCCGTGGGCGGACAAAAAGACAACGGGAAGGCGGATGCCGCGCCGGATCATCTCTTCCTGAAGTTCAAGCCCGGTCATCCCGTCCATTTTGACGTCCAGGATGAGGCACCCGGGGCGCGAGGGCGCATCGTCGGTTAAAAAGGCCTGCGCGCTCGGGTACGTTTTAACCGCAAAGCCTTCAGCGGTGAGCATGAATTCCAGAGAGCCCCGCATATGGGCATCGTCGTCCACCACGCGGATGAGGATTTTTTCATTTTCGCCCGGCATCATGGGTCGACTCCGTCGGGTTTGTGCTGCGGTGTGTCGCAAGCGGGGGCCGCGGGCAGCAACACGTGTGCCGTGAGGCCCTTTTCCGGGGTATTAAGCGTGAAACTTAACTGCCCCACGCAGTTTTCACAGAGCCTGTGCACGAGTGTTAACCCCATGCCGAGACTGCCGGCTTTACTTGAGGCCATCACGCTGCGGCCGAGTTTGGTGAGTGTTTCAGCGTCGACGCCCGGGCCGTTATCACGGATCCGGACTTCAATGCGGCCGCCTGTGACGGTGCTTGAGACCTCAACCTTGGCTTTGGCTTCGCCCTGCACGGCCTGAGAGGCGTTCGTAAGGAGATTAACGATGATGAGCTCAAAGTCAATGGGGTCGATGTAGACCGCGGCGTCTTCGAGGTGCCCCAAAAGAATCTGAACGCCCGCGGCTTTGCCGGAAAGGCAGAAGCGCTGAGTGATTCTGAGAATTGCGCTTTTCACTGAAATGTTGCGCCGCTCGTTTTTACCCTTACTGTAGGAGCGGACGCGGTCAATGATTTCGCCCGCACGCGCGGCCTCGGCGCCGATCGCATCCACGGCTTTGCAGAGCTCCTCGTCAGGGTTGTCGCTGTCTTCGAGCCGCCTCAAAACGCCGCGCGAGAGGTTCTGAATGCCCGCCAAAGGCTGCTTGATCTCGTGCGCGACAAGGCTGGAGATCTGCCCGACGGCTCCGGCTCTCTGAAGGGCATCGAGCTGCTCATGGGTTTCAAAGGCCTCGCGCTCGGCCCTTTTTTGCTCGGCGTTGGCGTTTTCGAGTTCCCGGGTACGGTGCCGCACGAGTTTTTCGAGAATAATGCCGTGCGCCAGAAGGCCCGTGAGCGCAATGAGAATCAGAACCGCCAAAGGCCAGTATTTTTTGGTGAGCTCGGTGAAACTGACTTCACCCAGGTTTTTGTAGGGCCCGAGCTTTAAATCCTTGAGAAGCGCGTCAACCGCGCCGTAGTCCGTGACAATGCTCCAGTACTGGCCCCAGGCGTTGGCGGGTTTGGTCAGAAGCACCGCCGTGATGTCGCGGGCGGCGGTTTCGTTCATTCGCCTTTCGACCGCAAGCACCCAGCCCGGGTAGGTGCGCGTTGTGTGACGGCAGGTGAGACCGTCACCGGTGCGCTCCTCAATCACCTTAAGCCCTGCGGTGATGTCGCCGCTTCCCGCGCGCGTGAGGTCTTCCAAAAAACAGGCCCGGACGATTCCGGCATCAACCTCGCCTTTCTGTACCATCTCCACGACTTTGCGCATGCGCAGAGGCTCAACGCGGATAAGGCGCTTATAAAAGGTTTCCGCGTTGATGCCGCGGCTCACAAGTTCCAGGGCGACCTCAAGAATCCCGGGCGAAAGCTCGCTTGTGACGGAGGCCACCCGCTTGTCGGTGAGGTCTTTAAGGGCGGTGATGTCAGTTCGGCCGGTCTTGGTGATGACGGCCGCGGCATGCGCGTTATTGGTGTCGGCGTCGTTTGAGACGAGCGTCACGAGGTCGCGGTAGCGGCCCGCGGTCTGAAGCTGCAGAAGGGCCGTGGGTGCGGCCACGATGTCGGCTTCGCCCTTGGCAAGGGTTTTATTGAAGTTTTCCGCCTCAAGCCAGGTAACCTCAAAGCGGTACTGCGGCATTTTCCACGCGAGAAACCGGATGGTTTCATCGGTAAAGGACGCGTCGTACCAGGGCGGCGAATAGGATAAAAGTGCAACTTTCAGAACCGGGCGGGCGGTGACGGAAGCATCACCGGCAGGGGCATCCGCACGCATTCCGGCAGGCAGCGGGTCGTACTGAGCGGCCGCGGGGCCGGCCAGGAATAAGCAGATGAGAGCCGCAACGGCAAAAGGCGCCCCGCGCATAAACACTTCCGGAGTGGGTTGACACAATTCAATTATTATATTTTCAGGCCGGATGAAAATGCGCCGCACAAATTGTCAACTACCCCTGACTGAAGTCAGAGGCTTGGCAACAAGTCTTGGTTGACTAG
>ERZ1106977.505-NODE-505-length-11427-cov-3.587935_pt1 | contig 11427 bp, 10 predicted proteins | sample MGYA00403688_ERZ1106977 | MGnify/ENA primary metagenome ERZ1106977 (study PRJEB35170, sample SAMEA104062426) | human gut metagenome | biome: human gut; feature: human-associated habitat; material: faeces | place: Denmark | collected 2012-06-23 ...
TGGACAAGGCCGGAGTCACATTCACGACCTATGAATACGCACATTCGAACGATCATATGGATGACGGCTACGGGGTTGAGGCCGCCACCAAGCTCGGATTCGACGAACACCAGGTGTTCAAGACGCTGATGGCCGACACCGGTACGGAACGTGTGGTCGGTGTGGTCCCGGTCAGCGGGCATATGGATTTGAAGGCGCTGGCCGCCGCCGTGGGCGCGAAGAAGGCGACCATGGCCGATCCGAAAGTCGCCATGCGAGAATCGGGCTACGTGGTGGGCGGGATTTCGCCTCTGGGACAGCGCACGCACCACAGGACCGTGCTGGACGAAAGCGCCCTGCGGTATGACGAGATTCTGCTGTCCGGAGGCAAGCGAGGGTTCTCCATCGGCATCAACCCGAATGATCTCATCGCGGTATTGGACGCCGTAGTCGCGCCCATCGGCACCTGGTGACCCTCAGGGAAGGGTCATCGGGCCCTGCGTAGCTCAGACGGAAGCACGAAGTGCATGTTCTCCTTGATGGTTTCAATGGTGGTCACCTCGGTGTAGCCGAAGCCCTGTAAGGTTTCGACCACGCCGGAGACAAGTTCGTCCGGTACGGAGGCGCCCGATGAGATGCCCACGGACTCCACGCCCTCGAACCATGACGGGTCGAGTTCGGCCGCATCATCGACACGGTGCGCCCTGCCGAGGCCATCAGTCGCATCGGCAGTGGCATCCGCTGCGAAGCGCGAGTTCAGGCCTTCCTGCGCGACCTCCATCAATCGTACGGAATTCGAGGAATTCGCCGACCCGACGATCACCACGCAATCCGATTGCTCGGCCACCAACTTGACCGCGGCCTGACGATTCGACGTGGCATAGCAGATATCGGAGTTCGGCGGCATCTGCAGCCACGGGAAGCGGCACTTCAACGCGGCGATCGTACCGGCGGTCTCATCAACGCTCAGCGTGGTCTGCGTAAGCAGCACCAGCTTGGTGTCTTCAGCGAAATCAAGCGAGTCCACGTCGGCCTCATGTTCGATCAGATGCACATGCTCCGGGGCCTCCTCAACCACGCCGACCGCCTCATCGTGCCCCTTATGGCCGATATAGATGATTTCGAAGCCCTCCCTAACGAAACGCAGCACTTCGCGATGCACCTTGCTTACCAGCGGGCAGGTGGCGTCGATCACATGCATGCCGCGGGCCGCGGCCTCGGCCTTGACCGCCGGGGACACACCGTGCGCGGAAAAAACAATCGGAATGCCCGCCGAAGCGGCCTCATCCGGAATTTCGCGGAGCTCCTGCACGAACACCGCACCCTGAGCCGACAACTCCTCGACCACATGTTTGTTATGCACGATCTGGCGACGCACGTACACCGGTGGCAGGCCATCCTCGCGGACGGGGACCGAAGCCTTCAGAATCGTCTGTACGGTAAGGATCGCCCGATCCACACCGGCGCAGAATCCGCGAGGGTCCGCCAATACGATGCGTTTGGTCATGGGTCGCCGCCTTTCATGTCATACAAGCCCTCACCAAATACTAGAGCACGGCCGTTCGCATAACGCACGCGCTCATGTGAGCACACGACTATTGCACAACCATATCGCCGGCGATCCCTCATCCAGTAGACGGTCGCATACACAACACGCCGGCGAACGGGCATGGCACCCTCCAAGAGAAGGTAGACTTGACCGTTAGCGGTAACAACCGTTATCGATACGTTTAGCGGCATTATGGAGTGATCTATGACCTGCAAGAACCTGCCTGCCCGCTCCGGACAGCAATTCTCCATCTCCCACGGCGACTATAAGGCGGTCGTCACCGAACTCGGCGCAACGCTGCGCAAACTGACCTACCGAGGCGAGGACCTTATCGTCTCCCTCGGCCCGGATGACGTGGTGAGCTGCTGCCATGGCCAGATTCTCATCCCGTTCCCGAACCGCGTCGAAGGCGGCGAATACACCTTCGAAGGCAAGACCTACACGTTGCCGATCGACGAACACGCGCGCAACAACGCCATCCACGGCTATGGATACCGCTCCTATTGGAAGCTGGAAAGCCTCACGGAGGAATCCGTCGCACTGACCTGGCGCACACCCAATATGGCCGGCTATCCGTTCGATATCGTAGCCACCGCCACCTATAGCCTCGCCGACGACGGTCTGCATCTGACCATCGACGCCTATAATAACGGCGATGCGAACGCCCCATGGGCCCTGGCCATCCATCCATGGCTGGCCAACGGTCTGAACGGATACGGCGACGAGATCGACGGCCACAACGCGCAGTGCAGCCTGACGCTGCCGGGCAACACGCATGTGACCGTGAACGAAAACCTGATCCCGACCGGCACCGAACCGGTGGATGGCACCAAGTACGACCTGCGCAAGGACACGCTGCTTACCGAACAGCCCTTCGATGATGCCTGGACGGACCTCGATCACGCCGAAGACGGTACCGTCACCGCGGTGTTCACCCGTCCCGACGGTCTGAAGGTCAAGGTCGGAGGCGACGAGACCATCACCTCCTTCCAGGTGTGCACCGGTACCAAGTTCCCTGCCTTCAAACACCCGGCAGGCGTTGCGGTGGAACCGCAGACCGCCTATGCCAACGCATTCAACACCGGCAACGATCTCATCGTCATCAAGCCGGGCGAGACCAGCAGCACCTCGCTGTTCCTCGGCGCGTTCGCTCAGTGAACGCCTGATTTGCACAACGTCGCACCGGTGTGCGATAATCCCGAAGGCTTATTAATCGCAAGTAAAGGAGTCCAATCATGGGCATGCGCGGACGTAAGCGCAAGGATCGTCGTAAGAAGGCCGCCAATCACGGCAAGCGCCCGAACGCCTGATCCCTGCCGGCGTGAATAACGCCACAGAGCATCAACAAACCCGCGGATTCGCAATCGATTCCGCGGGTTTTCCTATTCACCGCAACAATGGTCGAGCGTGGCACGAAGACGTTCCAATAGGCGCTCCGGCGCCTGTTCGGGACGCAGATAGGCGCGCATCGCCGCAATCAACGCCCGTTCACGCTCGTCACAGCACGTTTCGGGATCGAAGTGCTCTTCCATGCTGACATGCACGCTCGTATGCGTCACATGCGTTATGGACCCGTCCGCACTCCTGCTGGTGATGGAGATGCGCCGTTCGACGGAGTTACCGTTCATGATCTTCCCCTTCCGACGGAAGCGGTCTTCGCACCGGAGCGTGTGCCGGCCGCATACCCTCGTTCCTTCGCATATGCCGCAAGTTCCTGCTTGAGCTGCGTGCGGGCACGGTTCAGACGGCTCATCACCGTACCGATTTTCACGCCCTGCTCATCGGCCACCTGCTGATATGACTTGCCGTCGATGGCCGCATCGATGAACACCTGCCTGCGTTCCGGCGAAAGCTTGTTCAACGCGGCCATGATCTCTTCGGGCGCATAGGCGTCCAGATACTCCTGCTCGGCGGACTTCAGCTGCTCCGACGAATGTTCGGAGGCGGAGTAGATATCCCAATCGTCGTATTCGCCGGTGGAGCCGTTGGCACGTTGCGGCCTGCGTTTGGCCTTGGCGTACTGATTGAAGTAGGCGTTGCGCTCGATGGTGGTCATCCACGCGGCGAAGTTCGTGCCCTGTTTGAAGGAATCGAAGGCCTTGAACCCGCGTTCGAAGGTGTCCTGCACCAGATCCTGCGCATCGTCGGGATTGTTGGTCAGCTTCATGGCCTGCCGATAGAGCACGTCGACTATGGGCATGGCGAGCCGTTCGAAGCGCGCGCGCCTGTCCGTCATGCTTTCCTGCCCATCAGTCACGGTTTCATTCTATCGGCATGCCGCATGCGACGATGTCCGCAAAACTCCCAAGCGATTCAAAGCTCGTTCCCAGAACACACGGTTTATATAATCATGTTGGTTTTTCGCTGAGAGAAAGATTTGCCCATGTCATTGTCCCTTGCCGACGGCGTGCATCTGCTGTCCTCCCATCATCTGCTCGATGAGGTCATCACACCTGAACGTTGGAGCCTGAATGCCGATGGCATCGACAATGCCGATGTGCCGTTCACGCATATCACCTATGACACCCGCACCGTGCGCGAAGGCACGCTGCTGGTGTGCAAGGGCCGCTTCCGGCCGGAATTCCTTGACGGGCTCAAGGAGCGCGGTCTCGTCGCCTATGTGTCGGAACGTGACTTCTCCGATCACACCGAGGTTCCGGGACTCATCGTCAACGACGCGCGCAAGGCCCTGAGCCTGCTGTCCGCCGCCTTCTATGGCATGCCCCAGAACGAACTCACGGTCATCGGCATCACCGGCACCAAAGGCAAGACCACCACCGCCTATCTGGCGCATGCCATCCTGAACGAATATTCGCATGGCCGTTGCGCGTTGTTCTCTTCGGTGAACCTCTGCCTTGACGGTCATACCATGCTGGCGTCGAAGCTGACCACGCCGGAGTCGTTGGACGCGTTCCGCATGATGCGCGAGGCCGCGGACAACGGCATGCGATACCTGGTGATGGAGGTCTCCTCCCAGGCCTACAAGGTCAACCGCGTCCACGGCCTGACCTTCGACGTGGGAGCCTTCCTCAACATCTCCCCCGACCACATCAGCGACATCGAACACCCCACCTTCGAAGACTACTTCCGTTGCAAGCGCCGGTTGATCGCCAACAGCCGTTCGCTGGTACTCGGCGCCGACTGCGACCACCGTGATCTGCTCATGCAGGATGCCGCCGACGCGGGCGTCAAGGTCACCGAGTTCGCATTGCATGATGCCGCACGGGGCCTGACCTCCCCAGCACAGGTCATCGCCCGCGTCGATCCGGAAAACAAAGCCGGTTTCATCGTTTCCGTCAATGGCTCGGATCTTCGGCCGATGGAGCTGGACATGTCCGGTGAATTCAATGTCACGAACGCCGCGGCAGCCGTCGCCATCGCCATCGAGGCCGGCGTGCCGGAATCCGACCCGTCAATCGCCGCCATGTGCCGGGTACAGGTGCCCGGACGCATGGAACGCGTCAAGGCGGGAGACGGTCTGCTGGTCTACATCGATTTTGCCCACAACTATCTTTCCGTCAAATCGTTGGTCGACGAAATGGTACGGACCTATGGCGAACGCCGCCCACGCATCACGCTGGTTTCCGGTACCACCGGCGGCAAGGCCGTCGACAGACGCGAGGGCATCGTCAAGGGGGCGCTTGGCCGTGTGGAATCCTTCATCTTCACATTGGACGACCCGAATTACGAGGATCCCACGGATATCGCGCGTCAGATGCAGTCGTATGTGACCGATCCGACGGCCCGGACGCAGATTGTCGTTCCGCGCGAACTCGCCATCGAAAAGGCCATCGCCGACGCGCGTGAGCATGCGGACCGGTTCAATATCGTGCTGGTCATCGGCAAAGGCGACGAGACCCGTAATATCATCAACGGCAAGCCGGTGCCATATGAGGGCGATGGCGCCGTGGTGCGTCGCGTACTCGGCGAATAGCACGGCCGTTCGTCACACGGCACGGGGTAAGGTAGGTCACTATGACACGATTCCAACCGATTCTGCTCGGCAGCGACATTAACGTCTACGGCATGGCCAGGGCGTTCCATGAGGAGTACGGCATCATCTCCGAGGCGTACGCCTACTTCCAGCTCAGCCCTACGAAGTTCAGCAATATCGTGAACGTGCATGTCGTCGATGATTTCAACAATTTCGTGATGTTCCGCGATTTCATGCTCAACCTCGGCAGGCGTATGAAGGCCGAGGATCCGGATCGCACGCTGTTGCTCATCCCCTGCGGCGACGTGTATGCGAATCTGCTCAGCCAGTGCGGGGACGATCTGCGTCGTTATTTCGTATACAACACGCTCGACATCAATCTGTCACGCCGACTCGCCTACAAATCCACGTTCTATCAGATCTGCGAACGGTATGATCTGCCGCACCCGAAGACGAAGACCGTAACCGCCGACGGAGTGAAGGCAGGGGAATACCGCGATCTGCCGTTCCCCTATCCGGTCGCGATGAAGCCGGCCAATTCCGTCGAATGGCTGAACGTCGACTTCGAAGGGCGGCGCAAGGCCTATATCTTCAACGACCCGGCCGAACTCGACACGATCATCAGACGTGCCTACGATGCCGGCTATACCTCCGAAATGGTGATTCAGGATTTCATTCCCGGCGACGATTCACGCATGCGTGTGCTCAACGCGTACGTGGACCAGCATCATCGCGTACGCATGATGTTCCTCGGCCATCCGTTGCTGGAGGATCCGTCTCCGGTGGCGGCCGGCAACTATGCGGCGATCCTGCCCGACTACAACGAGAACGTGTTCCGTCGCATCAAGGCGTTCCTCGAGGATATCGGCTATGAAGGCGTCGCCAATTTCGACATGAAGTACGATGAGCGCGACGGCGAATACAAGCTGTTCGAGATCAATCTGCGTCAGGGGCGTTCCAGCTATTTCGTGACGTTGAACGGTTTCAACCTGGCCAAATACTTCGTGGAGGATCTTGTCGAGGACACGCCGTTCGACGGCGAGACCCTGTTCGGCCGCGGTTCGAAGCTGTGGATGGAGATTCCGAAGTCGGTGTTCCTTGAGTATGTCGCCGAAGGCGATGACAAGGAAACCGGCAAACGCATGCTCGAATCCGGGGATTGGGGCACCACGCTGGAATATTCCAAGGATATGAATCCGCTACGATGGCTGATGATCAGGCATATGTTCGCGATCTATAGGAAAAGCTACGCCAAATACTTCACCAAAAAGGATGAGATGAAGTGAAACGACCGTTCTTCGCCGTATTGGGCGGCATGGGCACATTGGCTACCGAGAGCTACATCCGTCTGGTCAACCACGCCACGCATGCGCATGGCGATCAGGATTACCTCGACTATGTGGTGTTCAATGACGCCTCCGTGCCGGATCGCACCGCGTATATCGTGGGGGCATCCGATGAGAACCCGTTCCCGGTGATTGCCGACGATATCGAAAAGGCCACCGCGATGGGCGCGAGCTTCATCGTGCTCACCTGCAATACGGCGCACTACTTCTATGATGATTTCCAAAGGCTGACGCCGGTACCGATTCTGCACATGCCGCGCGGCGCCGTGAATCGCATGGCACAACGCTACCCAAAGGAACGGTTCCCCCGAATCGGTTTCCTCGGCACTTCCGGGTCGCGCAAATCGGGCGTCTATGCGCGTGCGGCCACCGAAGCCGGATATGCCTTCGTGGAACCGACCGATGACCTGCAGGAGCGCATCACTTCGCTGATTTACGATGATGTGAAAGGCTCGGGAGAGCTGAATCAGGAACGATACGAATCCGTGCTCCGTGACATGCTCGACCCGGCCGGCCCTTGCGCCTGCGACGCGCTGATTCTGGGATGCACCGAACTGAGCGTACTGAACGAGGCGTTCCCGATGCCTCAGCTACCGATCATCGACGCGCAGGCCGTGTTGGTGGAAGACACCGTGGCTCGCGCCAAATCCTTGCGCTGAACAGGTTGCGGCCCCTCACGACGGGCCGCAACCTTTCTATGCATAAATCCATGCCTGGCGTCTAGCTATGCTTCGGCATCATCGGCATCATCGGAACCGACATTGCCGAAATCATTGACATCGAAATCCGGATTGGCATCGGATTCGAAATCCGCTTCGGCCGCATCCTGATCCTTGCGCGGCTCCGGTTCCACGGCCTCCTGGAACACACGCTCGACCTTCGGCTTCTTCAGATCCGGATTGATCTTCTCTTCCAGCATCAGGCGCGCGTCTCCAGCCGTGGTGAAGCTGCCGCAGATAAGCACGCCGTGCCCGTAGCCTACGCCGAGTTCGTCTTCGGAATCGACCATGTTGACGGCTTCCTGGATGGCATCCGGCAGTTGCGGAATGCAGGTGACGCGTTCCGGTCCGAACACCTGATCCGCGATCTTCTTCAGGTCTTCGGCCGGCATCACACGGTCGCGCCACGAGTTTTCGGTGACGATTACATGGCTCAGCAGCGGTTCAAGCACGCCGAGATACTCTTCGACCTGCTTGTCCCCCATCATGGCGATCACGCCGACGAGCTGCTGGAAGTCGTAGTTCTCCTCGATGGCGGCACGCAGCGCCTCGGCCGCGTTCACATTGTGCCCGCCGTCAAGGATGATGGTCGGCGAGGTGCGGATCTGTTCGAGGCGTCCCGGAATCTTCACCGTACTCAACGCTTCGGCCACCAGATCGCCGTCAAGCGCGCCGTTTACCGGAATCACCGCCTCGGCCGCGCACAGGGCTGCGAGCGCATTATGCGCCTGATGCTCGCCGAATTTGGCGACCGGCACTTCCTCATATGTGCCGTTGGGGGTGCGCAGGGTGACCATCTGGCCGCCGACGGCCGGTACGCGGGCGACGACTTCCGCTTCGATGCCGTCGCGTACCAGATTGGCATGGTTGCCCTTGGCGGCCTTCTCGATGATCGGCATGACGGCCTCCTCATGCGGCTGACGCCCGATGACGGCGGTGCAGCCGGGCTTGATGATGCCGACCTTTTCGGAGGCGATCTGTTCGACGGTGTCGCCCAGCCACGCCATATGGTCCATGTCGATGGGACCGATGATGGCGGCATCGGCATCGAGCACGTTGGTGGCGTCCCAGCGGCCGCCCATGCCGACCTCCACGATGGCCACATCGACCGGAGCGTCGGCGAATTTCCAGATGGCCATGGCGGTAAGTACTTCGAAGAAGCTCATTTTCGGCTTCCCGAGCTCCTCCATCTTCATGTCGACGATGGCGATCAGATCGCGTACCTGATCCCATGCGTCGACGAAGTCGTCGTCGGAAAGCTGTTGTCCGTCGATGGCGATGCGTTCGTTGACATGTTCCAGATGCGGCGAGGTGTACAGTCCCGTGCGCATGCCGTAGGCGCGGCAGATCGACTCGACCATGCGCGCGGTGGATCCCTTGCCGTTGGTGCCGGTGATGTGGACCACGCGGAAGGACTCTTCCGGATGCCCCATGACGTCGAGGATCATCTTCATGCGCCTGAGGTCCAGATTGGTGGTATTGCGTTCCGATGGACGGCCCATGATGTCACGTTCGACGTCGATCATGCTTTCGTTGTTGCGATTGGGATGTTCAAACGACATGCTGTGCTGTTTCCTTACGCTGGTCGATGCTTACTCACTGAAACCGTCCCCATTCTAGGTGGGCGCATGAACGTTACGGCGTCGCAAAACGTAATAGGATTGGTGGCGGTAATTCATTGGATTGTTCAGGAGATGTGATGAGCGAAGTCATTACCGATAAGGACAAGGAATACGAGGCTTTGGAGCGGGAGTCCGCACCGGGGCCGGATCAGGCCATGAGCGACCGTGTGAACAATCGTTCCCTACGCCCTCGTTCCGACGCGTTCAAGGAGTTCATGACCACCGGTTGGGATGACAATGAGCCGGCCATCGAACCGTTGGAATCCTCCAAGTACACGCCGGCACGTCTTGAGGCGCTGGGCAGGGCGTTCCCGGGCGAACGCCTCGTAATCCCGGCCGGTCAGCCGAAGGTACGCAACAACGATTGCGACTACGCGTTCCGTCCGGACACCACCTTCTCGTATTACACCGGTCTTGGCGAGGACTATGAGGCCGGCGCGGTGCTGGTGCTGAACCCGGTCGATCCGGATTCCGCGGATGCAAAGGCCGGCAGGACGCATGAGCCGGAACTGTTCGTGGCTCCGCGCGCGAACCATTACACGCAAGACTTCTTCATGAATGCCCACTATGGCGAATATTGGGTGGGTCCGCGCGCGGGTCTGCGGGAGATGACCGCCATGACGGGCATCGAGACGAACGACATCGCGCAACTGGCCGATGCACTGAGCAAGGATGTCGGCACCGAGGCCGGTGCAGTACGCGTCCGTGTGATTCGTGAGGCCGATCCGCAAATCACCGAGATGGTAGAGGATATTCGCAAGGCGAACGGTTTCGCCGATCCGGACGGCAATACCGCCGCCGACGACAGACTGCACGAATTCGCCGCCGAGGCACGCATGTGCAAGGACGAATATGAGGTGCGCGAGATGCGCAAGGCCGTGGCTGCCACCAAGCACGGCTTCGACAACATCCTGCGCAGGCTGCCGGCGGCTCTGGGCAAACCGCGTTCGGAACGTATGCTGGAAGGTGCGTTCAACGCAATCTCCCGCGAGGAAGGCAACGAGGTCGGTTACGACACCATCATCGCATCCGGCGCGCATGCTCCGATTCTGCATTGGATGCGTAACACCGGTACCGTCGCATCCGGCGAGCTGCTGCTGATCGATGCCGGCGTGGAAGTCAACAGCCTGTATACCGCCGACATCACCCGTACGTTCCCGACCAATGGTAGGTTCACCGACTTTCAGAAGAGGCTGTATCAGGCCGTGCTGGACTCCCAGCAGGCCGGTTTCGAGGCGGCCAAGCCAGGTGCCACGTATTCCGACATCCATCATGCCTGCATGCGTGTGATCGCCGAACGCCTGCACGAATGGGGCATTCTGCCGGTCGACGTGGAGGAGTCGCTCTCCCCCGCCGGTCAGCAGCACCGTCGTTGGCTCGCCTGCGGCGTGGCGCATCATCTCGGCCTTGACGTGCATGATTGCGCGCAAGCCCGTTACGAGTCATATCAGGGTGCCGAAATCCGTCCGGGCATGATCTTCACGATTGAGCCTGGCCTGTATTTCCGTGAGGATGACTTGCTGATTCCGCCGGAATATCGCGGCATCGGCATCCGCATTGAGGATGACGTGCTCATGACCGAGAATGGTCCCGAATGGATCTCCGCAGGCATACCGAAGCAGATCGATGACGTCGAGGCCTGGATGGCCGACATGGCGCAATAGTCTTCCACCGTACTCCCCGACGGGGAGGAAAGGAACGTGATATGGCAACCCCTGAATTCGTGTTGAAACTCCGCAGGAAGATCGGCCACGATCTGCTATGGCTGATGGGCGTGTCCGGCTACGTCGAGGACGAACGGGGCCGCGTACTGCTGGGCCGACGTTCCGACACTGGCGAATGGGCCATGGTGTACGGCATCAACGAGCCCGGCGAGGAGCCGGCCGACACCGTGGCCCGCGAAGTCAAGGAGGAGACCGGCGTGGACGTGATCGTCACCGATCTGGTGTCGGTGAAATCATCTCGCCGCATACTCACCTACGCGAATGGCGACAACACCATGTACATGGATCACCTGTTCATCTGCAGGCCCGATCCGGCCGGTAACACGGAACCGTACGTCGGTGATGAGGAGAGCCTCAACGTGGGCTGGTTCTTCCCCGATGAGCTACCCGGGCCATTGGCCGCCACCACGGTTGAACGCATGGGGTATGTGCGTGAATATCTGAGGAACAAGGCCGGTGGCGACGCCCACGCGCAGTTCTGCTTCAACGGCGAGATCCACTGAAGTTCCCGCCAACGTAAGACGGCGATGCCTGCGACGATCAGTCCGTCGCAG
>ERZ1106977.507-NODE-507-length-11313-cov-2.541037_pt1 | contig 11313 bp, 5 predicted proteins | sample MGYA00403688_ERZ1106977 | MGnify/ENA primary metagenome ERZ1106977 (study PRJEB35170, sample SAMEA104062426) | human gut metagenome | biome: human gut; feature: human-associated habitat; material: faeces | place: Denmark | collected 2012-06-23 ...
ATTTCAACGCTAAAATATATAATTTTCTATTTTTATATTATATATTTGCTAAGTAATAAAGTCAACTTAATAAAATTAGAAAAACTTTTATAAAATATTTATTAAGGAGTGAATAGAAAGTAGAGAATTATCAAAAAATAGTGTATTATTAATATTAAGGAATTCTTTTGAAGTTTTTCATGAAAGGAGGAATTGATACCAAATATGTATTGGTATTGAAAAATTTATGTATAAAGATAATAGAGTTATAAGTTTAAATAGAGATGATAAAGAAAATTTAGGTGAATTAAAAGATAGATTTATAGAATTATATAATGAAGCATATGATTCTATAGATAAAAAAGATTTATACACAACTTTAAATTGCATTAGAAAGTTAAAGGAAATAAATAGTAAAAATGTTGATGTAATGGTTTTAGAAGCTGAGTATTATGAAAATAGAGATAATATTAAAAAAGCCTTAGAAAAGATTTCAGAAACCATAGAAAAAGATGAAGCTAATGCCTTAGCTTATTATTTAAGAGGAAGATATAAAACTATTATGGGAAAGTTAGAAGGGGCTTATGAAGATATTAGAAAGGCAATAACTTTAGATAAGGATAATTATGAATATAAAAGTGTACTAGCTAAGCTTTATCTTGACTTGGGAAATTATGAATATGCTAGAAATTTATATGAAAAAATAGTTCATGTTTATAAAACTAAAGAAGTTATGGATTGTTTTGTAAGTGCTAATAAATTTGTTATTGAAGATATAAATGAAATACCACAAGATGAAATTAATATAGAAGAAAAGATGAGTTTAATAAAAAGTCATTTACTATTAGGTCAATTAGAAGAAGCTTATGAAATAATAAAACCTATGGCAGGTACTACTGGTTCTGTTGAAAATTCCTTATATCTTGGAAAAATATTTATGGAAATGAATGAAGATGCAAAAGCAATGCCATATTTTGATATTATAATTCAAATTGGAATTAAAGACCCAGATGCATTTATATATAAAGGAAATCTTCTTGAAAGAAAAGGAGATTACCAAGGGGCATATGATAATTATGAAAAGGCATTAAAATATAATCCAGATTGTGTATGGGTATATAATAATATGGCCTCTGCATTAATTGGATTACAAAAATATGATGAAGCTTTAGAATATACTGATAAATCTTTAAGAGTAAATTATGATAAGGAAATTTCTTATAATAATAAGGGGAAAATATTCTATGGTAATGGAAAGAAAGATGTTGCTTTAAAATATTATGATTTAGCAATAAAAGAAGTTTCAAATTTTTCAGAAGCCCATGTAAATAAAATAAAATTATTATTAGAGCTTAGAAGAACAGATGAAGCTTTAGAAGCTTGTGATGAAGCAATAGAAAATAATGTTAAGGATTATAGAGTTTTTGTAGAGAAGGCAGCAATCCTTAAAGATATGGCTAATTATGAAGAAACAATTAAATATGCAGATGAAACAATTAAATATAATAAAAATTGTATAAGGGCATATTTCTTAAAAGCAATTTCACTATGTAAGATGGTATATTATTCAGCTGCTATAGAAACTATTGACAAGGCAATAGAAATTAATGAAGGAAAAGACTTAGTTGTATATGGAGCTAAATTATATATATATAATGAAATGAGAGAAAAAGAAAAGTTTGTAACTACTTGCATGGAAGCTATTGGAGAAGAAAATGCAGTAGGTAGAAAACCTATGGAATTTGTTAATAAATTCAAAAATAATATGCAAAAATGTGATTCTGAACTTAAAGAAGATAGTATTTATAAAGATATAGTATCAGCTATATCACAGTTTAATCTATAGGAACTAAGACATTAGGAGGGTTAAGGATGGAGACAATAGATGTTTATAGCTTAAAGGATAAAAATTTATTTGATTTAAAAGTAATGTTAAATCAAATGGATTTAGAGGATGAAGATAGAGAAGTTATGAATTTACTTCAAGGAATATATTTTTTGAAGTGTGATAAAGTAGAAGAGGCCATAGAATTATTTACTGATGCAATAGATTTAGACCCATATAAAAGTAAAGAATGTTATTTAAAAAGAGCAGAGGCTTATAAAAGAATAGGAGAGTTAGAAAAAGCCTATGATGATTATAAAAAAGCATTAGTATTTGATAGAGAAAATCTTAATGTAGTTAGAGAACTTGCAGATTGTTGTTATGCTTTAGATTATTTTGAAGAAGCAATTGATTTATATAATATAATTGCTAAGGATACAGAAGGAGATTGGGAAATATCTGCTATAATATCAAGTTTAAATGGATTTCTTATAGAAGAGTATGAAAACAAGGAAACTAGAACAGAAAAGGAAAACTTCTATTTAGTGGATTGTTATTTAAAAGCTAATGAATATGAAAAATGTTCTGAAATTTTAAAGACTCTTGAAGATAATGAAAATGTTGAGAAAGAAAAGTTATATTTTTTACAAGGTAAATTATTAAGAAATTTAGGTAGAAATGAAGAAGCCCTAGAATATTTTGATAAAACTTTAGAAATTGACCCAGAAAATAAAGAAATTTATGAATATAAAGCTAATATTTTAAATGATTTAAATAGAGATGAGGAAGCTTTAGAGTGCTATAAAAAACTTATAGGTGAAAATGAAGAGAACGATTATGTATATGATAAAATGGCAGAAATTTTATATAAGGCTGGAAAGTATGAAAAATCATTAGAAGCTTGTGAAAAGGCAATTTCAATAAATGATAAGAGAATAAATGCATATAAAAATAAGGCAAAAATATTATGTAAAATGAAAAAGTATCTAGAAGGATTAGATTCTTGTAACAAGGCTTTAGAATTATCCCCTAATATTTCAGAATTATATGAAGTAAAAGCTGAGATTCTTGTAGAACTTGAAGATTATGAAGATGCTATTAAGGTAGCAGATAAAGGAATATCATTAGGAATAGATAATGCTAATATATACTATCAAAAAGGAAAAGCATTGCAAGCTATAAGAAAATATATAAAAGCATTAAATTGTTATGACCAATCATTAAAGTTTGATGATAAAAATTCAAAAGTATATGAGGGAATTGGATATATAAAATATAAAAAGAAAAGCTTTGATGAATCAATAGAAAATTATACAAAAGCTATAGAATTAGATGAAAATATAGCTTCATATTATATAGAGAGAGCTGAAGTTTATAAAGTATTAGAAGAATATATAAAGGCTAAGGAAGACTATGAAAAAGCAGTAGAGTTAGATGATAAGAATTTTGAAACTTATTATGAAATAGCTATGATATGTAAAAGAGAAGAAGAATATACAGATGCTCTTAAGAATTTTAATAAGTCATTAAAGTTAAATCCAAATCAAGCAAATATATATAATGAAATTGGAGAAATTTATTATATAGAAAAAGAATATGATAAGGCTATGGAATATTTTAATAAGGCATTAGAATTAGATAATGATTTAGCAAATGCTTATGTAAATATGGGACTAGTTTATGATGATATTGGTGAATTAGAACAAGCTATAAATTCTTTTAGAAAAGCAATAGAATTAGCACCAAAGAATGCTTTTGCATATTATCACCTTGGTAAATCTAATGCTGAAGGTGGATATTATAATAATGCAATAAGATGGTTTAGCCAAGCTATAAAAATAGATGATGAATATATTGATGCTTATCTTGGAAGAGGAGAGGTTTATAGGTCTACTGGAGAATTAGAAAGCTCTATAAAGGATTTTGATAAAGCTATAGGAATGTTACCACCAGATGCAAATGCATTTGATGAATTAGGGAAAACATATTATTCATTAAAAGATTATACAAAAGCTATTGAATGGTATAAAAAGGCTATAGAAGTAGATAAAAAATATGTAGAAGCTTATGTTGATTTAGGTATTACATATTTTGCTCAAGAAAACTTTGATGATGCATATATTAGTTTCCAAGATGCTATTCAAGTAAATAAAGAATATGCAAAAGCATATTATTATGTAGCAAAAGTATTTATAAAAAGAGAACAATATTTAGATGCTATAGAGTGGTTTACAAAAGCAATAGAAAAAGATGAAAATCTTGTAGAAGCATATAATGAAAGAGGAATTGCTTATGCAAATCAAAAAAAATATATGGAAGCAATAGAGGACTATACAAAAGCAATAGAATTATCAGAAAATCCTTTAGAAGAATACTATAATAATAGAGGAGTAGCTTATGAAGCTATTGATAATTTTAAACTTGCTTTAGAGGATTATAAATTAGCTTTAGAACTTCACCCAAATGAAAAAACAGCATTAAGTAATATAGGAGACTTATATCTTAAACAAGATTTATATCAAGAAGCTATTGATTATTATTCAAGAGCATTAGCTATTGATTCATATTATGTATATTGTGATTGGAAAAAAGCTATATGTTTTGTAAAAATGAGAAGACATGAAGAAGCTATACTTGAATATTCAAGATGTATAGAATTAGAACCTGAAAATGAAGAATATTACATAGGAAGAGCACTTGTATACACAAATATAGGATTAAAGAAACTTGCAAAAGCAGATTTAAAGAAAGCTTTAAAAATAAATCCTAATAATAAAGAAGCAAGAAAGAATATGAGTGAATTATCATTTATAGAAAGAATAATGTTTAAGTTTAAGCCAATAAAATAAAAAAATAAGTAAAAATTTTAAAAAAACTATTTACAACGGATAATAATTATTATATAATAAAAACTGTCAAAAAGATAAATAAAACAAAAATGAAATAAATAATAATAAAGAGATTGGAGGAAAAGATTATGAAAAAATTCGTTTGTACAGTATGTGGTTATGTTTATGAAGGTGAAGCAGCACCAGAAAAATGTCCAGTATGTGGAGTAGGAGCAGATAAATTTAAAGAACAAGCAGGAGAATTATCTTGGGCAGCAGAACATGTAGTAGGAGTAGCACAAGGTTCATCAGAAGATATAATGGAAGATTTAAGAGCAAACTTTGAAGGAGAATGTACAGAAGTAGGAATGTACTTAGCAATGGCAAGAGTAGCTCATAGAGAAGGATATCCAGAAATCGGACTATACTACGAAAAGGCAGCTTATGAAGAAGCAGAACATGCAGCAAAATTTGCTGAATTATTAGGAGAAGTTGTTACAGATTCAACTAAGAAGAACTTAGAATTAAGAGTTGCAGCAGAAAATGGAGCAACAGCAGGAAAATTTGATTTAGCTAAGAGAGCAAAAGCTGCAAACTTAGATGCTATCCATGATACAGTTCATGAAATGGCTAGAGACGAAGCAAGACATGGTAAAGCATTTGAAGGACTATTAAAGAGATACTTTGGATAAAATTTAATAAACTTAAACATATAAAGGTGCATTGATTTTTCAATGCACCTTTATCTTTATATACATTAATGTTTTAAACATATTATAAAAATATACACTTATTTGCATATAAATGTAACATTATGTATAAATCTTGAAAATGAAAAAATAAAAGAATATAATAGAAGCATTAATGTAACTGTTTACTAAATATTGGGGGGATTTTATGAAAAATAAAAGAATATTTTCATTAATTACAACTGTTATCTTAACAGTAAATTTATTTGTAGGAATAACTCCTGCAAGTGCAAAAACAGAAAATATAAAAAATCAAATGGAGGAAAAGTTAAAAGATAGTATAAACTATTATGAAAATAGTGAAAAAAGTAATTCTAATGAAATTGAAGAAAACAATAATGATGAAGAAGTAAGAATTATTGTAGAATTAAGTGAAATGGATGAGGATATACTTAAAAAAGCAGAGAGTATAACAGGTAATGAAGTAGAAAAGGTTTTTGATACATTAGTTTGTGGCTTTTCAATAACTGGTAAAGCTAGTGATATGGAAAAAATTAAAAAACTAGATAAAGTAGTATCTGTAGAAAAGGCTGTGGAAATAGATGAAAAAATGTATTCATCAGTTAAAACTACAGAAGCTCAAAGTACCTGGCACGATTATGGTTATACTGGTAAAGGAATGGTTATTGCAGTTTTAGACTCTGGTATGGATTTAGGCATGGAAGAGTTTGAAAACATAGATAGTAGTAATTTAAAAATAACCAAAGGACAAGCAGAAAGTAAGATAAAAGAACTAGGCAAGGGAAAATATTATAATGATAAGGTTCCTTTTGTATATGATTATGTAGATAAAGATAATGATGTATCTACGGATGTTACAAACCATGGAAATCATGTTGCAGGAATTGCTGCTGCAAATGGACAAGAATATAATGATGAAGCAGAGGTGAATGAAGATTCTATAAGAGGAATGGCACCAAATGCTCAAGTTTTAGTTATGAAGGTCTTTAGCACAAGAGATACTGATAATTTTTTAGATTGTTGTATTGAAGCTTTAGAAGATGCTGTAGAACTTAATGCAGATGTAGTAAATATGAGTTTTGGAAGACTTTCTGATACTCAAAATGAAAATTCCCTTTGGAGAAAAGCTCTTGATAAAGCAGCAGAAAAGGGTGTAGTTATTGTAAATTCTGCAGGTAATGATTCTGTGTCAACTTCGGAGTTATTTTCACATGATTTAAATAATCCATATGGTCTTAAAGATACAGCAACTCTTGATTATATATCAGATAATACAATAACTGTTGCTTCAGCAGAAAATGAATATGATATACCTTCAAATTATTTAAGATTTGTTTCAACTAAAGGAACTAGTATATCAACAAAGTTTATAAATTATGTATCTAGCAGTGAAACAAGTACAGAATTTACATCTGATTTATATTTTCTAAAAGAAGAAAATGAATTTTGTTATTGTTATGAAGGAAGAGATGAACAATTAAATGATATAACTAATAAGGTAGTATTTATAAATTCTTCTGATATTAATAATCAAACAAATACTTTGACAAATATATATGATAGTGTAGTTAGTAAGGGTGGAAAAGCCTTAGTATTAATACAATCTTCAAGTTCTATGCTTACATATTATCTTTATTCTGATATTACAATACCACTAATTTCTATTGGACCTAATAAAGGAAAAATGTTTATTTCAAGTATTGAGAGTGGAGATAATAAATTTAAGATAGAGGAAAGTAATGGATTAGTAGAAAGAACAAATGGTAAAGACATTAATAACTTTTCTTCCTGGGGTCCAACACCAAATTTTCAACTTAAACCAGAAATATCAGCACCAGGAGGGGATATATATTCAACTCTTGGAAATGGAGAACATGGTGCAATGAGTGGAACATCTATGTCATCTCCAGCTGTAGCAGGAGCAGTTATGCTTTTGAAAGAAGGAATAAAAGAAAAAAATATAAATTTATCAGGAATTAATCTTACTAATTATATAAAAATAGCTTTAATGAATACTGCAGAACCATTAATAAATGATGATAATATACCATTTTCTCCAAGACAACAGGGAGCTGGTATGATGAAGGTTGAAAAAGCAATAAAAAATAATGTAACTGCAGTAAATGAAGATGGAAATGCTTATGTAAGACTTTTAAATATAGGAAATGAGGCTTCATTTAAAATAAAGTTAAAAAATTATGGAAATGAATCTGTAACATATTCTTTAAAGGATGAAGATTTATATACAGAAACTGTAGAAAATGATTTAGTTAAAGAAATAAAAATAGAAGGAGCAAAAATAAGTTTTTCTACAAGTAGTGTGACTGTTAAAGGAAATTCAGAAGTAGAAGTTACAGGAAAGGTAACAATTCCAAATACATTAGAGAAAAATAATTATGTAGAAGGATATATAGCTTTAAAAAATAAGGATGGAATTAGTTTAAATGTGCCTGTGTTAGGCTTTTATGGAGATTGGGATAGTGAGAAAATTATGGATGACCCTTGTTATGAGGAATCTTCATTATATAAAGCAACAGGTCTTGGATTAAGTACAGGTAAATATGCAAGTTTTTTCCATTATTATGGAACTGAGAATGGGGAATCAGGAGTTCTTCCAGCTGGTTCAGTAAATAAAGAAAATGTTGCTATATCACCTAATGGGGATGACAAATTTGATACTGTAGATGCAAGAATATTTAGACTAAGAAATTCAGAGGAAATGACCTATGAAGTTTTAGATAGCAATAAAAATGTAATAAAAACTTTAGAAAAATTAAGTGATGTAAATAAAAATGTAATTGGAAGTTTTGAAAATTGTTTTTATGACTCAAGATGGAATGGAAAAGTTTATAATACAAAAACAGGTAAAGAAGAAGTAGTTAAAGATGGTAAGTATTATATAAGAGTTAGAGCAAAAGGATATTTAGAAAATGCTAAAGAACAAATAATAGACATGCCTTTAAAAGTTGATACAACTGGACCAAAAATAAGTGATGTTTCTATTCAAAGCTTATCTGATTCAAGTTATAAAATTCAATGGAGAGCAGAAGATGAACTTTCTGAAGTATCTAATAAAAAAATAATGATTGCTTTAAATGATAGCAAGATAATGGAAATTGATGATGTTAAACCTAATAATGATGGCATTTATTCTGCAATAGTTCAAATGGCAAATGAAGATATTGAAAGCGCTATGATTGGTATTGTAGATACTGTAGGAAATACAACTGTTTCTAGAGTGTTAGTTAGTAGTACTGATGCAATACAATTTGAAAATTTATATGATGAAATAAGACTTAACACTAAAAATTATGATATTAAAGGAACTGTTAGAAAAGATGTATCAAAGGTAACTATAAATAATAAGGAAGTTGAAATAAATAATTTAAGTATAGAAGACAATATATCTCTTAATGAAGGATATAATATTTTACAAGTAAAGGCATGGGATAGTAAAAATAATTGTATATACAATAAGGCTTATAATGTAATAGCAGATACTACAGCACCAACTTATGAAATTATATGTGAAAAAGATGAACTTGGTAATTTTGCTTTTAAAGAAGGTGAAGATATTACATTTAAATTAAAGGTAAATGATATATCAACAACTTCATGTATAGCTACTAATATAAATGCTGGTTATTGTGACACAAGAAGAGTAGAAGCTACTTCAGATGAAAATAATATAATAACTATAACTTTAAAAAATGGCAATGCTGTGAACATTATAGAGTTAGATGTGTTTGATGAATTAGGAAATAGAAGTGAAAAGAAACAAATAAAAATATATGAAAGAAGACAAGATTTACAGAATGCTTTTTTCTTGTATTTAGATATTAATGAAGACCCATTTACAACAAGTAATTCTATTTATCTTAATAAAGATGATTTAAATGAAGATGGCACATATAATTTATCAGGTGCATTTACTAGTAAACCTATAAGTCTTAAAATTGATGGAGAAGATGTACAAGTAAATGATGATTATTCTTTTTCTAAGAATTTAAAAATAAAAAATGGAATTAATATTTTTAATTTTAAAGCAGTAGGTTATGGTTGGAATGAAGTTCAAAATCGTGATTTTATGGTTACAATTTATTATGATGATAAAGCTCCAGAGGTAACTTATAATAATTTAATAGAAGATAAAAATGGATATATATATACCTCAAATGAAGTATTTATTTTAAGTGGAATAGCTAAAGACACAAATGATTATAGTTTATCTATAAATAAGTCAAAAATATTTACTACAACCTTTGATACAACAAATAATGATGGATTTAAAAAAGAATTTATAAAAGCCATTAACTTACAAGAAGGAGAAAATAATATTTTAGTAGAAGCAGAAGATATTAATGGTAATAAATATTCAAAGGTTTTAAAAGTAATATTTGATAAAGAGAGTGCTAAAAGAAAGGTATTAGTAAAATATATAGATAAAGATACAAAAAAAGAAATAGCAAAATCATCAGAGCTAATTGGAAATATAGGAGATGAATATACAACATCACCAAAAGAAGTAGAAGGATATAACCTTTTTAGTACTACTTCAAATACATCAGGATTATTTAGAGATGGAACAATAATAGTAACTTATAAATATGCTAAAGAAGAGAAGATATTAAAAGTGAATAGTTTTACAACAGATAAAGTGTCTCCACAAAGTGTAGGAAATTATATAAATTTAAAAGTAGATGCAGAGGGTAAAGGAGAACTACAATATAAATTTATAATAAAAGATGAAAATGGAAATTGGTATAAGTTAACAGATTTTCAAACTTCAAATACATTTACATGGTATACAACAAAAGCAGGAAATAAAACATTATATGTAGATGTAAAAGATAGTACAGGAAATACAATTAGAAAGGGCATTAACTATTTAATAATAGATAAAAATTTAAAAATAAATAGTTTTATTGCAAATAAAACTTCACCACAAATAAGAGGAACAGAAATAACTTTAAGTGCAGTTGCAAGTGGAACAGGAGTATTACAATACAAATTCTTATTAAAAGACAATACAACAGGAAACTGGGCAGTAATAAGAAATTATTCAATATTAAATAGTTGCACATGGAAATCTAATAAAGTAGGAAATAAAACATTGTATGTAGATGTAAAAGATGAAAATGGCAATGTGTTAAGAAAAGAAATGAAATATACTATAAAGTAATAAAGGATGTGGCCTATATGCCACACTCTTTATTAAAAATTTAAATAATAAATAAAAAAATATCCCGAGGAATTGGGGGAAACCTCGGGATTTTTCCATCTTGGGGGAGATGGTTATATTAAAATGGGGGAATCCTAACATAAGTTAGGTAAGATAAACAAATTATCTTATTAATATGAAAAAAATATTTACTTTATGATTTTATTATATGATTATTTTGTGTCATTTATATGTCAAAACTCTAAAAAGTTATCAAAAAAATTGATAGCTTTTTTTGATATAAATATTTGTTAATTTGGTATTATATGAGATAATAATAATAGTTTATATATTTTAAGGAGAATTAGTTATATGCTTAAAGAAAATTTAAAAGAGTTATATGAGAAAGCATCTTTAGAAATTGATGCTCAAAATTTATTTGAAGCTGATAGAATTATTAAAGAATTAGTAAACGAAGATCTTATAGAATATAACAAAGGTTTTATAAAAGTCAAAAATATGGATAAGTTAATGGATTTAATTATGTCTCCGAATCCCAATAAACCAAATTTTAATAACCAAAACTAGGAGGAAAACAATGATAGATAGAAAATTATTAATAGAAAAAGCATTTGAGGCTCAAAAATTCTGTTACACACCATACTCAAACTTTAACGTTGGAGCAGCTCTTCTTGCAGCTGATGGGACAATATACCAAGGATGTAATATAGAAAATGCAGCATATACACCAACAAACTGTGCTGAGAGAACTGCAATTTTCAAAGCAATATCAGAAGGTAATAAAGAGTT
>ERZ1106977.508-NODE-508-length-11286-cov-15.203455_pt1 | contig 11286 bp, 9 predicted proteins | sample MGYA00403688_ERZ1106977 | MGnify/ENA primary metagenome ERZ1106977 (study PRJEB35170, sample SAMEA104062426) | human gut metagenome | biome: human gut; feature: human-associated habitat; material: faeces | place: Denmark | collected 2012-06-23 ...
TATTGGTTTGATTTTATGAGGGGTGTTACGTTGTTATGGATTACTTTCACTATACATACAAACACAATCATATAGATTTTAATAGTGATATATATAAGGTTAGTACATATCATTACAACTGGCATAGTGGCGTAGAGGTGTTGACTTTGTTAAAGGGCAGAATTGACATGAGTTGTAATAGTGAGGTTTTCACAATGGAACCTCTTGATACAATTGTTATTTCCCCTCAAGTAGGTCATGCTACGTTGGCCTTAGAGGAGGATACAACAGCTCTTGTTATTCATGTAAGTAAGGAGTTTTTCCAATACTTTGATCCTAACTTTGGCATGTACCAATTTGTATTGCGTTCAGATAAGACTAACCGAGATAATGAATTCTTTACAGCCCTACGTCACCGTGCTGCACAAATGATGTTATTAATGGTGAATAGTGAAAGTCCAGCTAATCAATTATGCTTGGAGAATCATTATTTAGCCATGATGAGCGATATATATCGGGAAATTGATGCGGTTAAGACTATCCCTGTACATACAAAGCCTGTTGATATGACTGTAGCTACCTTTGATAAAATGATTGCCTATATTGATGAAAATTATAAGCAGAAGATAGAGTTAGAAGATATTGCCAAAATTGGCGGTTATAATGTGAACTATACATCTCAGTTCTTTAAACGCCAATTAGGAGTTTCCTTTTTAGAGTATTTGTTGCGGTTGAGATTACGAGAGGCTACCGTTCGTTTAGCTAACTCTGAGGATGGGGTGGCTCATATTGCGAGTAGCTGTGGCTTCGCAGATATTAAAGCCTTTAATGTAGCATTCAAGAAACATTTCCATACAACACCATCCGAATATCGTAAGCAAGCAAAAGAGATGGGGCGTAAGACAAAGCTACATGATTGGAAGGAAATTATTTTTACACAGGAAAAGGATATTATAGACATTTTGCAAAGCTTTTTACCATATCAAGATGACTCTATTAATACAAATAGATTAGAGGAGGCCAATCAAAAGTTACGGAATGTTAGAGAAGAACTTGAGTTGGTTGTAAAAAAATTACAATCATAATTTTCATTATTATAATTCCTTGTAATTAGTTATAATTTCATGATTTTGAAAATTAAAATTAGGTGGATATACAATCATTAGGTATAGGTGATTTTGTATATTTGATAAGCGTATAAAAATAAATGATGAAAGAGCACTACCTTTTAATAAGTAGTGCTCTTTTTGATATTTCTGAATAGGTGTAATTGTATATTTTAGATAGGTAAAAATATAATCATATGGGTGATTTTGTATGAAATTAGCGTGCTTTCATAAGCAAAAATGAACTTATAAATTGGATAGTTATATCCTGAAAAAAGAGTACAATGAAATCATCGAAAGGAGCTAAGGTTCCGAAATAAAAAATAATTAAGTCTTAAATAATGAAGTCTTTTTGGAGGTTTGCGATGAGTACGAAGGAACAACAAGTACAAGAAATGACTAATAAGATAGCTAATTTCATTTCTTACATGGCAAAGGTATTGCCTGATGATGTACAAGAAAAAATTCATGAATTGGCGCAGGATGAAAAAAATCCTATGGCCAAATCTATTTATGAAACAATGCAACATAATATGGATTTAGCAGCTCAGCTTAATCGTCCTTCTTGTCAAGATACAGGGGTCTTACAATTTTGGGTAAAGGTTGGATCTAATTATCCCTTACTAGGAGAATTAGAAGATATTCTAAGAGAAGCAACTTATAAGGCTACACAAGAGGCTCCATTACGATTGAACTGTGTAGAAACTTTTGATGAGTTTAATACTGGTAAAAATATTGGCCTCACTGCACCTTATATTCACTGGGATATCATTCCTGATCGCGATGATGTAGAAATCTTCCCTTACATGGCTGGCGGCGGGTGCTCCTTGCCAGGGTCCGGTAAAACATTGATGCCAGGTGAAGGTTATGAAGGGGTTGCTAAGTTTGTACTAGACTTGATGACAAGTTATGGTTTGAATGCCTGCCCTCCGTTATTAGTAGGCGTAGGTATTGCCACATCCATCGATACAGCAGCTGCTATGTCTAAAAAAGCATTGATGCGCCCTGTATCCTCTAAAGCTGATAATGAAAAAGCAGCATATATGGAGCAATTACTTGAAGATGGTATTAATGCATTGCACATTGGTCCACAAGGTATGGGCGGTGACAAATCCGTAATGGGCGTAAATATCGAACATGGTTCTCGTCATCCATCTGTAATTTCTGTTGCTGTAAATGTTGGCTGTTGGAATCATCGTCGTGGACATATGGTATTTGATAAAGACGGTAAGTACGAAATTCTATCTCACAAAGGAGTGACATTCTAATGGCTAAACATATTTTGACAACACCAATTCAAGAATCTGATTTAGAAGGTATTAAAGCAGGGGATATTATTTACTTAAATGGTCATATCACAACATGCCGTGATGTTGCTCATCGTCGTCTAGTCGAATATGGACGGGAGTTACCAGTAGATGTTCGTAACGGTGCCATCTTGCATGCTGGTCCAATCGTGCGTGATCATGGGGATGATAAATTCGAAATGATTTCCGTAGGTCCTACTACATCTATGCGTATGGAAAAATTCGAGTACGAATTTGTAAAACAAACTGGTGTACGCCTTATCGTTGGTAAGGGTGGTATGGGGCCTGAAACAGCACGTGCATGTAAAGATTTTGGTGCATTGCACTGTGTATTCCCAGCAGGTAATGCCGTACTTGCTGCTACAGAAGTAGAAGAAATCGAGTCTGCTAACTGGCGTGAACTCGGCATGCCTGAAACCTTGTGGACTTGCCGTGTAAAAGAATTCGGTCCACTCATCGTATCCATCGATGCAGAAGGCAATAACTACTTTGAAAATAAAAAAGTAGAATACAATGCGAAAAAAGAAGAAGTGTTAGAAGAGATCTATAAACACGTAGGCTTCATCAAATAATTGCATTGTGAAATGTAACTAAATAGGAGGATTATACGGATTTTGTACAATCCTCCTTTTTTGTACCCTTTTTTAGGTATATTACACGTATTGGGAGGTATATATGGATACGAGTGTAATGATAACTCTTGGCTTTTTAGTCTTTGCCATCGTCATGTTTGCGTGGGAGAAAATCCCGTTGTCTATTACAGCTATGGTTGTAGCCGTAGGTTTGCACTTAAGCGGAGTATTATCTGCTAAAGAAGCATTTGCAGGTTTTGTAGATCCAAACGTTTTACTATTTATGGGCATGTTTGTTATTGGTGAAGCCTTCTTTGCAACAGGTGTCGCTGTAGGTGTAGGTAATGTAGTTCATAAGTTTGCTAAAACTGAAACATCTTTACTCGTTGCAGTTATGATGATTACAGGCACTTTATCTGGTTTCTTATCTAATACTGGTACAGCTGCTGTACTGATTCCTGTAATTATAGGTATCTGTAAAAAGAGTGGTTTTAAACAAACTAAGTTATTGATGCCTCTCGTATTTGCGGCAGCTATGGGTGGTAATATCTCACTTATCGGTGCTCCTGGTAACATGATTGCTCAAGCGGGATTACAACAAGCCGGCTTAGGCTCTTTTGGTTTCTTTGATTATGGTTTAGTAGGTTTGCCGATTCTAATCGTTGGTACTATTTTCTATGCTACAATTGGTAAACGTTTCTTACCAGACGCTCCAAGTCATCAACCAGATGGTGCTTTTGAAGGTAATGATGATTATAGTCATGTGCCATCTTGGAAGAAATGGACTGCTGCAATTGTATTGATTTTGACAGTTGTTGCTATGATCTTTGAAAAACAATTAGGTGTAAAACTTTATGTGAGTGCCTGGATAGGTGCTCTTGTATTAGTTGCTACTAATGTTATTAGTGAAAGTGCAGCTGTTAGATCTATCGACATGAAAACAATCATGCTCTTCGCTGGCTCTATGGCCCTTGGGGACGCAATGGTTAAAACCGGCACTGGCTCTGTAATTGCAGATATTATCGTTAATAGCCTTGGAGCGAGCCCATCTCCAATCGTTGTACTAGTAGTAATTTTTGTACTTGGCGTTTTTATGACCAACTTTATGTCAAATACGGCTACATGCGCCTTGTTAGTTCCAATCGGTCTTAGCCTCGCGTCTCAACTTGGCTTCGATCCTAAAGCGGTTCTTGCGGCAATCGTAATTGCAAGTTCCTTGGCATATGCTACACCAATTGGTATGCCTGCCAATACTATGGTATACAATATAGCTGGCTATAGCTTCATGGATTATGTGAAAGCTGGTTTACCTCTTATTGTGGTATCTAGTATCGTGGCACTTATATTATTGCCAATTCTATTCCCGTTCTAAGTTATTTTAAGATAATAATTGCCTAGCGTATGAATGTATGCGCTAGGCTCTTTTTATATATTTAGTTATATACTAAATAGGAGTAATATATTAGATGAAGTACTAAAATTGTTAGACATAACTATTAGACATAAGATGTACTTTCATATATAATAGATTACTATAGTTGTACAAATATACATCTACAGTAGACATTTAATATTGGATAATTGGATATTAGATAGTAACTTTATAGTTGTTATATAGTTTTGAGATGGCCATAGTGCCGAGGAGGCTTTATGTTAAGCGATATTGAGATTGCCCAACAGAATAAAATGGAGAAGATTCAGGTTATTGCTGATAAATGCGGTTTAACACCTGATGATATTGAACAATATGGTCATTATAAAGCGAAAATTTCTTTTGATGCCATTCGCCGCTTAGAAGCTAAGCTAGATGGTAAATTGGTGTTAGTTACGGCTATTACACCGACACCAGCAGGGGAAGGTAAGTCTACAACAAGCATTGGTCTCGTGCAAGGCTTACAAAAGATTGGTAAAAATGCGATTGCTACGTTGCGTGAACCATCCTTGGGCCCTGTATTTGGTATTAAGGGTGGTGCCGCAGGTGGCGGTTATGCTCAAGTAGTACCGATGGATGATATCAACCTTCATTTCACAGGTGATATGCATGCCATTACAGCAGCAAATAACTTGTTGTCCGCTATGATTGATAACCACATCCATCAAGGTAATGAATTGCAAATCGATTTACGCCAATTATCTTGGACACGTGTTTTAGATATGAATGACCGTGCCCTTCGTAATGTAACGGTTGCTCTGGGCGGTAAAGTGTGTGGTTTCCCTCGAGAAGATCACTTCATGATTACTGTTGCTTCTGAAATCATGGCTATTCTTTGCTTGGCTAAAGATCTAGAAGATTTGAAAGAACGCTTTGGTCGTATCGTTATCGGCTGTAATTTAGCAGGTGAGCCTGTTTATGTTCATCAGCTAGGTTGCCAAGGTGCGATGGCGCTTCTTATGAAAGATGCTATTAAACCAAATCTTGTACAAACATTAGAACACACACCAGCTATTGTTCACGGTGGTCCATTTGCAAATATCGCTCATGGTTGTAACTCCATCGTAGCCACTAAGCTTGGTCTTAAATTAGGTGATATCGTAGTTACTGAAGCTGGCTTTGGTGCTGACTTGGGGGCTGAAAAGTTCCTCGACATCAAATGTCGTTACGGTGATATTTTCCCTGATACAATTGTAATCGTAGCTACATTGCGTGCTCTTAAAATGCATGGTGGTGTACCTAAACAAGAACTTAGCACTGAAAATGTTGAAGCTGTTACAAAAGGTTTCAGCAATTTGCAAAAAGCCATCGAGAACATGCGTTACTTTAACGTACCTGTCTTAGTGGCTATCAATAAATTTGCTACCGACACAGATGCAGAAATAGCTGAGTTAACTCATCTCTGCTGCGAATTTGGTGTACCTGTAGAACTCAATGAATGTTGGGAAAAGGGGGGCGAAGGCGGCACTGATATGGCGAAAAAGGTCGTAGAGCTGCTTGAAGGTCCAAAACCAACACCTAAATTCGTATATGATTTAGAAGATAGTTTGGAAGAGAAAGTTAATAAAATTGTTAAAACCATTTACGGTGGCGATGGCGTTATCTTTACAGACAAAGCTAAAAAACAAATTAAACAATTAGCAGATTGGGGCCTTGATCGTTTGCCTGTATGTATGGCAAAAACTCAATATTCCTTATCTGATAATCCAGCACTATTAGGTGCTCCAACAGGCTTTACCATCACTGTATCCGATATCCGTGTTGCTAATGGTGCAGGTTTTATCGTATGCCGCACCGGTGATGTAATGGTTATGCCTGGCCTTCCTAAACGTCCTGCTGCTCTTAATATGGATATCGAAACAGACGGTACGATTAAAGGCTTATTCTAATATAAATCCTTTACAGTAGACACTTTTTAACTATATATTGGTAGTGTCTGATCTAACCAGTTTTATATAGTGTATTACCTGTATATTTTTATAGAAATGACAAAGCGATAACAAGGATATCTTGTTATCGCTTTTACATGAGGTCTTGTTATGAATTTAGTAGAACAACGTGTTATAGATTTTGTAGCTGCTACTGCGTCTAAAGAGCCTACACCAGGTGGGGGTGCCATTGCAGCCTTAACTGGAGCAACTGGTGCAGCATTAGCAGAAATGGTAGCGAACTTAACCTTTGGTAAAAAAGGCTATGAAGCGGTTCAGTCCGAAATGGAAGAACTTCAAACTAAGTCCGAAGCGATTCGTAATCGCATGCTCGAATTATCTCAAGCTGATGCAGATGTATTTAATATCTTTATGAATGCCTTAGGTTTGCCAAAAAATACAGATGAAGAAAAGGTTGCGCGCACAGCAGCGATTCAGCAAGCTTATAAAGACGCGGCTATGGTGCCTTTTGAAATCGGTGAATTAGCGTATCAAATCTTTGATTTAGCGGAACTGGCATCTCGTAAGGGCAATCAAAATCTTATTACTGATGGTATTATTGCGGCTATTAATGCACGTGCGGCGGTAAAAGCAGCATTTTTAAATGTACGTATCAATTTGTCCGGTATTAAAGATGAGGCTTTTGTAGCAAATGTAACGGCTAAGATGAATGATATTGAACAAGATCTTGATGCTAAAGAAGCCGCTATTATAAGCTTATACAAATAATAAAAACTGTTACAATACTCTTTTTTTATACGTCGTTAAATTATAAAAATGAGAACTCTATTCATTGAGAACAGAGTTCTTTTTTAGTGATTAAATTCATAGGGAAAATGTACAAATACTATGTTATAATATATAGATAATTGTAAAAGTATTTTTGTGATACTTTCACCAAAATGAGAATCACGAGTTTATTTTGCAATTAAATGTTTATATAAAGTTATGTATATATGGTATGTTCCCATAAGAAGGGAAGGGCTACATGGCAGAAGGAAAAATTATTGCTATCTCCATTAGTGAGAAAAAAGGGCAAAAGAAACATAATATTGAATCCGCAAATCTTATCGTAGATCATGGTATGGAAGGTGATGCTCACGCAGGCAATTGGCACCGTCAAATTAGTTTGCTTGGCATTGCAAGTATCGACCATATGCGTGCTCAAGGGGCGGATGTAAAACCTGGTGATTTCGCTGAAAATATTACAGTTGAAGGTATGGTGCTGTATGAATTGGCAGTAGGTACACAACTACAAGTCGGTAAAGACGTTATTCTTGAAATCACACAAATCGGTAAGGAATGTCACCATGGTTGTGAAATCATGAAGCAAGTTGGTTCTTGTATTATGCCGACACAAGGTATTTTTGGTAAGGTTCTTAAAAATGGTACAATTCACGTAGGTGATGAAGTATCTATTATTAAATAATTCTGTATTGGTAAACGAGGTGTGTTATGAAAGACGCATGGGGCCGTACAATTGAATATGTACGTCTGTCGCTGACAGATGCGTGTAATTTCTGTTGTCCCTATTGCCGACCTGCAGAAATTACGCCTCAAAGTCAAACACAACTATTATCTGTTGATGAATGGATGACTATTTTAGAGGCCTTCCATCGGATTGGTGTAAAAGCTGTGCGCCTTACTGGTGGTGAGCCATTGCTTTATCCTCATATTGAAGAGCTTCTAGGTCGCATTAATGATACAGGTTGGTTTGAAGATATTTCGATGACCACTAATGGTAGTCTCTTAGCATCTCGGGCGCAACGGTTGAAAAAACTTGGGTTAAATCGCGTGAATATTAGTTTAGACTCGCTTGAAAGTGAAGCTTTTGCTACTTGTGTAGGTAAAGAGGGGCAACTTGAGTCTGTACTAGAAGGCATACGAAGTGCTATTAATGCTAATTTTAAATCTGTAAAGATTAATACCGTTTTATCTCGCTACTGGTCTGATGAAGAAGTTAAATCTTTATTGCAGTATGTAGAAAAGTGGCCTGTTGTTTGGCGTTTTATCGAGTATATGCCGTTCCAAGGTGATGCATTTCATGGTCCAACCTTTGATGAGTGGAAGGCTCAATTGGAACGTGTGAGTGGAGGACCTCTTACGGAGGTTCACTCTATATATGGTTTTGGACCTGCTACGTATTTAGCATTACCAAGTGGTAAGGCGGTAGGCTTTATTTTCTCAATGTCTCATAGCTATTGTGATACATGTAATCGGGTTCGACTCACATCAGATGGTCAGATGCGCTTATGTTTACTGCGTGATGATGAGGCCGATTTAGTTTCCCTTGTGCGAAATGGCGCTACAGCAGAGGCATTAGCTGAGCATATTGAGCGTGCTTTACAACGTAAACAAGAACGACATGATGGTATAGGGATGGATAAACCAGAACGTCCAATGTGGCGCATTGGAGGGTAGTATGGGATTTTTTGATTTTCTAAAACCAAGATCAAAAGAAAATATTGAATCATGCTGGCCTGGTGGTAAATTTCTTCAAGTCCATATAGAGTACGATACTGTAAAAGCTGTATTTACCTATTTTGGCCGTTACGGTTTGCAATTTAGTGTACCTAAGGATACTCTAACACATGTCGTTGTTAAAGAGGTAAGTCGTACACATAGTGTGCTTCAACTATATAGTGGTGAAGACTGCGTAGGAACGAGTGATTTACTCCCTACAGAGGCTTGTAATACCATGAAAGATTGGGTGTTACAATATTAATGCACATGTTTTATAGGAATGTAATAAATATTCTTTACATTCCTATAAAAGAGGCATATAATTAGTCGTGTCATGGACCACTAGCTCAGCTGGCAGAGCACCTGACTCTTAATCAGGGTGTCCAGGGTTCGAACCCCTGGTGGTCCACCAGAGTAAAGAACTCACATTTTGTGTGAGTTCTTTTTTTGTGTAAATATTTTTCTTTTAGCTTTTTGCATATCTTTTTAGCCTTTATATAGTTATTTACATGGTTAAAATACGTTGTGGTTTAATCCTATTTTTCTCAAACGAGTAGTCATTGATTCAATTAAGTTTATAAACTTTAACATTAATGGAATATAGTATTGATACAATATAATATATTTTATAGACAGTAAAATTATAATAGCTTATGATGGTTGTATAATAGTTTTTCTCATTAGGAGGTACCAAATGGCAGTAGATGTTTCTAGAACACAAGATGTGTATAAAGATGCTGGCCAAAGTGTCAACTTCACCACTTTGTTATTAAACCGTAAAGATCATGAGGCAGAGCTTGAAGTGATTCAAGATATGGCAGATCGTATTCAAGCCATTAAACGTTCTGTTAGTATTCGCGCTAATGGGGAAGGTTTGGGCATTGCCTTTGGCTTTAGCCGTAAGGCATGGGATTATTTGTTCCCTAATGCACCGGTACCAAAAGAGTTAGAAGACTTCCAAGGCATAAAAGGTGATAAACAAGATGTACCAGCTGTAGCAGCTGACTTATTTTTGCATGTCCGCTCTAATGATGAATCTGTTACGTATACTGTAGTAGATCAAATTATGGAGTTCTTACGCCCTATTACATCTGTTGTAGATGAAACCCATGGCTTCCACTACGAACAAGGTCGTGCGATTATTGATTTCGTTGATGGTACGGAAAACCCTGTTGGCCAAGAGGCTGTAGAGTGGGGCGTTATTGGTGATGAAGATCCTGAATTCACTAATGGTTCTTATGCATTTGCTCAAAAATATGAACACGATCTTGATGCGTGGCGTGCGCTTCCTACAGAAATGCAAGAAAAGTTCATTGGCCGTCGTAAATTCAGCGATATTGAGTTAGAAGATGATGAAAAAGATCCAGCAGCTCATAATGTAGTGGCTCAAGATAATCGCGATGATAAAGAACATAAAATCGTGCGCATGAATGTAGCATTTGCTCAACCTGGCCAAGGTGTACGCGGTACATACTTTATTGGCTATGCTCGTTACTGGGATGTAACTAAAACAATGCTTACTAATATGTTTACGCAAAATGATAAATTGCTTGATTATTCCAAACCTATTACAGGCATGCTCTTCTTCATTCCATCCCTTGATACATTGGATGCTATTGCAGAAGGCGAATTATAATCCGCATAGCTAGTTTATGCATGATTTATATGGTTTGTGATGCTCAGTTTTGTTAGCAGCATATAATTTGAGTGAAAATACCATATAAATTCTATAGAAGCGCTCCTTTTAGGGGCGCTTTTATGCTATAATAAATCTATTAAACTCGTAAAATCCATTGTAGTTATGAATGAGGTATTCCATGAATTATACTAGCACCCGCGGTACCGTTGCGGTAAATGAAACATATGCATTGTTGCACGGCTTAGCAGAGGATGGTGGTCTATATGTACCATCTTTATTTCCTACAAACTGCTTAACTTACAATGATGTGAAAGATAAAAACTATCAAGAGGTAGCAGCTATTGTATTATCTAAGTTGTTCCCATGCTTCTCTGAAGCTCATTTAAATGAAATGATCAATTCTGCATACTCTGATGCTAATTTCAGTACTCGTGATATTGCACCATTACATTCCTTATTAGAAAAGGTTTCTGTATTGGAATTATTCCACGGCCGTACACAAGCTTTCAAAGATATGGCATTGTCCTTATTCCCATATCTATTGGTGGCAGCAAAAGAAGCAGAAGGTGAGAAAAAAGAGGTTCTTATCTTAACGGCTACATCTGGTGATACTGGTAAAGCGGCACTGGAAGGCTTTAAAGATGTACCTGGTACACATATCCAAGTATTCTACCCAACAGATGGTGTAAGCCCTATGCAAGCAGAACAAATGCAAAAGCAAGAAGGGGAGAATGTTAATGTCACTGCGATTCATGGTAACTTTGATGATGCTCAACAATTCTTGAAACGCTTATTCGTTGATAAGGCTACAGCAGAAGAGGTTGTGGAAAAAGGTGTTATGTTCTCCAGTGCGAACTCCA
>ERZ1106977.514-NODE-514-length-11086-cov-15.278941_pt1 | contig 11086 bp, 8 predicted proteins | sample MGYA00403688_ERZ1106977 | MGnify/ENA primary metagenome ERZ1106977 (study PRJEB35170, sample SAMEA104062426) | human gut metagenome | biome: human gut; feature: human-associated habitat; material: faeces | place: Denmark | collected 2012-06-23 ...
AAAATTCTCCCAAATACCAAATTTAAATTAATTGGGATTGAGAATATAGAAATTTGAATCCTATATTACTTAAACTATTTATGATATCAATAATCATATAATCATTTATCTATTATATTTTAGTATGATTTTGATATAAATTATCAATGTATTATACGTCATTTATTACACATATCAAGTATTACACTATAGATATAATTATAGCTTGGTTTATTTAGAGGTTAATAATTATTTTATATGAGGTGTATTGTATGAAAACAGATGTTATTAAAGAAGCTATTGAAAAAGTTCAAAAGGAAGATCCTAAGTTATACCAGGATGTAGTAGAGTATGTTTCTTCTAATAGAAATAAAACTGGTGTACATCCGAAAGGCGTGTATCAAGAGCATAGATGGCCCAATATTATAGGGCCTAGACCTGGACCCTTTCCATATCCACGAAATCCATTAGAGAAAAATCCATTCGGCATATTTTTACCATTGGCAGGTTTGTATATGTTTTACAAGTTTGTTAGACGAATATGGAAATTATTACGAGGAAAGAATCAAGATTTTTCCTTAGATGATATTATCAAGTATATGAATAATCTTAAATAATGCGTTGTATGGGAGAGGAATAATGGGGGCAAGAAAGTTAAAATTAGGAGATATCGTATTTTGCCAACGAAGTAATTTTTTCTTTGGTGATGTATATCAACATTATGGTGTATATGTAGGTTATCATAAAATTATCCACTATATAAAGGGGGATTCTCCACTAGATGGTAGAATTGCAGAGACTAGTATTGAAAAATTTTGTGACGGAGATACCTTATATATTGCCGAGGACGATAGTTTATTATCTATTTTCCAAGATGCAGATGTAGCCGCAAGTTTTTATGGTCCGCGTAAAACTGTACAACGTGCAAGATCTATGATTGGTAAAGGCAACTATAATTTGTTTAATCATAATTGTGAACATTTTGCTATTTGGTGTAAAACAGGCCTTACAGAATCAACACAACTTAGTATAGAGGGATTGGCAGCTAGATTTCTTAGACCTAAATGGGGACCATTGAAATGGTTGGCTAATGAAATCTGGCGTGTAGAGGCAGCGTATTAGTAATAATTATAAGGAACTAGCAATACAGTAAAATATGTGTTGCTAGTTCAAACTTTCCTAAAAACAAAATATTTTAAAAATAATTATTGACACACACGGATGCGTGTATTATAATTACATCATCAGGTGAGTTAAATCACCAACATGTAGAACAGAAAGACTTAGGTTCTAACAGCAATCTTATAATATATATAGCTTAATAGAGATGAGTATAGAATCTAGTATAATTTAATAGTTATCGTTCATAAACGATTCATAAGGTTAGACACTTGCAGCAATCCATTGATTAAATAACCAGAAAAAGTGATTTTGGAGACCTTTTGGTCTAGAGTATCGTGTCTAGTTAGCCTTAGCCTCAGTGAGGTTAGTAATTGTCTTGAACTTTGTATTGTAACCGCTCACGGTTGTCGTGTTTATTTTGTCTTCAAAATTTACGTTGTGATAATCCGGAGTGGTTTTTTATATGCTAAGGAGATAGGAACTATGAATACATTTATGGACGCTTTAACGAAAAATGAGAAATCTTATACTGCAAATGATGGTACTGCATATCGTACGAGTGGTAGTAAATTAGTGGATCTTAATTTTTCTGTGCCTGCATTGCGCCAAGCGGCTGTTAATTTCTATGGTAAAGATGAACATAGTCGATACTTTTATGGTGAAGATTCGACTATGGATGCAGTAGAATCATTGCGTTTATTTATTACATCTTACGAGGAAGATCCTATTTATACCATGAAATGGCTTATGTATGCCCGCCATATTAAGTTAGGACTTGGCGAGCGTGATGTATTTCGCATGATGCTTACAAAAGTCGGTGATTTGCATCCAGAGATAGCATTGCAATTTATCATCGGCACCGAGTTATGGAACTATGGTCGTTGGGATGATGTGCTACGCATCTATTTTGATACAACGAGTGGTATTTTACATGATGGACTAGGAGAGCTAATTGCCAATCAGTTTAGACGTGATGTTATAGGCTGTGGACTCGGCGATTCCATTAGCTTGTTAGCTAAATGGATGCCGTCCAATAATACATCCTCTAAACAAAAACGTTCTGAGGCGGTTATTTTGCAATCCTTGTTACATCTAAGTGCACGAGAGTACCGTAAAACTCTGTCTAGATTGCGCGAATATCTAGCGGTGGTAGACCGCAAGGCTTCTCTTAACCAATGGAACGATATTAATTATAATCATGTACCATCTAAAGCTAATCTTAAATATCGTCAAGCCTTTTTAAAACATGATGAAGAACGTCGTAAGGCCTATCTTACATCATTACAAAAGGGTGACAATGCTGTTAAAATTAATGCGAACTCTATGTTTTTGTATGATATTGTACAAGCCTATATAGATAATAATAGTTGTTGGAGAAATGTTTTAAAACCGCATGATGAAACCTTAGAGCAATTATGGCATGCCCAAGAACCACCTAAGGATTATGACGATATTCTAGTCATACGAGATGGGTCTGGATCTATGGGGCAAATTCTATCTGGTAATAGTTATGTCACAGCACTTAGTGTAGCAGATTCGATTGCATTGTATTGTGCACAGCATAATAAGAATGAATCTTTTAAAAATCGATTCATTACCTTTAGTAATCGTCCAGAGATCGTTGATATTTCGATGTGTCAAACATTGAGGGATAAGTTAAGACGCTTACATCGATTTGACGATTATAGCAATACGGATATAGAGGCAAATTTTGACTTAATTCTAGACACAGCTGTTAAAAATCATCTGCGTCAAGAGGAACTGCCTTCATCGTGCCTTATTATTTCTGATATGCAGTTTGATCAAGCTACTCTGCATGAAGATAACACTACCGTTATTGAATCGTGTCGCCAGAAATTTGAAGCCCTTGGGTATACTTTGCCACGGTTAATTTTCTGGAATGTATCTGTCTATGCACATAATACTATTCCTGTACAAGTGCATCCGAGCGGTGTTATCCTCGTATCTGGTTTCTCGAAAGCAATCGTAGATATGGTAGTATCTAGAGAACTCGATCCTGAAACGGCACTTAAAGCTGAGCTAGATGCAAAGTGTAGTATTGTAGATACAGTACTACAAGACTATGTAAAGGTAGCGTAATATTTATATAATCTTGTTCCATAAGGTTCTTATTAGTCTAGTTATGACTAGTAGGACCTTATTTTTGTGCATTTAATTTGTGATATAATGAAGAGTAGGTTTTATATGGTAACAATCATTTTATATACGAGGAATTATATATGGCAATTAGCAAAGAGATACAAAAATCAAGCGAAATGAAATTTGATGGTAAACTAATTAAAGTTACTTATGATATAGCTGATGTTAATGGTAATGAAGCGTGGCGAGAGGTAGTTCATCATCCTGGTGCTACAGCGATTGTAGTTGTTACGGAAGATAATAAAATTGTAATGGAGCGCCAATTCCGTTATGCTCTGCAACAGCCTTTGCTTGAAATCCCAGCAGGTAAATTGGATCCTAATGAGGAGCCTCTAACTTGTGCTAAACGTGAGTTAGCAGAGGAGACCGGGTATCGTGCTAACGAGTGGATTCCATTAGGGACTATTGCAACAAGCCCTGGATTCTGTAATGAAGTATTACATTTATATTTAGCGAAAGATCTCACTATGGGTGAAACTAATTGGGATCCCGACGAATATGTAGAGCTAGAGTACTTTACATTACCTGAATTATTAGAGGCTATTAAGAGTGAGCAAATTAAGGATAGTAAATCTTTGGCAGCCCTTATGCTTGCTATGCCTTATCTTAAGTAGTACTTTATTTTCATAATTATATATAGTATAATTAACACATAAAGAGAGCCAAATAACGTGCCGTTAGCGTTAGGCTCATCTAAAATAGGGAAATTTGATGATGCCTAACGTGTTGAGGTGGTAGGATACCTCATACGTTAGGCGTTTTCATTATTATTTACGGCTATAAAAAAATATCGTAATCATAATAGTAATGATTGCTACTATAGCATGGATTATTCTGCTTGAGTATTACATTAGGAGTACTTATGTATAAAAGAATTATTTTATTAGTTATGGACTCTGTTGGTATCGGTCACGCTGCTGATGCTGCAAAATTTGGTGATGAAGGTTCCAATACATTAGGACATATTGAATCAACGGCTGGTCAGATTCATTGTCCTAATTTAAAATCTATTGGCTTAGGTCGCATTGCTGATATTTCTGATACTGGTGAAAGCATCAAAGGTGCTTTTGGCCGCATGGCTGAGCTCAGTACTGGTAAAGATACGACTAGTGGTCATTGGGAGATGATGGGGCATCCCGTTACCGTTCCATTCCCAACCTTTTACGAAGGTTTTCCAAAAGAATTAATGGATACTTTCACAAAAGAAACAGGCTATGGTTATCTTGGCAATGAAGTAGCATCTGGTACAGAAATTATTGAACGTTTAGGGGCTGAACATATTAAAACTGGAAAACCTATTGTATATACGTCAGCCGATTCGGTGTTTCAAATTGCGGCCCATGAAGATATTATTCCTCTAGATGAGCTATATCGTATATGCCAAATTACCCGTGATAAGGTTTGCATTGGAGATTACTATGTAGGCCGTATCATCGCACGCCCATTCGTAGGTGAACTTGGCAGTTTTGTACGTACCTCAAATCGTCATGATTATAGTCGTATGCCAGAGAAAAAGATGGTACAACAAGAGTTACAAGATGCTGGTGTGCCAACGGTATCAGTCGGTAAAATTGGAGATATTTATGCCCATGTTGGTTGGGATGAAAGCTATCCTACAAAATCTAATGCTCATGGCATGAATATGGTTCCATATCTATTAGGCTCTATATTTAATTATGGTCTAATGATGGTTAATCTTGTTGAATTTGATAGTCTTTATGGTCACCGCAGAAATGTAGAAGGCTATAAACGAGCTATTGAAGACTTTGATTACCAATTAGGTGGTTTATTGCCAATGCTTACCGAAGATGATTTATTACTTATCACTGCGGACCATGGAAATGATCCAACATGGAAGGGGACAGATCACACTCGTGAATTAGTACCTATACTTGGATATAGTCCAAGAATGAATGGGCCTATAGACCTTGGGGATAGAAAAAGCTTTTCTGATATTGGAGAAACTATTCTAGAAAACTTTGGCTTAAAACAATGGGGCATTGGCACATCGTTCTTAGAGAAACTTAGTAAATAATTTTCTCATATGTTTTTTGTATAATTAGGTTTAGAATACTAGATTACTATCTATATACGACAATAATATAATTTCAACATAACAAAGATAATATGCTATATATGAAGATACTACCAGTTAAAAATAAATAGTTTTAACTGGTAGTATCTTTAAAATAGACAATTACATCATAATGAAGGACCAATTTATGTATATCATAAGTTGGTCTTTTTATGTGAACTAACGATTTAATTTATACAGACAAACTATATTCATATCTATATCTAAATAAATATTTACATTTATATTTATATTTGTATCTATATCTATATCTTTAACCATAACTATAACTATATCTCTATCTCTATCTATATCTCTATCTCTATCTCTATCTCTATCTCTATTCTATTTTATGTCTAAAATTTGGTATAAAAACAGGACATTTATACATTTATGTAGAAATATATTAGTAAGGAGAGATTATTCACATAAGTATGAGAGGAGGATTTTTATGTCAGAACAAGTGCAACGTAGTACATTAGACAAGTTATTTAAAATTACTGAACGTGGATCATCTGTATCGAGAGAGTTATTTGCTGGGGCTACTACATTTTTATGTGTATCCTATGTATTGGCCGTTAATCCAGCCATTTTAGGTGCTGCTGGAATGGACGTGGGTGCTGTATTTACGGCAACTGCTGTGAGTGCTATTATCATGACATTATTATTAGCGCTCTATAGTAATATGCCTTTTGCCGGTTTATCTGGGATGGGGATTAATGCATTCTTTGCGTATACCATTGTAGTTCAAATGGGACATAGTTTTTCCTTTGCTTTGACGGCGCAGCTTGTAGCGGGGTTAGTATTTTTGTTCATTGCAGTAACACCATTAAAGGAATATTTATTTAATGCTATACCACATACTATTAAACTAGCCGTAACAGCTGGCATTGGTCTATTTATTGCTCTTATTGGCTTAAGTAGTGCAGGTCTAGTGGTAAGTAATCCTGCAACGCTTATCAGCATAGGAGATTTACAATCACCGTCTAGCTTAGTAGCTATTTTAGGAGTGATTTTAATAGCTGTCTTTACAGGTCGAAATGTTAAAGGCGGTATCTTCCTTGCCGTTATTATCGCCGCTATAGTAGGCTTTTTCTGTGGTATCACTAAATTACCAGCTACAGTATTTTCTATGCCACCATCTTTAGAGCCAATTTGGTTCCACTATGATATGAGTGAAATACTATCGGTGGATATGTTGTTTGTTGTTTTTACATTCTTATTTGTAAATCTATTTAATGTAGTAGGTGTATTGATTGGTTTAACAAATCAAGCGGAGGTACCACAAGATCAACAAATGGCTGTTCAAAGTTCTTGTATGAAAGTTGCCGCTATAGGTACGATTGTAGGCAGTGCAGTAGGCACATCTCCACACATTGTGGCTGTTGAGTCTGCCGCAGGCATAGCAGAAGGTGGTCGTACAGGTTTAACGGCACTTACTATTGCCGGTTTATTTATTGCATCTCTATTCTTGGCGCCACTGCTTATGGTAATTCCTGTGGTGGCTACCGCTCCTGTATTGATTGTAGTGGGATTATTTATGATGTCCTCCGTGAAGGATATTAACTTTGGTGACATTTCGGAAGGGCTGCCAGCATTTTTGACAATCATTATGATGCCATTTGCTTACTCTATTGGTGTTGGTATTGAATGGGGACTTGTTAGTTACGTATTAATTAAAGTCCTTATTGGTAAATATCGTGATATTTCTGTTGTTATGTATTTCTTAGCGCTTATTTTTATTTTAAAAGAGATCTTTATGTAGGAGGTTACTTATATGATAACGTTCAATACAAAAGTATCTAGAGAGGCTCAAGGCCTTGAGAAAGCTCCTGTTGTATTAAAAGGAGCCTCTGTTTTAAATGTCTTTACCGAAGAATGGGATGTGGCAGATATTGCTATTCACGATGATACGATTATCGGTGTAGGTACTTATAGCGGTGAAACTGAATATGACTATAGCGGTAAATATATTGTGCCCGGCTTTATAGATAGCCATCTCCATTTAGAGTCTACTTTGGTGAATCCAAAGGAATTGGTGTTTGAAGCATCTCAAGTTGGTACCTTAGGCTTTGTGGTAGATCCTCATGAAGCTGGCAATGTAGCAGGTATTGCAGGCATTGAATACATGATCAATGAGACGGCTTCCGCTCAAGGTGATGTGTATGTTATGGCTCCATCCTGCGTACCTGCTGTACCTGGTGAAGACAATGGCGCTATTTTAGATGGCGATATGTTACATAAGTTACAAAGTAATCCTCGCATTTTAGGCTTAGGGGAGGTTATGGACTCTTTTAGTGTTATTGATAGAGATCCATACATGGTAAAAAAATTAGATTACTTTAAAGATATGATTATGGATGGTCATATTATTGGGCTTTCACCAGAGCAGTTGGCAAGCTATCGTCTAGCCGGTATTACTACAAACCACGAATGTATTTCCTACGAAGAGGCTAAAGAGCAAGTTAGAAATGGTATCTACGTATGGATTCGCGAAGGTAGTGCGGCTCATAATTTAGATGCTATCGTACAAGGTATTGTTCATAACAAAGCTAATACAGAATACTATGGTTTCTGTACAGATGATAAACATATTGAGGATATCCGCTCTGAAGGTCATATCAGTTATAATATTCGCAGATCTATTGAACTTGGCTTAGATCCTGTGAAAGCTTATAAAATGGCTTCTACCAATACGGCACTTTGCTATCATTTGAAAGACTTAGGTGCTATTGCCCCAAGCTATAAGGCAAATTTTGTAGTTCTTGATGATCCTAATAGCGTAGCCATACATGAAGTATTCTATAAGGGAAAACCTATTGAACGAGTTCTTGTTAGGGAAGAGAAAGAAGTTCCTAAGGAATTATTACACACTATTAATATAGGGTCTTTCACAAAAGTGAAACTGGACATTAATGTAGACGGTCCTCAAGCTATTATTAATATTGTACCGGGCCAAATCGTTACACAAAAAACAGTTGAAGACGTTCCTGTAGAAAACGGTCTATTTAAACCAAATCCAGAGTATAATAAAATTACTTACATTGAGCGTTATAAAGCATCAGGCAGAAATGGTGTAGGTATTCTGAAAGGGTTTAATCTTAAAAATGGTGCCATTGCAACATCCTTTGCACATGATTCCCATAATTTAATCGTTGTAGGCGATAATGATGCAGATATGATGGTAGCCATTGAACGTATTCGTGAAATTGGTGGGGGCTATGTCATTACAAGTGAAGGTAAAGTAGTAGAAGAATTAGCCCTTGAAGTAATGGGGTTAATTACAAATCGACCACACGAGGAAGTAGATGCTAAAGTAGCTAAGATGAAATACATTGCCTACGGTATGGGCGTGCCTAAGGGACTGGATCCATTTATTAATTTGAGCTTCCTTGCACTAACAGTAATTCCAGAAATTAGAATTACCACCACTGGTGTAATGGAGTTTTAGTATGTAGTGTAAGAAAAATATAATAGAAAAAGAGGTTGTAACTAGAATGTGATTAAATCACATTCTGTTGCAACCTCTTTTGGCTTTATTACAAAATATTTCTACAAAAGATATGATTATTTTATTATAGTAAGCCCTTATGTTCCATCATTTCTTTTATATTTAGTAAGGTGGATTTACAAACTACATCATATTCTAGTGTACTCAAGAAATCTGCAAATTTTCTATCATCTTCGTTTTTACAGTTTTCATAAGGAATTTTACCATTTTGTTGATATGGTTCTAGAATCCGATTTCGCCGGTACTTCCAAGTATTATAATAAGGACCTTTAAATTTTGTCATAAAGCCATTGCTATCGACTAATACAAAGCCTTCAGATTCATGATGTGAGTTGAGTTCTTTATTTATAATGTTTGTCAGTTCGTCCATAGTATTAACTTGTTGAATTGTTTTTACAATAGATATCAACTGTGTATCATATTTCTTAAGGATGGAGTCTAGTTCTGCTAGCCTCTCCCTAGAGAAAGATACATCAATATGTTTACCATTTACATCTAACGTATTTTGAATCATATCAAGTACATAGAGATGATCTAGGTCATATTTTATAATATGTGTATCTTCTTGGCTGATGACTTCAAACATCATAGAACAGCAATTACGTTTTAATAATTCTTTGATTTCTTCTTGTAGGCTTGTAGGTAATTTTTGGAATAAATTTTTAAATAAATCTACGTGCATACCTTCTGTAGTAGATTTAGAAGCAAATACTAACTCATCATTAATGACACCAAGAATAGCGAGGTATCCATTTTCTTTAGTTCGAATTTCTACTGGGAAGGAGAGAGTGTTAGCTAAATTATTTAACTCAGTTTCTGGTCGTTCGTTGAGATTAAAGAATTTATTATAACTACGTAATTTTACATCTCCTGTCATACGATCAACAAATAATCCTCGAGCTTGTACTGTAATTTCATTCCATAATCGTTTGTGGAATACACGTGAGGTAAAGTTCAAGGAATATAGGTTAGGAGAGCATTTTTTCACTTTTACTAATTTAGAATTACCTAAAATATTAATATCTTCATTTTGCGTGAAGATGACATGTTGTGTCATATTTTGGTATTCATGGCGCATGTAATCTTTATCGTACACATCATTTTTAATACCATTTTTAGTAAAAGCATCTGCAGTAATATCAATGTATTTAAGTTCTCCACCAAACTCTACTTCTCCTTCTAAACAGAAGGAATATTTACCATCTGGAACACCACGATGACCATGAATTTGAATAAAGTTCTGACACATACCTTTTTCGTAATTATTATCATATATTTTAGCAATATCTGTTTCATAAGCTCCAAAACCATTTATAAAGGTAGAGGTAGCTATAAAGGTCATATTAGGTACATAGGAAAGACCAGCATGGGATACTAAATACTTTTTGCCATGAAAGCTGAAAGGATAGCATTGACGAAGTGATTTATAAAAGAGGCGTAATTCTCGTTGAAGTGATTCTACATCTTTTTTCGTCATATCTTTTACGATAGGTGCCACTACTTCTTTCATAAATCGTTTGGAATGATCTAAGTTTGAATTGAATGCAAAGTTTGCAATATGTCGTTCGTGATTGCCTTCTAACATAATCGTATTAGGTAATGTGCTGAGGCGCATCATTTCATATATCATTTCTTTATTTTCAATACCGCGTTCCAAATAGTCTCCGCAGAAGATATAAAGTGTTTTTTCATCCCATGGAGTGATAGCTTGTTGTAATGCGGTGTAACAGCCGTGAATATCACCGATGATACGCACTCGTTCATATCGATTCGTTAAATTTACAGTAAAGTAATTATTGATTTCATCGATAGAATTTATTTTCCTACAAAATTTTGGTAATGTAGTTGTTTTGATCATCTTGTGCATACGGTGTATAACTTGCTCAGGTACTCGTTTGTAATCCGTTCGTGTAGCATTACGTGCTAAACATTCTTCTAATGATGTATCTGGTTCGTGGTAATATACAGTATATTTATATTTGTTAAGCAATTCTTTATATGCATTAACAGCTTTAGATGTAGTGTGGGTAGCATCTAAAACGACAAAGTCGCCGTTGCTCATTCGTTTCTCTAAGCAATCTAGTAGGAGTTCCCAGGCCGGACCATTATCCTCTTGTGAAATATACCAGCCGCTTTCACCAAGGGAAGGGCTGCGTAATAGCATACGGAAATGATCGGCTTCTAAGGTGTAAGCCTCAAGATTGTTGTCACGAATCCACTGAGACTTACCACTAGCAGGA
>ERZ1106977.525-NODE-525-length-10817-cov-20.668277_pt1 | contig 10817 bp, 9 predicted proteins | sample MGYA00403688_ERZ1106977 | MGnify/ENA primary metagenome ERZ1106977 (study PRJEB35170, sample SAMEA104062426) | human gut metagenome | biome: human gut; feature: human-associated habitat; material: faeces | place: Denmark | collected 2012-06-23 ...
TATATTTCTATACAAACAATTTAATAAAGTCTTAATTATTAATATAAATATGCAATCTAATTGCACATATTTTTTTCTTTTTTCTTCTTACTTTGATGATTACTTGGTATCTTTTTAGAACAACCTAATTGTTTCAAAATTACATTACAAGAATCAATAGTTCCTTGATGACAAGCCTGAAGAATAAAATTTAATGCAAAATAATCTGTATTATGAACGGCATCAATATTAAATCCAAATTTTGTTAATAAATCTTTAGAATAATTATAAGATAAATTCAAGCCAATACATAAAGCTACAACGTCGTATATGTCTGGATGTGATTCATCATATTCACTAACATAATAGCCGATAGTTCTAAGACTAATTTTACTTCTATCAGCAAGTTGACGTTGTGTCATATTTTTACGTTGTAAATGTGCTTTTATTGTAAGACCTGGAGTTGTTGGTAATGTTTTAAAAAATTCTTTCTCTTCATTTTGTTTTTTTAATAATTTATTTATTGAATCATTATCTAGCTCTAGTTTATTTTGACTACTATAAGACATTTCAACATAATTAGAGATATTAACTGTTCTACATACAAAACAAAAGCTATTAAACATTTTTTCTGATGGCTTCAAATTCTCATAATCAAAGATTAAACAACATTCATCCATATGGTCTCTAGCATAATCTGTTAGATATGCTTTTCCATTTGTGAATTGACCTACATATTTTTTATCATTTATTACAAAAACATTCGATATAAAAATAAAAATATTGTTTATTACTAAATTTCTTAAATCTTCATTATGTTCTATTAGGTTTGCTGCATTTTTTTCATCAATTATAAATGATTGATTCGCTTTAAGAGCATTATCTTTAAAATAAAATGTATCTAAAGGTTTACCATTAATAAAGTTACTAATTCCTTTAGCTTGTGAATAACCTAGTTCAGTTAATCTAATTTTTGCACAAGTTTTTGAAACACCAAAAAAATCACAAAATTGAATAATAGCTTTTTCAAATCTTGTGTTTTTAGAAAATATCTCAGTATCAGAATCAATATTAACATTCGATAAACATTCATTAAATTTCTTTATTGACATTTCCTTTGGCATTAAGATTTTAGGTGCTAATGTGTTTGCTTGCCATTCTAACCATTTTGCAACATTATTATAATTACAAGCTAAATCTAATATGTCTTCATTTTTACAGCTAATACAATTTAATGCTATATTGTTATTATTTAATGCATAAAAAAAATCTTTATGAAGCCACCAATGCACACACTCATGAATGATTGTAAAAGTTGAAGTATTTAAATCATTCATAAATGCATTATTCTTATTTATCAAAATAGTTCCGGCTTTAATCAACTTACTATTGATAATCATATTTTTATCATAAATATCTGCTTTACTATCAAAAAAATAAATTTCTCCAAATGTCGAATTATCTAATGGTGCATAAAATTCACATAAACCCAGTTTATTTAATAATTCATCAATAACAATAGGCGTAGGAGAAATGAGGGCTTTAGGATAATATTGCTCTAAAAATTTAGTAGCATATATTTCCATATCAAATAAAGATATGTTAGGAATTAATTTTAATGCAAGCCTTTTTATATCTAAATTCATTTCTTGCACCTCCGCTTTAATTCGTTTTTGTTCCTTCCTTTATATGGTACTTGATATTATTTTCATTACAAAATTGAATAACTGTATCAGCACATTTATTATAAAAATCTTTATGTTCTTTATATGCTGATATTATTTTATTATAATGCCACATCCCAAAAACAATATAATCAACAAATGAAATAGAATTTAATATTTGCATTAAATCTTGCTCTACTATGTTTGGAGTAGGATAGGGTTCAATACTAACCCATGTTTTAAATCCTGCATCATGTGCTTTCTTTAAACTATCAATACGATCCTTATAATTTGCAGTATGAGGTTCATATTTATTTCTAAAATCTTCACTTAATGAAACTAATGTAATACCTAATTCATTATACTTAGCTGTTTTTAAAACTTCATCTGGAATTATTCCTTTTGTAAGTGTAACCACTTTAATTTTATCTTTATTTAGTCTTTTAATTATTTTGATTGATAATTTAGAAACTTCTGGATATCCTTGCATAAATGGATCAGTAGTAAAAGATAACTGGACTGATTTAATGTCTTTCTTATATTTAGGAATTTCTTTGTCTAATAATTCTAACGCATTAGATACAATTTTAGGCTTAAGCCAATCTTTATATTCTTTTATAATTCCAAATCTTTTTTTTATGTTGAATGCATAACATGGATATAAACACCCATGAGAGCAACCTAATACATGGTTTATTGTATAATCACCATACTCAACATCTGTTTTGTAAAGTAGGGATTTTCTTTTAATAGAATCCATATTTACTTCCTCCTAATGTATATCTTTCTCCCTTTATCTTCATTCATAGCTGTACATACTTTTCCTGTTTTTGTTAAATTAGGATATCTTGTAACAACAATTTTATTTTCTTTTTCCATATTGTTCAATATTTTTCTTAACTCCGCTGGTCCTCTAACTAAACCAATGTTGGTTAAAAAGCGACAAATAAAAGGATCAATTCTTTCATTATCATTCGTAAGGTTTTCAAGTAGCATTCTTTCAACAACATCATCTGATTTATAATCACCTTCAGTATCGGTTTCATCCTCAAAAAGACTTAATTGACCATTTCTACTTCTAATACTTGAATTTTTTATAGTTTTACACATATTGTCTGCCATCAAAATGCAACCATCTTCATGATTAGTTAAATAATATAATCTATATTTTGGTACTTTAACATTATCATTTGATTTAATTGGAACATTAAGTACATACTTATACTTTTTGTTAAAATTTAACGCTATTCCCTTGGATAATTCAAATTCCGCTTCATTTGATGAAATTTCCTTATTTTTATATCTTTGAACAATAGAAATCCAAAAATCTCCACCAGAAATTTTATTTAATTCATCTCTATTAAGGTCATTGTTAGGATTATATTCAACTAAGTATTTATCAACACTTGGATCCAAAGTAAAATCAGCTTTTAAAACACGACATGCTTCTCTAAAAAATCCCCATGTATTAAAGTTTATAAGCATTTCTACACTTTTTGAAGCATTTAATTTAAAAGAATTAAATTTATCAACATCAATTGCCTTTATTCCGTATGGATCAACATAAAGAAAAACTGTACTTTCTTTATGAATACCAAGTATACCATCAATATTATCCTCGAATTTACCAGCAATAACTTCACTTTTAATTTTAGCATTTTCACATTGTTCTATATATGCCTTTACATTTTTGTTTAAATCAATATGGTGATTTAATTCTATAAAGTAAGAATATATTTGTGTACCAAAACGAGAATTCATTATTGCAGTATTTATACAATCTAAAGCAATAAGTGGTGAGCCATCATTACCATCATCAAATTTTCCTTTTCCAGCAAAGCAGTCAACATAGCAAATCGGACTACCTTTTGCAATTAATTTTTGAAAATATGGACGAAGATATTTTCCTAGTATTGTATCTTTAGCCATAGACCATTCTTTTTTAGTTTGAAAAAAATCATCATTCTTTTGAGACATTTTAAAACCCCCATTTTTAATCACAATGATAATAGAAACTTATAACAATAATTAGAATTCCCATTGCCTCTAATGTGACAAAGTTTAAATTAATTTATGTATATAAAAACTATCACCTATTGTTAAGATTATACCATAAAATGGGATAAAGGTCTATATGTGATGATTAGGTCTATAATGTTGTAAATTCAATATTCATTTTTTTTAAAATAAAACCTACCACATTTAATAATCAAGCAGTAGGTATATGTTTTAATAAAAAATTCTAATTTTTACTCTATTTTTTCCATTATCGTCACATTCAATGGCTTCAATATAAGCCTTAATATCTTCTAAATCTTTATTAGTATTTTCTAATATTTTATTTGCAATAGACTCAGATAATTCACCTAGTTCATTCCCACAATCATCTTGAACCAATAACCCTTCTACATCACTGTCTTCACTTAAAGTTACCTCTTCACCTTCACTGACATATTCTAGCATTTCTAACCTCTTGCGGTCTGATAATATATCTTTTTTAGATGTTTTAATAAGTGGGGCAACAAGGCTATTATTCTCATTTGGTATTTCATAAAAACCAACTAGAATTTTAATATCTTCATTTTTTTCATCTTTTCTAACTACATAAGCATCAATATAAAATTTATTATGTTTTAAGCATTTAATTATAATATCACGACAATCATCATTATACATTAATCCTATAACTTTATCATTTATTATTACTTCAACGGTATTTTCATCAAATTCATTTTTTTCATTTAATCTAAATTTAACAGGATAATTTAATTTGATTTCATCCATATTTTCAACAAAGCATAGTGTCTCTTTATAATGATATTTTAAATGATATATTTTATCATCTAGTTCAAGAGTTTCAGGACAAATAGCAATTGTTTCAATTTTATTTGCAGTATCATTATTAATTGAAGGATATTGCTCATTAGTGTTAATATTTTTATCTATTGGATTAGCATTACGTTTTGATTTATTATAATTAACATGCCATACAATAAAGACAATTTCCATAATAAGAAGAATAAAAAATATAAAAGAACATATTGTTCCCAATGTTCCTTCAGATGGTGTAGCGTACAAAATTATAATCAATATAATGCCCATTATGATATGAATAATATACTTATTTTTTAAATTTTCAAACCATTTTTTCAAAATATGCACTTCCTTAAGTTTTTTTAATTATAATTTGCATGAATAGAAAGCTAATGCTTTTAAGAAATCTTTTTTTATTACTAAATTAATAGGGCGTTCTAATAAATTATAAGTATACGATAGGCTTATTTTGCCATTTAAATCACTATAATATTTATAACTGGTACCAGTGTCTTTATTGTAAGGAAGTTTATTATTCCTAATTAATTTAGCAGTATTTAAACAATAATCACTTGTATAGCCAATTTTATTAAGTTCCGATATTAATTTTGATTTTGATAAAAAGATACATTCTACATTAAAAAAATCTTTTTGAGAAATATTATGTAAATCTAATTCTTTTGATTTTGGATATATTAACATATAAAAATTAGTTTCTAAACTATCATTAAAAAGCCAGCCAGGTGTTATAAATCCTTTTTGTAATGAATCAATTTCAAACGCAAAGGTTGGCAAAGGATTTTTCATATAATATAATTGTGCTTTTTCATCAATCTTAAATGTTCCCACTTTATCCCTATAAACAAATGAAACTTTGTAATCAATTCCCTTCAATTGTTCTTCCTTTGTATAAACTCTTTCACCTTTAATACTTGAAAATCCTTTACTTTGTAAAAAAGTAAAAAAAGTAGGATAAATGCAGTTATCAAGATATTTGGCTAATTCACTTTCTGCATGATAATCTTGTATTCTATTACTTTTCATTTTTTTCACTCACAATTTTTGCTATATAAGTTGAATTAAGCCAAAAACATTGTTTTGTAAACACATTTTCATTAGAATATTTATCTTGAATAGGTAATGGACCGACAGTATTCATATTTGCTCCATGAGGTCTAACATGACAAACTAAATTTTGACTCATTTTTGGAAAATTATTTTCTCTACCACCTTGTGGGGTCTTCTTTCCAGTCAAAATATTACCATGTTTTAAAACATCAACTGTTTTACACCATACTTTTTTAACTTCCGTATCTAATAATTTTAATGGCATATTCCACAGTTTAATTTTATCAAAAGCATATATATCACTTTTATATAAAACTTCCTTAAAAACGATAAAAAGATATTTTTGATTTACAAATTGCTCTCTTAATTCTGAGTTTTCCCAATTTTGAGTGATGATATCACAAAAATCAAATGCTGGAAATGAAACAGATTCCTTAACTGAACCATTATATTGCATTCTAATGCAACGAACTGTAATATTTGCTTTTTGAAATTCATCAGCCTCAGAAATTTTGCCTTTAATGCCTAAAATTTTCTTAGCAATTAATTCATATTTATTTTTAACATTAGGGATATTAAACATAAGCATTAAATCCTTCTCTGATTTACCCTTGTATGGTTTAAATCTGTCAGATAAAATTTCCTCAAATGTTTTTTTTCTAAGCTCAGCTGCACTAGTAACACTTTCAAACATTATCGGTGCAACATACTTTCTAACAATAGATGTCATATATGATTGTTTTAAACAATAAGCACGTTGCATAGCTAATTCTTTTGAAAAAGGTTGATTACGTTTTGATGAAGAATCTGCACCTTTAGGACAGGCACCCAAATACATTGTATCTCCTTCGCTCAACTCATGAGCTTTGCCTGCTTTTATTGCACTTATAATATAATTCCAATCTTGTTTTATAATTAGTAAATCTTCTTTTGGATATTCAAACAACATAGCGTATCTTATTTTTAAATCATATTTAGAAACATTTTTTATATATTCATAGAACATAATATATAGATGAGCATTTTTATTCCAAAAAGCACTTGTTTCAAATGTTTTCTTGTACTCTTCTTCATAATTAATTATATCAAGAACTAGTCTTTCTTTAGCAGAATAGTTATAAGACTTACCTTGCTTAATTTTCTTAAAAGGTGTTACTTTAAGTTCGATTCTTGCTTCCTTAAAATCCGGATTTGCATCATTATTAGCTGGATAATGGAATAAGTGCTCCTCAATAAAATTACCAAGTCCACCTTTTGAAGACTCATTTATAATTGCATCATTAGCAATTTCTCTAAATGATTTACCTACAGCAGTTTGTCCAACTTTATCAATTTGTTCTGATGTTAAATATCTATTATCTACACTTTGCATAAAATACAACTCTTTCTTAAACTTCGATCTTGCTAATTAACCAACAATTTGCTATAATAATTATAACACACGAGATTTACAAACACAATTCTCAATTATGTGTGGATTATTAGAAACGAGTGAGAAAATATGGAAAAAACAGCGATTGAGCTATTTGCAGGTGTAGGTGGCTTTAGAGTTGGTCTTAATCATGTTCGTCTTATTGATGGCAAAACCATTGAACCAGGTAATTTTAAATTTGTATGGGCAAATCAGTGGGAGCCCTCAACAAAAATACAACATGCATTTGACTGCTATAAATTAAGATTTGGAGAACAAGACAAAAATAGTAATATAGATATATCATTAGTAAATAAGAATGATATTCCTAACCATACATTATTATGTGGAGGTTTTCCTTGTCAAGATTACTCAGTAGCACATTCATTATCAAAAGAAAAAGGTATAGAAGGAAAAAAAGGTGTACTTTGGTGGCAAATTAGAGATATTTTAGCAGCAAAAAAAACACCATTTGTATTTCTTGAGAATGTTGATAGATTACCTAAGTCACCTTCCAAACAACGTGGTAGAGATTTTGGCATTATGTTAAGATGCTTAGCTGATTTAAACTATACAGTAGAATGGAGAATCATTAATGCAGCTGAATATGGCTTACCTCAAAGACGTAGACGTATTTATATTTTTGCTTATAAAAATAATACAGAATTTGCAAAAAAAATTAACAAAAAAAATGTGAATCAAATTTTTAATATTGATGGAATTTTTGCAAGAGTATTTCCAATTTATGATGTCGAATATGCAAAATCTATAAATATTGTTGATAAGTACAATGATTTAGTAGATGTTTCAGATAATTTTCAATATGCATTTGAAAACACTGGATTAATGAAAAATGGAATTATTTATACTGTTAAGTCAACTCCAATTGTACAAGAACCAATAACACTTGAACAAATTACTGAAAATAATGTATCAGAAGATTTCTATTTATCCGAGGCACAAGAACTTAAATTTGAATATTTAAGAGGAAGCAAGAAAATCCCAAGAATTGATGCAAATGGTCATGAATACTATTATTCTGAAGGTGCAATGTCTCCATACGATGACTTAAGCTTACCTGGCAGAACAATGCTTACAAGTGAAGGCACTATTAACCGTAGTACTCATATTATTAAAGACCCTATTACAAATAGAATGCGTTTTTTAACACCTATTGAATGCGAAAGACTTAATCAATTTCCAGATAATTGGACAAACTCTGGAATGCCAATAAAACGTAGATATTTTATGATGGGCAATGCGTTAGTTTGCGGAATAGTATCACGACTTGGAAGAGAAATTGAAAATATAATTGAAAACGAAAAATAATTATTACATATACTTCAACATTTTATTTGTTGAAGTTTTTTTGCTTGGATTTGAACTACAAATTTAAACACAAAAAGCCAAGAAGAATAACCTTCTTGGCTTTAGCATATAAAAATCTCTAAAACAACATTATTTTTATAAAACATTTATTTTATATTCTGTAAATATTTTTTAATTCCTATAGCAACCTCATATGCCAAATTTACTGGAACTGCATTTCCAATCATCTTATAAGCCATGTTAACATCATCATAAACAAATTTAAAATCATCTGGAAAACCTTGAACTCTAGCAACTTCTCGAACTGTCATTCTCCTATATAATGATTCTTGTCCTGGAACAAATCTTCTTTTATCTTTTCCAACTAACTCCATTTTAGGAGCCTGTGGATGAAGCTGACATTGCCTGCCAGAAGCTTGAACAGTAAAAGCTTGTTCATCCCATGATTTTACACGATTACGACTCATAAAAATTGTAGAGTATGAGCCTGTAAAATATTCATTATTATTTATTGCTTTTGGATTATGTTTATTTTTATCCAAAGTTGGTATAGCTGTATCTTTCAAATCCCAAATAATATCACGAAGAGTTAATTTCCCTTCCGTTTCAGTTGAGCCTTTTGGAAATTCAAACTTTATTTTTAAATCTTTTCTGAATCCAATATAAAATACTCTTTCACGTTCTTGAGCGACACCATAATTTTTGGCATTTACTAAAGTAAGTGAAACATCATAACCTGCTTCGTTAAATAGATGAAGAATATTTTTTACAGCTTCCGAATGCCTATTTGCTAACATACCACTAACATTTTCTGCTAAGAAAAATTTTGGTTTAAATTCCTTTAATATTCTAATATATTCAAAAAACAACTGACCTCTTGCATCTTCAATTCCTTTTAAAGAACCTGCCTCTGACCATGATTGACATGGTGGACCTCCAATAATACCATCAATTTCACCTGAAATATAATGTTCAATATCATCTTTTGTTACCTGTCTTATATCGCCTTCTATTAAATGTGTATTTGGATGGTTAACCTTAAATGTTTCCCATATTTTTTTATCAAATTCATTTGCTACAGGAATTTCAAACCCTGCCTTTTCAAATCCTAAATCTAATCCGCCACAACCGGAAAACAAAGATATAACTCTAGGATTATTCATATTTTATCACTCCTATTTCCATTACAATATTACCCACTAATATTAACTTAATCAAGTAATATTTTTCATCATTTTTTAAAATAAGAAAATATAATCTAAGTTTACAAAATTAGTAAAATTGAAATTATATATTCAATTTTTCCTTTTAATTATATTTGACATTAATTAATAATGATGAATCAAAATCATTTGTTGAATTTATGCCCAATTCATCTAGTGCTTCTCGTAAGTGTGCATAAGCATAATTACCACCTTTTAGCAATGGTTCATCAAACACAAATTCTCCTAATAAATGACCTTTATATGCTGACCATTTAATATATACTGCCAAAGGTCTATTACTATCATATTTGCCAATAATATGACCATTACAACTATATAGAGAACGATAATTCAATGCTTTACATGCAAAATAAATATTACCAGCATAATTATCTATATAGTCGTCCATATCAATAATAGAATTAACAGCATCTTGGATATTTACTATTTTTGCAATATCACTAAAAATAATGCAGTTTGCAACACCAGAATCACAAATTTGTTTACCATTTACCTTTGCATCTCTTTTATCACCTTTAAGAGAAGTGCCTGCATATACATCTAATTTTTGTTTTCTAGTTAGTGGCACCACTGATGATAAATCACCACTTGAAACTTTTAGCAATTCAAATTTCCAACCTAAAGTAATGCATCCTTCTTCAGTCTTACCTTTCTTATTGAAAAAAACAACAGATCTATCTTTAAACTTATCTGCAATTTTGATTATTGCATTTTTAATAATATTATTCCAATCAGAGCCAAATATTTGCTCTGCTCTAATCGAATTAATCTTATTCTCTAAAAATTCTGCATTCGCTTGTTTAAATGAAATTTTTAATTCAATTTCATGTTTACAACTTTTAGCTAATACATAGATGTCAGTTTTTGGTTCTCCAAAAGAGCATATTGGTTTACCAGCCATTAACACTGTGTAAATATTATTTTTATATTCGAAAGTTGCTCCAGGTTTGAACAAACCTAAAACATAATGTTCTGAAATAGAAAATACTGCCATATAATATAATTCCTCCTAGACTAACCAATTAAAAGAATTATACCACAAAAACACACGTAAAAATAGACCTTGACAAATACAAAAGAACTGATTTTCATAATCAAATGAATAATATATTACCAAAAAGTAAAAGTTTATTGTGTCAATAAAAAGTTTATTATGCAAGTAAAAGTTTATTGTGCTAAATAACTTCATTTGACTATTCACAAATTTAGGTCTTAAACCAAATCAATATTACCTTATGTACGGATTCGAACTACGAATTTGAATATAAAAAAAGGTTTGAAACAGCAACTATTACTGTATCAAACCATTACTTCTTATATGGTGCC
>ERZ1106977.529-NODE-529-length-10663-cov-1.972285_pt1 | contig 10663 bp, 9 predicted proteins | sample MGYA00403688_ERZ1106977 | MGnify/ENA primary metagenome ERZ1106977 (study PRJEB35170, sample SAMEA104062426) | human gut metagenome | biome: human gut; feature: human-associated habitat; material: faeces | place: Denmark | collected 2012-06-23 ...
GCTGGGAGAAGAACACGATCTTGCAGCCATCGATGACCGACTGCGCGAAAATTACCTGTTGTATGGACCAAGGCTGTATGAACTGAAGCACCCGCCCCGGCAGTATACGCCAAAACGGTATCGCCCCAAGGATGGCTGTGCGGGAAAAGGTGTTCTCCAGATTTTCTTCGAGGTATTCTTCGGAGAATCCCAAATGCACCGTTTGTATCTGTACTACTGTTATCAGTTAGGCATCCTGCCCAAGAAACAGCAACCGCACATCAACCGCCCGGAACTGGAGCGCATCTGGAAAGACACCGAGAAAATCCTTGCAGAACACGCTTTTGTTCACGACCACAAGTTTCCCTCTTTGCAAGCAATCGTGGACTACCGCAAGGGCTTGTCCCGGCAGATAGAAAGCCTTACTGCACAGCGTGCCGAGGTCGTCAAGCAGATGCGTCGGAAAGATGCTCTGCCGGAACTGGCAGACCGCCGTGCGATGCTTACCTGTAAGATTACAGAACTCCGCAAAGAGGACAGAATTGCAGAGGGTGCCATCAAGCGTATTCAACGCACACGCGAATCAAATCGCATTGACCGTGAAAACCAAGAACAACGTACAAATCATACGCGCCGCCGAGAGCGTTCCCAGCAGCGCTGACAGGGAGGTACAATGGCTTACATTAAGAAAAAATCCGAACGAAAATTCAAAATCACTGTCTGCAACGGCTATAAGGTCAATGGGCAGAAACGGATGAAAGCGCAGACCATCACTGTGCCATCATCCGTGCCAAAGCGCGGCATTCAACAGTATGTCATGGCGGAGGCCGAGCGCATCGAGAAGAAGTTCAAGTATGGCGTAGAAGAAAGCGACCAGACCCACTTTGAACAATACGCCGAAAATTGGCTCAAACGGCAGCAGCCGTTCTTTAAGGCTACGACATACGCCGGGTACAAACGAAATCTGGGTATTGTTTACCCGCTGATTGGCGGCATTCCGCTTGCAAAGTTGCTTCCCATGACCCTAGAGGAAATGTGCGAGGAATTGCGCAAGCGCCCCGGACGTGGTGGAAACTGCATCAAGGAAACAACGGTGCAGAAATACCTTGAAACGGTTTCTTCGGTACTGGAGGATGCCAAGAAAAATGACATTATTCCGTTCAATCCGGCGCACCGTGTCCGCAAGAAGCATTTTGAGAAGGAAGTGCAGCATATTCCGCAGAAATATGAAATGGGTAAACTGATGCGGGCAATTCAGAACGAACCGATTCTGTATCGGGCGTACTACACACTGGCAATCACGACCGGATTGCGGCGTGGGGAACTGTGCGCCCTGCAATGGCGGGACATAACCGGTGCTTGTGAACTGACCGTCCGCCGTTCCCGCAGCTGCGCATCCGGGCAGATTGTTGAGAGCGACACCAAGAGCCATCGGGAACGGATTGTAACCATTCCGCTGGGTATATGGGAGCTTCTGATGGCGCTGCGACAGCAGCAGGTGCTGCATAGCGGCGTTCCGGATAGAGAACAGCCAATTTTTACAGACCCAGACGGTCATGTGCCGCACCCGGATACTTTTACACGGCATCTGCGCAAGCTATATAAAAAGTGTGGGCTATCGGAAGATTATCACCTGCACACCCTGCGGCATTTCTACGCAACGTACTTGCTGCAGGAAGGCACCAGCAAACAGGTGGCGGCATCTCTGCTGGGTCATGCGGATACGGCATTTTTGGAGCGCACCTACTGCCATCCGCAGGACATGGCGAAGCGTCAGGCGGCAAACCTGATGCAAGATCTGCTGAACAACCAAAATCCGTGCTATGTTGCATTTATGAAAAATAGGAATAGAAAACCTAAGAAAGCAGGTTAAATAACAGGCGGCACCGTCAGAGATGGCGGTGCCGTTTTTGTCAGTAATAGGTAGAATTTTGGGTGAAAGATTGTTGGGTGTGGTGATAGCTTTCTGTCGTAGTTGTCGGTATGCTTTGTAGTACCGCAGGTCAATAAAACATACAAAGGAGCGTTGAAAACAATGGCGTCTATCAGAAAACGCGGCAGTAACAGCTATTTGATTGTAGTATCCCGTGGGTATGACTACGAGGGCAACAGGCTGAAATCCGTGCAGAAAACGGTCAAGCCACCCAAGGAGTATACACCCAAACAGGCAGAGAAATGGGTAAAGGAACAGGCAATTCTATTTGAGCGCGAGGTTCAGCACACCCCAGAGCCTATTAATCGAAGCATTACACTGGCAAAGTACATTGAGCATTGGGCGGCTGACATAGGACCGAAGAAGCTGGCGGACTCCACATTTCGACGTGACGAACAGGATATTCGCAGAATCTTGCCAGCACTGGGCAACTACAAGTTGACCGATTTGCGCAAGGAAGTCATCCGAGATTTTTACGAAGAAATGCGGCACAGCCCGCGTTTGGACGGCAGAGGAAATCTATCCGAGAAGTCGGTCGAAGGCTTACACAACACGCTATGCGGCATCCTATCGGCGGCCGTGGACGAGGGATACCTTACTCACAATCCCGCATGGAGATGTTACAAACCGAAAGGACAAAAGAAAGAGCGCCCGGTAGCTGATGAGGAAACCGTCAAAAAGCTGATTACAGCGTTTGAAGGTCAGAGTATGAAGTACGAAACCTATTTCAAGCTGGTGCTGGCAACCGGACTGCGCAGGGGTGAAGCCTGTGGATTAAAATGGAGTGACATCAACTGGCGTAAACGGACGATTCATGTACAACGCGGGGTGGTGAAATTGAGCCACCAAGAGTCCATCACGAAAGACCCTAAGACGACCAGCGGTGACCGCATGGTGTATTTGAGTAAAGAAATGTGCCAGCTACTCAAGGCGTGGCGGAAAGAATGCGAGTGGGATAGGGCGCAGACCGCGAACGAAACCGTATCTGAAGATGACTACCTGTTCCGTCAGCCTAACGGCAAGCCGATGAATCCTTGCACATTTACTTACAGATTCAAGCTGATTTTGAAAGCCAACAACTTGCCGCTGGATTTGAATGTGCATAGCTTACGGCATACGAACGCCAGCCTGCTGATTGCACAGGGAGTGGACGTGCGCACGGTGGCTAGTCTATTGGGTCACGCGCAGGCAAGCACAACGCTGGACATTTATGCCCATGCGTTTGACAAGAACAAGCGCAAGGCGCAGGAAAAGTTGGGAAAGGCGATTGGACTATGATGAAGAAAATCAAATTAACTAGAGCAAACAAAAGTATTACGCTGAAAGCACTCGCACCTTACTATTACCAGCAAAGGGTGCTTGGGCATAGCACACAAGGAGTTGGAAATCTAATACTGAAAATTGATTCTCTCCCAGCCGATAAAAAAGCAAGTTTTTCTGCGGAAGAAATTTTCCTTATGCGAAAAACTATAAACAGACTGAGAAATGAACGATTAGCAAAAGGTCAGTACACGGACGCGGCAGATGATATGCTGCTAAAATTATTCTAAACCTAAATAACATTAAAACAAAAAGCGTATTGCAAAAGTACATTGCAATGCGCTTTTTGACGCGCCGAAGGGATTCGCCAAGCCGCGCCCTAGAAACGCCCCACCGGGGCGTTTCTGCCCCGCGGGACGCAAAGCGCGGGGCACGGGCTGTTCGAATCCCACCTTGCAACCCTTGCATAGTTTGTTGCAAAAATAAAAAGCAGCGCCCCGCAGGGTGCTGCTTTTGGCGCAGACGGTGGGATTCGAACCCACGTGGCATTGCTGCCAAATTGATTTCGAGTCAAGTACATCAAGGTATTCGTCTTATATCTCTTTATTCCGCTTTGCGTTGAAACGTCTGTTTTCTGTTCTTACGCTTGTTTTTGATATTTTGACTTATTTCGTTTTATATGTTGCCCGTGGCTGTTTGGGCAACATTCGGGCAACAATCGTTTTTCGGGCAACACTTTTTGGCACAACACAGGGAAAATTGAAAATTTGTACAGAATTTGAAGATTTGGCTATATTTCAGTCCAAATCTTTTTTCTTTGTATGGAGATTTTACCGTGAAAAACACAAATTCTGCTGCCGAAAGTGGCGCTTTTATCCGCAAAACGCGAGGGTATTCTGTTGTGCAGAATGAGGCGCTGTTCAACGATAGTTTATCCATGAGCGCTAAGGGGCTGTATGCCTTGATTGCTGCCCGTATTGATTATACCGCAGTGCCGCTGACAAAGCAATGGCTGATGAACCACTGCACTGAGGGCGAGCGCTCCTTTAACCGCGCATGGGATATGCTGAAAAATAACGGCTATTTGGTTGCGCACGTTCGTCCAGCCAAGCACGGACGATTCTGCTATGAGTACGAACTGCGTGATTCAAATAACGGTTGGAACGGTGTGTATCTGATTTATTACGATGCACAGGGAAACATCAGTAACACCAATCTGACGAAAGCCAACCATACCCTACAAAATGTACCTACTGGTATGACCACCACCCACAAAACCGCACCGGTGGTAACCACACCTATGGTAAGCGCAGTGGCGGTAATGTAGGTAGTATTATAATTACTATAATTAAATACTCTTAGTAATTACTATATCAAATACTATAAATAAACCATCTGAAAAAGAAAAAAGGGCGGCGCAGAAAATTTGCCATACAACAACCTCTCTTTTTCAGAAGGCTTGCAGAATGAAAGGGTTACACAATGAAAATGGAATATGTGAATGTAAACGGCTATCTGATTCCAAAGTTGGAAAACGGTCCAATCGCAGACAACACCATTGGAAAATACGGCATGATGCGGGCGCGATACCTCGATGAGCATCGACCAATGGAACGCGACCAGATGTTGTTGGATGGAACGCTGGCACAGCACCTCACGGACATCGACTGCGAGGCACATCGTCAAGTTGAAAGTCTTACCAAAGTGTTGGCAACAGAAGCCAAAATCAACGAAGAAGTGAAACGCTGTAACCCGCTGGAATGGGCCGCAGCTATGCAAGGTTTGCAAGCACAGGCCGAAGAAATTGTGTGTGCTGAACTGATTTACGCTGAGGAAAACACGGGCGATTCACTCTCTTTACCGGGAAAGTGATAGCGTTCCCGGACAGTGCGGCAAGCACGTCATTATGCTGTCATGCCAGCATAACGACCGCTTGTTAGGGGCAAGCCCCTAAGACCCTGATAGGAGAAAGCAAATGTTAAAACGTCAAAAACAAGTAACGGTACGATTCACCGAAGAAGAATACCGCCAACTGAAAAACAAATGTGATACAGCGGGCATGAAAATGGAGCCGTTTCTCCGAGCCTTGGTGAGTGGCTGCACAATACGCGAACGCCCGCCGGATAGCTATAAAGCCTTGGCAGCACAGGTAGCCGCAGTCGGCAACAATTTGAACCAGCTTACCCGGCTGGCTAACAGTACAGGCAAGATTGAAAATGCTCAACTTGCCGAGGCGAGCCGCATCATGCAGCGCATCTGGCAGTTTATGCAGGAGAAAAGTTAATGGCTATTACAAAGATTTTGCCCGTTCGTGGGCAACTAAAAGGCTGCTTAGACTATGCTGCCAATCCGCAAAAGACAGAATATTTCAGTACGGCAGATATGCAGCGGTTAATCGGCTACACACAGAACAAGGATAAAACCGAACACCAGCTTTATGTTTCGGGCTTTAATTGTATGCCGCAAAATGCTTATTGCATTATGCAGGCAACGAAACAACGATGGGGCAAGCCTTTGAACGGTGGCAATGTGGGCTATCACATTATTCAAAGTTTTAAGCCCGGAGAAGCAACGCCGGATCAAGTGCATGAAATTGGCTGCGAATTCGCACGGCGATTCTTAGCAGATCGGTTTGAATGTACCGTCAGCACCCATTTAGACAAAGGCCACTTGCATAACCATATTGTTGTAAACTCGGTTTCGTTTATGGATGGTCGAATGTTTCGTAATGATTTTACTACTTACTACAAGGGTATTCGAGCTATTTCCGACGAACTGTGCCGCGAAAACCGCTTGTCGGTTGTAGAAACAGACGGACACGGGAAATCTTACGGCGAGTGGAAACATGAAAAAGAGGGCACACCTACGCTACGCGGTATGGTAAAAGCCGATGTGGAAATGGCGATGGCTTCCGCAGACAGCTTTGCCGGATTTATTGCAGAGTTGCAGCAAATGGGTTATAAGGTGAAATACGGACCGAAGGTTACACATATGGCTGTGCGCCACAAAGATGCACAGAGAAATATTCGATTGGATAAGATTAGTCCACGCTTCAGCGAGGACGCCTTGCGGAGTTACTTCCAAGAGTTGCGTAAACTTCCGCCCGCAATACAGCAAGAATACAAGCAGCAAACAGCACCTCATCCACCACGCTGGCAGCCGAAAGAGCTGCCTATGCCTGTTCGCCGCCGCGCACGGTGTCGCAGCAAGCTGAGCCATAATTGCCGCAAAATTACCGGCTTTATGGCTTGCTATTATCGCTACTGCGCATTGCTGAGAAAAGCATATAAAGGCAAAGTTGGCAAGCGGTGCTATTACCTGCTGCGCGATGATTTTCTGCGGTACAACCGCTATCGGAAGCAATGCGACTTTCTATGGGAACAGCGAATCACAACGCTTGATAACCTTTTGACTTGTAAAGAAAATCTGCAAGCTGAATATAATGCCCTTACAGCGCAGCGTAAGGTGCTCTACCGTAGTAAGGGCAAAGTCGCCAGTATTAACCGTTCAGAACAAATACAGGCGCTTACAGCCCGTATTAGAGCATTGCGGCGAGATATTGCAACCTGCGTGGATATTGAGATGGATTGCGAAGCAGTGCGGAATAAGGTGCAGCGGGCAGCACCGCTACGGAATGAAAAATGCCAAGAAAATATATATCGCAGCCGCTTCTAAACTTAGTAATCACGCTGCCACCGCATTTGCGTTCACACGCTCTATTGCCTGACGAATCCCCATCCATACAGACAAATCGGTAAAAACTTCCACAATGCTGCCGTGGTCGGTAAACGGAGCCTCCTGCAAGACGGACAAATCTTTCATCATGCCGTTGTGGACAATGTACTCTACGATCTGGTTCACAAAGTAAATCTGTCTGCTGTCAAGGCTGGCATCGTTCAGATACTGCGCAAAAGCCTCTTTTGCGGCGTTCATGTCAAGGCCGACAATCTCCCTCACAAACTCGCCCAAAGGCTTTTGACCGTACTCGGCTTCGTAGTCCTGCTTTGTGCCGACTTCGTTCCACAGAATTTCTTCCAGTGCCTTTACATCATCGCTATTCAGCGGAATGTTGCCTTTCAGTTTGGCAATAACGGCGTTATCCGTATGCTGCCGCACATAAAATTCTGCCTTGGCCTTGTAATTTTTCAAGTCATCGTTTTCCAACTCGGACTCGTTCCAATCTTCGGACAGAATTGCGTCATCGAAATTGGTATCATAGCGAACTTTTACGATAGGAATATACTTGATAAGGTCGCGTAGGTTTTCGCGGATATGCTCAAATTCGTTAATCCCGGCTGTTTCCAAATAATCCGTGTGCAAAATCTTATTGAGAAGATCAGATTGTGCCATGATTTCCGGAATGTTTGCAACAGATGCAACGGCAGCAACCTTTTTCATCAAGTCGCTACGTGCCTTGCCATACTTTTTTCCTGCAAGGTAGGCAAGCTCTATGCCGTACATCAGGGCATCAAAGCGCATCGCCTTGGGGTCATCTTCTTCTGGGGTAATCAGCGGCGCTAACTCCTGCCCCATCAGCAAGGTGTCCTCATAGGTCAGAGCGGCGTAGTTGTCCGCGTTGGCATACAATTCCACATATTTCAAGTGCTGGCGCACAGCAAAGTTGTCTTTATTCAACTCCTGTACTTTGCGCACCATATCATCCACAAGTGCCTTGCGGAACGCAATCAAATCAGTGGTCTGATATGCCAAATCTTGCAACTTAAAAGCAATCTGCGCTTTCAAGTGGAAAATTGCCCCTTGCAGCGCAATCATGTTAGCAGTGGGTTTTCCCTTGCTCATGCGGAAAAACTCAAAGTTCCCGCAGAAGTCAAAGATATAAAATTTGTCTTTATCCTTGCCGTCCAACAGAGCAGGGCAAAGGCGCGTACCGCGACCAATCATCTGCCAGAACTTTGCCTTGCTCATAACTTTTTTGAAAAACACAAGGTTCAGCACTTCTGGCACATCGATACCTGTGTCCAGCATATCTACGGAAATTGCAATCTGGGGCAACTTTTTCGGGTCAGAGAATTCATCAATCGCGCTTTGGGCATAGGTCATATAGTTGTCGATGACCTTGGCAAAGCCGGGCAAATGGGGGTATTCTTTATTGAATACCTCCAATATTTTTTCCGCGTGGTCATGGTTCTTTGCAAAGATTATTGTCTTGCCCAGCTTGTTGCCGTAATCGATTTTGATACCTTTTGTCATCAGGGTATTCAGAACCTTGGAAATTGTATCCTCGTTAAAGACCCATTCGTTCAGTTTCGACGAATCGATTCTTTCAGGCAGCTCTCCGTTTTCGTCCTCAAATGTGCTCTCGTAAATCTGTTTTTCTTCATCCGAAAGTGCATCGTAAACAATGCCTTCCTCAATAAACTTCAACTTTGTTTCAACGGACAAAAAATCTACGAGATATCCGTCCTTAACGGCTTGCGCCAGCTCGTAGCCATAGGTGGGAACACCGTTTTCCAATTCAAAAATTTCATAGGTGTTCTTGTCAATTTCATCCTTGGGCGTTGCGGTCAAGCCGACCAACGGCGCGTCAAAGTAGTTGAAGATGTCCTTGTACTTATTGTAAACCGAGCGATGTGCCTCATCGCAGATGACCAAGTCAAAGTGTCCGCAGGTAAACAGCTTGCCGTTCTCATCCTGTACGCTGTCAATGACATTGTACATGGTTTGATAGGTGGAAAACACACAATGCGCCGTGTAGTTGTCCTTTTCTTCGCAGAGGTTTGTAACGGATAAGTCCGGCAGCAGGTTCACAAAGCTGCGCTTTGCTTGTGTGACAAGGCTGTTGCGGTCCGCCAGAAACAGGATGTTTTTCACCCAGCCATGTTGCAGCAGCACATCGCACAGGGCAATCACCGTGCGTGTTTTGCCGGAGCCGGTAGCCATGACCAGCAGAGCCTTGCGGCGGTTGCGGGTAAAGGCATCACAGGTCGCTTTGATAGCGCCCTCTTGGTAATAGCGTCCGGCAATACTGCGGTCTACCATCACATTCCGCAGGCTGGTACGCATGGATTGCAGGTTGAACAGCTTTTCCAAATCGCGTTTGGAATAAATGGCAGCGCACTTGCGTTCTGGGTAAATCGTGTCGGTAATGCGCGTTTCAAAGCCGTTTGTCAAAAAGATGACCGGGCGGCGGTGATACTTCTTTTCCAGCAGATCGGCATACAATTTTGCCTGCTGGCGACCTTTTGCCACATCTACACAGGTGCGCTTGGCTTCTACCACAGCCAAAGGACGACCATCATCGCCGTAAAGCACATAATCGGCATAGCCTACCTCGGATTTGTTGGGCATACCGGGCAGTTCCACCTCATTCTGCCAGTCCTTGCCCTCAGTCCAGCCTGCATCGGCGAGCATGGTATCAATGTACAGCTTGCGGGTCTTATACTCGGACAAATCAAGCGGTTTGGGGACATAGGTCTGCTGCTGCTCGGCGCGGCGGGCGGTGAGTTCCTCCTTCAGTGCAGCGTTTTCTGCCATAAGGGCAGCAAGGTCAATGTCCTTTTTTTCGTCAGGCTGCGCTGCGGGGACTTCGGCGGGCTGCTCCAGCAGGGCGCGGTCAAAATGTCCGGCAGTATAGTTTTCCCCATAGCAATACGCCACAAAATCAAGGAAAATGTACAAGTTTTCAAGGCATAGTTCGGCCTGTTCCTCGGTGACTTTTTTGCCGCTGTGGGCGGCATTGTTCCCCATGCGGCGGATAAAATCCATACGCCGCCAGATGTCCGTGCCGACAATATCCCGGAAATCCTCGGCGTTCATCAGGCTGACCAGCGTGTCCTGATAGGGCATGACCAACGCCTTATCCACCGAGTACATCCATTTTACGGCAAACTCCATCGCCCTGCGGCAGTTGAGGACACAGGCGGACGGGTCGATAGAAAATATCCTTTCCGCTGCAATTGCTGCATCGGCAAAAGAATCAAATGTCCGTTTCGATTTCAAAAAATCAAAGTTTGTCATAATATCACTCCTTGGAGGATGAGACAATCGAGTTTATCACATCAAATATTTTTTGAAACTCGTCAAACGAAAATCCCTTAAAGGAATCCTTTTCTTCACAGATTGCATTGACAAATGCTGATTTCGAAATGCTGTAATCTCCCGTCCCGTCAGCATTCATCACATAGTTATTGCTTTCATGCTCAATGATTTTAATTGTGTCTGCAACTCTCGCTCCACTTTTATAATATAAGGATGGATTGCTCTTGCATACACCTGTTTTATAGAATTCGTTTCCAATAAAGAGTCTTTTACCTTCAAGTTCGGTTTTTATCTCTTCATCTGTAAAATAGTGTTCAATAGATATTTGGTTGCTTTCCGCGCGAGCGTGTGGCACAGGAATAGAAAAAGCAAAAATGTTTTTTCCTATTTTCACAAATTTCTCATTACGTATGTCTACTCTTGAACCATTTATTTCTGTAAGTAAAGGCGTGTCTCTATCAAACATACCAATAATCACTTGATTGGATTGCA